>Ga0207706_10007159_pt1 | contig 10316 bp, 10 predicted proteins | sample KBSC53metaG_FD_184318 | JGI IMG/M metagenome (GOLD analysis project Ga0207706, IMG submission 184318) | Corn rhizosphere microbial communities from Kellogg Biological Station, Michigan, USA - KBS C5-3 metaG (SPAdes) (version 2) | ecosystem: Host-associated > Plants > Roots > Rhizosphere > Soil ... | reverse complement strand
CTCACCCGCCCTTCGGGCGCCCTCTCCCGACGGGAGAGGGGGACAAGCGAGAAAGCACATGAGCGAACAATTCGACGTCATCGTCATCGGCGGCGGCCCCGCCGGCTACCACGCCGCGATCCGCGCCGCGCAGCTCGGCCTCAAGACCGCGTGCATCGACGCCTGGACCGGCGCCGACGGCAAGGCCGCGCTCGGCGGCACCTGCCTCAACGTCGGTTGCATCCCGTCGAAGGCGCTGCTCGATTCGTCCAAGCAGTTCTGGAACCTGACCCAGCACTTCGACGTGCACGGCATCACGACCAAGGACGCCGCGATCGACGTCAAGACGATGATCGGCCGCAAGGACAAGATCGTGAAGCAGTTCACCGGCGGCGTCGCGATGCTGTTCAAGCAGAACAAGATCACGCCGTTCCTCGGCAAGGGCAAACTGCTCAAGGACCGCCAGGTCGAGATCACCGCGCCGGACGGCGCGAAGCAGACGATCGCGGGCACCAACATCATCATCGCGACCGGCTCGACGCCGATCGAGCTGCCGTTCGCGAAGTTCGACGGCAAGGCGATCGTCGACAACGCGGGCGCGCTCGCGTTCGACGCCGTGCCCAAGCGCCTCGGCGTGATCGGCGCGGGCGTGATCGGCCTGGAGCTCGGCAGCGTGTGGAAACGCCTCGGCGCCGACGTCACCATCCTCGAGGCGCTGCCGGATTTCCTCTCCGTCGCCGATGCCGACGTGGCCAAGGTAGCCGCCCGTGAGTTCGCCAAGCAGGGCCTGACCATCAAGCTCGGTGCCAAGCTGACCAAGGCCGAGATCAAGAAGAAGGAAGTTGCCCTCACCTACGAGGACAAGGACGGTGCGCATGAACTCGTCGTCGACAAGCTGCTGGTCGCCGTGGGTCGCCGCGCCTACACCGCCGGCCTGCTGGCCGACGACACCGGCGTGAAGCTGGACGAGCGTGGCCGCATCGTGGTCGACGAGCACAACCACACCGGCGTCGACGGCGTGTGGGCAATCGGCGACGCCGTGCGCGGCCCCATGCTGGCGCACAAGGGTTCCGAGGAGGGCGTGGCGGTGGCCGAGTGGATCGCCGGCAAGGCCGGCCACGTCAACCTCGATACCGTGCCGTGGGTGATCTACACCGAGCCGGAGATCGCCTGGGCCGGCAAGACCGAGAAGCAGCTGAAGGACGAGGGCGTGCCGTACAAGGTCGGCAGCTTCCCGTTCGCCGCGATCGGCCGCGCCGTCGCGATGAACGAGGCCGTCGGCCAGGTGAAGATGATCGCGCACGCCGAAACCGACCGCATCCTCGGCGTGCACATGGTCGGACCGGGCGTATCCGAGCTCATCGCAGAGTGCGTGGTGGCGATGGAGTTCAAGGGCTCGTCCGAGGATCTGGCGCGCATCGTCCACGCCCACCCGACGCTCTCCGAAGCCGTGCACGAGGCCGCGTTGTCGGTCGACAAGCGCGCCATCCACAAGGGCAACTGATCGGCTAGGCCGATCCGCAACGGCCCGCTCGTGGCGACATGGGCGGGCCGCTCTTTTTCAGAAATGAGTGGATAGGAGTGAGAAACGAGAGAGAGCGGCTGGCCACTCTTTTCTCACTCCTATCCACTCGCTACCAAGGCGAACCCATGCCCCAACCCACCGCCATCTGCGTCTACTGCGGCTCCAGCAGCGGCAGGCATCCCGAGTACGCCGAGCAGGCACGCGCCTTCGGTACGGAAATGGCCCGGCGCGGCATCGCGCTGGTCTACGGCGGCGGCAAGGTCGGCCTGATGGGCGTGGTGGCCGACGCCGTGCTCGCCGGCGGCGGCAAGGTGGTCGGCGTGATCCCGCGCCAACTGGTGGAACTCGAGGTGGCCCATCCTGGCCTGAGCGAGCTGGTCGTGGTCGAGACCATGCACCAGCGCAAGACGCGCATGTACGAACTGTCCGACGCCTTCGTGGCCCTGCCCGGCGGCTTCGGCACGATGGACGAGATGTTCGAGATGCTGACCTGGGCGCAACTGGGCCTGCACCGCTATCCCTGCGCCTTCCTCGACGTGCGCGGCTATTACCGCGACCTGCGCACGATGATGGAGCACATGGTCGAGGAGAACTTCGTGCGTCCCGAGCAGCGCGACAGCATCTGGTTCGGCGACGACATGCCCACCCTGTTCGACTGGATGCAGGCCTACCAGGGCAGCTACATTCCCAAGTGGATCGACACCAGCAGCGTCAGCGCCTGAACGACCGCCGAGGGACATCGAGATGACCAGCTTCCGCGCGTTCCGCATCCACAATGACGACGCCGGCTACCGCGCCGGCATCGAGACCATGCATACCGGCGCACTGTCGCCCGGCGAAGTGCTGATCAAGGTTGCGTACTCCTCGGTCAACTACAAGGATGCGCTGGCCGGCACCGGCAAGGGACGCATCCTGCGCACCTACCCGCTCAATGGCGGCATCGACGTGGCCGGTCACGTGGTCGCCTCGACCGATCCCGCATTCAGGGAAGGCGACGCGGTGCTGTGCACCGGCAGCGGCCTGTCCGAAACGCGCGACGGCGGCTACGGCGAATACGCGCGCCTCGACGCGCGCTGGACGATCCCGCTGCCGGCGGGCCTGAGCCTGCGCGACAGCATGATCATCGGCACCGCCGGATTCACCGCCGCGCTGGCCCTGCTGCGCATGCAGGACAACCGGCAGAGGCCAGCACTGGGGCCGATCGCGGTGACCGGCGCCAGCGGTGGCGTCGGCATGCTGGCGATCGACATCTTCAGCCGCGCCGGCTACGAAGTGCACGCCATCAGCGGCAAGGCCGATCACTTCGATGTCCTGCGCAGCCTTGGCGCCAGCGAGTGCATCGACCGCCACCAGCTCGCCTTCAGCGGCAAGCCGATGGACTCGGCCCGCTTCGGCGGCGCGCTGGACAACGTCGGCGGCGCCATGCTGAGCGGCCTGCTGCCGCTGATTCATCCGTACGGCAACGTGGCGATCTGCGGCAACGCCGGCGGCATCGCCTTCGACAGCACGGTGATGCCGTTCATCATCCGCGGCGCCAGCCTGCTCGGGATCGCCTCGGCCGGCACCGCGCGCGATCTCCGCGACCGCATCTGGCGGCACCTCGCCAACGACTGGAAACCCAAGCACCTAGATCGCATCGCCACGCGTGAAGCGGGCCTCGACGAACTGCCCGGCGTGTTTGCGCGTATGCTCGCTGGCGACTCGTTCGGGCGCACACTGGTGCGCATCGAAGGCACGGTTTGACGAAACCGCGCTTGGAAGTACCATCACCACGGCTTAGAATCAACGAAACTCGCAGGGGACTAACACCTTATGGCACGCATCCTGATCGTCGACGACTCCCCGTCGCAATTGCTGGGTATCAAGCGGATCGTCGAAAAACTCGGGCATGAAACCCTCTCGGCCGAAGACGGCGCCGCCGGCGTGGAAGTGGCCAAGCAGGAAATGCCCGACCTGATCCTGATGGATGTGGTGATGCCCAACCTCAACGGCTTCCAGGCCACCCGCACGATCAGCAAGAACGCCGAAACGGCGCATATCCCGATCATCCTGGTGACCACCAAGGATCAGGAAACCGACAAGGTCTGGGGCATGCGCCAGGGCGCCAAGGCCTATGTGACGAAGCCGATCAAGGAAGAGGAACTGGTCAAGGCGCTGCAGGAATTCCTGCCAGGCTGATCGTTGCCAATCCAGGTTCTCAGCTTCGCAAAAAACGGCGCCCGCAGGCGCCGTTTTCGTTTGCACCGGCCGCGGCGACTCAGCGGCGCGGGTCGAAGTCCCCGAACTCCTTGTGCAATGCCTCGTAGGCGGCCCGCTGACTGTCGTTGTCGGCCGCCGGCGCACGGATCGACAGCTCCACCAGCTGGTCGCCCGGATTTGCGCCTGGCATGCCACGCCCCTTCAGCCGAAGCTTGCGCCCCGACTGCGAGCCGGCCGGAACGCGCAGGTCGACCGTACCGGCCAACGTCGGCACCGGCACGGTGGCGCCCAGTGCCGCCTCCCACGGCGTGATCGGCAACACATGCACCACGTTGCGGCCGTCCAGGCGGAAGCGCGCATCCTCGCGGATACCCACTTCCAGCAGCAGATCGCCGTTCGGTCCGCCGGCCATGCCGGCCTGTCCCTGGCCGGACAGGCGGATCACCTGGCCCGGCTGTATCCCGGCCGGGATCTTCACTTCCAGCACGCGCTCGCCGCCGGCCGGGTCGTGCATCGCCAGCCGCGTGCGGCCGCCGTCGAACGCCGTCTGCAGGTCGATCTGCACCGAGGCCTGCACGTCGCGACCGCGACGCGGCCGCGGCTGGCCCCGAGGGCCGCCGGCCGCACCGCGGCCGAACAGGCTCTCGAAGAAATCGCTGAAGTCGCCATCGTCGCCGCCGCCAAAGCCCTGCTGTCCCTGCCAGCCCGGCGGCGGGCGGAACTGCTCGCCCTGCCGATAGCCGCCGGCGCGCAACTGGTCATACGAACGCCGCTTCTCGGCGTCCTTGAGTACTTCGTTGGCCTCGTTGACCGCCTTGAACCTCTCCTCGGCGCCGGCTTCCTTGTTCTTGTCCGGATGGTATTTGCGCGCCAGCTTGCGATACGCCGCCTTGATCTCGGCCTCGCTCGCATCGGGCTTCACACCCAGGATCTCGTAATAGTCTTTGAATTCCACCTGCCACTCCCCGACTCACGCAAAAACCCGCGGCGGATCGACTCCGCCGCGGGGTACCTCGCAGCCCGCCTTGCCTCAGTGGCTCGCGTTGATGGTAATGCGTCGCGGCGTTGCCTGGGCCTTCTTCGGTATCACGATCTCCAGCACGCCGAACTTGCCGTTCGCGGTAACGCCTTCGGCATCGGCGCTGTCGGGCAGTGCGAAGCGGCGATGGAACGCGCCGCGGGCGCGCTCGACCCGCGTGAACTTGCCGTTCTGCTCGGCATTGCCTGTCTCGCGCTCACCCTTGATGGTGAGGATGCCCTTGTCCATGCTCACCTCGATCTGCGCCGGATCCACGCCGGGAATGTCGGCCAGGATCACGAAGCGCTGCTCGTCCTCGCGGATGTCCACGCGCGGCGCCCACTGACTGGTGACGACGTTGGACGCGTCGCCATCCTCCGGCTGCAGGAAGCGGTCGAACGCCTGCCGGATTTCCTCGGGCAGGGTGTTGCCCGTGTTCCAGATACCATGACGAACCAGATTCATCGTATGCCTCCTCGGGTTGGACTTGCGGTCAATCACCGCCTGCCCGAGAAAATAGGTGCTGCGGCGGACGATTCAAGGCGACAGCCCAGCGCCGCGCGATTAGCATGGCGGGGCCTCCCTCCCCATTCCGAGACCCGCATGAGCATCCAGCCCGGCGACACGATTCCCGACACCACCCTCCAGGTCATCGACGGCGACATCCGCCCGGCCCAGTCCGCCGCCTTGTTCGCCGGACGAAAAGCGCTGCTGTTCGGCGTACCTGGCGCATTCACCCCGACCTGCTCGAACAAGCACCTGCCCGGCTATTCGGCGCACTTCGCCGAGTTCCAGCAACGCGGCATCAGCGTGATGTGCCTGGCGGTCAACGACGGTTACGTGATGCAGGCTTGGGCGGCTTCGCAGAAAGTCCCCGCAGGCCTGCTGATGCTGGCCGACGGCAACGCCAGCTTCACCCGCGCGCTGGGACTGGAGCTGGACGGCAGCGCCTTCGGCATGGGCCTGCGCACGCGCCGCTTTGCGCTGTACGCGGAAGACGGCGTGGTGCGCCTGCTGCAGGTCGAGGCACCCGGCGAGCTGCGCGTTTCCAGTGCCGACGCGATGCTCGCGGCCATCACCCACTGAGGCAACTGGTCCGGTAACAAAAAACCCCGGCATTGCCGGGGTTTTTCGATTCAGGTTTGCGCCAGACTCACTCGTCGGTGCCTGCCGGCTCGGCTTCACTGGAACCGTCGTCACCGGCCGGTGCATCGGCGTCGACGACGCCGACATCCTCGCCGTTGTCCTCTTCGGCCTCCAGCCGCATCACGCTGACCAGGGTTTCGTCGGCGGGCAGGCGGATCAGGGTGACGCCCTGGGTGTTGCGGCCGAGCTGCGAGACTTCCGCCACGCGTGTGCGCACCAGGGTGCCCTGGTCGGAGATCAGCATCAGCTCGTGCGCCTCGGTGACCTGCACGGCACCAACCAGCGCGCCATTGCGCTCGGAGCACTGGATGCCGATCACGCCCTGCGTACCACGTCCCTTCTTGGTGAACTCGACCAGTTGGGTACGCTTGCCGTAGCCACGCTCGGTCGCGGTGAGGATGTCACCCTCGGCGGCCACGATCAGCGATACCACATGGGCGTCCTTGGCCAGCTTCATGCCGCGCACGCCGGCGGCGGTGCGGCCCATTGAGCGCACGGTGTTCTCGTCGAAACGATTGACCTTGCCGTTGGAGGCGAACAGTAGGATATCGCTGTTGCCGTCGGTCATTTCGACGTTGACCAGCGCGTCGCCGTCATGCAGCTTGATCGCCAGCTTGCCCTTCTGCAGCTGGAACGCGAACTCGGTCAGCGGGGTCTTCTTGACCGTGCCGTGCCTCGTCGCGAAGAACACGAAGCGATCGTCGGTGTATTCGCGCACCGGCAGCACCGCCTGCACCTTCTCGCCCTCGCCCAGCGGCAGCAGGTTGATGATCGGCTTGCCGCGCGCGCCGGGGCCCGCTTCCGGCATCTGGTAGGCCTTGAGCCAGTAGACGCGGCCGGTGCTGGTGAAGGTCAGCAGGGTGTCGTGCGTATTGACCACCCACAACTGCTCGACAACGTCCTCGTCCTTCAGCGCCGAGGCCGAACGCCCCTTGCCGCCGCGCTTCTGCGCGCGGTACGTGCTGGCCGGCTGGCGCTTGATGTAGCCCGTATGCGACAGCGTGACCACGACGTCTTCCGGCGCGATCAGGTCGAGTACGTTGAGGTCTTCTTGCGAATGCTGGATCTCGGTGCGGCGAGCATCGCCGAACTCGGCCTTGACCGCCTCCAGTTCCTCGCGGATCACTTCCAGCAAACGGTCGGGGTTCTCCAGGATCTCGATCAGGCCGCGGATGGTCTCCAGGATCTGCCGGTATTCGTCGGAAAGCTTTTCCTGCTCCAGCCCGGTCAGGCGGTGCAGCCGCATCGCCAGGATTTCCAGTGCCTGCGCCTCGGACAACTGGTAGCCGTCGGCCTTCAGGCCATCGCGCGGATCCATCTCTTCCGGTCGCGATGCCTCGGCACCCGTGGCCGAAAGCAGCGCACGCACCAGGCCCGCTTCCCAGCGCCGCGCCGTCATGCGCTCGCGCGCCTCGGCCGGCGACGACGAGGTCTTGATCAGCTCGATCATCTCGTCGATGTTGGCCAGCGCGACCGTCAGGCCCTCGAGGATATGCGCGCGGGCGCGTGCCTTGCGCAGTTCGAAGATCGTGCGGCGGGTGACCACTTCGCGACGATGGCGGATGAATGCCTCGAGGATGTCCTTGAGGTTCAGCAGCTTCGGCTGGCCATCCAGCAGCGCCACCATGTTGATGCCGAAGGTGACCTGCAGCTGGGTTTGCTGGAACAGGTTGTTCAGCACCACGTCGCCCATCGCATCCTTGCGGATCTCGATGACGATGCGCATGCCGTCCTTGTCGGACTCGTCACGCAGTTCGCTGATGCCTTCGAGCTTCTTTTCCTTGACCAGCTCGGCGATCTTCTCGATCAGCCGCGCCTTGTTCACCTGGTACGGCAACTCGTGGACGATGATCGTCTCGCGACCGTTCTTCTCGGTCTCGACCTCGGCCTTCGCGCGCACCAGGATGCGGCCGCGGCCGGTGCGGTACGCCTCGATGATGCCGGACGAGCCGTTGATGATGCCGTAGGTCGGGAAATCCGGCCCCGGTATGTAATGCATCAGCTCGTCGATCGACAGCGACGGCTCGTCGATCAATGCCATCGTGGCCGCAATCACCTCGTTGAGATTGTGCGGCGGGATGTTGGTGGCCATGCCCACTGCGATGCCGGCGGAGCCGTTGATCAGCAGACTGGGTACGCGGGCGGGAAGCACCAGCGGTTCGCGCTCGCTTTCGTCGTAGTTGAAACCGAAGTCGACGGTTTCCTTGTCGATATCGGCCAGCATCTCGTGGGTGAGGCGCGACATGCGCACCTCGGTGTAACGCATCGCGGCGGCATTGTCGCCGTCGACCGAACCGAAGTTGCCCTGGCCGTCGACCAGCATGTAGCGCAGCGAGAACGGCTGGGCCATGCGCACGATCGCGTCGTAGACCGACTGGTCGCCATGCGGATGGTATTTACCGATCACGTCACCGACCACGCGGGCCGACTTCTTGTACGGCTTGTTCCACGCATTGCCCAGCTCGTTCATCGCGAACAATACGCGGCGGTGCACGGGTTTCAGGCCATCGCGGACATCCGGGAGGGCGCGGCCCACGATCACGCTCATGGCGTAATCGAGATAGCTCTGGCGCATCTCGTCTTCGATGTTGACGCGAATCACTTCTTTGGCGAGCTCTGCCATCAATCGGCTTCCCTGATAACGAAAAAAGGACGCTGGCACCGCGCCTCAAGCGCGTGCGCAAGCGACCCGAAATCAACCCCGTGAGTGTATCACGAACGGCATCAAAAAGACAGGATTTAACTATTAGAAATCAATAACTTACGTGACCGTCTTGGAGCACTTGAAAAGCACCCCGCGGGCTGTCGAAAAATTGACCAGCGCAGCGATCGCCGAACCGGCCGCCACGGCCGGCGAAGACCACCAATACAGGACCAGAAAGTTCATCAGCACCTGCACGACGACGGCGTCGACCAGCAGGCCCAAGCACGCCATCGACCGCAAACAACGCGGCCTCGCACGACAGCTTCAGCATCCAAACATCGCCTGCATGGCGATGCTGTTCGGCCGTTCGATCACGCCGCGATCGGTGACGATCGCATCGATCAGTTCCGCCGGCGCCACGTCGAACACCGGGTTCCACGCCTGCGCCCCCTCGACCACGGTGCGATGGCCGGCGGTGCTGAGCAACTCGGCCGGATCGCGCAACTCGATCTCGATTTCCTCGCCGCTGCCGGTGGCCATGTCGACGGTGGAGGACGGCGCCACCACCATAAACTTCACGCCGTGGTACTTCGCCGCGATCGCCAACTGGTAGGTGCCGATCTTGTTCGCGGTATCGCCGTTCGCGGCGATGCGGTCGGCGCCCACGATCACCCATTGCACGGCACCGGATTTCATCAGGTGCGCCGCGGCGGAGTCGGCGATCAGCTGGGCCGGGATGCCGTCGCGCACCAGCTCCCACATGGTCAACCGGGCGCCTTGTTGCCACGGCCGGGTTTCGCCGGCGTAGACCCGCGCGATGCGCTTCGCCGCGACGCCGGCACGGATCACGCCCAACGCGGTGCCGTAGCCGGCGGTGGCCAGCGAGCCGGTGTTGCAGTGGGTCAGCACGCCCGAGCCGGGGGCGATCAACGCGGCACCCAGCTCGCCCATGCGGCGGTTCGCGGCCAGGTCTTCGTCCTGGATCGCCTGCGCTTCACGCAGCAGCGCGTCGGCGTCGGCGCCGGCCGCGATGCGCTTCTTCATCCGGTCCAGCGCCCACATCAGGTTCACTGCGGTCGGCCGCGCCGCGCGCAACGTCGCCAGCACCGGCTCCAGCGGTGTGCCCTGCTGCGCGGCCATCGCCACGCCCCACGCCGCGGCAATGCCGATCGCCGGTGCGCCGCGCACGGCGAGGTCGCGGATCGCCTGGGTCACCTGGGCCGCATCGCGGCAATCGATCCAGCGTTCCGCATTCGGCAGGAGACGCTGATCGAGCAGGCGCAGGTGATCGCCCTGCCACTGCACGGCACGGATGGAATCGTGGGTTTCGATGGGTGCGCTCATCCGCCCATTATCGCCTGCCATGCATGTATTTCACACAACAGGCGAGCGCATGTCAGCGCGCCGTCACGCGCGCTGGCGCAACCACTGATGGATCGCCGGCGGCACCTCGCGCTGGGCGCGGCCGGATACGTAGATGCCGATGTGGCCGCCCTTGAACGCAAGCTGGGTGTAGTCGGTGGTGCCGACATGCTTGCCCAGCGCGCGCGAGGCATCCGGCGGCACCAGGTGATCCTGCTCGGCGAAAATGTTCAGCACCGGCTGGGCGATCATGCCCAGGTCCACCGGCCGGCCACCGATCTCGAGCGTGCCCCTGACCAGCTTGTTGCCCTGGTAGAAATCCTTGATGAACTGGCGGAATGCCTCGCCGGCCTGGTCCGGCGAATCGAAGATCCAGCGCTCCATGCGCAGGAAGTTTTCCAGCTCGGCCGGGTTGTCGAGGATGTCGACCATGCCGATGTACT
>Ga0207706_10007155_pt1 | contig 10320 bp, 11 predicted proteins | sample KBSC53metaG_FD_184318 | JGI IMG/M metagenome (GOLD analysis project Ga0207706, IMG submission 184318) | Corn rhizosphere microbial communities from Kellogg Biological Station, Michigan, USA - KBS C5-3 metaG (SPAdes) (version 2) | ecosystem: Host-associated > Plants > Roots > Rhizosphere > Soil ... | reverse complement strand
TTGGTGGAGAGGGTGGGATTCGAACCCACGTCACGGTATGACCGTGAACCGGATTTCGAGTCCGGCGCATTCGACCACTCTGCCACCTCTCCGATCGGGTGCTTCGGCGGGTCGTGCCGAGGGCGGATTCTAGGGCCTTCCGCGCGCGCGGACGCAACGCCCGGGCTCGTCACTCCTGCGTGACGAGCGTCATCGGTGCGAAGCGCGGATCGCTGAGTCGCGTCTGCCAACGCTTGCCGGGACGAAGCGGCGCGGCATCGGTGATCGTCCCCGTCGTGACGATGTCGCCAGCGACGATCGGCCAGCGCTGGGGCTGCGCCGACATCGCATCGACCCAGAGCCGAAGCGCGTGCAGCGGACCGTCGAGGACGATGTCGGCACGCCCGGTCTCGACGTCGCGGCCGTCGCACATAAGCACGACCTCGACCGCGGCGAGCTCTTCGGCGACGCGCGCGCGTTCGAAACGCGCGACCGGAACGCGAGGACCGACGAAAAGGCGGCCGTGCAATGCGAAGTCGGCGACGGTGTCGGCGGCGGCGAAGCGCCAGTCCGCGAAATGCGTGTCGACGATCTCGAAGCCGTGCGCGACCCACTCGATGCAGTCGAAGAGCTCCTCGCGGCTTTGCCCTGCCGCCGGGGTACGTGCGAAGCCGAACATGATCTCGGGCTCGAGCCGCGGCGCCGCGAACTGCGCCAGCGAGACCGTCGCGCGGGCGTCGTCGCAACGCTCGACCGTCGTGTCCCAGACCGGACCCCAGATCGGCTCGAAGACGCCATAGCGCGCCCAGATGCCGCGGTTGGTGAAGCCGATCTTGTAGCCGAGCGTGCGCTCGCCGCGGCCAAGCCGCAGGCGCCGCAGCTCGTCGGCGACGGCGTACGCCTCGGCCATCGCGAACGATGGATCGTCGCCGCTGATCGTCGCAAGCCGGGAAACGCCGTCGCGCGCCGCAAGCAGCGCGCGCGCGCGGCGCGCCGCCAGCGTCGGTGCGGTTTCGACGGTCATGCGCGAAGCACGTCGATGCCGCCGAGATACGGCCGCAGCGCCGCGGGAATCGTGACCGAGCCATCCGCGTTCTGATAGTTCTCGAGCACCGCGACCAACGTGCGGCCGACCGCGAGCCCCGAGCCGTTCAGCGTGTGCACGAACTCGTTCTTGCCCTGCGCGGTCTTGAAGCGCGTCTGCATGCGCCGCGCCTGGAACGCCTCGCAGTTCGAGCACGAGCTGATCTCGCGGTATGTGTTCTGCGCTGGCACCCAGACCTCGAGGTCGAACGTCTTCGCCGAGCCGAAGCCGAGGTCGCCGGTCGCGAGCTCGACGACGCGATACGGGAGCTCGAGCTTGCGCAGCACCGCCTCGGCGTGGCCGACCATCTCGTCGAGCGCCGCGTAGCTGCGCTCGGGGTGGACGATCTGCACCATCTCGACCTTGTCGAACTGGTGCTGGCGGATCATCCCGCGCGTGTCACGACCCGCGCTGCCCGCCTCGGAGCGAAAGCACGGCGTGTGCGCCGTCAGCTTGATCGGCAGGCTCGACTCGGCAAGGAGCTGCTCGCGAACGCTGTTGGTGAGCGAGATCTCGGAGGTCGAGATGAGGTACTGCTCGCTGCCGGCCGCGACGGCCTCGCCGGCGGCGTCCTGCTCGCCGCGGTAGACCCAGAACATCTGGTCCTTGAACTTCGGCAGCTGCCCCGTGCCTTCGAGGATCTCGCGGTTGACGACGTACGGCGTGTAGCACTCGAGGTAGCCGTGCTCGACCGTCTGCACGTCGAGCATGAACTGCGCGAGCGCGCGGTGCAGCCGCGCGACCGGCCCGCGCAGGAACGAGAAGCGCGCCCCCGAGAGCTTCGCGCCGGTCTCGAGGTCGAGGCCGAGCGGCGTGCCGACGTCGACGTGGTCGCGCGGCGTGAAGTCGAAGGTGCGCGGCGTTCCCCAGCGACGCAGCTCGACGTTGGCGCGTTCGTCGGCGCCGACGGGAACGCTCGGATGCGGCAGGTTCGGCAGCGCCATCAGCTGCGCAGCGAGCTCGAGCTGGATCGCCGCGAGCCGCTCGGCCGAGCGGTCGAGCTCGTTGCCGACCTCGGCGACCTCGGTCATCGCGGCAGCGGCGTCGCCGCCCTGCCCTTTCAGCTTGCCGATCTCGCGCGAGAGGACGTTGCGCCGCGCCTGCAGCTCTTCGGTGCGCGTCTGCAAGGCCTTGCGCTCGCTCTCGAGCGCGCCGAAGCGGGCGACGTCGAGCGACCGCTGCGGCGACTGGCGCGTCTCGAGGCGGGCGACGACGGACGCCAGGTCCTTGCGCAGGAGCGTGATATCGAGCATGGGGCGGGAACGCGACGAAAAGGGAGCGGATTGTAGAAGTCAGTCACCGTTCCGTATTGATAATCATTCTCATTCCGCTATAGTCCGCAGCCGCGCCGGCGACGCCGGTGGGGGCGAACGATGCGAGAACAAGAACGACGAGGGAGCAGCCGCCGTTTGCGGCAGGCGTTTGTCGCGTCCATGGCTTGCGGCGCGATGGCGATCGCAAGCTGCGGAGGCGGCGGCACCGCTGCGAGCGGTGCGGCACCACCCGAAGAGCGCGCGCTCTCGGCCCAAGCCGCGCTCGGCGAGAAGATCTTCGCCGACGCGTCGCTCTCGGCCTCGGGCCGTCAGTCGTGCGCGAGCTGCCACGATGCAACGTTCGCGCATTCGCCGGCGAACGCGCTCGCAGTGCAACTGGGTGGCGCCAACGGCGATCTTCAGGGTCGCCGCAAGGCGCCCGGGATCCGCTATCTCGCGACGAACCCGGCGTTCTTCTTCGACGGCGAAGGGACGCCGACCGGGGGCTTTTTCTGGGACGGTCGTGCAGCCAACTTCGCCGAGCAGGCGGCCGAGCCCTTCCTCAATCCGTTCGAGATGGCCAACCCCGACAAGGCGAGCGTCGTCGCCAAGCTCGCCGCCGCACCGTACGCGGCCGACTTCCGCCGCGTCTTCGGTGACCGCATCTTCGACGACGTCGAGGGCGCGTACTTGGCGATGTCGCTCGCCATCCAGCAGTACGAGCGCGAGGACGTCGAGTTCAACGCCCTCAGCAGCAAGTACGACGCGTTCCTGCGCGGCCAGGCGACGCTCACCGACCAGGAGCTGCGCGGCCTCGCGCTCTTCAATGCCCCCGACAAAGGCAACTGTGCGGCGTGCCATCCGTCGGCGCGCGGCAGCGACGGTGCGCCGCCGCTCTTCACCGACTTCAGCTACGACAACCTCGGCGTGCCGCGCAATCCCGAGATCGCACGCAACGCCGACCCCGCCACCTTCGATCTCGGCTTGTGCGAGCGCGCCGACCTCGCGCAGCGCAGCGACCTCTGCGGCGCGTTCAAGGTGCCGTCGCTGCGCAATGTCGCGCTTCGCCAGGCGCTCTTCCACAACGGTCGCTTCAAGACGCTGAAGGACGCGCTGACGTTCTACGTCCAGCGCGACACCAATCCCGAGAAGTGGTATCCGCTCGCCGGCGACGGCAGCGTGAAGAAGTTCGACGACCTGCCGCCCGAGCTCCGCGGCAACGTCAACACGAGCGAGGCGCCGTACAACCGCGGCCCCGGCGAGCAGCCGGCGCTCAGCGACGCCGAGATCGACGACGTCATCGCATTCCTGCGCGCGCTCACGGACGGCTACGCACCGTGAGCAACGCATCCGCATTTCACAGCAACCGAGGATCCGAGATGAAGTTTCACCGCCTGCGCGTGGCCGCCGCGTGCGTCGCCGCGAGCGCCGCTCTCCTCGCCGCGCCCGCGAACGCGCAAAGCGCAAGCGAGATCGAGCTCGCGCGCCGACTCGACCAGCTCGCTGCCGAGCTGGCGAGCGTCAAGGCAGAGCTCGCGCGGATGCAGCGCGAGCGCGCGAGCGCGACCGCAGCCGCAGCCGCAGCGTCCGCTCCGGCCGCGGTCGCGGCGTCGCCCGCCGTCGTCGCATCGCCCGTGGTTGCGAGCGAGAGCCAGGCGCAAGGCAGCGGAATCGCGCTCGGGCCATCGACGGTCCTCACGAGCTACGGCGAGATCCACTACAACCGCCCGACCCACGACAGCTCGAAGGCGGTCGCCGACCTCACCCGCTTTGTCCTCGGCCTGCAGCATCGCTTCGACGAGAAGACCAAGCTCGTCACCGAGCTCGAGGTCGAGCACGCGGTCTCGTCGTCCAGCGATCCCGGCGAGGTCGAGATCGAACAAGCGTTCATCGAGCGCCAGCTGGCTCGCCAGTGGACGCTGCGCGCGGGCCTGTTCCTCATCCCCGCGGGACTGCTCAACGAGAACCACGAGCCGACCGCGTTCTACGGCGTCGAGCGCAACTTCGTCGAGACCGCGATCATCCCGAGCACGTGGCGCGAAGGCGGCCTGCAGGTCGTCGGCAGCTTCGACAACGGCGTCACGACGCAGCTCGGTGTCACGACCGGGTTCGATCTCACGAAATGGGATGCGACATCGAACGAGGGCCGCGAGTCGCCGCTCGGCGCGATCCACCAGGAGCTCGCGCTCGCCAAGGCACGCGACCTCTCGGTGTTCGGCGCGGTCAACTGGCGCGGCGTTCCGGGCTTGCTCGTCGGCGGCTCGGTCTTCACCGGCGGCGCGACCCACGGACAGGCGACGACGAGCTCGCGGGTGACGCTGTGGGACGTCCACACGCGCTACACGCCGGGACGCTGGGATCTCTCGGCGCTCTACAGCCGCGGCACGATTTCGAACACCGCCGCCTTCAACACCCCGCTCGTCGGCAGCGCGTCGCTCGTTCCGGCGTCGTTCGACGGCTGGTACGGACAGGCCGCGTTCCGGCTGTGGTCGCGCGGCGACCTCTCGCTCGCACCGTTCGTGCGCTGGGAAGAATTCAACACCGCGCGCAGCTTCGCCTCGCTCGGCACCGGCCTGACCCCCGACGCGGCACCGACCGAGCGCGTCATCACCGTCGGCGCCAATTTCAACGTCGGCCCCGGGATCGTCTTCAAGGCCGACTACCAGCGCTTCCGCGTGAGCAGCGACGCCGACCGCTTCAATCTCGGCATGGGCTGGAGTTTCTAGTGCGGCTCATGCTCGCCGGCACGACCGTTGCCGCGCTGGCGGCGGCGCCTGCGAGCGCGTTCGCGGTCGACTATCTGTCGCTCGAGGAGGCGCAGCGGCTGATGTTCCCGGACGCCGATCACTTCGACTCCCGGGAGATCGCGCTCGACGCGACGCAGCTGCAGGCGCTCGATGCGCAAGGCATCCGCGGCCGCTCGGCGCGCTGGACCGTGCGCATCGCGCGCCACGGCGACGCGACGCTCGGCGTCGTCGTCGCCGACGCGGTGATCGGCAAGTTCGAGCTCATCTCGTACGCGGTCGGCATCGACGGCGACGGCGCGATCCGCCAGATCGAGATCCTCTCGTACCGCGAAAGCCACGGCGGCGAGATCCGGCTGCCGGCATGGCGGCGCCAGTTCGTCGGCAAGACGCAAGCGGCGCCGCTTCGCGTCGGCGACGACATCGCCAACATCAGCGGTGCGACGCTCAGCTGCACGCACGTCACCGAAGGCGTTCGCCGCATCGTCGCCGTCGTCGCGCTCGCGCGCCGCAACGGGAGCCTGCCGTGAGCGATCGCCGCGTCGTCCGCCGGGCGCGACCGCTGCTCGGCACGCTGGTCGAGATCGGCGCGACGGAGATCGCCGGCGCTTCGCTGCAAGCGACCGCCGACGCCGTCGATGCCGCGTTCGCGCGCATCGCCGCGCAGCAGGAGCGCCTGTCGCGGTTCGTCGCCGCGAGCGACATCGGCCGCTTCAACGCGGCGCCGGCGTGCGCATGCATCGACGTCGGCGCCGACGCGCGCACGGTCCTCGCCGCGGCCGCGGAGCTGCGCGACGCCAGCGAGGATGCGTTCGACATCACGCTCGGCAGCGGTCCGCGTGCATGGCGGCTCGACGAGCGCGGCCTGCACAAGCTCGCCGACGGGGTTCGCCTCGATCTCGGCGGCATCGCCAAGGGCCACGCCGTCGACTGCGCCGTCGCGTCGCTCGAATCAGGCGGCGTCGATGCCGGCTGGGTCAACGCGGGAGGCGACCTGCGCGCCTTCGGCGAGCTGGCGCTGCCGATCGAGCTGCGCGACGAAGCGAGCGGCGGCGTGCGCCGCTTCGCGACGCTCGAAGACGGCGCGTTCGCGACCAGCCGCCGCGAAGGTCCCGACGGCGCATCTCGCCACGCGAGCGTCGCGGCCGAGCGCTGTCTCTGGGCCGATGCCCTCACCAAAGTCGTCGTCGCGACCGGAAACGCAAGCCATCCCCTGCTCGAGCGCTTCGGCGCGCGCGGCTGGTTGCACAGTTCGCCGATCGGCAGCGCCTGATGGTCGGCAGCGTCCATCGCCTCGTTCGCTGGCAACGCCGGCTGCTCTACGGCGCGGGCGCGGCTCTGCTCGCAAGCGGCGTCGGCTGGCTCGCGGTCCACTACGGTCGAAGCGTCGACGCGCTTCCCTCGCCGCTCGAGGCGTGGGCGATGCGCATTCACGGCCTCGCTTCGTTCCTCGTGCTTTTCGGATTCGGCGCGCTCGCGGCATCGCACATCCCGCAAGGCTGGCGACTCAGCCACCGGCTGCGCTGGGCGCGTCAGCGCGGCTCCGGCGTGGTGCTCTGTGCCCTCGCGGCGACGCTCGCGGTGACCGGCTACCTGCTCTACTACTTCGCGCCGGAAGGCGTCCGCCCTGCCCTCGGCTGGCTGCACAGCGCGCTCGGCGTCGCGATGGCGCTCGTCGTCGTCTGGCATCGGCGTCGCCAGAGCCGTTGGCGCCGCGCCGGCTGAGCGAGCGTGCGCGTCAGCGCGGCTCGTCGGGCCGCTTCTTTCCGTTGAGCATCGACGCCGCCAGGTTCTCGCGCCAACGCCAGCTCATCGTCGCAACGCCCGCGACGTGCAGAACTGCGGCGACGAGCAGCGCATAGGCGAGGACGGCGTGCACCGCGTGCAGGCGATCGTCGCCCCAGAACGCATCGAGGCGCGTCATCCAGCCGGTGACGCCGAGCAGCAGCACGAGCGTCCACAGCAGCCACACCATCCAGACGCCGAGCGGATCATGGCCGATCGTGCGCGGCGTGCCCCGGCGCAGGTACGCCAGCGTGCGCACGAGCGAAGGCTTCAGCGCGCAAAGTCCCCCCTCGCCGACAACGCATGCAGCGTGCAACAGGCGCAGTGCGACCACCCCCGCGGCGACGTAGCCGACGACGCGATGCACCGGCCCGCCGTCGTCGACGACGAAGTCGAAGACGACGAGCAGGGCGAGCGTCCAGTGGAGAAGACGAACCGCGACGCCCCAGACGAGGACGCGGCCGTCGGCCGCTCGCTCCCGCATGCGGGAGTGCGGCACGCGGCTACTTCTGGATTTCGGTCTTGACCGGCTCGAGCGTCTTCGGGTCGTAGTAGATCTCGACCTTCTTGCCTTCCTTGTTCCGGCCGTAGATCTCGTAGCAGTTGCCCGAGACCTTGAACTTGTCGATCGCGTAGCCCTGCGCCTCGATCTTGGCCTTGGCGTCGGCTTCCTTCATCCACTCGGCCTTCGGATAGGCCTTGCAGTCGGCCTTGGCGAACGCAGCGCCGGAGAAGGACACAACGACGGCGGCGACGAGAACGGAGTGCTTCACGGGAGGGTTCCTCTGGCTGGAGTGAAAGATGGCAAGTTTAGCCTCAAATGCGAATGGTTCTTATTCCCCGGTTGCGCGAATTTGAAACCAGCCGAAGCGACGTGACCCCTGCCGCAGTGTTCCGACTCCCTGGGCGAGCGCAAATGAGAGACAATCTCATTCGCATATGCATCCCCGGGGTCCGCCATGACCTCCGCCGCCACCCGCTCGCTCCATCTCCTCGCCGACGGCAGCCGCGCCACCGTCGCTCGCGTCGTCTCGGCGTCGCCCGAGATCGACGCGATCGCGCTGCGCCGGCTCGGCGAGCTGGGCTTTCTTCCCGGCGAGCCGGTGCAGCTGCTGCGCCGGGGGCCGGGCGGACGCGAGCCGCTGGCTGTGCTCGTCGGCGAGACGATGTTCGCGCTGCGTTTGCTCGAAGCGCAGTGCATCGAGGTCGAGGGCGTCGAGCCGGCCCCATCGGGCGGCGCGACGAGCGCTCGCTGACGATCGTGTCGCACGCGCTCAACGCTCCGAACCAGGCGCCGCGCTGGAGCGTGGCGCTGGTCGGCAACCCGAACTGCGGCAAGACCGCGCTCTTCAACCTGCTGACGGGCGCACGCCAGAAGGTCGCCAACTACGCCGGCGTGACCGTCGAGCGCAAGGTCGGACTGACGCGACTGAAGAACGGCCGCACCGTGCAGGTCGTCGACCTGCCGGGTGCGTACAGCCTCACCCCTGCGACTCCGGACGAGCAGATCACGCTCGAGGTGATCGAGGGCCGGCGCCACGGCGAGCCCGCGCCCGACGCGATCGTCGCCGTCGTCGATGCGACCAACCTGCGCATGAACCTGCGCCTCGTGCTCGAGCTCACCCAGCTCGGCAAGCCCTTGATGGTCGCGCTCAACATGGCCGACGTCGCGCGCGCCGAAGGGCTGAAGATCGACGTCGCGAAGCTCGCAGCCGAGCTCGGCTGTCCGGTCGTCGAGACGGTCGCGGTGCGCGCCGACGGCCATGCGCAATTGCTCGCGCTGCTCGAGGCGCGACTCGGCAGCGAGCCGGTCGAAACGAGCGCCGCAGCCGCCGCTGCGCCCGCCGCAGCCGCACCCGGCGCGAGCGGACGCGATGCGCGGTCGTCGGCTGACCTCCAGCTCGAGGTGCGGCGCATCCTCGCGATCGCCGCGCCGGAGGCGGCGACCGTTCGCCGCTTCCAGCACCGCATCGACGCGGTCGTCATGCATCCGGTCTGGGGCCTCGCGCTGCTCGCGGTGGTGCTCTTCCTGATGTTCCAGGCCGTCTTCTCGTGGGCGACGCTGCCGATGGACGCGATCAAGGCAGCGATGACCGGCCTCGGCGGATGGGTCGCGGGTCACATGGCCGAAGGGCCGCTCAGGAGCCTGCTCGTCGACGGCGTCATCGCCGGCGCCGGCAGCGTCCTCGTCTTCCTGCCGCAGATCCTGATCCTCTTTCTCTTCATCCTCCTGCTCGAGGACTCGGGCTACCTGCCGCGCGCGGCGTTCCTGCTCGACACGCTGATGGGCAAGGTCGGCCTGTCGGGCCGCGCGTTCATCCCGCTGCTGTCGAGCTTTGCGTGCGCGATCCCGGGGATCATGGCGACGCGGACGATCGCCAACTGGAAGGACCGGCTCGCGACGATCATGGTCGCGCCGCTGATGACGTGCTCGGCGCGCCTGCCCGTCTACGCGCTCCTCATCGGCGCGTTCATTCCCGCGACGCACGTGGGCCCGTTCAACCTGCGCGGGCTGACACTGTTCGGCCTCTACGTCGCCGGCGTCGTCTCGGCGATGGCCGTCGCGTGGGTGCTGAAGCGCGCGTGGACGAAGCGCCGCTACCAGCCGCTCATGCTCGAGCTGCCGCCGTACCGGATGCCGAACCCGCGCAACATCGCGCTCGGCCTCTGGGAGCGCGCCGGCATCTTCGTGCGCCGCGTCGGCGGAATCATCTTCACGCTGATGGTCGTGCTCTGGTTCCTGTCGAGCTTTCCGTCGCCGCCGGCGGGGGCGACCGGGCCCGCGATCCAGTACAGCGTCGCCGGCATGATCGGGCGCGGCCTCGAGCACGTCTTCGCGCCGATCGGCTTCAACTGGCAGATCTCGATCGCGCTCGTCCCGGGGCTTGCCGCGCGCGAGGTCGCGGTCGGCGCGCTCGGCACCGTCTACTCGATGTCGGCCGCCGGCGACTCGGTCGCCGAAGCGCTCGCGCCGATCATCGCCAAGGGCTGGTCGCTCGCGACCGCGTTCTCGCTCCTCGCCTGGTACGTGTTCGCACCGCAGTGCCTGTCGACGCTCGCGGTCGTGCGTCGCGAAACGAACTCGTGGCGCTATCCGGTGCTGATGGCGACCTACCTGTTCGCGCTCGCGTACGTCGCCTCGTTCATCACGTACCGGGTCGCGCTCGCTTTCGGAGCTGGAATGACATGACCACGCACCTCACTGCGCAATGGCTCGCCGTCGCGTTCGTCGTCGCGGGCTCGGCGATGTACGCGACGTGGACGCTGATGCCCATGTCGCTTCGCCGCGGCCTCGTCGGCGCGCTCCTCAAGCTGCCGCTGCCCGCGTCGATCGCGACGCGCCTGCGCGCAGTCGCGAGCACCGCGTCGTCGTGCGGCTGCAGCGGCTGCGATCGCAATCCGCTGGCGCAGGCCGGCGCCGATGCCAGGAAGATGGCCGCCCCTCAGCCGATCAAGCTGCATCGCCGGCTGCCCG
>Ga0207706_10007152_pt1 | contig 10323 bp, 8 predicted proteins | sample KBSC53metaG_FD_184318 | JGI IMG/M metagenome (GOLD analysis project Ga0207706, IMG submission 184318) | Corn rhizosphere microbial communities from Kellogg Biological Station, Michigan, USA - KBS C5-3 metaG (SPAdes) (version 2) | ecosystem: Host-associated > Plants > Roots > Rhizosphere > Soil ... | reverse complement strand
TCACGGTTGGTGTCGGCCAGAAGACCGCGGCGATCGTCATGCCGAGCGTCGGGTCCGGCGCCTGATAGTAAGCAGCATCGCCCCAGCCAAATTCCAGATAGCGAGCTTGAGGAAACTTCGCCAGCACCGGCCATTCGCGATCTGGCCAGTCGGCCACAGCCAGCGCCAATCCTGTGTGATGTCCACGCCGCACCACATAGACAACTCGCGATCGTTCAGTGTCTGCGGGCAGGCGCTCGGCGGACGACGAGCACCCGCAAAGAACGGCGCAGGCAAGAAGAAGTGCAGCAGCGAATCGACGCATGCTGCACACGATACCTCATGGCGGAAACGACAACCCGCGCGAGCAAAGAGGCAACTCGCGCGGGCTGCGGCCTTTCCCCAGGGCGTAATGGCGGCCAACCGGGAGAAGGCCGCCATTACGTTTCAGGCTCAGTCGTTCTCGAATTCCACTTCGCGCGCGGTGAACACGCCTCCGCTCACGGTGCCTTTCACTTCGGCGATACGGCCGACGGCGTCGGCGAAGAAGTCATCCGCACTCGTGCCTTCGAAGTCGGTTCCGGCAGTCGTTTGAATGGTGACGCCGAGAATCGAGAAGCTCGGACTCGTCGCGGTGTCGACGATTCCGCGCAATCGCACTTCGTTCTCCGGTCGACGCCGTTCGAGACGCGACGCCACGACGTCGTTGCTTTCGGCCGGCAGCTCCGCGCCGCGAACTTCGACGAAATCGCCCGCAGTGATGTTGTCCAGATTGAAGTTCGCCACACGCTGATCGCCTTTGTCCTCGACGCGCGTGGTCGTATTCACGGTCACATCGATACCAAGCACGACGAGCTCGTTGGCCGCGCGGTCGACAGAATCGACGCGGGCCTCGATGCGCGCGCTCCCCTGGCGCTTGAACTGAACTTTGGTTGCGACCAGCACGCCGCCCGCGTTGACCTGCCCTTCCGCCTCGACCTTGACGTTCAGCGCCAGGTCTGCGGCCGAGCCGTTCTCGAACCGCGTGGTCGAGGTGGTCGTCACCGGCTTACCTGCTACGTCGAAATCCGTCGATGAGACGAACCGCGTGATCAGACCTTCGATCTCGACTTCCATGCCCACGCCCCGATCGTCATCGTCACGCTTCAACTCGATCGAGCTCGCAACGAGCTCGCCCGCCGCGTTGACCGAGCCGCCACGCGCTTCGATCAGATCGCCATTGCGCGGCTGGCCGCTGGGGAAGTTCTGAACCGTCGCGGCCGAATAGTCCACGACGAGAGCGCTCACATTCAGTTTGTGAGCGGCGGTGTCGACAGCCGACGCAGCGCCCGTGACCTCGAAGATCGTGCCCGCCGGCTTCCCTTCGATGCGAGTAGCCTGAATGTCGCGGTCGGCGCGACGCATGCCGCTCACTTCCACGATGTCACCAGCCGCGAGGCCCGCGAGCGACGCGCCGGCAATGTTGTCGTCGAAGGACGTATCGGCATCGACCAGCACCGTCTGACCCAGCACGACCAGCGTGCCCGCAGCTGCGTCGACGCTCGTGACCGGACCTTTCACCAGATCATCGAAGTCGACGCGATCCGCAGTGCTATTTCCTGCGCCGTCTCGATGTCCGTGGATCCTCACGATATGACCGACGCGCAGATCTGCCTGCGTGCCCGGTTTGCCATTGATAGTGAAAGCCGCGCTGCTGGTTTCGAAGCGCACGCCGTTGACGAACACGCTGCCGAATCCGGTGACTATGCCGCTCGAAATGACCGGAACGCTTTGCGCTGCGGCCTGCGGCGCGTCGTCGCTCGAGGAACCGCCGCCGCCGCTGCACGCGGCCAGGCTCAGTGCCGCCGCCGCGGCGAACAGTGCCTTCGTCAGATGTAGTCGCGCCATCTTGTTCACTCCCGCTGAGATGAAGCGACAACGGACCAGGCGCAGGAATATTCCTTCGCAATGACTGCGGAATAAAGCGCTGCTACCAATCGTTATTGTCAAAGCAGCGCCCAGCCGGGCGGTGCGCCTTCAGTTTCGGGAGCTTGCAATGACTCGACTTTCACAGTTGTGGACAGCACTGTTCGTCACCAGCACCCTGCTCTCGGCCGCCGCAGTGGCTCGCGAGCCCAATGAACCCCCGCGCCGTGAAGATCGCCGCGAGGACCGACGCGAAGACCGCAGAGAGGATCGTCGCGAAGACCGCCGCGAAGATCGTCGTGAGGACCGTCGGGAGGATCGCGCGGATCGTCAGCACGATCGCAGCGGTCCCAGCCACGGCGACCATGATCGACAGAACCGCGAAGGACGCTCCGGGCACGGACAGCGAGGCAACGAGTAAGATCATCCATCATGAAGGCTTCCCAATCTCTCCTGGCCGGGGCCGTCGTAGCCGTACTCGCCCAGTTCAATACAGCGTATGCCGACACACGCGTGCAGGCCTCAAGCGGCCTGCAGTATTCCGACGGCGAATACGGCGAGACGACGAGCACCAGCGCTCTGGTCGTGCCTTTCTCGGTTCGTGCAACGTTCGGGGCGTGGTCGATTCGCGCGTCGGTGCCCTACGTCATGGTCGATGGACCCGCCGACGTCAGCGAGATCATCGACGACTCCAGCGGGCGTGGAACGAGCAGCGGCTCGGGCAGCTCGGGCTCGGGTTCCGGCAGCGGCACCAGTGGCCGCGACGGTAGCGGCAGCGGCAGTGGAGGAAGCGGTGGTGGCGATGATGACGATCCAGTCGACCTCGTCACCGCAGATCGCAGCGAGTCGGGTATCGGCGATGCGAGCATCGCGCTGACCTACTCGCTCGATTCCATCGGCGATTCGCCCGCGTATGTCGACTTCACGGGTCGCGTGCGATTGCCGACCGGCAGCGAGGAAGACGGCCTCGGCGTCGGCGCGACGGACTACGTCGCGCTCTCCGAGATCGGCTGGGACGGCGAGGCCGGCGGCGCATTCGTGAGCGCCGGTCGCCGCTTCCTCGGCGCCGTCGACGACATCGAGCGCGTCGACGGTTGGCAAGCGTCGGTCGGCGGCTGGATCAATGTCAGCGATTCAGCCGTCGTCGGCGCCTACTACGATTGGCGCAACTCATCCGTGCGCGACGGCGAAGATCCCAGCTCCGTCGAAGCGTACGTGTCGTGGCGTCTGAATGACGCGTGGAAGGTCGAGGTGAACGGCGGCGTAGGCCTCTCCGACGCCAGCGCCGACTACACCGCAGGACTCACGCTGATCTGGCGCAGCGCCAAGCGCTGATTCAGAAGGCGCGCCTCATCGTTGCGGCGTGGACCAATGCTGCTCGATGAGCGCGCGCTCGTCCGCAGCTTCGAGCGCAGCGCCGCCGCCAAGCCGATCCATCACATCGTCGAGCAGCTCGCTGCCACTCGCGGCTCGAAATCCTTCGTCCGGGTCGACAGTGCCATCCCATGCGACGACTTCCCAGTGCGTGCCGCTGCGACAAGCCACGCCCTCGGCTGCCGCATTCGCCTCGCGCGCGCGGAACGTTCGGCAGTACCGTCCATCGTCGGCTTCGAACGTAAGGATGACTTGCGCCGAGCGCCCGCCCTGCTCGATCGCTTTGCCGCTTTCGCCACTGTCCAACGCCGCGAGCAGCACCGCGTTCGACGATGCGCCGCTCAGCAGTGGCGCCGGAGCGGCCGTTGCAACTACGGGCGTCTCACGTACCTCCTGTGGCCGCGAGAGCATGAATCCAACAAGCACACCGCTGATTCCTGCCGCCAACGCAGTGATGGCAACAGCACCCCATCGCATCGATGCTCGTCTCGTGACTGGTACCGGCTTGCCATCGAGAATGCGCGTCGACAATGGGTCGTTCGGCTGCAGCGCCGGCAGCGGAATCTCCGACTTCAAGCGCTCGTCGGCGACGCGCATCCGTTCGAGCCGCACTCGAGCACCCACGTCGTCGACCAACGCCTGTTCGACTCGCACACGCATCTCGGAGTCGAGCTCGCCGTCCATGTACGCACACAAGAGTTCGTCGTTGAGTTCCAAGCGTTCGCTCACTTTGCGGCTCTCACACGCTGTGGCCCTTCGCCCAGGCTCGCAGCCAATTTGGCGCGAGCGCGCGCCAGGCGGCTCATCACGGTGCCTACGGGCACTTCGAGGATATCTGCTGTCTGCTGATACGACATGCCTTCGAGCACGACCAGCGCGATCACGACGCTCTGCTCTTCGGGCAGCTCGTCGAGCGCTTGCCGCGCCTCGTTGGATTGAATGTGTCGCATCGTCACGTCGCGCCCGTCTGCACCTGCGATGTCGGCATGCGAGTCAAGCGGTTCGGCGCGCCTGCGATGCGCGCGCAATTCGTCGCGCCAGAGATTCTGCATGATTCGGTACAGCCAGCTGTCCAGTCGAGTGCCCTGCTGCCACGAGTCCGCATGGCGCAAGGCACGCTCAACCGCCGCTTGCACGACGTCCTCTGCGTCGTCGCGCGATCTCGTCAGCACGGACGCAAAGCGACGCAGCCGCGGCAGCAGTTGGACCAGCTCGCGCCTGAACTCTGGCATGTTGTGTCGACCTGTCTCCGACTGACAACGACTCGGTAGGAGGATTATTCCCTCCGGGGGGATCTTTCTGTAGTGTGCAGCTCATGGGTCGTCCGGTCCAAACATTCCGTAAAACAGCTGTTTTCGCCGCGCTGGCGCTGTTCGCGGTCGCCTCGTGGTCGCATGAGGAAACCGAGACTCGCGATCGTGAAACGCGCATCGATCGCGAGACGCGCGAGGATCGCAGCGGTCGGGAACAGGAAGAGCGCCGCGACTCCGAGATTCGCATCGACAACTCCGGCAGCGGTTCGATCGATTCGGGAAGCTCCGGCAGCGCTTCTTCCGGATCCGACGACGGTCGACGCGAAGACCGTCACGACCGCGTTGAAAACGGGCGAGGCTCATCGGCACGGTTCGAAGTGGAACGCGACACTGCGGGCCGCGAGCGCGTGCGTCGAGAAGTGCTCATGGTCGCAGACCCGCGCTCGATCGACACGGTTCGCGACGCTGGATTCACGATCATCTCCGCGCGTCCGCTCACCGCATTCGGCGAAACGCTCGCGCGCATTCGTGTGCGTCGAGGGCGATCTGTAGAGCAGGTCATCTCGGAACTGCAAGCGCTCGCGCCGCTGGCGAGCATCGCTCCTCATCATCTCTTCCGCCCGTCCGGCGACGAAGCGGTCGCAACGACTGTCGAATCGGCGCCCGTTCCAGTTGCCGCAGCCAATACCGGACACGTCGGTGTCATCGACACTGGCGCGGATGTGTCCTGGCCCGCGCTCAAACTTTCGATCGTGCAGACCGAAGGCTTCGCCGATGGCGGATACACGTCGCGCCCGCACGGCACGCTCGTTGCGGAAATCATTGCCCGCAGCGGCGCGCATCTCACAGTTGCCGATGTGTTCGGCGTCGACTCCGACAACCGGTTGATCGCACCCGCTGCCGCCATCGCCAGCGCGATCGACTGGTTGGTAGCGAGCGGCGTCCGCGTCATCAACATCAGCATCGAAGGCCCGGATAACTTCGTGCTCGCTCACGTGATCAAGCGTGCGCTCGCTGCCGACGTCGCGATTGTGGCGGCAGCTGGCAATGGCGGACCCGCGGCGCGGCCGGCATTCCCCGCCGCATATCCCGGTGTAATCGCAGTCACGGCCGTCGACGAGAATGGGCAGGTCTATCGACGCGCCAATCGCGGCGACTACATCGCCTTCGCTGCTCGGGGCGTTCACGTCGCCTCCGAGTACGAATCGGCGACGTCGAAAGCCAAGACTGTCTCCGGAACATCCTTCGCCTCGCCGGTCGTTGCAGCGGCAATTGCACGCCGACTCGAGGGATCCGCCGGCGTCGGCGGCGTGATCGACTCGCTCAAGACCGAGGCACGCGACCTCGGCACGCCCGGCCGCGATTCGATCTACGGCTGGGGCGAGCTCGCCATCCCGCAGGCCCTGACCGCTAATTCCCGCTAGTTGTTTTCGCAACGCGCGCTTGCGCGGGGCCTGCGAACGGGGCATCCTGACCCCGCTCGCGACCTGTCGTGGCGGCTCGTGTCATGGATCGTCCGAAGCATCGCCGAATCATCCTCATAGCACTCGTGCTCCTCGCCGGCGCAGCGCTGCTGCTGCTCGGCCGACAGTGGTCGTCGGAGCCCAGGCGGCTCGTCGTCCAGGCCGAGTTGCCGGCGAAGCAACTTGTCGACCCACAGATCGAGAAGGCCGAGCCCGTTGCGGTCGAGGCGACTGAACCGAGTGCGCCGCCGCCAGCGGCACCACCGCCCTCTGAACCCGCGACCGGCCTTCGTGGCCGGGTCATCGACGCTGTTACGCGTCAACCCTTGCAGGAGTTCGAAGTTGAGCTCACGCCCATTCAACGCCAGGGGTCGGGCAGGAGCTACCTCGAGCCGATCAAGAGGACGTTCCAATCCAGGAGCGGTCGCTTCACGTGGAGCGACGTGGCTGTCGGATCCTGGGCGGCGGCCGTTTCGGCGCGCGGCCATCAAGTGTTCAACGTGCCTGAGTTCACAGTCGAAGCCGGCAAGGCGACACGAGAGATGGTGATGCCGCTGCTGCGCGGCTACGCCGTGAGCGGACGGATCGTCGAACTGAGCACCGGTGCGGGCATCCCCGACGCAGGGATCGGATTTCGCGTCGTCGGCGACCAGGAATTCGGGTTCAGGTCGACGGCGCGGACAACGTCCAGGGACGATGGGTCATTCACGCTGGACGGCGTCCCTGGCGGCGACATCCTGCTCATGGTTGGCGCGCGCGATCATGCGTATCGCGAGCTGACAGTGGTAGTAGATGAGAAGACTCCGGTACAGGAAATCACCCTCTCCGGCGGTGCCACGATCGCGGGCATCGTGACGACGACATCGGGTGCACCCGTAAAAGGCCGCGTCTGGCTCAACGGTCCGGGACCTGGGTACGTGGGCGAATCGAACGAGGCGGGTCAGTTCTCTTACAAGCACATGCCACCCGGTCGTTACAAGGTATCGGCCGATTCGAGCGCTGGCAGCGCGCAGCAGGAGTTTGTGCTGCAACAGGACGAGGTGAAGGAAGGCATCGTCCTCGTGGTCGGCGGAGGCCGCAGCGTTCGCGGCATCGTCAGGGGACCGCGGCCGGAACAGATCCCGCAGACACACCTCATGTTCCGGGCGAAGTCCGGGAACTCATTCATGAGCACGCACCCCGACGAGCGCGGCGCCTACGTGTTCAATGGCGTGCCATCAGGGCCCGCAGAGATCAGCGTGGCCACCGCGAACATCGGCATTCAATTCACGAAGCGCTTGGACGTCCCGGCAGATCAGGACATCACTTTCGACATCGCTCTCCCCACCGGCGCGCGCTTGTCTGGACGTGTCACCCAAGGCGGGAAACCTGCTGCGCACAGGACAGTCTGGATGGGTCCGGTCGACACCAAGTTGGACATTCTCTATCGAGCGAATACCTCGGAGGACGGCGAATACGAGATCGAAGGCCTGCCTCCCGGCGACTATCGCTTGCGCGCAACCGAAGACATCAGTCGAGCCGTCACGATCGCTGGCGACATGGTGCTGAATATCGATATCCCGGCGGTGCAACTATCCGCACGGGTTGTGGAGGACGGCGGCGCGGTACCGATCGTCGGCGCCGACGTGTACTTGAGAGGCAGCGCACCGGAGACGTCTCGCGTCCGCGGCGACAAGAAGACGGATGACTTCGGTCAGTTCGCGCTCACCGGCATCGAGCCGGGCGAGATCGTGCTGCTGGTCTACAAGGCCGGCTATGAGCTGTATCGCGAGAGGATCTCGTACTCCTCGCCGATCACCAACAAGACGATCACGCTGCGCAAGAGCACCGGCGTGGAAGTGCACGTGAAAGCCGGCAGCCGGCGCTTTCCGATCGGCTTCACGATCACCCAGAGCTTTGCCGGCAACGACTCCGTGATCGACATCTGGGTTCCATTGAATCGCGAGCGCGTGGGCTACGTGCCGAGCGCCCTGGCGGGCACCACGTTTCAGATCGGGCGCTTCAGCGGCACACCCCTGCTTTTCGAAGATTGGGATGGTCAGCCGTTCGAGCTGCCGTGAAACGCTCGGTCGTCATTTTGGGGATTGTGGTCGCTTGCGGCATCGGCGTGTGGATGCTGGGGCAGCGGCAGATGCCAGCGACTGACCAAGTAGCCGCGCCGTCCAGCTTTGCGGCGAGGCACGAGGCTGATCTCGCGTCGGAGCAAGAACAAGCGTCGAGTGTGGAAGAAAGGAAATCCGTCGAAACCACCGCGACGGCCGCAGCACCAGCCGCGACAGGCGGCACCCTGCGCGGCCGCCTCGTCGATGCCGTGACACGCCAGCCCGTGAAGGAGTTCGAAGTGCGCATGGTCCGCGTTCAGCGCGGACCGGAGTGGCGAGAAGAGGAACCGCTCACACAGGCTTTCCAGTCCGATACCGGTCGATTCGCGTGGAACGGCGTGCCTGCCGATACCTGGAAGGTGTCAGTTTCGGCTCACGGCTACCGGCAGTTCCGTCTCGGAGAGGTAACGATTGCGGCCGGCAGGAAGCCGCGCGAAGTCGTGATGCCCATGCAGAAGGGCTTTACGGCGCGCGGCCGAGTGTTCGCGGCAGCGACCGGTGCGGGCATCCCGGAGGCGTACGTCAGCTTTCGCGTCGCGAGTGCCTTGGGTGACGTCCCCGACGATCCTTACGCGCAAACGAAAGAGGACGGGTCGTTCGTGCTCGACGGCATTCCCGGCGGAGAGATCTCGCTCATCGCCGGCGCCAAGGGATATGCGAGCCGTGAAGCAGAGATTGTCATGGACGAGAAGACACCCCCTCAGGAGTTCGCGCTCTCGACCGGCGGCAGGATTGCAGGCGTCGTGAAGACGGGATCGGGTGAGCCGGTCAAAGGGCGGGTCACGATGGGTGGAGGTTTCGCTGGCTACACCAATGAGACCGCGGATTCGGGTCAGTTCTCCTTCGACCACTTGACAGCCGGACGCTACGTGATTTCTGCCAACTCTGTCGCGGGCAGTGCGAGGCAGGAGATCGTGCTGGGCCAGGATGAGCGCAGGGACGATATTGTTCTCACTATCGGCGCAGGTCACACCGTTCGCGGGATGATAAAGGGCGTGAGGCCTGAGCAGCTCGGACGCACGTACATCAGCCTGCGGTCCAACTCCATGTTTTTCAGCGCGCGTGCCGACGAGCAGGGTGCATACGCATTTGCAGGCGTACCTCCTGGGCGCGCACGCGTAACTGTGTACGCCACCGACCGGCAATTGAGCAAGACGGTCGATGTGCCCGCTGAACACGACATCACACTGGACATCGTCTTCCCGCCGGGTGCGCGCCTATCGGGCCGAGTGACTCAGGGCGGCAAGCCGGCGACGCAGCTACTAGTGTGGATACAACCTGCAGAAGCTAAGGACGGAGTGTCGTATCGCGCAACGACGTCGGCGGACGGTGACTACGAGATCGAGGGGCTACCCCTCGGCGAGTATCGGGTCACCGCCGACGAGGACATCAGTCGAACCGTTACGATGGCCGGCGATGTCGTGTTGAACATGGATATCCCGTCGGTTCAGCTCGCCGGGCACGTGGTGGAAGACGGCAGCTCGGTCCCAATCGTGGGCGCCGACGTCTACCTGCGAGGGGTCGATCCTGCCACTGCGCGCGTCCACGGCCATAAGAAGAGCAATGATTTTGGGGAATTCAGTCTGACCGGCATCGAGCCCGGCGAGGTGACGCTTCTTGTGTACATGCCCGGCTACGAGCTGTATCGCGAGAAAATTGCATATGCCGCGCCGATCAAGAGCAAGACCGTAGCCTTGCGCAAGAGACCTGGCGTCGAGGTTCGAATGCAAGCAGCCGCGAACGACGAGCCCGTGCGCGGATTGATGGTGACGCAGACGATCCCCAGCAACGAGTTCGAGATCTACTTATGGATCCCGTTGAATCGACAGGGCCTGGGGTCGTTACCGAGCGCTCTGGCCGGCAGCCATCTCGCGATCGACTACGGCCGCGCCAAGCCGCTCGTCATCGATGAATGGGACGGGGAGCCGCTCGAGTTGAAGCCGTGAGCTGGAACGTGCGCCGAGGTCACGCAACCCGCAGTCGCAGACCATTCTCGAACGCAGCTGCACCTGAGTACTCGAAATGCAGCATTCTGCGAGAAGCCTTGTCAGTCGCCTTCGATGACGCGTGCAGCAGCAGAGGCCTCATGACGATCACGCCGCCACGCTCTACCGTGCATGTGACAGCGTCGATGCGTCGAGCTGCCTCGTGAATCTGTGCATCGCTCAGCAGCCCCAGCTCGTGCGTTCCGGGCAAGACTCGCAGCGGTCCGTTGTTGGCCGTCGAATCGTCGAGATGCACGCGTAA
>Ga0207706_10007148_pt1 | contig 10326 bp, 15 predicted proteins | sample KBSC53metaG_FD_184318 | JGI IMG/M metagenome (GOLD analysis project Ga0207706, IMG submission 184318) | Corn rhizosphere microbial communities from Kellogg Biological Station, Michigan, USA - KBS C5-3 metaG (SPAdes) (version 2) | ecosystem: Host-associated > Plants > Roots > Rhizosphere > Soil ... | reverse complement strand
GCTTTGCCTTCGTGCTTGGCGACGATGGCCTGGGCAAGCGTCTTCAGCGGATCACGCCTAGCCACCTCGGCGATGAGCACGAGGTCTTCGGGAAGGCTGGTGCGCCGGCCCCCTCGCCAGTCGTTGAGCACCTTCGCCGGCACACCGGTGCGCCGCGCAGTCTCGCTGTCACGGCCAGTCACCTCTCGAGCCGCGTCGAGCAGTTCGATCGCCAGTCGCTGCAGCGCCGTTGGCTCTGGCTCTGCCAATCCAGGCTTGGCGCTACGCGCCCACGGCCACGCATGGGCGGCCTGGCGCACCGGCTCATACCCGGGCGTCGGCGACTGCCCGTGCAATCCCGTGCCTATCACGGCAATGGTCCCCCTCGCTACCGGCTTGTCCATCCTCTTCGCCTCGCACCTTGTCGCTGGCACTCATGCCAGTGTGCGGAGCGTACACGCTCCCGCAGCGAAGGAACGCTGCAACTGCAGGAGGTTTTGCGCCCTGATGCGTCTTTCGTGACAGGCTGGCAAACACCCGCCTGTTCCCGACGAGACCCGCCGGCAGCCCGCCGAAAATCCCGTCACACGGTCGCTGCTTCCTCCTGCACTCCCAGGCGACCATCCCCGCCCGTCGCCGTCTCGGCCGCGGGCCTTCCTCATTCAGATCGTGGAGGGTTGCCCGATGCCAACGACTGAGACGCCGCCCCGGCTATTCGAGGGTGCGACGATCGAGCACCAAAGTTTGGCGGATGTGGAGTTCTGGGCCATCGTGCTGGGGGTTTCGCCTGCTGAGATCAGCCGAGCCATCGGTGCAGTAGGCCCCGGCGTGGCCGATGTCCGGGAGCATCTTCAGTTGTCCGGGCCCGTGGTCCTGCCATCCGCCAGGCACCGATAGCAGGGCCGGTTGCAGCACGGGGAAATCCGCCGCATTTCCGTCGATCCGATCGAGCACGCATCGCTATTGTCGACTCCAGTCCGCTGCGTCGCCCGACGCGGCGATTACAGGGATGTCAGCAGTACCGATGAATTTCCTCCGCACCCTTCGCCCGCCCCAGACGCAGCCCGCGGCGCCTGATAAGCGCGAACCCGCCGTCCAACGCAACCTCGCCGGACAATTCGGCCATTGGTTCGCGTCATCGCTCGACCTGCGCAACGGACTGGACGTCACCGAGGCGATGGACACCTTGCCAGCCGAGCTGTGGGAGCAACTGGCGGGTGTGCCCCGCTAACCGAAAGGAGCCACGATGAGCGCCGTCCTCCGAGCCCAGTTCGTCCCGATCCCGGCGCCGCAGGTGTCGACACGCCCCATCGTCATGAGGATCAAGGCGTCGGCCAAGGGTGCCGGCGGCTACCCGATCGAAATCGGCTTCGTCCTTGAAGATCGCAGCACCTTCTGCACGCTGATCCGCCCGACCACCGGCTGGACCGCCTGGTACGAGCCGGCCGAGGTGGCGCACGGCATCACCCGCGACATCCTGCAGCAGCACGGACGGGATGTCGCGGACGTGGCGGCCCTGCTCGACCGGCAACTGGCCGGGCGTACTGTCCATTGCACCGGGTGGACGGAAGCGTATTCGCTGCTGCAGATGCTGTACGACGCGGCCGAGCGGCGCCTGACGTTCCATCTGGAGAGCTTGGACAGCCTGCTGTCACCGCAGGAGGTGACACGCTTCAAGCAGGCCCGCGACGACATCCGCTCCCGCCAAGGCGTGCGCCGGCACCGCGCCAGCGCGGACGCCAAGCTGGATCAGCAGGCCTTCTATGAAACGAGGACGGGGTAAGGATCCTCAGAATGCCCGAGCGGCTCGCGCGCGCTTCGCAGGACGCTGCACATGGCGGGGTCAGGTCTTGACGCAGATGCGCCGAATCACCTCGGACAACTGCGCGCCCTCCATTGGCTTGCGCAGGTGGAGATCGAACCCTGCCTCGCGCGCCTGCTGTACCGCTTCAGGCGAGTCATAAGCGGTCAACGCCACCAACACCGCACGTTCGTGACCCAACGTCCGCCGTATGGTCTTGGCCGCCTCATAGCCGTTCATCACGGGCATGTTGATGTCCAGCACGATGACGTCGGGCTTGAAGTTCTGGGCTGCCTCCACGGCCTCCTCGCCGTTGTAAGCGACAGCAGTCTGGAATCCGAGGAAGTCGAGCATGATGGCCAGCGTGTCCGCGCCGTCCCTGTTGTCGTCGGCAATCAGGATCTTTCGAGGAGTCGGCGGCGAGGTCACGCTGCTTGAGTGGCAAGGGGCATTCCCGGACTATCCCCGGCCGGCTCTCACGCCCCAGGTGCGTCCGTGGGACACCGCTTGTTAAGCACCCTTTCCAGTTGTCGACTCGGAAAGGCTTGAGCAACACATCATCCATCCTAGCTTCGCGACCGCTGCCCGTGGGCGTGTCCATCGCCGACAGCGAGTCGGGCCTCTCGCCGGAAGCCGCCCATTTCAGCGCACGTGGGGCATGTGGATTGGCGAACACAGACTTTCGTCAATGTTCGCCAATCCGTCCATTAACGGTTCGCCATTGATTTCCTGAAATCCCCTGCCGTGCACTGTCGCACGTCACCGCAGGAGGATGAATGCTTGCCCCCGCCCAGCGAGGCCGCGTCTCGACCCACGAGATGCACCATGCCCTTGCTACTCCCGGCATCGAACCGATGCCCTCCGACGACGCCGCGCGTCGCGTGCTCACCGAGCACGAGCTGGCCAGCCGCTGGGGGCTGTGCCATAAAACCCTCGGCCGCTGGCGCACCGAAGGCCGCGGCCCCGAGTACCTGAAGCTGTCCGGCCGCGTTCGCTACGCGCTGTCGGCGGTGCTGGCGTTCGAGGCCAAGGCCGGCCACTACTCGACGTCAGCCCGGGTGAACTCGTGAGGGAGACGACGATGAACACCGTCACTGTCCTCCCCAACGTCGTCGACGAGCTCAGCGTGCAGCAGCTGGCCGCACTGCCGGTGCTGAAGAAGCTCGAACTGCAGCGCAGCCTCGCCGAGGCGAGCGCCTGGCTCAAGCGCGCCAACGACAAGTTCGCCGCCGCGCTCGAAGCGGCCTATGGAGAAAGCAGCCGCGCCGCCCTGCGCGCTTCCGGCCGCGACTTCGGCACCGCGCAGGCCCGCGATGGCGGCGTCGAGGTGACCTTCGAACTCGCGAAGAAGGTCAAGTGGGACCAGCCCAAGCTGCACGCCATTGCCGAGCGCATCGTCGCGAGCGGCGAGAAGGTCGAGAGCTACATCAAGGCTGAGCTGTCGGTCAGCGAAACCAAGTGGAAATCCTGGCCGCCGGTGCTGCAAGAGCAGTTCGCACCGGCGCGCACCGTCGAACCCGGCCGGGTGAGCATCACGCTGCGCCTCCTCGATGAGGAGGCCCGCTGATGCCGCTGCCGATCATTACCGCGCAACAGCGCATGGCCGAGCGCACGGGCGTGAAGCTCGCCCTCTTCGGCGCCTATGGCGTGGGCAAGACGTGGCAGCTGCGGACCTTGCCGCTGGAGAGCACGCTCTTCGTCGACGTCGAGGCGGGCGATCTGGCCGTCAAGGACTGGCAGGGCGACACGCTGCGCCCGAAAACCTGGCCCGAGTTCCGCGACATCGTCTGTTTCCTCGCCGGCCCCAATCCCGCGATGCCGGCGGATGCGCCGTTCTCGCAAGCCCACTTCGACCACGTATGCCGCACCTATGGCGACCCGGGCCAGCTCGACAAGTACGACACCTACTTCGTCGACAGCATCACCGTGCTGAGCCGCTGGTGCCTCGCCTGGGCCAAGACCCAGCCGGCGGCTTTCAGCGAGCGCAGCGGCAAGCCCGACACGCGTGGCGCCTACGGCCTGCTCGGCTCCGAAATGGTGGGCACGCTGACCCACCTGCAGCACGCGCGCGGCAAGCACGTCATCTACGTCGCGATCCTCGACACCAAGCAGGACGACTTCGGCCGCACCTACTACGCCGCGCAGATCGAGGGCGGCAAGACCGGCGCTGAGCTGCCGGGCATCGTCGACGAGGTCGTCACGTTGGCCCAGATCCCCGCGGACGACGGCACGAGCTACCGCGCCTTCGTCACCCACACGGCCAACTCCTACGGCTACCCGGCGAAGGACCGCAGCGGCGTGCTCGACCTGCTCGAGCCGCCCGACCTCGGCCGCCTGATCCGCAAGTGCGCCGCAGCCCACCAACCCCAACCCCAAACCAAAACACAACCCCACATCCAACAACAGCCGGAAAGCCAAGCAGCATGAGTGCCTGGAACGATTTCAACGACGCCGAACATCAACAGAGCTTTGACCTGATCCCCAAGGGCACCGTCGCGCCGGTGCGCCTGGCCATCACGCCGGGCGGCTACAACGATCCCGCCCAAGGCTGGGAGGGCGGCTGGGCCACGCAGTCCGACGAGACCGGTGCGGTCTACCTCGCCTGCATCTTCACGATCACCGACGGCGAGTTCGCCAAGCGCAAGGTCTGGTCCAACATCGGCCTGTACAGCCCGAAGGGGCCGACCTGGGGCGGCATGGGCCGGACCTTCGTCCGCGCAATCCTCAACAGCGCGCGCAACATCGACCCGGACGACATGAGCCCGGAGGCGGCGGCACGCCGTTGCATCGAGGGTCTTCACGAATTGGAGGGCATCGAGTTCGTCGCGAGGATCGATGTCGAGCGCGACGGCAACGGCGACCTGAAGAACGTCATCAAGCACGCCGTAGAGCCGGGCATGCCCGAGTACGCGCCGTTGCCGGTTGCGGCGCCCGGCGCAGCCCGGCCGGCACAGGCTCCCCGCCCGGCGGCCAAGGCCGGCACCCAGACGCGGCCCGGGCAGGCCAACAAAGCGCCTGTGACCGCCAAGCCGGCGTGGGCGCAATGAGGGCGCCGTGCAGTGCTGGGCCTGCCGTCGCGAGGCCAAGGGCTATGGACACACCGACAACCGCTATCGGGTCACCGATCCGAGGCGGTACCCGATCGACTGGGCCTTCTGCTCGCGCCGCTGCCAGGACGCGTTCCACCAGCTGTACGGCAACTGGGACGCTGTGCGCCGAGGTGACCTCGACCCGGAGGACGTCACGATGATCGACGCATCCGAGGTCGAGCGTGCGGCGATGCGCAGCTGCCTGAAAGCGTTTGGTGAGGCGGCCGGCGCCATCGGCTTCGACAAGCCGCTCGGCGCCTACAGCGAGGCCGACGCGCTGGCAGTGATCGACGCGATCGTCACGCGCTACACCGAGGCCATGGCCGAACACCACGAGGCGACGAAGTACCCGCCGGTGCGGGGCATGCCGCCGACGCCCGATCCGATGGCCGTGCCGTTTGCGGACATGGCGTCGGACACGCCATGGGAGGCGAGCGCCGGATGATCGACTTCAATCCCTCGGCCGAGCTGGGCGAGCGGATTGCGGTGCTGATCGACAGAGCGATGAAAGCCGAGGCGGCGCAGCAGCCGCCTCGCACCTACCTGGGCGCCTCCCGGGTGGGCATCGCCTGCGAGCGCGCGCTGCAGTTCGAGTTTGCCAAGGCACCCGTCGACGCCGGACGCGAGTTCCCCGGCCGCATCCTGCGCATCTTCGAGCGCGGCCACCTGATCGAGGCCGCGATGGTCCGCTGGCTGCGCGCCGCCGGCTTCGACCTGCGCACCGAGCTGCAGGACGGCTCGCAGTTCGGGTTCTCGGATGCAGGCGGACGTCTCCAGGGCCACGTCGATGGCGTGATCCTCGACGGCCCGCCGGGCTACCGCTATCCGATGCTGTGGGAGAACAAGTGCGTCGGCGCCAAGACCTGGCGTGAGCTGCGCAAGCACAAGCTCGCCAAGGCCCGCCCGGTCTATGCCGGCCAGGTCGCGCTGTACCAGGCCTACCTCCAGCTGCACGAGAACCCGGCGCTGTTCACCGCGATGAACGCCGATTCGATGGAGATCTACGCCGAGGCGGTGCCCTTCGATGCCCAGCTGGCCCAGCGGCTGTCCGACCGTGCCCTGCGCGTGATCCAGGCAACAGACGCTGGCGAGCTGCTGTCGCGTGCCTTCCACGACCCCACCCATTTCGAGTGCCGTGCCTGCGCCTGGCAGGACCGGTGCTGGTCCCTGACATGAACACCATCCAATCCAACATCAACGCGATGACGCCAGAGGAACTGGAGGCGGAGATGCGCGTGCGCTTCTACAACGCGGTCGACGCCGCGGCCCACATGCGGCTGCCCGTGTACTTGCTGAGCGAGCCGGCCTCGCGCCGGCGCCACGAAATCCCGCACTACCAGTTCAACCGTTTCGTCCGCTACCGGCTCGACGAGCTGTCGGCCTGGATGCAGCGGCACAGCCAGAAGGAGGCCGCCCGTGCCGCTTGACTTCAATGACGTGCCACCACCCTCGGCCTGCGTGCCCGAGCGGGATCTGGAGACCGAGCGCAAGACCATCCGCGAGGCGCTGCTGGCCAACCTGGAGGGCGTGCTGCGTGCGCTGTTTCCGGCAGGCAAGTCGCGTCACGGGAAGTTCCACATCGGCGACATCACTGGCACCCCAGGCGACAGCCTGGAGGTCGTGCTCGATGGCGAGAAAGCGGGACTCTGGCGTGACCGCGCGAACAACGATGGCGGTGACGTATTCGACCTGATCGCGAGCCACTTCCACCTGGACGTGCGCCGGCAGTTCGCCGAAGTGCTGGCGCAAGCCGCTTTGCTGCTCGGCCAAGCTCCGGCAACGGCGCCCGCGTCGGCGAGCAGGAAGCGTTCGGCCGCAATCGACGACCTCGGCCCGGCCACTGCCCGATGGAACTACCTGGATGCCGAGGGCAAATTGATCGCGGTCGTCTACCGCTACGACCCGCCCGGCGGCAAGAAGGAGTTCCGGCCCTGGGATGTGAAGCGCCGCAAGTGGGCGCCGCCCGAACCGCGGCCGCTCTACAACCTGCCGGGCTTGAGCGACGCCGACCTGGTCGTGCTCGTCGAGGGCGAGAAGTGCGCCCAGGTGCTGATCGACATGGGTGTCTGTGCGACGACGGCGATGCAGGGCGCCAACGGTCCAGCCTCAAAGACCGACTGGTCACCTCTGAAGGGCACGCGCGCGCTGATCTGGCCCGACAAGGACAAGCCCGGCTGGGACTATGCCGAAGCCGCGGCGCAGGCGGCGCTCGCCGCGGGCGCGATCACCGTCGAGATCCTGGTGCCGCCCGAGGACAAGCCGTCAGGGTGGGACGTGGCCGACGCCGTCGCGCGGAACGCCGCCATCGAGGCCAACCCCGAAGCGCACCGTCAAGACAAGCCGTTTGATGTGCACGGCTTCCTCGCGGCCGGCTCTCGCATGTCGATCGAACGCACCGCCGAGAGCCTTCCTCCGGAGGAGGTGCTGGCCGGCGTGGACTGGCAGACCGAGGACGGCCTGGCGACGGCGTTCACGAACCGGCATGGCGAGGACTGGCGCTACTGCGCTGCATGGGGACGTTGGTTCGCCTGGGACGGCATGCGCTGGAACGCCGACCAAGTGCTGCACGTGCTCTACCTGGCGCGCGCTATCGGTAGGGCGGCGTCGCGGCTGGCCGACACACCGCGCCTGCGGGCCAGGTTGGCCAGTGGATCGACCACGGCGGCGATCGAGAAGCTCGCGCGCAGCGATCCCCAGCACGCGGCGACAACGGAGCAATGGGACACCGACCCGTGGCTGCTGAATACGCCCAAGGGCGTGGTCAATCTGCGCAACGGAAAGCTGCAGGAGCATCGCCGTGCTTACGGCATGACGAAGGTGGCGACCGCGAGTCCGTCTGGGAAGAGTCCGACATGGGCCACCTTCCTGCACGACGTGACCGGTGGAGACCGACAACTGATGACCTACCTGCAGCGCATGGCGGGCTATTGCCTGACAGGCGTCACGACAGAGCACGCGCTGTTCTTCCTGTACGGCACCGGTGCCAACGGCAAGAGCGTTTTCATCAACACCCTTGCCAGCATCGTCGGTGACTACGCTGCCAACGCGCCAATGGACACCTTCATGGAAGCGCGGGGCGATCGTCACCCGACCGAACTGGCCGGGCTGCGTGGAGCGCGGCTGGTGTCGAGCATAGAGACGGAGCAGGGGCGCCGCTGGAACGAGTCGAAGATCAAGGCGATCACGGGCGGCGACAAAGTCTCCGCGCGCTTCATGCGGCAGGACTTCTTCGACTACACGCCGCAGTTCAAGCTCGTCATCGCGGGAAACCACCGACCGTCGATCCGAAACATCGACGAGGCGATGAAGCGACGGATGCACCTGATCCCTTTCACGGTGACGATTCCGCCAGAGCGGCGCGACGGCAAGCTCACCGAAAAGCTGCTGAAGGAGCGCGACGGCATTCTCGCGTGGGCCGTGGAGGGATGCCTCGCATGGCAGGAGCAGGGCCTTCGACCGCCAGAGAGCGTGCTGGCGGCCACTGCCGAGTACTTCGAGACTGAGGACGCTCTCGGGCAGTGGCTCGACGAGCGCTGCGTACGCGACCGGGCTTTGCGCTGCGGTGTATCCAACCTCTTCGGGGACTGGCGGGACTGGGCGGAAGCATCGGGCGAGTACGTCGGCTCTGTGAAGCGGTTCAGTGAGCAGCTCGCCCTTCGAGGCTTCGAGAAATGCCGGCTCACCAATGGTGCTCGCGCATTTCACGGCATCGCCCTGCGCCACCACGAGGCCCACTCGAGCCGGCCGTACAGGGAAGACTGAAAACCACAGCACTGACGGTTCTGGCGGGTTCACTGATTTACGCCTACACGTGCGCGCACACACACGCATATAGGGGAATCGGGAAGCTTGTCGGACCCGTCAGCGCTCGAATCTCATGAGCAAAAACGGATGAACGCGACAACGAACACGATGATCTTGGCCCTCGACCTGGGCACAGTCACCGGATGGGCGCTGCAACAGCGCGATGGAACGAAGACCAGTGGCACATGCAGCTTCAGGCCCCAGCGGTACGAAGGCGGGGGCATGCGCTACCTGCGCTTCAAGCGCTGGCTGAATGAGTTCCTGGCGCAGGGTTGGGGGCTCACGGCCGTCTACTTCGAGGAGGTGCGCCGGCACAAGGGCGTGGATGCTTCGCACGTCTACGGCGGATTCCTTGCTCATCTCACCGCCTGGTGCGAGTCGAACCGGATCGCCTACCAGGGCGTTCCGGTCGGGACGATCAAGCGGCACGCCACAGGCAGCGGTAACGCGAAGAAGGACGCCATCCTCACCGCGATGCGTGCCAAGGGGCACGAGCCGCAGGACGACAACGAAGCGGATGCCCTGGCGCTGCTGTACTGGGCGATCGAGCAGGAGGGCGCATGAAGATCCCGAAGCACCGGTATCGCTGCGCGCTCGCCAAGCTGCAGCCGGAACCCATGGACATCGATGCCGTGAAGCGGGAAGGGTGGCGCGAGCAGCGCATCCTCGTCATCAGCGAGGAGGACGATCGGCTGGACTTCGTGGAGCGCGAGTTCGTGCGACGGATCGGAGAACGCCTGTTCGGCGAGGGAGCGGGCCATGGCTGAGCAGTGGGACATCGAAAGCGTTGCACTGCGCTTCTGCGACGCGGTGGACACGGCACGCAAGCTCCCGCCGGTTCGCGTCCAGGGTTACAAGAGCATCTGGCCGTCCACGCTGCGCGAGGAGTGGGAGGGCTTTGCGGTCGATGACGACAAGCCGCTCCTCTTTCCGCCCAGCCCGCAGGCTGTCGATCGCATGCTTGCCACCATGCGCTGGGTGCAGTGGCTCGAGGTGGAGCAGCGGCACCTCGTCTGGATGCGTGCCAAGCGCCACGAGTGGAACCGCATCGGCAAGCGCTTCGGCTGCGATCGGGTGACGGCTTGGAGGCGGTGGCAAGCCGCGCTGCAGGTCATTGCGGACAAGCTCAACGAGCAGCGCGTGCCGGTCAGCTGAGGGGCTTCCGTCCTACTGCGGCTTTGCGCTCCTTTGTGCGGTCGTTCGTTGCCGTGTGCGGTCGTCTGCGGTCGTTTGCGGTTTTCGAGCGTGCAACACGAAGGGGCGTTTTGGCCTACAGTCTCGGCTATGGTTGCTGCAGGTGCGACGCATCGCAGCGCAGCGATCAAAGGTCCAGAACCTTCAAGTGGCAACTGACCCACCCCCCATGCCTACCCCATGGGCATGGGGGTTCCGGGTCGATCCCCCATGAGCATGGGAGATCGGATGAGATCGATGGGTCCTTCCTTGCGAAGGTGCCATGCGGGGGGCAACAGCCCGACATTCGTTCAGCGTCAAACCGCAAACCGAGGTTGGCAGGGTTTGGGTTTGCATCAGGGATAAGTCAAGAGCATTTCAATGCCGAAGCGTTCGCAGTACCGGAAGTTCACTTCACCGACTCACGAGCACCTCGAAGTGCGCCAGAGTGGTGTCCACGGCCTCGGTGTTTTCGCCTTG
>Ga0207706_10007143_pt1 | contig 10331 bp, 8 predicted proteins | sample KBSC53metaG_FD_184318 | JGI IMG/M metagenome (GOLD analysis project Ga0207706, IMG submission 184318) | Corn rhizosphere microbial communities from Kellogg Biological Station, Michigan, USA - KBS C5-3 metaG (SPAdes) (version 2) | ecosystem: Host-associated > Plants > Roots > Rhizosphere > Soil ... | reverse complement strand
AAAGGCGGTCCTGCTCTGGCGGCGGGGGCAGTTGTGCTGGTCCTTTCTGCCGAGGGCCTGGGGTGGCTTCACTCCGAAAAGGACTGGAGTCGCATAGACATCTACTCAGACGTATACGCGTCCCAAGCCCTCTGCGAAACCGATTGGGGGCGAGCTTGCCGTTTCGATTCAGCGGAAGGCAAGTACCTCGGCCCCTTTTATGAAGGGCAGATCTGCGAGTCTGGTTCTTGCCGGGGCTACTTCAGGCTCGTCACAAGCGCAAACCACGAGCGCGTAGCGATCTACCAAGGGGCTGGTGGATACGTCAAGACACTCAAGGGCGGCACCAGAGTGCGCCGGGAGCCGAAGCCGAACGAGGCGCTTGGCAACGTGCAGATCCTCTCCGCAAGCAGCATCGTCCCGCGCGATCAAAGTTCTCGCTAGAGTCTGTCGTGTCGCCTGGCCGCAAAGGCCGCCAACCGCCGCTCATATCCAACGTTGGGCTTCATCGTCCGACGCTAAACCTCGGAGATCCGCATGACTGACAGCGCTGTTGAAATCCACGCGCTCTCGCCAGAGCGTCTGGGTCGGCAAAGAGTTGCAACCTGCGTCGTAGCCACCATGCACATTGACCTGGTCTCCGAAGCCCAGCACGAATCCCTGGTAGACCTCCTCTGCGAGCTTCACGCCTACTACAACGAAGGGTCTGTCGTCTCTCGCAAGGTCGTACGAGATCACCTGGTGACCAACCTCTTGGGCGCGACATCGCCTCATCGTCTGATCGTGGCCACCCGAGACGATGGCCGCGTCGTCGGCCTGGCGGCCATCACGCTGGTCTATTCGATCGTCGAGCCCACGGCGGACAAGCGCAGCCATTGCCAGCTGAAAGAACTGTATGTCCGGGCCTCGGCGAGGAGCCGAGGAACTGGCAGGGCCCTCATGTCGTGGGTGGCGAAGTACGCAGCAGAGAACGGCTGCTGTCGCATCGATTGGCCCGTCAAGGCATCGAATGCCAGGGGAATCGCCTTCTATGAGAGCCTGGGGGCTGAACGAGTTGCCGAGAGGCTGAGCTATCGGCTTTCTGAGCCCGGCCTGGGCGTGCTCGCCCGGGAGAGCACGCAGGCCTCCAGTGGTGGCTGACCACCGGGATGCCCGAGGTGCAAGGATTGATGTGTCGGTATTTGCCGGTGAGGACAACAATGTCCTGAGGAGGGGCGGCGGATGAGCTATGTGGTCCAGGTGTGGGAGCAGCCGGCGGGCGCACCGCTGCCCCGGGGGTTCGACGAGGCGGATGAGTTGCTCTCCGGGCTGCATCGCTTGCCGGAGGTGGCCAGCGCCAAGATGTCATTGCTCGCGCAACGCCTTGCCCGTCGTTTTCCCGGGCAGGATGACGACGACTGCGTCTGGACGGACGGGCCGATGCCCGAGGTGGCGCAGGGGCCGGTGTGGAACATCGGTATCGTCACCGGCGACAGGATGGACGACGTGCAGGTCGTCCTCGTCTCCGAGGCCGTCAAGCTCGGGTTGAACGTGTACGACATGCAGGCCGGCGAGTTGCATTTGGGCGACGGCACCGTGCACGGCAGCGGCGAACGCGCGGTGTGCGTGCGCGGCATGGCGGCCGCCCTCGAGCGCGACTACCTCACCGCACGCAACGAGTTCCGCCGCCTGGCGGCCCAGGGCAACCGCTTCGCGCACTTCCGCTGGGGCGAGCTGTTCCTCAACGGCTTCGGCGTGCCCAAGGATCCTGCCGCCGGCTGCGCGCTGGTGTGCGCGGGCGCGGGCTGGCGCTGCGACGCGCAGGGGCAGGTGGTGCCGCCGGCCGATGCGCGGCAGCGCCAGATCGGTGAGCATGTGCGCCGCGCGGTCGGGCCGGAGTGGACGATGCGGGCCGACCGCCTGCTGCGCAAGGTGCGGCCCGAGCGCAGCATCGTCAGCATCATCGATGAGCTGATGCAGGTCCGCGCTTCGGTGGAGCCGCAGGTCAAGGCCTTGTCGGCCACCCCAAAAAGGCCGGCACGCGAAGAGGCGCCGCCACCCGCCTCCCGGCCCGCGCTGCTGCCGCTGCTGCTGGGCCTCGTGATGCACGGTGCGATGTTCACGTTTCCGTCACGCCCGGCCTTCTTCGCGCTGTGGCTGTCCGCGGCGGCGATCGGCGGGTATGGCGTCTGGCGATCGAGCGCCTTCCTGGGCGATGCGACGGGCCGGCGCGGGCTGCTGACCGTCGGAGCCTTGCTGCCGATGGCCGGCCTGATCGCCTGCGCCAGCGTGCTGTGGCGCTGCATGCGTCCCCAAGGCAGCCCCCCACGCTGAGCCGCGCACCGGCCATGACCTCCGAGGTCATGGCCCGGCCCCGCACCGCTGCGCTATCTTCCGGGCCATGACGCCGATGGCCCCCTCCTCCGCCACCCGCCCGGTGGGCGAGCTGCTGCGCGACTGGCGCCAGCGCCGCCGGCTGAGCCAGCTCGACCTCGCCTGCGAGGCCGACATCTCCACCCGGCACCTGAGCTTCGTAGAGACCGGCCGCGCGATGCCCAGCCGCGAGATGCTGCTGCACCTCTCCGAGCGGCTCGAGATCCCGCTGCGCGAGCGCAACGTGCTGCTGATGGCCGCGGGCTATGCGCCGATGTTCAAGGAGCGGCCGCTCGACGACCCGGCGCTGCAGGCGGCGCGGCGCGCGCTGGATCTCGTGCTCAAGGGCCATGAGCCCTACCCCGCGATCGCGGTCGACCGGCACTGGAACCTGCAGGCGATGAACGGCGCAGTCGGGCCTTTTCTGGCCGGCGTGGCGCCTGCGCTGCTGCAACCGCCGGTCAATGTGCTGCGGCTCAGCCTGCACCCGCAGGGCCTGGCGCCGCGCATCGCCAACTTCGCCCAGTGGCGCGCCCACCTGATCGCGCGCCTGCACCAGCAGATCACCGCCAGCGGCGACCCGGTGCTGCAGGAGCTGATGCGCGAGCTGTGCGACTACCCGGTGCCCGGCGGTGCCGACACCGCCGAGGCGCACGACTACGGAGGGGTCGTGGTACCGCTGCAGCTGAACACCGAAGCGGGCGTGCTGAGCTTCTTCAGCACCATCACCGTGTTCGGCACCCCGGTCGACATCACCCTGTCGGAGCTGGCGCTGGAAGCCTTCTTTCCGGCCGACGAGGCCACCGCCGGGCGCCTGCGTCACCTGGGTGACGGACAAGCCCACGCAGCTGGGGGATAACCGGAGATCACCAGGAGACGCCCATGACCGACAGCACCACCATCGCCTATCGCATCTGCCCCCTGTGCGAAGCCGCCTGCGGGCTGGAGCTGAAGGTCGAGCAAGGCCGCAAGGTCATCGCGATCCGCGGCGACGAGGCCGATCCGTTCAGCCACGGCTACCTCTGCCCCAAGGGCGTGTCGCTGAAGGAGCTGCACGACGACCCCGACCGCCTGCGCACGCCGCTGGTCAAGCGCGACGGCCGCTTCGTCGAGGCCTCGTGGGACGAGGCCTTTGCCGCCGTCGAGCGCGGGCTCGGCGGCCTGCAGGCACGCCATGGCAAGGATGCAGTGGGCCTCTCGCTCGGCAACCCCAATGTGCACAAGCTCGGCCTCTCGCTGTATGGCGCGCGGCTGCACAAGGCGCTGGGCACGAAGAACGTCTTCTCCGCCTCCACGCTCGACCAGATGCCCAAGCAGCTGTCGAGCGGGCTGATGTTCGGCCACTGGCTCTCGATCGCAGTGCCCGACATCGAGCGCACCGACTACCTGCTGATGCTGGGCGCCAACCCGATGGCCTCGAACGGCAGCCTGTGGACGGTGCCCGACTTCCGCGGCAAGGCCAAGGCGTTGCAGGCGCGCGGCGGCCGGCTGGTGGTGGTGGACCCGCGCCGCACCGAAACCGCGGCCATCGCCGACCGCCACCTCGCGATCCGGCCGGGCGGCGATGTGTTCCTGCTGCTCGGCATGGTGCACACGCTGTTCGACGAAGGCCTGCTGCGGCTGCGCCACCTGGCGCCGTATGTCAGCGGCCTCGACGACCTGCAGCGCGCGGTGCAGCCCTTCGCGCCCGAGGCGATGGCCGCGCGTTGCGGCATCGACGCCGCGATGATCCGCACGCTGGCGCGAGAGCTCGCCGGCGCCGAGCATGGCGTGGCCTATGGCCGCCTCGGCACCTGCACCCAACCCTATGGCACGCTGTGCAGCTGGTTGGTCGACGTGCTCAACGTGCTCACCGGCCAGCTCGATGCGCCGGGCGGCGCGATGTTTCCGAAGGCGCCGGCCTTCGCCACCAACACCATGGGCGCGCCGGGACAGGGCCGCGGCATCGTCACCGGCCGGCACCGCAGCCGCGTCTCGGGCGCGCCCGAGGTCTTCGGCGAGATCCCGATGGGCTGCCTGGCCGAGGAGATCGAAACCCCCGGCGATGGCCGGCTGCGCGCATTGATCACGATCGCGAGCAACCCGGTGCTCTCGGCGCCCAACGGCGCGCGCTTGGCGGCGGCGCTGGAGCAGCTGGAGTTCATGGTCAGCATCGACATCTACCTGAATGAGACCACGCGCCATGCCGACGTGATCCTGCCCGGGCTCTCGGCCTTCGAGGAGCCGCACTACGACACCGCCTTCTCGCAGCTCTCGTACCGCAACCAGGCGCGCTACAACCCGGCGGTTCTGGCCGCGCCCCAAGGCCACGTGCCCGAGTGGCAGGTGCTGGTGAAGCTGGTGGCCATCGTCAATGGCCTGGGCGCATCGGCCGACCCGCTGGCGCTCGACGAAGCCGCGCTCGAGCAGGAGGTGCGGCGCAGCGCGGGGGGGCATGCCGATGCGGTGCTGAAGGCACTGCACGCGCAGCCGCCCGGCCCCGAGCGCTGGCTCGACCTGGGCCTGCGCAGCGGCCCCTATGGCGACCGCTTCGGCCTGAAACCCGAGGGCCTGAACCTGCAGAAGCTGAAGGCCTCGCCGCACGGCATCGACCTCGGCCCGCTGCAGCCGCGCATCCCCGAAGTGCTGCGCACGCCCAGCGGCCGCATCGAGCTCGCGCCCGCGATGCTGCTGCAGGACCTGCAGCGCGTGAGCGCCGACCTGGCCGCACCGGCCCCCGAGCTGGTGATCATCGGCCGCCGCCAGGTGCGCTCGAACAACAGCTGGCTGCACAACCTGCCGCTGCTGGCCAAGGGCCCGTTCCGCTGCACGGCGCTGCTGCATCCCGCCGACGCGCAGCGCTTCGGCCTGGCCCACGGCGGGCGCGCCCGCATCGCGCGCGGCGGGCGCAGCATCGAGGCCGAGGTCGAGGTGAGCGACGAGATGCTGCCGGGCGTGATCAGCCTGCCGCACGGCTGGGGCCACGGCCTGCCCGGCGCCCAGATGAAGGTGGCGGCCGAGCGGCCCGGGAGCAACCTCAACGCGCTGCTCGACGAGCAGTGGCGCGACCCGCTGTCGGGCAATGCGGTGCTGAGCGGGGTGCCGGTGAGCATCGAGGCCCTTTGACACCGGCCCTGCGGGGTCGAGTGACAAATTCACGTGTGACAAAGGCCGCAAACCAAGGGTTCGGCGCAGGACACGGCAGACCCAAGCTCTTACCATCGACCCCACACTGCATCAGCAGGACAGGGAGCATCGATGGCACACGACACGTGGTGGCGCAACGCATTCCGCGCCGTTGCGCTGCAGAGCATCACGGCCCGCCCCATCGGCAGCGCGGACCTCGGTTTCCTCGGTGGGCTCTATGCCTCCACGCGCGCTGAAGAGTTGGCACCGGCGGGCTGGCCCGAAGCGCAATGCGGCCAGTTCCTCGCGCAGCAGTTCGATCTGCAGCACCGCTACTACCAGGAGCATTTCGGCGACGCCGATTTCCTGCTGCTGCAGCGCGGCGATGAACCGATCGGCCGCCTGTACTGGCGCGAAAGCGGCGACACCGCCGCGCTGATCGACGTGTCGCTGCTGCCCGCCGAGCGCGGGCACGGCATCGGCAGCGCGCTGATGCGGATGCTGGCCGCCCGGGCCGACCTTCATGGCCGCGCCATCGTGCTGCATGTGGAACCCGGCAATCCCGCGCACCGGCTCTACCGACGCGCCGGGTTCGAGGTGATCGCCGACAACGGCGTCTACCTGAAGATGCGGCGGCCCGCACAGGCCGAGGCCGCGCTGGAGGCCCGGCCATGACAGGCATCCCCAGCCTCGAACGCCTGCGCCGCGACATCGGCAGCACCTACACCCTGCGCGGCCCATGGGCCGGCGAGCTGCCGGTGGAGCTGGTCGATGCCGCCGAAGGCGTCGCGATGAACAAGCGCTACCGCTGCTACCACGCCGAGTTCGCGCTGCCGCCCGGCGTGCAGCTGCCGCAGGTGTCGTGCGAGCTGCGCGGCGGCGACGACGCCTGGCCGATGCTGCTGCTGACACCCGGCGCCCCCGATCCCGACGATGCACGCCAGCGCATGCACGCCGTCTTCCACACGCTGATTCCGCAGGCCCCCGCGGCCTGATCCCGCGCGCACGCGCTTGTTCCGAGCTGTACAAACTCCACGGGAGATACTGACCATGAGCGATCCCTTCCTCGGCGAAATCAAGATGGTGGGCTTCAACTTCGCGCCGCGCGGCTATGCCTCGTGCGACGGCAGCGTGCTGTCCATCGCGCAGAACACGGCGCTGTTCTCGCTGCTGGGCACCACATACGGCGGCAACGGCACCGTCACCTTCGGGCTGCCCGACCTGCGCGGCCGCGCACCGGTGGGCATGGGCCAGGGGCCGGGCCTGTCGCCGATCCAGCAGGGCGAAGTTGCCGGCACCGAGAACGTGACCATCCTCAGCACGCAGATGCCGATGCACAACCACCTGATGACGGTGGCCGGCGCATCGACCGAGCCGTCGGTGACCCCGTCTGCCACCAACAACGTGCTCGGCGCGTCCGTCACCGGCAGCGCAGGCGCGGCGAGCATCTGGTCTACCGCGCTCAACAGCCCGGTGCAGTTGGCGCCGGCGCAGATCGGCGTGGCGGGGGGCAGCCAGCCATTGCCCATCCGCAACCCCTACCTGGGCACCAACTTCATCATCGCAACCGAGGGAATCTTCCCTTCACGCCCCTGATGAATCGGAGATGATGGCGCGGGGGTCGCGTGGCGAGCCCCGCAGCCCAGTGAGCGACGACCTTGCCCGACCCACAGAAATTCCATTTCGTTGCCGGCCTGCCGCGAGCGGGCTCGACCCTGCTCGCGGCCCTGCTGCGGCAGAACCCCCGCTTCCATGCCGGCATGACCAGTCCGGTCGGCGCCTTGTTCAGCGCCGTTCTCGCGCAATGCAGCGCCGGCAGCGAATTCGGCTCCGTGATCACCACGCCCCAACGTCGGCGGCTGTTGCGCGGCCTGTTCGACAGCTACTATGCCGAGCACGCCGACAAACCGGTGGTCTTCGACACCAACAGGGCCTGGTGCTCGCGCATGCCGGCGCTGAACGATCTGTTTCCCCAAGCCAAGGTGATCGCCTGCGTGCGCAACGTGGCCTGGGTGATGGACAGCATCGAGCGGCTGTACCGGGCCAATCCCTTCGAGAACACCAAGCTGTTCTCCGACGACACCGAGCGCAACACGGTGTACAGCCGCGTCGATACGCTCGCGCAGCGCAACCGGCTGGTGGGCTTTGCCTGGTCCGCACTGAAAGAAGCCTATTACGGCGAGCACGCGAGCTCGATGCTGGTGGTCGACTATGACCTGCTGGCCCAGTCGCCGGAGCGCGTGCTCCGCCTGGTCTACGAGTTCATCGGCGAACCCTGGTACGCGCAGCACGACTTCGGCAACGTGCAGTACGAAGCACCCGAGTTCGACGAAGCGCTCGGCGTGGCCGGCCTGCACAAGGTGCGGCCCAAGGTGGAAGTCGCGGCACGCCGCTCGGTGCTGCCGCCCGACCTCTTCGAGCAATACGCCGCACTGTCGTTCTGGCAGGACGGCAAAGGAAGCGCGGCCAACGTGATCCGCGCCCATAGGGGAACGCAAGAATGAAGAAACAGCACTGGTTCAAGCGCACTGCGCGCACACCGGCCATGCGGTCAGTTCCCCAGGTGCCGCCGGCCCCTGCGCCGCTCATCATGGCGCTCGAGCCCCGCCTGATGTTCGACGGCGCGGCGGTGGCGACCGTGGTCGACGCGGTCCACGCCGCCGTTGCGCACCACACGACGGATACCCACGCCGACGCCCTCGCGGCGGCCGGACAGCACGCCCCGATCGCCGTGACGCCCCCTGCCGACACGAAGCAGGGCACCGAGGTGCTGGTGGTCGACGGGCGGGTGCCGGAGCTGCAGCAGGTCGTGGCCGCGGCGCACCCGGATGCAAAGGTGGTGGTGCTCGACCTGGCGCACGACGGCGTGAAGCAACTCGCCGACGCCCTGTCGGGAATGAGCGGCGTCACCTCGCTCAGCATCGTGTCGCACGGCGACGAAGGCCTGCTGCTGTTGGGCGATGCGCCGCTGTTCACGGGCAACATCGGCCGCTATGCCGCGGAGCTGCACAGCATCGGCAATGCCCTGGCGCCAGGCGCCGACATCTCGTTGTATGGCTGCGAGGTGGGCGCAGGCAGCGAAGGACGAGCCTTCATCGATGCGCTCTCGGCAGCGACCGGAGCGGTGGTCGAAGCCTCGACCGATGCCACCGGCACGGCCGCACGCGGCGGTGACTGGGACCTCGAAATCGCCACGGGCCAGGTGGACCACGCGCCCGCGCTCGACATTGCCCGCCTGATGGACTACGACCACATCCTGGTCACGTCCAGCGTCAACACGGTGGCGGGGCTCAAATCCGCCATTGCCACCGGCAACACCGACGGCGTCGACGACATCATCACCTTCACCGGCAACATCACCTTCGCGTCGGCGAGCGACACCATCTCCATCAACGTCACCGACGGCCACACGATGAGCATCGTCGGCGGTGGCTTCAGCCTCGATGCGAACAACCAGGCGCGGGTCCTGACTGTCGCCACAACGGGTGCCAACTCGGCCGTGTCGATCGACAACCTCACCATCACCAACGGCCTGATCGTGGGCAATGGTGCCAACCGGGGCTCGAACGCATCCGACAGTCTGGGGGCCGGCATCTACAACACCGGCGTCCTGACCATCACGAACAGCACCATCACCGGCAACAAGGCTTCGGGGGGGGGCGGCGGCGGTGGCGACTTCGGCGGCAACTACGCCGGCGGCGGTGGTGGAGGTGGCGCCTTCGGCTCCCACCTGGGCGGCACGGGTGGCACGAGCGCGGGGGCTGCGAGCGGGGCAACCTCGCCTTCCGGCATTACCGGCGGCAATGGCGCCGGCGGCAATTCCAGCATGGGCGGACGCGGCGGCAGCACCAGTGGCGGAGCTGCCGGCAGCTACTACGGCAACGGCGCCAACACCACCGGCTACACCGCCGGCGGCGCGGGCGGTACCGCCAACAATGGCAGCACCAGCATCGGCGGCGGCGGCGGTGGCTCCGGGTCCTCCGCTGCCGGTGGAAAAGGCGGCTCCGCGGTCGGCGGCATCTACAACGGCAACACGGGCACGCTCACCATCACCGGCTCCAGCATCACGAACAACCTGGGTGCGGGTGGTGGTGGCGGCGGCGGCGTATCGGACTATCAGGCCTCGAATGGCCGCACCGGCAATGGCGGCGATGGCGGCGCGGCCGTCGGCGCCATCTGGAACGCGGGCGGTACGGTGCGAATCGACAGCACCACCAACACCAGCCTGAGCACCGGCAATGTGGCCGGAGCAGGCATCGCCGGCAAGGCGGTGACCGGCGGGGTCGACGGTACCTCGGGCACCGCAACCTCGACCATCTACACCACCAGCGGCGGCAGCACCACTACCAACTACAGCCCCGCCGCGATCACCAGCGCCACCTACAACGCCAGCACCGGCGTGCTGTCGGTCACCGGCTCGGGCATGACCACCGGCGACACGATCGACGTGAGCAAACTCACCGTCACCGGTGAAGGCGGCAGCACCTACACGCTCACCACCGCGAACGTCACCGCCTCCAGCGGCACCGCTTTCGCCGTGACGCTGAACGCCACCGACAAGGCAGCGGTCAACCAGATCATCAACAAGAACGGCACCTCTTCCACGGGCGGCACCACCTTCAACCTGGCCGCCGCCGCGAACTTCGACGCCACCCTCGGCGCCTCGGCAGACCTCACTGGCAACGGCATCACGGCGAGCAACGTGGCCGCGCCGACGATCACCAGTGCCACCTATGACGAAAGCACCGGCGCGCTGGTCGTCACCGGCACCGGCTTCCTCCAGCTCTCGGGCGCGGCCAACGACATCGTCGCCAACAAGTTCACCTTCACCGCCGAGGGCGGCAGCACCTACACGCTGACCGACACCTCCAACGTCAACATCACGTCCGGCACGA
>Ga0207706_10007140_pt1 | contig 10333 bp, 9 predicted proteins | sample KBSC53metaG_FD_184318 | JGI IMG/M metagenome (GOLD analysis project Ga0207706, IMG submission 184318) | Corn rhizosphere microbial communities from Kellogg Biological Station, Michigan, USA - KBS C5-3 metaG (SPAdes) (version 2) | ecosystem: Host-associated > Plants > Roots > Rhizosphere > Soil ... | reverse complement strand
ATACATTATTGTTCTCAAAACAATTCTCACTCAATATATAAAGCCGGTAAACTGTATTTTTTCTATTTCATTGTCTTCATCAGAAATATTTTTTAGTTGCCGGTTTGCAATATCTTTTAATGCAGGTATTTTGATGTCTTTACCGTCAGGCAGTTTAATTCCTTTCAATGCAACAGTAAACATATAATACTTAGCAATGCCTCTCTTGAACAAAATGCCCCAAACCCTTTTAGTAAAACAACAACCATTACTTACAACTTGCCTGAGAAGTTTGAAAACGCACAGATTGTAGTTGCTGATAAAAACGGCAAAACACTGCGACAGGTAAATATCTTCGGGCAGGGAAAAGGAACCATAACAATAGATGCTGCTATGCTTGCTGCAGGCACCTATAATTATTCTCTGATTGTTGATAGAAAAGTGATCAGTTCAAAACAAATGATACTTACGAAGTAATAAGGTACTTACATGTTTGCGATTACTGCAAGCTCTATTTGATATTATTTAAAGTTTATAAAAGTTCCAATTGTAAGTGAATGATCCTTTACAAGCCGTATGGTCTGCTACGCTCAGTTCCCATGAAAGAGGAACTTTGAACTGAGCGTAGCAACAGGTGATGCCATGAAAAACTATAGCCAGTTACAAAAATAATTTTGAGATTGCGGAATTTCGGAATTTGAAATTGATGTGAGTTTTGAAAAACAATTTTCACATCACCACATTTTCACATTTTTACATTACAACAATGTTCCCCTCAAAAAAATATACGCAACAGAAAAATAAATTATCAAACCGGTTACATCAACAAGCGTAGCCACAAACGGCGCTGATGATGCGGCAGGATCGGCGCCAAGTTTTTTTAATAGCAAAGGCAACATAGAGCCACTGAATGTGCCCCACAATACTACGCCTATCAATGAGAATCCCACAGTGAAAGCAACCATCAACCAGTGTTCACCATAAATATTGGGTGAGATAGAATTCCAAATTGTAATCCGAATAAATCCGATAACGCCCAGCACTAACCCCAGCATCAAACCACTGACGATTTCTCTTCGCAACACACGCCACCATTCGGCTAAAGTAATTTCCCCTACTGCCATTGCTTGTATAATCAATGTGCTTGCTTGTGATCCACTGTTACCGCCACTTGAAATAATAAGTGGAATAAATAAAGCAAGCACCACTGCCTTTTGTATCTCTCCTTCAAATATTTTCATCGCCGATGCAGTAAGCATTTCTCCGATAAACAGCACTACCAGCCACCCCACTCTTTTTCTAAACAATTTCAAAATCGGCGTTTCAAGATATGGTTCTTCCAATGCCTCCGTACCACCGATCTTCTGAATGTCTTCGCTGAACTCTTCATTGGCAACCCATAAAATATCATCGATGGTAACAATCCCAAGCAAAATATTATTATCATCTGTTACAGGTAATGCCACACGGTTGTTCATTTTAAAAACCTGGCTTGCATGCTCCTGGTCATCGTTTACATTCAAAGAAATAATGCGGCTATCAATCAATTCATGCATGCGTTTATCGGGTGTGGCAATAATAATGTCACGCAATTTTATATCATCAATAAGTTCGCCGCGCTCATTAATAATGTAGATCACATCAACCGTTTCGCTGCTCTTTGCAACTTTGCGAATGATGCTCAGCACCTCATCAATCGTATTATGTTCGTACACATAAACATAATCAGGCGTCATCAAACGACCCACGCTGTCTTCAGGATAACCCAACAATGAAAGTGTAATTTTTCTTTCATCAGGATCGAGCAATTTTATCAAATCACGAATTACTTCTTTTGGTAACTCTTCCAAAAAATCTGTGCGGTCATCGGCGGGCAATTCGTTCAGTAGCTCGGCGGTTTTAAAAGGCGGCAGTTCTTTCACAATACGTCGCTGCTCAGTTATATCAAGTATCTTAAACACACTTGCAGCGCGGTGTATAGCCATATTGGCAATTATCTGCGCTTCATAATCCGGGTACTCACGAATTAATTCCGCTACATCACTAATGTTTTGCGCATTCAAAAATTCGCTCATGGCAAGTTTGTCGCCAATGTCGATCAGTTGCTCAAACTGCTCCGTTATTTTCGGTTCTTCTATTTCCAAACTCATGACATGTAAATTAGTGAGTGATAAAAATAATTTTTATGAGCCGGGCTGCAAAGCTATGATTAAGCTTTACTTGCGTCGCACTCTTCAACGCTTTATTTTCTAATGAGCAAATTATCATACTCCGTTCAAGTTATTGCGGCTGCCTTAAGGCAGCCGCAATTGAATATGACTTCTTAACGTGCTTTAGCCTAACAATTATTTTTTTCTTGCTTTAATTTTATTGGCAGGATTAATGCGCTAATTTACGTTCGGATAAACTTCTTCAATTTAATCTATGATTGTACCATATATTACAATAGCACCATCACCAAAACGAGGACGCGGTGTTTTTACTGCAAGAAATATTCCTGCTAATACTGTTATTGAAATTTCACCTGTTATTGTGCTTACTGTGAAAGACCGCACTATCATTGAACAAACAAAATTGCACGATTATATTTTTGAGTGGGGAACATCAAAAAAGAAAGGCTGTGTTGCTTTAGGATATGTTTCATTGTATAATCACGATTACGAAGCAAATTGCGAATATGATATGGATTACGATAATGAACTCATCACAATAACTACAATAAAAAAAATTAAAAAGGGCGAAGAGCTTTGTGTTAATTATAATGCGCAACCAAACGACAAAACAAAAGTCTGGTTCAATGCAAAATAGAAAGCTCCGCATAATTTACACGGAGCTTGTATTCATCACCAAAACCAACTCTTTTTACCAATACTGATATCCCAATAATCTTACCAGCTCAAGCTTTGCAAGACACAATTGATATTCGTATTGCAATCTTGTAAATTCTGCACGAGACCTGTTGGTGCTTGCGTTTGTTATTTCAAGATTTGTTCCAACACCATTGATAAACCTGCTCGATGCAAGTTGCTCTGCTGCGCTTGCTTCTTCAATTTGTCCTTGCGTATTTTTTATACTTTGAAGATTGCTGTTGATATCAGTAAGCGCCTGAACAATATCTTTATTGTATTCATTGTCCATTGACTGAATGGCAAGTTCATTTTGCTTAATGATCGTTTCCTGTAGTTTAGTTTCACGTTTTGTTTTGCCTGCATCATAAATGGGTACATGCAATGTTACACCCGCGGCATAATTAAAACGTATTTGATTAACATCCGGCACATAACCATTTTTAAAACCTGCATCGGCGCCCACACCTACATAAGGCTTGTTATTTGTTTTGATAATGGCAAGATCGCTGTTAGCTTGTTGGACTCTGTCTCTTGCCAGTACGTATTCCAGATTATTTCTTTGCGCTTCTGAAACCAACGTTAACGCATCTTTCAATGCAACATCAAAATCGAAATTGTTGCCGTTTGCCGTTGTATCGCCTGTTGCATATTGCAGAAGGTTTATTTGTTTTTGCAAACGATCCTGCAATTCTACTTTTCTGTTTTGTTCCTGGTCGATGCTCGCCTTAACATTTAAAAGATCAATCTTAAGCGCAGTTCCGTTTTCAAGCTGACTTTGAATTATTCTTTTATTTTCATTGAGATAACTCAACACACTATCTTCAATCGCAATGCCTTTTTGAAAATAAATAATATTGTAATAAATGTTTGCAACCTGGTATGCCAGTTGACTTTTCACATAATCAACGTTGTGTTCCGCATAACGAAGATCTGTTTTTGCTCTCTCAACATTTGCTTGTAATCTTCCAAAATCAAAGAGTGTGTAATTAGCGCCTACAAAAGCATTCACGTTGTGCACCGGTGCAAACTGAAAATTTTTTGTCTCACCATCAACCTGCAAAGGCAAAGTAATTTTTGGCTGCACGTAATCGTAACTTACAGTTCCATCTATTGTAGGCAAATTCGTCTGCGCTATTTCAAGTTTTTGTTGTGCAGTAGAGATTGTATTTTCTGCTTCTTTAACTTTTGGAAAATAACTGAATGATTGATTGATCAATGATTTCAATTGATTGTTCGCAGCGACTTGTGCATGCAAAAAAGAATTTGCGAAAACCACTGAACAAAAAAGAAAAAATATTTTTTTCATACCTGTTTGTATTTATCTTCTTTTTGAAAATCGGATTGATAAAGGTTGTTGGTTGTTTGTTATTAAGGATTGAAGTTGAAGTTTGCTGCTGACTAACGTTATACAGTATAAGAGTGCGACGCAACAGACGATGCCATAAAATAATTCTGATGGGCTCATAATTCTTCGATCTACTCAGGATTTTTATTTTATTGAGTTAATGCGCTTCTGCAAGTACAGCTGCAGCACCACCATTGTCATTTGTCTTTTTCTTTGTTCTCAAAAACATAACCAATGGAATAACGATGATAAAAAATATTGCAATGAGCCTGAATATATCGAGATAAGATAAATAATATGCTTGCCTGTCAACAGAGCTATTTATTAAAGCATAGGCTTTTGTTGCAGCAGTAGCACTATCACCCGTTTTAGCGATAAAATTTTGTGCTATACCATTCACCGTGTTTGTAAGCGCCGGAGAACCTTGTGTAAGATTTGATACAAGATCACTGCGATGTTGTGCATAATGATTCGCGATGTAATTGTTTGCGATCGCAATTCCAAATGCACCGCCCAACTGTCGGATCATATTGTTCAATGCGATGCCCGCTGCATAATCTTTTTGCTGTAAGCCCGCAACTGCCTGGTTGATCAAAGGAAGATTTACAAGTGATAAACCAAGAGCACGAAGCACAAGCGGGAAAAAGAAATCCCATCGGCTTACATCCGGACTTACACTTGCACTCGTCCACGCGTAACCTGCAAACAACATGAAACCAATAATCACAAACGGAATAGGTGACACTCCTTTACTCATAAGACGACCGATGACCGGCATCATCACAACACCAATTAATGTTGGAGGCAACAAGGATAATCCTGTTTCATACGCAGTGAAGCCCAGCACTCTTTGTGCAAGCACAGGATACACGAACACCGACGTGAATAAACCAAAACCCGCGACAAATGTGAATAAAGTGGTGAATGCCAGATTGCGATTACTTAATACTTTTAAGTTAACTGCAGGATGTTTTATACTTAGCTCGTAAATAATAAATCCTGCAATACCGATCGCTGCAATTACTGCGCAAATCCTGATTGCATTGCTGCTAAACCAATCTTCTGATCCGCCACGTTCAAGCACAAACTGAAGACAACCGATGCCAGCCATCAAAAATGCAATACCGGTGTAATCGATGTGTATTTCTTTTTTCTTTTTTCCTTCGTTTGGTTTCTTTTCAACGAATGTATAAGCAAGTATTGTGGCGATGATACCAATTGGGATGTTGATCATAAATATCAACGGCCAGTTAAAATGCTCGATGATATAACCTCCAACCGTAGGACCTAATGTCGGACCAAGTATCAATCCCATTCCAAACAAACCTGATGCAACAGGTCTGTCCTGTGGTTCAAATGCATCAAATAAAATCGCTTGAGATGTAGAGAGCAGTGCGCCGCCGCCAACACCTTGTATAAATCGCCACAAAATAATTTCTACAAGACCTGTTGATTGCCCACACATGTACGATGCAAGTGTGAAGATGATCATGGAAACGATGTAGTAATTCTTTCTTCCGAAATATTCCGCCAAAAAACCTGTGAGCGGAATGATGATCACATTCGCAATTGCATAAGAAGTAATAACCCAGCTAATATCTTCAATGCTTACACCAAGACTTCCCGCCATATCCGTTAATGCAACGTTCACAATGGAAGTATCTATCAACTCCATCACTGCTGCAGAAACGGTTGTTGCTACAATAATGAATTTAGCAATTCCCTTCGCAGACATAAATTATTTTGTTTTTACAGTGATGTATGCACTGAGACCTGCTCTTAGAATATTTCTGTAGTTGTCAATATTATTGATCGCAATTTTTACAGGCACACGTTGAGTTACTTTCACAAAATTTCCACTGGCATTGTCAGGAGGAAGTAAAGAAAATTTCGCACCTGTTGCTTCACTCAAGCTTTCGATGCTTCCTGTAAATTTTACATCAGGATAAGCATCAAGTTCAATCTCTACCGGTATGCCATCATGAAACTTTTCAATTTGAGTTTCTTTAAAGTTCGCCACGATCCAGTATGTAGTATCATTGACGATAGAAAACAATGGTGTTCCGGCTTGTACATACTGACCAATGGTTACATTCCTTTTCCCGATCTTACCAGCTTGTGGTGCATAAATTTTGGTGTAGGAAATTTTTAACTTCTGTTGTTCAATAGCAGCTTTCTTTACTGCAATAGTTGCTTCTGCTTTTTTAATAGAAGCCTCGGAAATATCTATCCTGCTGCTTGCAGCGCTGTAATCGCTGCTGCTGTTATTCACTTGTTGCTTCGCTGCTTCAAGTGCATAGCGACTATCATCCAATTGCTTTTTAGTGATCGCCTGGTCAGCAAAAAGTTTTTGATTTCGTTCATAATCTTCCTGTGCCTGTTGCAACTTCACCTGGTTCAAAGTGATGTTTCCTTTATTTACACTCAAAGAAACATCGGTATTATGCAATGTTGCTTTCGCGTTAAGTAAATCAGCTTCGGCTGCCTGGTAATCGGCTTCCATTTGCACAAGCTGCGTTTGAAGTTCTTCATCATCCAGCTCCACAAGAAGTTGTCCTCCCTTTACGGAATCATAATCACTTACGGCAATAGATTTTACATAACCTGAAACTCGTGTCAATACAGGCGTTATTTGTGTTTCTACCTGCGCATTGTCTGTTGTTTCATGCGTTAACGCAAATGAGATTTTTTTGTATCCAAAAATTCCGCCCGCAATAAGGATCACTCCAAGTATTATATATCTTAAAGGTGATTTTCTTTTCTTTGTTCCGTTCTCTTTTTCATCCATTGGTTTGGTATTTAGTTTTTTTTCATCAAAGACTTTTCCATTTGATGATCCTGGTTGCTTCAAGATTTTTTTGGTTGCTGTTTCTTGCTGTTCCATAACAAATAATTACTTAGTTTTTTAACAAATAAGCGTGCATAAGATCTTTTAAATGATCACTGACTCTCTTCTTAAATTTTGTGTCATCATAAGGGACGTATTCATTCTCCTTATTGAGACATTTATTACAATATTTTTTCGAAAGCAATATTTGATTAATTGTACCTACGATGGTTGCTACAACAAGCAGGCTGTCCACTTTTTTGAATGTTCCTTTTTTAATTCCGGCGTCAATCACATTACGAATAAGTAAACTGTTTGGGAAAAGAAGATTTACAATCGCATCCTGCAAAACTTCGCGTTCATTAAGCATTAACTCCTGGTGAATAATTCTGTGAAACTTCCTGTTACTAAATAATCTTGACACATAACTATCAATAATGCGGTCTATCTTTTCAATCTCAGAAAGCTGCCCATTGTTTACAATCTCTTCAAGAAATTCCTTTGTGTAAGCCGCCTTGTGTTTTACCATGCATTCAAAAAGCTTTTCTTTTGAACCGAAATAATAATTGATCATGGCAACATTTACATCGGCTTTTGTGGCAAGATCGCGAATCGACGTGCCTTCAAAACCCTTTTCAGCAAAGAGTTCTATGGCCGTTTCAATAATGTGTGTTTTTTTGTCCATACTCACTTTTATAATTCATTTGGGAACACAAAACTAAACAAATGTTTGAATTAAACAAACGTTTAATTAATTTTTTCGAGAAAAAGTATGCTCATTTTTAAAGTGACTTTTAAAACATCATTGCCGGGCGGTGAAGGTTGAGCGATAAATTGACTGAACTTATAAACTCTCCTCAAATCTCTTTTATAATTTATTTTATTCTATCACTTTAAACCTTTGAACGATTGTTTCATCCAATACTCGTTTTTTAACTTAAATTATTCTATCATGAAAAAAATGTTTTCAATTTTAGCAGCAATGGCCATATTGTCAACAGCCACATTCGCGCAAACACCACAACATTCAACAACGTCAAAGCAAGACACTACTCACACACAGAAGAAGCATATTGCTACTGCAAGCTCTAAAAAATCTTCTGGCACTGCCAAATCCAATACAAAAAAATCTTCAACGACAAAAAAATCTCCGACTACAAAAAAATCTTCTGCTGACAGTACAAAAACAAAACATTAAGTTTTAATTTTTTTAGGGTTGATTATAGAAAAAAGAAAAGGGGCTTGTCGCCCCTGTTCTTTCTTGAAATTGTAAAACGATTTAAGATTAACTCACCTTGTTTCTTGTATCTTGCTTTCTTATATCTTATTTCTTTCCTTGCGTTTTCTGCTTCATCTCCTGTAATTTTTTTTGCTGTTCCATCATTTGCGTATAACGTTCTGCAAACTTGCTTTGTTTCTTTGGTGTTTTACGTTTTGCATCTATCTCTGCAAGAATTTTATCGTGATCAATGATATAATTCATGATAACAAATTGTATTCCCAATGTAATGATGTTTGAAACAGTATAATACCATGTTAACGCAGAAGGCAAACGATTAAACACAAACAACAAAATAAAAGGAAATATATACGGCATATATTTCATTGCAGGATTATCCTGCTGTGGTGTCATTGCCATGTTGTAAATCGAGATAAGAAAACTTGTAGCAACAGCCGTAAGTGTAAACAAGCTTATATGATCACCAAAACCAAAGGGGATGCTGAAAGGCAAATGAGCAATCACATCATAAGATGAGAGATCTTTTGCCCACAAAAAGCTTTGACCGCGCAATTCAATAGTGCTTCCAAAATAACTATACAATGCAAAAAAGATAGGTATCTGCAACAATGCCGGCATACAACCGCCCAAGGGACTTACACCTGCTTCACGAAACAATTTCATTTGTTCCATTGCGTAACCCTGCTGATCGCTGCCAAGCCTTTTCTTCAACAGATCGAGTTCAGGACGTAATGCACGCATTTTTGCTCCGCTCAAATAACTTTTGTAAACAAGCGGTGAAGTGACCAAACGGATAAATAATGTAAGCAACGCGATCACCCATCCATATTGACTTATAAAGCCTGCGAAGAAATTAAACACCGGCATAATGATCCAGCGGTTAATATATTTTACAAACGCATAAATTCCTCTTCCAAGATTTACGAGGTTTTCCATTCCATGATTATACTGCTTTAATATTTGGAATTCATTAGGTCCGTAATATAATTGCAGTGGAATGGTTACAGAAGATGTAGAAGGAACATCAATGCTCACATTAGCAGTTGCGTTATAAAGCTCAGGCAAGCTATCAGGCAACGCAGTCATTTTTGCTTCGCCCGATTTGAATTTATTTTTTGCTAAGATCGTTGTATTAAAAAATTGTTGTTTAAAGCTAAACCAATCAACAGGCTGATCAAAAGTTTTATCTGCACCCGAGTAAGCAGAGCTATAATCATAACCATCAGCGGCAGTATAATAACTAAGGTCTGATTGCTGTGTTTCATACACGCGGGAAATTTGTTCCTGATGCATTAAAACACTCCAATGCAAATTCAAAGAATTCTGACTGAGCAATGAGTTTGCGCCATGCAGAATAATATTCCAATCCATCATGTAATTGCCGGGATGAATAATATATTGATGTGTTATACTTTGCCCGGCAGAATCACCTAAAGTATATGAAATTGTTTGCGAGCCGTCAGCATTTTTACTTAATTCCGCCGCACTGAAAAACAATGAAGATGTTTCAGAAGATTGATTCGGTCCCGTATTCACGCTGTAACCAAGTTTATCATTTGGTCCGCCGGATAATATTACTTTATGCGTACTGTCGAGTGAATTGTATTTTTTTAATTCAACGCTTTTTAAACTTCCGCCTTTGTTGCTGAAGACGGCTTTCATCAAATCATTTTCAATAACGGTTAATTGTTCTGCACCATTTGCAGCTTGTGCAAAATTGCCCGCAGCAGAAAGTTTTGATAAAGAATCTCTGTGCACAGAATCAGCATAAACAGCAGCTTTTTGTTCGGGAGTGATCCTCGCTTCATTTGCTTTTTTCGTAGAGTCGGCTATACGATTTTGTTCAACCGCAATGGCCTGTTGTTGCCTGTTCGTGTACCAAAAAAAAGTAAAAAACAAAATGCCCAGCAGCACCATTCCAATCACGGTATTTCTATCCATCTTCATATTAAAACAAAAAATTAGGCGGCAAAGGTAGGGAACGATTACCGATTTGCGATTTTAGATTTCCGATCGAAAATTTCATGCTTTTTTTATACAATTTTTTTGTTACAAACCGCAGTGCTTATGGCATCGCCGGTTGTGTCACTCAC
>Ga0207706_10007139_pt1 | contig 10334 bp, 9 predicted proteins | sample KBSC53metaG_FD_184318 | JGI IMG/M metagenome (GOLD analysis project Ga0207706, IMG submission 184318) | Corn rhizosphere microbial communities from Kellogg Biological Station, Michigan, USA - KBS C5-3 metaG (SPAdes) (version 2) | ecosystem: Host-associated > Plants > Roots > Rhizosphere > Soil ... | reverse complement strand
CGCGCTCTCGATCCAGCTCACCGCCAATCTCCAGAATATCGACGCGCGGACGCCGAGTGGTGTCGACGCCGATGCCAACACCTACGAACCGCTCTATGGTCAACTGACCCATGCAGTGTTCGTACCCGAGCACAGCAAGACGAACTATCGCATCTATAGCGGCACGGTCGGGCTCGACCTCGGCTTCGCCAAATTGAGTTCAGTTTCCAGCTACGCGACGCTCGATAGGCATTTCCTGCTCGACGAGACCGCAATCGCGCGCGCTGTCGGATACGGTGCCTATTGCCCATCCACACCCGCGGTACCCCTTTGCAACTTCGCTAACCGCCAGCAGAACCGGGTGCGTAAATTCACTCAGGAGGTGCGGCTCGCCTCGAATGGAAAGTCCACAATCGACTGGCTGGTGGGAGGCTATTACACGCGCGAGACCGGGCTCGTCGCCCAGGCCTTTAATGTGCTCGACCCGGCAGATGACCGGCCAACCGGTCCGTTCGGCACACTTCAGGAAATCGGACTCCATTCGAAATATCGCGAATATGCCGCGTTCGCCAACGCGACCTGGCACATCACCCACCAGTTCGATGTGACCTTCGGCGGGCGCTACAGCCATAACAGCCAGGACAGCCAGCAGAGCGTCATCGCGGTCGGAACGTCGATTCCCTACGCACCCGAAAAATCGTCGGAAAGCGTGTTCACTTATTCGATCGCGCCGCGCTTCCAGATCAACCGCAATGTGGCGGTCTATGCACGCGTCGCCAAAGGCTACCGTCCGGGCGGTCCCAACGTGGTCCCGGTGCCGGTCGATCCGACCGTCCCGCTCACCTTCAAATCGGACTCAACCGTCAATTATGAGGCGGGCATTAAAGCCGACATGCTCAACCGCGCACTGAGCATCGACCTCTCGGCCTTCTATATCGACTGGACGCGCATTCAGCTGTTCGAGATCGTGAACTCGACGGGGGTCAACACCAACGGCACCAACGCGGTGAGCAAGGGGCTCGAAGCGACACTCACCATGCGCCCGACCACCGGGCTCAATTTCTCGCTCAACGCTTCCGTCACCGACGCGCACCTCAAGGCCGACACTACTGTCGGCGGGCTCAAAGGAGATCCGCTCCCTTACACCCCGAAGAACGCGGTCAACTTCAACGGCGACTACGAATGGGCGGCCGGCGGTCACGCGAAGGCCTTCGTCGGGGGCACAATCCGGCTCGTTGGCCAACAAATCGCCGATTACGATCCGATCTATCGTCCCGCGCATATGATGCAGCGCAAGCTGCAGCCCTACGATACGGTCGATCTGCGGGCAGGAGTGGACTTCGGCAAGGCGACGCTGGAGGTCTATGCCCGAAACCTGACGAACAGCCGTGGTGTGATTGACCTGAGCGGGATCGGGGGTGGCATGGGTCTGGTCCCGAACGGCGGGGTCAGCGCCAGTTACGTGCGCCCGCGTACCATCGGCCTCAGCCTGACCGTTGGCTATTGAGTTGGCGGGGACGGTGGCTTTTAATCGCGCTCCCGATGGCGATAGCGGCGCCTTTTCGGCGGGCAATGCGCTCGGCGATATTCCTCGGCCTTATCTCCTTTTCCTCGGCGACACGACCGATCCCGGCTTCGCCAAGACGGCGTTTGGGCTGCGCGACTGGGCCCCGGAACATTGTCTCGCGGAACTGCGCTGCGGAGACGGAACTGTTACGCTCGGTCTGCCCGCGATGCGGCCCGATCAGGCTTATGCCGCGGGTGCCCGCGCGCTGGTCATCGGGGTTGCCAATGCCGGCGGCATTATCGTACCGGCCTGGATACCGTCGCTTGTCGAGGCGCTCGAAGCAGGGCTCGACCTTGTCAGCGGTCTTCACGCCTCGCTGCGCGATGTGCCTCAACTCGCGACCGCCGCCTCACGGCTGGGGCGACGGCTGATCGACATCCGGCGTCCGCCCGCGAAGATCCCGGTCGGCACCGGCGCCAAGCGTTCGGGCAAGCGCCTGCTGACTGTCGGCACGGATTGCGCGCTCGGCAAAAAATATACCGCGCTGGCGATCGCGCGCGCGCTCGCGTCGCGCGGGATCGACAGCGACTTCCGCGCCAGCGGCCAGACCGGCATTCTGCTCGCCGGTCGCGGCATGCCGATGGACGCGGTTCCGGCCGACTTCGAAGCCGGCGCGGCGGAGCTGCTCAGCCCGGCGGCCGCGCCCGGCCATTGGGACGTGATCGAAGGCCAGGGCTCGCTGCTCCATCCCTCCTTTGCCGCGGTGTCGCTCGGGCTTCTCCACGGGAGCCAGCCTGATGTCATTGTGGTGTGCCATCAGCCGGGTCGCCGCCACATGCTCGGCTTGCCTGATTTCCCCGTGCCGTCGGTCGAGCGGGTAGCCGAGATCAGCCTTGTGCTCGGCCGCGTGACCAATCCCGACATCCATTGGGGTGGGGTCAGCCTCAACACCGCGCACCTCGACCCTGCCGCCGCCGAGGCGCTGCTGGCGTCGGAAAGCGAAAGGCTGGGGGTGGTTTGCGCCGATCCGATCCGGGGCGGCCCGCGGCTCGAGGCGCTGGTCGATCGGTGCCTGTCGTGACCGGAAGCACGGCAATAGTGGGCTATATCGGGGGATATCCCGCGTGAGCCGCGCGCCAACCTGGTTCCAGCGCATCCTGCTGCCAGGCCTGGCTTTCAAAGCGGTCGTGATTGGCGGCGGCTACGCCACAGGCCGCGAACTTGCCGAATATTTTCTGCCGGCGGGGCCATGGGGTGGGCTCGCCGCGATGCTGTTCGCCACGATCATCTGGAGCGGCATCTGCATTGCGACGTTCGAATTTGCGCGCATCACGGGGGCTGAGAATTACCGTTCCTTCTTTCGCTCGCTGCTGGGACGCGCGTGGCCCGCGTTCGAGGTCATCTATATTCTATTCGTAGTGCTGATTCTCGCGGTATTCGGCGCGGCTGCGGGCGCTATCGTGCACGCCGTGCTCGGCATCCCGGCGGTCCTGGGAACAATCGTGCTGATGGTGGCGATCACGGCGGTTGCGACCTTCGGCAATGAATCGGTCGAGCGCTTGTTCAAATATGTTTCGATCCTGCTTTACGCCGTATACGCGATCTTCCTTGCGCTCGCGCTTACGCGCTTTGGTGACATGATCGGCACCGCCTTTGCCACACCGTACGCAGGACAACCCTGGGCGGCCGGCGGCATTACCTACGCTTGCTACAATATCGTTGGAGCGGTGGTGATCCTGCCGGTGACGCGGCACCTGACGAGCCGGCGCGATTCACTCGTGGCCGGGCTCGTGGCCGGCCCGCTCGCGATGCTGCCGGCGGTGCTGTTCTTCCTCTGCATGAGTCCGTTCATGCCAGGGATCTCGCGCGAGGAGCTTCCGTCGGACTTCCTGCTCGTCCGGATCGGCAGCCCGCTTTTTCACGTCATTTTCCAGGTCATGATCTTCGCGGCCCTGCTCGAAAGCGGCACGGGCGCGGTCCATGCTATCAACGAGCGGATCGCGGCCACATGGCGCAGGCGCGGGGCCGAGTTCGCCGGCCGCGCGCGCTTGCTCTGCTCGCTCCTGCTACTGACGGTCTGTATGCTGCTCGCCGAGCGCATCGGCCTCGTAGCACTCATTGCCGACGGCTACCGGCTGCTCGCTTATGCGCTGATCGCCGTCTACGTTCTGCCGCTGCTCACCATCGGCCTCGCGCGCCTGGTCAGTCGGCGTCCCTTGTCACCGGAGGTCGCATGAACAAGGCCTTGATTGCGCTAGCACTCGTCGCCTCGCCGGTGCTGGCCGACCCACCCAGGAATTTCGTGGCCCGAGTCGAGGCGGTGCGCGAGCATGCCGGCGTCCCCGGCGTCGCCATCGCAATCATCGAGAATGGCAGGCCGACGCTGGTGCGCGGCTGGGGTGTGCGCAAGCTCGGCGCGCCCGATCCGGTCGACGCCGACACGATCTTCCCGACGGGATCGACCGGCAAGGCCTTCACGGTGGCCGCGCTCGCGACCTTGGTCGACCAGGGGAAGATTGGGTGGGACGACAAGGTCACCGACCGGCTGCCCGGCTTCCAGATGTACGATTATTGGGTCACGCGCGAGATGACGATCCGCGACCTGCTGGTCCACCGGAGCGGTCTGGGTCTCGGCGCGGGCGACCTGCTGTTCGCGCCGCGCAGCAACATCCCGCGCGCCGAGGCGGTGCGGCGGCTCCGCTTCATCAAGCCGGCGACGAGTTTCCGCAGCGCCTACGCCTATGACAATGTCCTCTACATGGTTGCGGGCCAGCTGATCGAGGCGGTGACCGGCGAGACGTGGGAGACCTATGTTCGCGACCATCTGCTCAAGCCGGCCAACATGCTCACCACGACCGATGACACGGACCGTTTCGATACGCCCAACCGGGCCTTCCCGCATGCGCGCCTCGACGGGGGCCTGCGCGGGCTTGGTCACCAGGAAGTCCTCAACGAACGCGACGAGCTTGCCCGCAACGCCGCGCCCGCGGGTGGCCTGTCGATCAGCGCCAATGACTATGCCAAATGGATCACGCTGCAACTGGCGGGTGGCACGCTGCCTGGTGGCGGGCGCCTGTTCAGCGAGGCTGCGCACGAGGAGATGTGGAAGCCGGTGCTGCTCCAGCCGATCGCGCCGCGGCCAGATTATCTCAGCTGGACCCAGCCGATGTTCTATACCTACGCGCTCGGCTGGGATGTCCAGGATTATCATGGCGCGCGGATCGTCTGGCATGGCGGCGCGGTTTTCGGCTACCTATCCGCCATCGTCCTAATCCCGGAGAAGAAGATCGGCTTCTCGATCGAGGTCAACAGCGAGGATGGCGATGTCGTACGCGGCTTGATGTACGAGCTGCTCGACCATTATCTGGGCCTGCCGCGCCATGACTGGCCAGCCCGGCTGGCGCAGTTCAAGGCCGAACGCGCCCGCGATGCGCTCAAGCTCGTGCAAGTGGCGAGTGCCGCACCGGCAAAGGTAGGCCCCTCCCTGCCGCTTGACCGATACGCGGGGATCTATCGCGATGCCTGGTATGGCGATATTGCGGTTGGGCGCGGGGATGGCTCGCTCACCATCAATTTCAAGTCGACGCCGCGCATGGGCGGGCGGCTTGAGCATTATCAATATGACACGTTCATCACCCGGTTCGAAGACAAGTCGCTCGAGCCGGCCTATGTGACTTTCGAACTCGACAGTGACGGCAAGGTCAGCCGGGTCACGATGAAGGCGGTCTCGCCGATCGCCGACTTCAGCTACGACTATCAGGACCTGCTGTTCCGGCCGGTGGGAGCGGGCCAGTGAAGGGCCTCATCCTCGCCGCCAGTGTGTTACTGCTCGGCGCCGCACCGGCGCCGCAATATGACATCGTCATCCGCCACGGCCATATTCTCGACGGTGCGGGCAATCCCTGGGTCGCGGCCGACGTAGCGATCAAGGATGGGCGGATCGCCAGGATCGGAACCGTCGAAGGTACCGGCCGTAAGGAAATCGACGCGACCGGCCTCTACGTTTCGCCCGGCTTCATCGACATGATGGATCAGTCGGGCGAGGTGCTGCTCAAGAGCGGTGCCGCCGAGAATAAGCTCAGGATGGGCGTGACGACCCTCATCGCAGGCGAAGGCGGGACGCCGGTCGAGGCGGCGAAGATCCCCGACTATTTCGCGCAGCTCGAACGGCAGGGGATCGCTCTCAATTTCGGCACCTATTACAGCCCGGCGCAGGCGCGCGTGAAAGTGATGGGCGACGGCGCGGGCGCGCCGAGCGCGGCGCAGCTCGAGGCGATCCGCCGCGAGGTCGCGCTAGCCATGAAGGCTGGCGTCTTCGGCATCTCCTCGGCGCTGATCTATCCGCCCGAAAGCTTCCAGAGCACCGACGATCTGATCGCCGTTGCCAAGGAAGCCGGAAAGTGCGGCGGCTTCTACGCCACGCACATGCGCGACGAGAGTTCGAAGATCCTGTCCGCAATCGACGAGGCCATCCGGATTGGCGAGGAAGGGCACGTCAAGGTCGAGATCTTCCACCTCAAGGCGGCCTTCCAGCCACTTGCGGGCAAGCTGATGCCGCAGGCGCTGGCGCGGATCGAGGCGGCACGGCAGCGCGGCGTGGACATTGCCGCGGATCTCTATCCCTATACCGCGGGCGGCACCGGTATAGACATTACGATCCCCACCTGGGTGTTTGCCGACGGCCAGGCCAAGGGCTGGGCACGCCTCAAGGATCCGCAAGTGCGTGCTCGGCTCAAGCGTGAGCTCGCGGCGGGATCGCAGCCGGGCTGGTCCAACCTGGTCGAAGCATCGGGCGGCTGGGACCATGTCGTCCTCGCCAACGCCTTCGATCCCAAATATGACGCCTATGACGGGCAAAGCTTCGCCGCGATAGGCAAGACGCTCGGCCGCGATCCCGCCGACATCGCATGGGACATTGCCGCCGCGGCGCAGCCCAATCGGGCGATGGCACTGTTCTTCATGATGGACGAAGGCGATATCGAGCTCGCCCTTCGGCAGCCCTGGACCAGCATCGGCACCGATGCGGCGGCCTCGGCCGTGTTCGGTGGAGTGGATGCGCTCGGTCTGCCCCATCCGCGCGCCTATGGCACGTTTCCGCGGATCATCGGCCTCTATGCACGCGACCGTCACGTGCTGACCCTGCCCGATGCGATCCGCAAGATGACGTCCTGGCCCGCCATGCGGATGGGGTTGGCGGATCGGGGCGTCCTGCGCGAGGGGCTGCGTGCCGATATCGTGCTGTTCGATTATGCCAAGGTTCGCGACGTTGCGGACTGGGCGCATCCGACCGCGGCGCCGGTCGGGATCGAGGATGTGATCGTGAATGGTGTGCTCGCGATTGAAAATGCACGCGCCAACGGATCGCGCTCGGGAATGGTGCTGCGGCACGCATGTTGAGCGCCCCGGCAAATGTCCGACTTCGCAACGCTGCGCCTGGCGAGGAGGCGCTTTTGCTCGAGCTGATCGACGAGCTTGCAGAAGCCGAAGGGCTCGCCGACCAATTGCGCGCAACTCGCCATTCACTCGCCAAGGAGCTTGCCCGAACTTCGCCCACAGGCCGGTTCATCCTGGCCGACCTGGGCGGAAAGCCGGTTGGTTTCTGCGCCTGGTATTACGCATTCTCGACGTTTGAAGGGCGCGCAACCTTATTCGTCGAGGATGTCTATGTGCGACCCGCTGCGCGGCACCGGGGCATCGGCTCTGCCCTACTCGCGGCGGTAGCGCGCGTCGCCGAGGTGGAGAAGTCCCCGCGCATCGAATGGCGCGTGCAGCGCTCGAATGCCGACGCAATAGGATTCTTCACTCGGCGCGGCCTCAATATCGTGGATGATTGGCGCTTTTGCAGGACGGCGCCTGCGAAGCTCCTGTCAGCGTAGCCTCCCGGCGACCCTTGGCTGGGAGGCTACGCATCGCCGCAAGTAAGAGCGACCCCGCGCTTCGCGTCCGCGGCGCTCGCTTCGGCCGGCCTCAGTGAAGCAGCGGGAACGGCAAAATACCCACTCTCGGAGGATCAAGATGGCAAGATTGAAGCTTCAGATGCAGATAAGTGTGGATGGTTTCGATCCGGAGGGCGGCGATGAGAACACCTCTTGGGACGAAGAACGAGAATATTCGCTCAACTTGCTGAGCGGGGCGGATGTCATCGCCCTCGGCAGCAAGACGGCAGCCGATTTTATTCCCTATTGGGATAAGGCGGCAGAGGATCCCGACAATTCGTGGCAGGAGGTCGCCAAGCGGATTTCGCAGGCGAGAAAAATCGTGTTTTCCAGTTCAACGGATCATCCCCCCTGGAATAAAAGCGTTATAGAAACCGGCGACCTCTCTGATGCGATCAACCGCCTCAAACACGAGCACACGAAGGATATTGTCGTCTACGGTGGCGTATCGTTCGTCAAATCTCTCATCCGACGGCATCTCGTCGACGAGGGCGGACCACACCGTGTGCACGGTAGCCGGACTGCTGACATCGCGCACCAGCTCGCCTGAGCCGGCCAGATCCCGAAGACGAGCGAAGAGCCGTATCGTCACGCGCATGCGATCCGATGCGCCGCCTCGCGAGCGGCAGCGTCCTCCGGGTCGGCGGTGGCGCCCTCCAGCCAGACGTCTCCGCCTTCGAAATGCTCGTGCTTCCAGATCGGCACGATCTGCTTCACCCGCTCGATCGTGTACCGACACGCGGCGAACGCGTCAGCGCGATGTGCGGACGCGGCGACGATGACGATGCTCGCTTCCGACAGCTCCAGCCGCCCGATGCGATGGTGCACGCCGAGCCGCGCGTCCGGCCAGGCCTCGCGCGCTTCAGCAACGATGCGCTCGAGCGCGCGGACCGCCAAAGGCTCATACGCCTCGTACTCGAGGTAAGACACGCGCCGGCCTTGATTGTGATCCCGCACGAGACCGACGAAGGTCGCAATGGCCCCGTCCGCCGTCCCCGCTGCTGACACCGCCGCAGCCAGCGACTGGACGTCCAGGCGCTCTCGGGTCACGGCAAGCAGCGGCACAGCCATCGTCTCAGTATAGCGACTACGGATGTAGGCCGTGTCCTTCAGGACCCGGCGAGGTCGAGGGTTCGAGGGTTCGAAGGTTCGAAGGTCGAAGGTCGAAGGTCGAAGGGAGTCGGCTACGCCGACTTGCGGAACAGGACCTCGCGCAGGTTGTTCTGCAGCAGAAACGAATCCGAGACCTGCAGGTTGGCGAACAGCCGGATGATGTCGCGGTTGACCAGGACCGCCTGCCGGGCGCGCGCCGCGGGATAGGGGCGGTGCTTCAGGTTGGTTTCGTCGGCGACGATGAACTTGGTGTAGACCGAGTCGTTCGGCTGCCCCTGGGCCGTCGCGCGGAAGAACGCGAGCAGCACGCCGTCGGGGCGGAGGACGCGCGTCAACTCGATGGCGAGCTCCTGGGCCGCCGGCCGATCCATGTAGTCGAACAGATCCCAGCAGAGGATCCCGTCGACCGAGGCGGTTTCCTGCTGCAGCCTGTTCTTTAGAAACGCCGGCAGCTCCTCGAGCGTGCCGGCACGGGCGTGGCGATCCACATCCGCGTAGATATCCTCGACGAGGATCTTGCAACCGAGCTGCTCGCCGAAAAAGCTGACGTTGCTGCCGACCACCGGACCGAGATCGAGCAGCACGGGCGATTCACGGGAGGTCAGGCTGGAGAGGAACTTACGAAGCGCTTTGGTGCCGAAGATCGGGTCGTCGGCCGCTGCCGACAATCCCGGCGCGCGCGCGACAGGTTCCTGCTTGCGCGATCCGATGCGATCTAAAAGGCCCACGTCGTCCAGGTCATCGAGGTTGGGAGGGATTACAGCTCAGAAGGACGGGCACGCGGCCGGCTTGCGCCAGCCGCGGGACCCGCTCCCAATGTGCCGAATCGCCGCGAACCTAGGCCCCGACGCGCTGCTGCGCGCCGGCTGGTTGCGTCTGCGGCTGTTTCGTTTCGTTCTTCGCCGGCTCGGGCTTCGAGCCCTGCGCCTGGGGTGCGCCGCCCTTGCGCTGCATGTCGACGCTGCCGCGGAAATGCGCCCCTTCGGCGATCGCGACGCGCGGCGAGATGATGTCGCCGTCGACCGAGCCGTTATCGCGAATGTCGACCTTCTCGGAGGCGGTCACGTTGCCGGTGACTTCGCCGAGCACGATCACCGACTTCGCGAAGACCTGTGCCTTGATCCGGCCGTTGGGACCGATCGTGAGGACATGATCGCGCAGTTGAATGGTGCCTTCGACGTGCCCCTCGATGGTCAGGTCCTCGCTACCGTTCAGTTCGCCTTTGATGACGACCGACTTGCCAATATTCACGATGTCCTTCTCCATGAGGTGGCCGCTGTCGGCGGGACGTGAAACGGGCGCCCCCGTCGAGACGGGAGTCGGAGGTTGGGGGGCAGCCGTCGGTTGTCCGCCTGCCGGTCGGACTGCTTCATCGCGTTTCCACATGTAATCCTCCGCCTGTCGTACCAGGGCGTTAGGGGGACAGACGCCGTGCGCCGGCCCGGAGTTGTGGCCAGTATAGGGGAGCCACCAAACCTTGTCTAGTCCTTTTGTTTCCGAGGGTTAGCGGCAGTGGTACAATGAATGATTCACTATGCGTGTCTATTTTGACTACAACGCGACGACCCCGCTCGCGCCGGAAGTGACCGAGGCCGTCGTGCGCGCGACGCGCGAAACTTTCGGCAACGCATCGAGCGTGCATCACTTCGGCCAGCAGGCGAAGGCCACCATGGACGACGCGCGAAGCGCGGTCGCGGCGCTCGTGAACGGCGATCCGTCGGAGGTCGTGTTCACCAGCGGCGGCACCGAGGCGGACAACTTCGCGATTCGCGGCGCCGCCGACGCGCTCGAGCCAACCG
>Ga0207706_10007133_pt1 | contig 10342 bp, 10 predicted proteins | sample KBSC53metaG_FD_184318 | JGI IMG/M metagenome (GOLD analysis project Ga0207706, IMG submission 184318) | Corn rhizosphere microbial communities from Kellogg Biological Station, Michigan, USA - KBS C5-3 metaG (SPAdes) (version 2) | ecosystem: Host-associated > Plants > Roots > Rhizosphere > Soil ... | reverse complement strand
GATCTCGACCAAGGTGTATTGCCCGGGCAAGGGCCTGGTACGCGACGGAGAGCTCGAGCTGATCGCGATATTCAACAGCGCGAGTCCGCCGACCGTCGACTAGCGGGTCATGCGGGGGCGCGTCGGATGGCGCCGACGCGCCCGGGGTACATTCGCCGATATCGACGTGCCGAATAACACGCCAACGTCGGTGAATGTCAGGTGAGCGCCGGTCTCCTGCCGCGTCGCGGGCGGCGGAAAATCGTCGCGGGAATGAGCAGATCGCGCGGCGCGCGGGACTCGTGTACGTCGACGATCGCGGCCATGGAATCCGTCGCCGGGGATCGGCGGCCAACGGGTTCAGGTATCTCGAGGAGCGTACCAGGCAGCCCGTCTCGCGAAGGGTACGGAGCAGGATCCGATCACTGGCAATTCCGCCGGCTTACCGCAACGTCTGGATCTGCCCGAACCCGCGGGGCCACCTCCAGGCCAGCGGTCGCGATTCCCGCGGACGCAAGCAATACCGATATCACCCGCGCTGGCATCGAGCGCGTGACCGCGCAAAATTCGACCGGATCGTCACCTTCGCCGACGCACTGCCGAGACTGCGCCGACGCGTCGCCCACGACCTGAAGCGACCCGGCCTGCCGCAGGACAAGGTCATCGCCGCCATCGTACGTCTGCTGGACACGACGAGTGTGCGGGTGGGGAACCCGGAGTACGCCCGCGACAACCGGACCTACGGTCTAACCACGCTCAGGGACGGTCACGTGAGCTTCACGCGCGCCGGCCGAGCGGTGTTCGACTTCCACGGAAAGGGTCGTGCGCGGCACCGGATCGAGGTTGCCGATGCACGGATCGCGGACATCGTTCGCAGGTGCCGCGCGCTCAGGGGTCGGCACCTGTTCCAGTTCGAGGATCCCGGCGGCAAGTGCCGACCGGTGAATTCTACGCAGGTCAACGAGTACCTCCGCACGCACCTCGGCGCCGAATTCACCGCGAAGGACTTCCGGACCTGGGCAGCCACGCTTCGAGCGGTCCGATTGCTCGAGCGTACCGCCATGCCCGATCCGTCTACGGAGCGGGCGGTTCGGGCGGCCATCAACGAGGTGGTGCGGCAGGTTGCGCAGGACCTGCACAACACGCCCGCTGTATGCAGGCGCTCCTACATCTGCCCGACGGTTTTCGACGACTGGCGGGCGGGCAAGCTCCCCGCTACATGGTCAGGACGTCGTCGGTAGACGCCAACGCGCGTTCCACCGCGTGCGGGACGATGTAGCCGCGCTCGACGAGCGCCTGAAACATGGCGGTCGCTCCGGCCTGCCAGGCCTCCGCAAGGGTCGACGTCCGCAGCGCGGACTCCGAGAGCGACAGCGACCATGCCTGGTACGTCAGGTCGCCGACGCCGCGCCTGTCGTCCTGAGCGACGCTTGCCTCGAGCATGCCCGTTTCAGCCGCGAGCTGCTGAAGGAAGTCGTCGAGAAAGCCGTCGTAAGAGTTGCCTGCTCGGGCGTTCATCGCATACCAGCCTGTTTCGAGTCCCTTGTCGTCCGCTGCTGAGACATGCTGTCTCCTGGATTCCAATCGCTGTCGCTGGAGGCCGGAAGTTTTCGGCAGCCGGTACGGGGTACGCCAGTCGTCCGCCAAGACAGCATTCGTGAGGTTTTTCTTACAGCCGGCTGGCAGGAACATGGCGCGCAAAAACGAGCCTGTGAGGCGTTGTTACACCTCACAGGCTCTGGCAATTTGCATTTCTGAAGCCAGAACGTCGGAAGCGGCCGACACCGCCCGACGTCAACTCCAGTAGGGCCGCGTCTTGTAGTGAGCAAAGGCGCGATTCCGGTAACCCTGGCCGTCGTTTCGCACGAGGTCATCGATCGAGCCCGAGGGGGCCGACTTCAGCTGCTCTTTGGTGAAACTCACGACATACCCGTCGCGATCCTCGTCGTAGTCGAGCTCGCTCCACGGCACGGGATGGAACTGCTCTCCCATGCCGAGGAATCCGCCAAACCCGACGATGGCGAACATGACGTTGTTCGAGGTCTTCTCGAGTACCACGTCCTTGACCTCGCCGATCTTCTTGCCGGTGGTGTCGAAGACGTCCGTATCGATGACTTTGCGAGCGGAGATGGCCGCAGTGTGTCCGGTAGCAGTAGGCATGACAGTAGCTCCTCAATTCAAGCTTGATGGGGGGTGCCGAACCGGCCGCAAAAGAATAGTTGCAGTATCGGTGGACGGAATCAGCCCACGACGGCGCCCGTTGTCAGCACCTTGACGGCGCGCGTAGGCGCACCCTGTCGGACACGTCCAGGGTTGATTGCGCGGGGTTGTCGCGGCCGCTACGTCGGAGATCGCCGACGGGTGTTCGGGCGCGGCTCCTATGCCTCGCGACCCGGCCGTGCGGAATCGTACGTGCGGATATCTGCGCGCCGCTTCTGGCGTGGTGCGAAGGAGAGCCAATGCGAGTAAGCCGCAAATACAGTGCAATGCTTGCAGGTGCGGTTGCCGTGTCGCTGCTCGGGACGAGCAGCACCTATTCATTCGGCGGGTCCGCCTACTGATCCGCCCACAGGAGACGACTGGAGGTCACATGAACGAGCGCACGCCCAGTGATTGCGCGACAGCGACTACCGATCGCGATCGGGCACTCGCCGCGCCGGAGTCGTACTTCCGTCATCCGAGCGAGGTCCTGGCCCTGCCGGACTGCACGAACGACGAGAAGATTGCGATCCTCCTCAATTGGCAGCGTGCGCTCGTTCAACTCCAGGCAGCAAGCGAGGAGAACATGCTGCGTGACGAGCCGGGCACCTCCGACGTGGCCGACCCTCTCGCGGAGGTGACCCGGGCGCTCACCGAGTTGGGATACACGGGAGACCCGGCGGCGGCGTGACCGCGCCGTCGCGTCCTTTGTCCGCCGATCGAATCCGCTGCAGGGCTCTGTAGGCGCAGTCCGATACGGTCTTTGTAGCCCCGCTGATCGCGCACGCCGGGCGCGTCCCGGATCATTCACCGGCAAAACCTAGGAGACGTGCCATGAAACGGATACTTTTCGGACTGGTAGTGGCGGGCGTGGCTTTCGGCGCGAACGCCGCAGACGACATGAAGACGGGCTTCAAGGACCTCGACGCAAACGGTGACGGGAAGCTTTCCAGCGCCGAAGTCAGCTCGCAGTCCACGCTCAGCAAAGACTTTAAGACCCTCGACAGCAACGGTGATGGAGCATTGAGCGAGTCGGAGTATGCGGGCTGGTCAGGCAAGTCCCCGGCTCCGGCCGATACGACCGAGCCTAAGCCGACCACGAACCCGTAAAGCCTCTACTGGGTTGCGCGGGCGCCGGCTCCAGCCGGCGCCCGTTGCTTTTTCGAAACAGGGGTTGGCGGGAGATGTTCCAGACGACTGATGAGAGCGAAGATCATTGCAGGGAGCCAACCGGCTGGGTCGGCTGAGCCGGTTCCGATCCGGGAGCATGGGGACGCGACTGCTGGTAGCGCGGCTCTACGCCGATGAACAACCACAACCCGGCGCCGATCACCGCGAATACTGATCCACTCACCAGGGTGGCCAGCCAGCCGAGCTGATCCACCATCAGGCCTACCAGCGGGGCGAGGAACCCCGCGGCATTGCCGCCGGTGTTGAGCACTCCTGTCGCCGCCGACGTGTATGGGCCCGCCGCATAGGTGGTGGCCGACCAGAACGCGCCCTCCGTGAACTGCGTGAAACCGAAGCACAGCGACAGCACGATGACCGCTGCGTACGGGTTCACGGCATGCGCTCCCGCGACGAGGAAGATGGCCACCAGCAGGAGCCCCGTGATGGCTGGCACCCGGCAGCCCCATTTCGATCCGATCCGTCGGCACAGCAGATCGCAGGTGAGCCCACCTGCGGCCGCAAGAGCGGCCCCCGTCGCAAATGGCAGCGCATACAGCAGTCCGCTCTCCAGCAGCGAGAATCCTCGCTCCTCGACGAGGTACACGAACAGCCACTGCGCAAACATGTAGAACACGTAGTTCATGCAGAAGTACGCGGCCGACAGCAGCAGGACGTCGCGCTGCAACAGGACCGTCCGCCAGACCCCTTTGCCTACCCGCCTTTCGACCTCGAGCGTTCGGCCGCATTCGATCTGCGTCAGTTCCTCCCGGCCCACTGCGCGATGCTCGGCGGGCGTGTCGCGCCCGTACCAGTACCACCACGCGCCGCCAAGCAATCCGAGGGGTGCTAAGACATAGAACGACTCGCGCCAGCCGAACTCCACGATCAGCAGCGTTACGAGCGGTCCCAGCGCCGCCTGTCCCAGCGTGAGACCGACGCTCGACACCGAATTCGGAAACGCCCAATGCCCGGGCGGAAACCAGTTGGCGACGGTGGCCGCGACGATCGGATACACGGGTGCATTTGCCACACCGAGCAGGAACCGTACGACGGTCAGCGAGACCATTGCCCCTGCGGCGGATGCGGCCATCAGCGCGGGAGCAAACCCGGTCAGGAAGGTCAGCAGACCCCAGGTCACTGCTATGAGCGCCAGCGCGCGGCGTGGTCCGTACCACTGCCCGAAGAGTCCTCCCGGGATCTGCAGCAGCGCGTACGCGAAATTGAAGCTGCCGAGGATCCACCCGAGCTCCGCGCTGCTGAAGCCGAATTCATCACGGATGCTGGGGAGTGCAACCGACAGGTTGTTGCGCAGGAGGTAGTTGACGAAGCTGAGCACGAACAGCACGGCGAGGATGCGATACCTCACCGGCAGCGCGCTCAGGGACTTCATGGTGTCGTCACCCCTGAAGACCGGTGCGCAGCGAGCGGTCTCGCCGCAGATCGTCGAGGATGCGATGCGCCGCGTTGTGACCGGGCGCGCCGGTTACGCCGCCCCCGGGATGAGTGCCGGCGCCGCACAAGTACAAACCGCGGAGCGGCGTCGCATAGCGCGCATGAGTCGGCACGGGACGCATGAAGAAGAGTTGATCTGGCCGCAGGTCACCGTGAAAGATATTGCCCTCGGTAATGCCGAACACTTCCTCCAGATCGGCTGGCGTATAGAGCCGGCTCGCGACCAGCGAGCGACCTACCGCCGGCACGAACTCCGTCAGGTGGCCGAGCAGTTGCGCCTGAAGCCGGCCGCGCTCGGCGTGCCAGTCCGACCCCGCGAGGCGATATGGCAGGTACTGCACAAAGCAGGTCATCACGTGACGGCCGGGCGTGACGAGCGACGCGTCGATCAGCGAAGGGACGAGGCAGTCTATCCACAGCCGCCCGTCGATTTCGCCGTGCCGCGCGCGCTCGTAGCAGCGCTGCGCGCCGTCGAGCCACGGCACCAGCGTGAACTGCGCGCGCTGCAGCGCATCCGCCGATCCATCTGCGCCTGTCAGCCGTGGCTCCTCGCTCAGTACGAGGTTCAGCTTTGCGCAGGGCCCGTCCATCTTGATCGCGCGCACCGAGTCAAGGAATTCCCCGTCGAGATTGCCCGGCGGCACGAGCCCCAGGAACGTCCGCCTGGGATCCGCGTTCGAAACGATGAGGCGTGCCGCTATCTCGGAGCCGTCGGTGAGCACGACCCCATCGGCTCGCCCGTCGCGCACGCGCACCTGCGAGACAGGGCTCGCTGTCCTGAGCTCGACGCCACGTGCGCGACAGGCCTCGGACATCGCCGCGGTGATGGCGCCCATGCCGCCCATGACGTGGCCGACGAATCCCTGCTTCGATTCCTGCCCGCCGCCAAGCAGGTGGAACACCAGGCCGAAGAGCGTTCCCGGATCGTACGGTCCACCATGCTTGCCGTAGAGGCTGTTGGCCAGGACCAGCGACTTGAGGTGCGGCGATGTCAGCGATCGATCGAGAAATTCGCCGAGGCTGCCGGTTGCGAACGCGATTAGATCGGCAATCTCGCGACCGCGAAGTCCGCGGAAGCGGAAGGCAAACCTGAGCAGCTCCGCGAGGCCCGCGAGCCCGTTGCGTTGCAGGTCCGGCGGCGCCTGCATGAAGAGCGGCTCGAGGTGCCGCGCGAGCGCGCTCAACCGCAGCTCGAGCGACAGGAACCGCTCGCAGTCCGTCGGCGCAAAACGCATCAGCTCGCCGCGCATCCGCTCACGGTTGCTCCACCAGGGCAGGACTGTGCCGTCGGGCGTGACCGCCTGGAGCGTTGGCTCCGCGGCGATCATGCGCAGACCCTGCTTGTCCAACTCGAGGTCGCGGATGATCTCGGGTCGCAACATGCTCGCCATGTAGGACGCAGTCGAGACTCGGCAGCCGGGCGCCGCGGCAGGATCGATCTCCTCGGTCACGCAGCAGCCGCCCAGCACGTCGCGACGCTCGAGCACCACCGTGCGCAGACCCGCGCGCGCCAGGTAGTACGCCGCGACGAGCCCGTTGTGTCCGCCGCCGATGACAACGGCGTCGTAGCTGCGCTGCGTCACGCGGCCCGGTTCCAGACTCAGCCTGCGCCCGGCACGTCGCCGAGATGCCGCTCGAGATAGCGGCGGATATCCAGGCTCGGATCCTCCATCGGGGCGTAGAACCCGCCGCGAAATCCCCGCGACTGCATGCCGAGCTGCACACCCTCGCACACGGTCCAGTCCTGACGGTTTACGAGGTCCCAGAAGTCGACCACGTCGCGCGGATCGAAGTCGGGCTTGCCGGTCTCGGATACGTGAAACAGCAGATCGCAGGCGATACGAGTGTGATCCGGCGCCATCGGCCAGAGCACGAAAGCGGCGATGTGCTCGGCCGCGACACTCAGCAGCAGATTCGGATAGGCGACCTCGCCCTTGTGATGCGTCTTCTCGGTATCCGACAGCCCCGGAAACGGTGCGCGTGTCGAAGTGCCACTCATCGTAAACGTCCAGGCGCCGGGTCGATGCGGTATGCCGTCGTCCCAGTCGAGACCCGCGCCCCCGCGCTCGCGGAAGGCCGGCACGAGCGCGCAGAGCTCCGGGTGCACTGGTCCGCAGTGATAGCACTCGTTGTAGTTCTCCATGATGATCTTCCAGTTCGCCTTCACGTCGTACACGATCTGCGCGCCGCGACGGAGATCGTCGAGTGGATAGCGGACCAGCCGCTGCACAGGGCCGTCGAGCTGTTCTCGGAGCGGCGTCGCCGGTTTCTCGGCGAGATTGACGAATACGAATCCACCCCAGGTGTCGAGCTGCACCGGGACGAGCGAGAACTGCTCCTTCGGACAGGCGGCATCGAAACGCACGTATGGCGCCGCGCGCAGCGTGCCGTCTAAGTTGTAGGTCCAGGCGTGATACGGGCACACGACCCCCGCAGCCACGCGGCCCGAGTTCGAGGCGTCGGGCAGGGCGGGATCGGGCAGAGTGGGCGTGCGCAGCAGCCGGCTGCCGCGATGCCGGCAGACGTTGTAGAAGGCGCGCAGTGCATCGTCGCGACCGCGGAGCACGACGATGCTTTCGCCAGCCACCGACACGTGCAGGCAGTCGCCGGGCGACGGCACCTGGTCGGCGCGTCCCACACAGAACCATTGCCCGTGGAAGAGCCGCTCCGTCTCGATGCGGAACACTTCCGGGCTCAAGTAGAAATGCGCTGCCAGCGCCGGTTTCATCTCCTGCGCGGACACAGCGGCGTCTTCGGCGTTCATGCGGGCCTCGATTGGTCAGATGGCGGGACCGGGACGGATCGGCGATCCGTCGAAGAACCGGCTGAGCCTGAATGCGGACACCTCGTCCGCGCTAGCCGCCCCCGTCACCAGGTCGGCGATCAGTTTACCGGCACCCGGCCCGATGCCGAATCCGTGACCGCTGAAGCCCGTGGCGACGTGGAAACCCTCGAGCCCCTCGACCCGCGAGATGATGGGCAGCACGTCGGGCGATGTCTCGATCATGCCACCCCAGGTCTCGACGAACGGCGCCGACGCGATTGCGGGAAACCAGCGGTGCAGCGCTGCGCGGACCTGGGCGAGTACACGTGGCTCCGGTAACGGATCGAGCACGCGCTCGCGCTCGAACGGCGAGGGCACGTCCAGCCGCCATCGCGCCGGCGTGACGAGCGCCCGGAAAAACTCACCGCCGATCGTGAGACGGGTCGAGCCGTGACCCTGCCGCAGGGCGGGCAGAAACTTGCCGGCGAAGCGGAAGGTCGCCGGCGTGATCGAGTGCAGGAACGACCCACCGTGGGCGACCGTATACCCGCCGTCGGCCCGCCGCCGGATCGCGACTCGCGGCGACCAGGCTTCGCCCGCCAGGACCTGGTCGGCTGGCGCGGTGCGGGCGACCGAGCCGAGCACCGTGAGCTGCGGCACCGTGACGCCGAGCGAGCCGCAGAAGAGCCGCGTCCAAGCGCCGCCCGCGCACACGACGGCTCGCGTTGCCACGACGCCATGTTCGGTAACGGCCGCGCCGACGCGGCCGGCGGCGCGCTCGATGCCGCGCACGGCGCAGGACGTGAAGATGCGCGCACCGGCGCGCGCTGCACCGCGGGCAATGGCGGCGCTGGCCCGATTGGGTTCCGCGCGTCCGTCGCTTGCGGTGTACATCGCGCCGGCCCATTTGACGCCGTCCGGGCGCAGCACTTCGTCCAGCGCCGACGTGCTCAGCATGCGGGTGTCGAGACCATGCGCCCGTGCGACCGGCAGCCATTCCGCAAGCGCCTCGAGCTCCGTGGGAGTTTCCGCGAGGTAGAGCGAGCCACTCTGCCGGAAGCCGACGTCCTCGCCCAGCTCCGCCGAAAGACCCTGCCAGACGCCCAGGCTCTGCATCATGAGCGGCAGCTCGATGGGTGAGCGGCCCTGCTGGCGGACCCAGCCCCAGTTGCGCCCCGACTGCTCGCCGGCGATGCGGCCCTTCTCGAACAGGGCGACCGATACGCCTTTGCGTGCAAGAAAATACGCCGTCGAGACACCGACGATGCCGCCGCCGACGACGACCACGTCGGCCGACGAGGGGATCGGGTTCGTGGCGGCGCTCCAGGTCCATTGGTCGCCGGAGTGTCGGTGGACCTGTTGCTCGCCTGTCATGGGGTTCATCGGCGGGCACCGCCGTTGAACCGCAGCCTACTATGCCGGGCCGCCCGGCGCGACCGGCCTCGCTACGCGATCCGAAGCGGGGTTCGCGCTAGCATCCGCCCAGCACCGGTGAGCCATCCAGTGACATCTGCCCCACCGACCCTGCTTCTGTCCCGCAGCGTCATCGCCGGGTTGGCGACGACGCAGGATTATCTGGCGGCGATGCACGACGCGTTTACCGGCGTCGCTAAGCAGAGTTACCAGTTGCCCGACGCGGCTTATGTGCCGGCGACGGGCGGTGGGTTTCATGTGAAGAGCGCGTCACGGCGGGGCCCGGGCGCGGTAGCGGTGATCAAGGTCAACGGCAATTTTCCCGGCAATGGCGTTGCCTGGGGCCTGCCCACGATTCAGGGATTCATCGCCGTGCTCGATGCCGAGAGGGGCTGTGTGCTGGCGCTCATGGACTCCGCCGAAATCACGGCACGACGGACGGCGGCTACGTCGGCCCTGGCCGCCCGACACCTCGCGCGACGCGAGTCGCGCAGTATCGGGATGATCGGGTGCGGTCTGCAGGCCCTGTATCACCTGGACGCGCTGCTCGACGTGGCGACGATCGGCCTGGTCCAATACCGCGATCCACGTGACGAGGCGGCCGAGGCATTCGGCCGGCGGGTGACGGCGCTCGGTCTCGAGAGTAAACGAGCAGCAAGCGCCGGTGCCGCGGCGCGCGGCGCGGATATCGTCGTCACCGTGACCACGTCGACACACCCGGTGCTCGCGCTTGCCGATGTCGACCCCGGAACGTTCGTTGTCGGCGTTGGGGCCGACAGCCCGACCAAGCACGAACTTGCGCCCGATCTGCTGCGGAAGAGCCGCGTGGTCGTCGATGCACGCGGTCAGGCGGCCGCCGGCGGCGACCTCGCTCATGCAATCCGCCTGGGCGTGATGACTGAGGCGGACGTGCACGCGGAGCTCGCAGATATCGTTACCCGCCGCGTCGCCGGCCGATTGCGCGACGACGAACGCTGGGTCTTCGACTCGGTCGGACTGGCGGTGCAGGATCATGCGGCCGCCCGGATGATCCTCGAGCGCGCGAGGGCGCGTGATGATCTTCCCTCTTTCTGGCTCGATGACAGCATCGGCCCGGCATGAAAGAAAAGGGGCGCCCGAAGGCGCCCCTTTGCCACCGACGTCCGTGTCAGAAGCGGTAGGTGGCCTTGCCGTAGGCGAAGCGGCCGCGCGGGCTGTGCATGCCCTGCACGTACCCGTAGACGTCCACGTCGGCGTCGCCAATCGCGAACGGCACCTCCTCGTCGAGCGCGTTTTCGACACCCAGTGACAGCGTGAGGCCTTCGATCCCGGTGTAACTCGCCTGCAGGCCGAGCGTCACGAAGGCGTCCACATCGCGGGTCGTGA
>Ga0207706_10007132_pt1 | contig 10343 bp, 8 predicted proteins | sample KBSC53metaG_FD_184318 | JGI IMG/M metagenome (GOLD analysis project Ga0207706, IMG submission 184318) | Corn rhizosphere microbial communities from Kellogg Biological Station, Michigan, USA - KBS C5-3 metaG (SPAdes) (version 2) | ecosystem: Host-associated > Plants > Roots > Rhizosphere > Soil ... | reverse complement strand
GAGGTCGAGGGCGTCGACGAGGAGCGTGCCGTAGCGCACCTTGCGGCCGGCGCGCGTGCCGAGGAAGCGGCGCAATTGCGCATGCAGGTCGCGACCGCGCTGCGCAGGCTGCTCCTGGAAGCGACGGAACGACGCGAGCTCGCCCTCCGCGTCGAGGACGCGCTCGACCGCCGCCGTGCCGAGCGCGCGGATCAGCTCGTCTTCGAGGTCGGCATTGCATGCGAAGAAGCCGTGCTCCGCTGCGGTGTCGGCGCCGCTCGCCGGGCCTTCGCCGATGCCGGCGCGTCCGAGATCGCGGCGGACCTGCCGCAGCTCGGCGATGTCGCACAGTCCGGCGAGCCGCAGGCCGAGACCGTGCGGCCCGAGCGCCTCCGCGAAGCGTTGCACGTTGCTCGCGCCGCCGATCGGCACGACGACGACGCCTTCGCTGCCCAGGTCGCGGCCGCGTCGTCGCGCGAGCGCCTCGAGTGCAGTCTGGTCGCTCCAGCCTTCGACGAGGATCGCCGCCCACGCCTCGGAGGCGCGCGCGAGATCCAGTGCGGCCTCCGGGCCGAGCGGCGGCCGCGGGCCGGCCATCACGCCGCCGCGATCACGCTTTCTTGACCCAAGCGCTGCACCACCCCTTCGCGGTGACGTTCCGGCCGCCGAAGATCGTGCAGCCTGCCGTCGGGTCGCCGGGCTTGCCCTGGTACTGCTTGCAGCCGGCGCAGTCCTGACCTGCCGCATAGCTCGCGTATTTCGCCTTGTCGACTTTGGCGCCGTCCTTGACGTAGCCGAGCGACACCGCCAACGGATCGGAGGGTTCCACCTCCCCGGCGCGTGCCAAGCGCCCGCTCAGCACTGCGGCACCGGCGACGGGGATGATGCGAATGATCGAGCGACGCGTGGTCATGCGCACTCCTCCTTCCGCCTAGGGCTTCGTCGTGACGCCGATCGGCGTCGACCCCACCGGCTGGTAGACGAGCGTCTTGTGCATCCGCCAGCTCACCAGCCGCAGCGCTCCGGCGGCGACGCGGCTGAGCGTCACAAGCGTCACGGGGTCGTCGTCGCTGTCGCTCGACGGCATGAGGCTCGCGATCCGGACCTGGGTCGGCTGCTCGGTGCCAACCTTCGACGCGAGCACGGTGCGCGCCGCGCTGCCGCTGCCCGGCGCGGCGAAGCGCCAGGCAGCGACGGCGAGATGACCGTCGGGCGTCACGTAGCCGACGGCGACGTCGGTGCCGTGCGACTGCAGCCGTGCGAAGGAGCGCGGAAGCTCGGCGAATTCGGCGCTGGCGTATTGGGTCATCACGCCGTTGCCGGCGAGCGAGACGAGCTGCAGACGCGCGACGGCGTTCGACGAGCCTGGCCAGACGATGGTCGCGAAGACATCGTTGTTCTGCGCGACGGAAATGCCGTGGACGATGCCGATGCCGAGCGCCTTCGTCTCCGCCGCCGAGGCGAGCGACGTCACGCCCATGGCACCGACGCGCCAGCTGTGGGTCTTGATCTGGCCGGCGACCGGGTCGCGGCAGAGCGTGAGCACCTTGCGCGGATGCGCGCCGTTGAGAACTTCGTTCATCGCAGCGCACGAGAGTGCGACCTTGTCGCCCGGGCCACCGGCCGCAACCTGGCCGGCATACACCTCCGCGGTATCGGTCACGCCGCCGAACCAGAGCTTCCAGCCGCCGTTCTTGCTCAGCGTCGTGAACGCGAACTGGCGATACGCGTAGTAGACGACGGTGTTCGGGTCGGGCTGCTGCACGCCGGTCGTGACGCCGACCGAGACGACGTCGAAGTCGGAGATCAGCGTCTCGACCGTGACCGGCTGGCCTGGGAGCGCACTGCCGGTGTTGTAGCCGCGGATGCGCAGCGCCGACGAAGCATCGAGCCAGAGGACGACGATGCGATGGTTGTCGAAGACGACGATCCGCGTCCGCGTCCCGTGGCCGACGGTGGCGTCGGCGCCGCCCGCGCCGGTGAACGTGCCGTCGTTCGCAAGCCCCCAGGTCTCGAGCTTGATCGTGCCGCTCGTCGCGCGTGCGACGTGCACGGTGCGCGTCGCGGCGTGCACGCCGACGTCGAACTCGTACTCGGCGCTGCCGCCGACGAGGTCGAGCGTCTTCTGCTTGTCGATGGCGTACATGGCGGCCTCCGGGGGCGAGCGAGTGCGATTTGAACACCGCCGGGATCGAAACTAAAGTTCTCCACGTCCCACAGGAGACCTCGAGTGAAGACCTATCGCATCGCAACCATCCCGGGTGACGGCATCGGCAAGGAAGTCGTTCCCGCCGGCCGGCAAGTGCTCGAGGCGCTCGCGGCCGCTGGCACCGACTTCAAGTTCGAGTTCGAGAACTTCGACTGGGGCGGCGACTACTTCCGCCAGCACGGCGTCATGATGCCGGACGACGGTCTGAGCGCGATCCGCGACAAGGACGCGATCCTGTTCGGCTCCGCCGGCGACCCGCACATCCCCGACCACGTCACGCTGTGGGGCTTGCGCCTGAAGATCTGCCAGGGGTTCGACCAGTACGCGAACGTGCGGCCGACGCGGATCCTGCCCGGCATTGACACGCCGCTGAAGCGCTGCGGTCCCGACGACCTCAACTGGGTCATCGTGCGCGAGAACTCGGAAGGCGAGTACGCCGGCGTCGGCGGCCGCGTCCACCAGGGCCATCCGATCGAAGCGGCGACCGACGTGTCGATGATGACGCGTGCCGGCGTCGAGCGGATCATGCGCTTCGCGTTCAAGCTGGCGCAGTCGCGTCCGCGCAAGCTCCTCACGGTGATCACCAAGAGCAACGCCCAGCGCCACGCGATGGTGATGTGGGACGAGATCGCGCTCCAGGTCGCGAAGGAATTCCCGGACGTCACCTGGGACAAGGAGCTCGTCGACGCCTCGACGGCGCGGATGATCAACCGCCCCGCATCGCTCGACACCATCGTCGCCACCAACCTGCACGCCGACATCCTGAGCGACCTCGCCGCGGCGCTCGCCGGCAGCCTCGGCATCGCGCCGACCGCCAACATCGACCCGGAGCGCCGCTATCCCTCGATGTTCGAGCCGATCCACGGCTCGGCGTTCGACATCATGGGCCAGGGCCTCGCCAATCCGGTCGGCACCTTCTGGTCGGTGGTCATGCTGCTCGAGCATCTCGGCGAGCTGGACGCTGCGAAGCGCGTGATGGGCGCGATCGAGCAGGTCACCGCGAACCCTGCGCTGCACACCCGCGACCTCGGCGGCAAGGCTTCGACCGCGCAAGTCACCCAGGCGGTGTGCGAGCTGCTGAGCGCGGGCGCGCAGCGCCAGGCCGCCTGACGGCCTGGGCGACGGCAGCGGCGCACTCTGACCGCGCCGTTGCCGTGCGCAACAATCGCCCGATGCTCGACGACCTCCACTACCGCTCGATCGAAGAGCTCGCGCGCCTGCTCGCCGCGCGCAAGGTCTCGCCGGTCGAGCTCACCGAGGCGATGCTGCGCCGGATCGAGCGCGTCGATCCGGCGCTGAAGTCCTACGCGCTCGTCACGCCCGAGCTCGCGCTCGCGCAGGCGCGCACCGCCGAGCAGATGATCGGCAAGCGCCGAATCCTGTCGCAGCTGCACGGCGTTCCGGTCGCCGTCAAGGACCTGTGCTGGACCGAAGGCATCGCGACCGCGGCCGGCATGCCGCTGCACAAGGACTTCGTCCCTGCCGTCGACGCGACCGTCGTGCGCAAGCTCCGCGAAGCCGGCGCCGTGCTGCTCGGCAAGCTCCAGCTCACCGAAGGCGCGTTCGCCGACCATCACCCCGACGTGCCGGCTCCCCTCAATCCCTGGCACCGCGACCACTGGTCGGGCGCTTCGTCGAGCGGCTCGGGGGTCGCCACCGCGGCGGGCCTCTGCTTCGGCTCGCTCGGCTCCGACACCGGCGGGTCGATCCGCTTTCCGTCGGCGGCCAACGGCGTCACCGGGATCAAGCCGACGTGGGGGCGCGTCTCGCGCTTCGGCTGCTTCGAGCTCGCGGCGTCGCTCGACCACATCGGCCCGATGTGCCGCAGCGCCGCCGACTGTGGCGTCGTCCTGCAGGCAATCGCGGGCAGCGACCCGCGCGACCCGACCGCCCTGCTCGCCGACGTTCCCGACTACCTCGCCGGCGACGACGGCACGCTGCGCGGCGTGCGGATCGGCTTCGACGAGCGCTACGCGCTCGACGACGTTGAGCCCGACGTGCGCCGTGCGGTCGAAGCGACGCTCGGGACGGTGCGCGCGCTCGGCGCCGAGATCGTCGCGCTGCGCTTTCCCGACGTCGCTGCGATGACCGCCGACTGGGGTCGGCATTGCGCGGTCGAGACCGCGGTCGCGCACGAGAAGACGTTCCCGTCCGAGCGCCATCGCTACGGCCCGGGTCTCGCCGGATTGATCGATGCCGGCCGCGCGCTCAGCGCGACCGAGTACCAGCACATCCTGCTGCGCCGGTGCGACTTCGCCGGGCGCGTCGCCGCCGCGCTGACGCCGGTCGACGCGATGCTGATCCCGGCGCAGCCGATCGCGGCGCCGACGGTCGCGCGGATGACGACGCTCGGTCGTGTCCCGGCCGAGCTCGCGGCGCTGATCCGCTACACGGCGCCGTTCGACATGTCGGGCAATCCGACGGTGACGCTGCCGGCGGCGTTCACCGCACAAGGACTGCCGATCGCGGTGCAGTTCGTCGGCCGCCCGCTCGGCGAAGCGGCGGTCGTTCGCGCCGGGCGCGCGTTCCAGCGCGTCACCGACTTCCACCGGCGCCACCCGCGCCTCTAGCGCGGCGCGGGCCTCAGGCCGCGGGGCGCTCGGCGGCTTCGATCAGCGTCGTCAGCAAGCGCTCGAGCTGGCGCGCGTTGCGATCGCCGAGCAGCGCGCGCAACGCGGCGTGGTGCTCGTCGACCTTGCCCTGCAGCTCTTCGAGGAGGTCGAGGCCGCCGTCGGTGGCATAGACGAGGACGCGACGGCTGTCCTCGGGGTCGGCGGCGCGCTGCACCAGCGACTTGCCGACCATGCGGTCGATCAGCTTGGTGAGCGTCGGCGGATTCATCTCCATCCGCTCGGCGAGCTCGCCCATCGTGTGGCCTTCGGCGTCGGCGAGCCGGCGCAGCACGCGCCAGTGGTCCGAGGTGACTCCATCGCGGCCAATCGCGCGGGCGAGCCGCTCGCCGACGACGCGGCCGGCGCGCTCGAGGAGCAGGCCGAGATGGTGGTCGTTGCGCTTCATCGCTGTGCTATTGTAGAAGTTGCTTTCTCGGGAAAGCAAAACGAGGGGATGCGAAAAGCCCCGCGCTCGCGCGCTCAGCAGGGGAGTCACGATGGTTCAGGCGGCAGTCGACCATTGCGTCGGCGCGAAGGGCGCGCCGTCGGCTCGTCGCGCTCGTCGCGCGGCCGCAGGACATGAATCGCTCGCCGCCGGCGACGACTTCGTGGTCGGCCTGCTCGTTCCCATCAACGGCTCGGCGGGAATCTGGGGGCCGTCGTCGATCGCGTGCGCGCAGCTCGCGCAAGCCGAGATCAACGCCGCGGGCGGCCTCCTCGAGCGGCGGCTGCGCCTGTGCGTCATCGACTCGTCGGACGAGGCGCTCGAAGTCGGCAGCGTGACCGCGCAGCTGATGCACGCCGGCGCGATCGACGCGATCGTCGGCATGCACACGAGCCAGGTCCGCCAGCGCGTGCTGAGGGACGTCGCACGGCAGATTCCCTATGTCTACACGCCGCTCTACGAAGGCGGTGAGCACACGCCCGGCGTGTTCGCGATCGGCGAGACGCCGGGCCGGCAGCTGCGCCCGGCGATCGAGTACCTCGCGAGCCGCTACCGTGCGCGGCGCTGGATGTTCGTCGGCAACGACTACTGCTGGCCGCGCGTCTCGCACCGGCTCGCCGCGCGCTACGTCGCCGAGCAGGGCGGCGAGGTCGTCGCCGACCGCTACCTGCCGTTCAACACCGACGACTTCTCCGAGCTGCTCGACGAGATCCGCAAGCTCAAGCCGCACGCGATCCTGCTCTCGCTCGTCGGCCAGGATGCGGTGCAGTTCAACCGCGCGTTCGGCGACCTCGGTCTTGCGCGCGACATGTTCCGCCTGTCGTGCGCGATCGAGGAGAACGGCCTGCTCGCGATCGGCGCCGACAACACCGAGGGCCTGTTCGTCTCTTCGGGCTACTTCGGCTCGCTCGAGAGCGACGCCAACATGGCGTTCAAGGAGCGCTACCACAACCACTTCGGCCAGCGCGCGCCGACGCTCAACGCGCTCGGCCAGTCGACCTACGAGGGCGTGCACTTCATGGCCGCGCTCGCCCGCCGCGCCGCCGACGAGGACGCGCCGCTGCTCGGCGACCGCGCGCCGCCGCTCGCGTTCCGCTCGGTGCGCGGCATCTCGTACTTCGGCAACGACCGCTGCGTCCATCCGACGTACCTCGCCGAGGCCGGCGGGCACTTCTTCCAGCGCCCGGTCGCGCTCTAACGTCGGCGCCGGAGCGCGCGCCCCGGGTCAACGCGCATCGGCAAGCCCTTGGCTGCTGCTATAGTTTCCTCGGAAAGTAATCCCCGGCGCGGCTGCAGAGGCGCCCGGCGAACCGACGGAGGAGCAAGCCCATGACGCTGCTGGCCTGGCTGTTCGGCCTGATCGTCCTGATCGTCGCGATCGCGGTCGGCGTCGCATTCCTCAACCGCTTCTACCGCAAGACCTCGCGCGACGTCGCGCTGATCCGGACCGGCTTCGGTGGCCAGAAGATCGTCGCGACGGGCGGAACGCTCGCGCTGCCGTTCCTGCACAAGGTCGACGAGATCAACATGCGCACGATGCGGATCGAGGTCGTGCGCTCCGGCGCGAAGTCGCTCATCACCGAGGACCGGATGCGCGTCGACGTCGAGCTCGAGTTCTACCTGCGCGTGCAGCCGACCACCGACGGCGTCGCCACCGCGGCGCAGGCGGTCGGCTCGAAGTCGCTCAGTCCCGACGGCGTGCGCAACCTTCTCGAAGGCCGCTTCATCGATGCGATCCAGGCGACGGCAGCGACGTTCACGATGGACGCGCTGCACGACAAGCGCGCCGAGTTCGTCCGCGTGATCCGCGAGTCGGTGCGCGAGAACCTGGCGCAAAGCGGCCTGCAGCTCGAGTCGGTCTCGCTGACGCGGATGGACCAGGCGGCGTTCGCGTCGCTCGACGACAACAACGCCTTCAACGCGGTGGGCCTGCGCAAGCTCGCCGAGATCATCGCGACGAGCAAGAAGAAGCGTGCCGAGATCGAGGCCGACGCCGACGTCTCGGTGCGGCAGACGCAGCTCGAGGCGATCAAGCAGCGGCTCACCCTGGCGCGGCAGGAGGAAGAGGCCCAGATCGGCCAGCGCCTCGAGATCGAGAAGCTCAAGGCGGCGAGCGACGCCGACACCGCACGGGCGCGCGAGCAATCGACCGTCGCGTCCGAGAACGCGCGCATCGATCGCGAGCAGCAGACGCGTCTCGCCGAGATCCAGAAGAGCCGCGAGCTGCGCAAGCTCGAGGTCGAGGCGCAGCTCCACTACGAGACGAGGAAGATCGACAGCTCGATCGCGCTCGCGCAGAAGCACGCCGAGGAGGCGCGCGCGCAGGCGCAGGCCGAGCTCGCACGCACCGAGATCGTCCTGGCGCAGGAGCAGCTGCAGACCGAGCGCGAGCGCGCCGTCGCCGACCGCTCGCGCGAGATCGCGCTCAAGCGCGAGGACGAGCGCGGCGCGGTCGAGACGTCGAAGGCCGAGAGCGAGACCCAGGTGCTGCTGATGACGGCCCGCGCCGAGGCGTCGGCGACGACGACGCGCGCCGAGGCGGAGCGGGTCCGGCTCACGGCGCAGTCGGAAGGCACGCGTGCGGTGATCGCGGCGGAGAACTCGCGCACGGGCGAGCTGATGCGCATGCAGCTCGAGCAGCACCGGCTCGACCGGCTGCCCGAGATCATCGCCCAGATGATGAAGCCGGCCGAGAAGATCGACAGCATCCGCATCCACAACGTCACCGGCTTCGGCGGCTCGAGCACGCCGGGCGGCGCCCTCGCAGGCGGCGACGCCGCCAGGGCGCCGGTGACACAGGTGATGGACAGCATCCTCGGCATGGCGCTGCAGCTGCCGGCCCTGAAGAGCATCGGCGAGTCGATCGGCGTGGACCTTTCGGCTGCGGTCGGACCCGCGGGCGGCGGCAGCCCGCCGCTGGGCGGCCCTGCTCCTTCCTCCGGCGACAAGGCCAAGCCCAAGGGCTGAGCGCGAGCCGTCGATTTCACCCAGCCATCCGGCGCCACCTCAGGAGAAGACCATGACCTTCACGCGTCGTCACTTGCTCGTCTCGGCGTCCGGCGCCGCGGCGGCGACCGCCCTTCCCTTCACGCGCGCGCTCGCGCAAGGCGCGCCGATCAAGCTCGGCTCGGTGCTCGACAACTCCGGCAACCTCGACGCGTACGGGAAGCCGATGGTGCTCGCCACGCAGCTCGCGTCCGAGGAGATCAACGCCGCCGGGGGACTCCTCGGCCGCAAGATCCAGGTCGTCCAGTACGACACCCAGTCCGACATCGCGCTCTACACCAAGTACGCGCAGCAGCTCGCGCGCGACGACAAGGTCGACGTCGTCCACGGCGGCATCACCTCGGCCTCGCGCGAGGCGATCCGGCAGACCTTCCGGCGCGCCAACATACTCTACTTCTACAACGTGCTGTACGAAGGCGGCGTCTGCGACCGCAACTGTTTCGTCACCGGGACGACGCCGGCGCAAGCGGTCGAGCCGATCGTCGAGATATCGCAGAAGCAGTGGGGCAAGAAGGTCTACGTCCTCGCCGCCGACTACAACTATGGCCAGATCACTGCGAAGTGGGTCGCCCACTACGTCAAGCAGCGCGGCGGCTCGGTGCTGCAGACCGACTTCTTCCCGCTCGACGTCGCCGACTTCGGCTCGACGATCGCCAAGATCCAGGCGGCCAAGCCCGACTCGGTGTGCGCCGCGCTGGTCGGCGGCGCGCACCTCTCGTTCTTCCGCCAGTGGGCGGCGTCGGGCATGAACAAGAAGATACCGCTCTACTCGACGACCTTCGGCGTCGGCAACGAGCACCTCGCGCTCTCGCCCGCCGAGGGCGACGGGATCCTCATCGCCGGCAACTACAGCCAGGAGGAGACGACGCCGGCGAACAAGGACTTCCTCGCCCGCTGGGGCAAGCGCTTCGGCGACACCAAGATCGTCCACGAGATCGCGGTCTCGCAGTACCAGGGGATCAAGCTGTGGGCCGAGGCGGTCAAGAAGGCCGGCTCGCTGGACCGCGACAAGCTGATGAAGGTACTGGAGTCCGGCATCGGCGTCGACGGGCCCGCCGGCCTCGTCAAGATGGATCCGGCGACGCACCATGCCTCGCTCGACATCAAGGTGATGGAGGTCAAGGGCCAGAAGCTGACGATCAAGCAGGCATTCAAGCAGCGCCCGCCGAGCGACACCGCCGCTTCGTGCAACCTGGCCAAGAATCCGAACGAGAACAAGCAGTTCGAGGTGACGATCTAGGGCGGGCATCGACGAGGCGCGAGCGGAGCCGTCCTTGGACTACGCAGCCGTCGTCTTCCTCGAGATCCTGTACATGATCGCCTTTCTCGCGCTCACCAGCGCGGGGCTGGCGGTCGTGTTCGGGATGATGCGGGTGATCAACCTCGCCCACGGCGAGTTCGTGATGATCGGCGGCTACGTCACGATCTTCGCCAACCGCGCGGGCATCGACATCTGGTTCGCGATGCTGGTGCTCGCGCCGCTGGTCGTCGGCGCGATCGGACTTGTCGTCGAGCGCCTCGTCATCCGCCATCTCTACGGCCGGATGATCGACACCATGCTCGCCACCTGGGGCCTGAGCCTGCTCATGGTCGGCCTGGTGACGCTGATTTTCGGCAACACGGCGGTGAGCGTCACCGCGCCGATCCAGTCGTACCAGGCCGGCGCCTACCAGATGGGCGGCTACAACCTCTTCATCATCGCCATCGCCATCCTGGTGATGCTCGTCCTCTGGCTGATCCTGCGCTACACCCGCGTCGGCCTGATCGCCCGCGGCGCGATGCAAAGCGCCGACGTCGCGTCCGCGCTCGGCTACAACCCGCAGAAGATCTACATGTGGACCTTCACCGCCGGCGCCGCGCTCTCGGGCCTCGCCGGCGGCGTGCTGGCGCCGCTCACGGGCCTCCTGCCGTCGTCGGGGTCGCTCTACATCGCCAAGTCGTTCATCACCGTCATCACCGGCGGCGCGGCGATCATCTCGGGAACGCTGGCGAGCTCGATGATCTTCGGCACGATCAACCAGATCGTCTCGTTCGGCTCGACGCCGGTGATCGGCGAGATCGCGATGCTGGCGCTGGCGATCGTACTGCTGCG
>Ga0207706_10007128_pt1 | contig 10349 bp, 16 predicted proteins | sample KBSC53metaG_FD_184318 | JGI IMG/M metagenome (GOLD analysis project Ga0207706, IMG submission 184318) | Corn rhizosphere microbial communities from Kellogg Biological Station, Michigan, USA - KBS C5-3 metaG (SPAdes) (version 2) | ecosystem: Host-associated > Plants > Roots > Rhizosphere > Soil ... | reverse complement strand
AGTACAAGGAGAAGGACAAGGCGAAGTTCCAGAACGACCATGAAGTTTCGGTGAAGCCAATCTTCGTGGGTGAGATGTTCGAGGCGCTTGACAACGCAGACCACAACCTGCTCATGTCGGCCACCATCTCCGACCTTTGGGCCAAGCGAACCATGTCCCTGCCTGGCACGACGAAGTTCATCAAGCTGCCGCCACAGTTCCCACCTGAGAACAAGAAGGTCATCTTCTACAAGACGCAGAACCTGAACTACAACACAATGAAGGACCCCCAAGTCGTGAAGAAGCTGGCGGCCACCTGCTACGAGATCGTCAAGCACCACACCGACAAGGGAGAGCGTGGCATCATCCTTGCGCCTTCCTTCGTCATCCTCCAGTCAGTGGCATCAGCGCTTCGTGTGATGAACCCGAAGTACCGTATCTTCGAACAGGAGCGTGGTCAGAAGCTGGCAGAGGTGCTCGAGCAGTTCAAGGCGTACAAAGGCCCAGCGGTCATCCTCACTCCTTCGGGCTTCGAGGGCATCGACCTGCCAGGCGACCTCTCAAGGTTCCAGATTCTGTGCAAGGCGCCGTTCGGTTCACTCGGCGACAAGCGCGTTGCCCACATCCTGAACGTCTATCCTGACATCTACTCCCTCACGACCCTCATGAAGGTGACACAGGGCGCAGGTCGATCGGTTCGTTCAGCTGAGGACTGGGCCACCACGTACTGCCTCGACATGGGCATTCAGCGGTTGTGGTCGAAGAACAACGCATGGGCCGATGAATTCTCTACGTCCTACACTTCACAGTTGGCAGACGACTGAGTGTGTAAAATGACTACATGGCATTCCACTCAGATGAAGATCCTCGTACAGAGAAGGAACGTGCCTCACGTCTCAAGCAGTTTCGAAAACAGTTAGCCGATCAGTGGAATCGGGAACACTTCAGGGCCAGCTACAAGTACGCTCCTGAGGACGTCGATTTCTTTGACGTTCAGATGTTTGAGCGAGAGCTGCTTGACAACATCTTTCTTTGGTACGATCCAATGGCTCACCGCGGCGCAACCCAAAAGAACGGGCTTACCCGTGAAACGAATCGACTTATCAAGAAGCTTGGCATGACAGCAGCTCCAAGACCACGGCGTGGTCGACAGAACCACACCAAGGCTCGTCGGTACATGCCCAACTCCTACCCCAAGTACGCAAACACCTCTATGAACGACCTCCCAATCTTCGGCCCTCGCGACCTTCCTGAATCCGAGGTTCTCCTCGGCGTGTATGGCTCCGAGGACTGGATCGGCGCTGACTCAGCACGGTACCGCCACCTGACGGGCCAGCCGACGGTTCAGCGTGACGTGACCTGGATCGTGCCAGCTACGTTTGATCTGGCTGACTGGGTCGAGGCGAACACGAAGATGTTCACGTTCTTCGGTGCCAACCGCTGCATCGTGCAGGAGGAAGACGGCATGATGAAGCTGTCGTCTGGTCGTGGGAAGCTGGAGGTCGAGGTCATCGGTGGTCCGCAGTGGGTTCGAGGTCACGTTGAGAAGTTCGACAACGAGTTCAGTCGTGCTGAAAACCTGATCGAGTGGGTCTACAGCGAACGAGGTGACACGATCTCCGTGCCACTGAACTTCCGCCCTGCCATCAAGGCCGCGTATCCATGGATCGACATGGATCTGAATGACTACATCGACCGCTACCTGGACTCTCAGGCCTCCGTGCTGATCCTCATCGGCAAGCCTGGAACCGGCAAGACGACCTTCATCAAGAACCTGATCCACCGTTCCGGCGCAGACGCCAAGGTGGCGTACGACGAGAAGGTCATGATGGGCGACGGCCTCTTTGCTGGCTTCATCGACGACGAGTCGCGCTTCCTGATCATGGAAGATGCTGACGCGTTCCTGCAGTCCCGCACGGACGGCAACACGATGATGCACAAGTTCCTGAACGTCTCTGACGGCCTCATCTCCGCGGCAGACAAGAAGCTGGTGTTCTCCACCAACCTCGACAAGGTCACCGACATCGACGAAGCTCTCATGCGTCCAGGCCGCTGCTTCGACGTCATCGAGTTCCGTGAACTCACGATCGATGAGGCGAAGGCCGTCATTGCTGAGACCGGTTCTGGCAAGCTGCCTACCGACAAGGACGGCAACGTCAAGAAGAAGATCACCCTTGCCGAGATCTTCTCCGTGCAACCCAGCGAAGGCAAGGTCAAGAAGGCAAGGCTTGGATTCGTATGAAGATCACCACCCGTCCTGAGAGCGCCATTCACGGGAAGGGCGCCTACACAGTCCGCATGACGTACCACCAGCTCGAGCTTATCGCAGCACTGGTGAATTCAATCCGTCTTGGGCAACACGGCAGCGTCTACAAGCGCGCGGCCTACGACCTCCATGGTCTCTTCGATGATGTTTTCGATCAGACTTTTATGGACGACGCCGTTCAAAATGTTGATATAGTGATGTCAGTCGTAGATGACCACTGCGACCCCATCGAACAATTCTCCGTTAGCGAGTTCGCAATCGAAGTATGAAATCAGTCTACGCAATCGAAGGACTTGACCGTCTCGGCAAGTCGACCCTCATTCGCGGCATCATGGATCGTGGTGGTTTCTACCAGACGATCCACTTCAGCAAGCCTGAAAAGCTGGCTGTCTACGAGCATGCGAAGGACAAGAGCCCTCTCCAGCTTTACCAAGAGGAGAGCTTCCGCAACTCGATGCTGCTCGCACGTTCTGGTGCACGGATCATCTTCGATCGCTGGCACCTCGGCGAAGCTGTCTATGCCCCACTCTACCGTGGCTATGATGGCGACTACGTCTTCAAGCAGGAGAAGATGTTCGCGATGGACGAAGTCCACTCGATTCGCCTCATCCTCCTCGTTGAAAACTTCAACTACTCGAAGCACTTCGTCTCTGATGGCGACAGCTTCGATGACACGAAGCGCAGGGCTGAGCAGGAACTTTTCTTCGATGCCATGGCAAAGTCGATCATCCCGGATCGTCGGATCGTGTGCGTCACGGCTGAGGATGGTGGCTTCCGTCGCAAGGAAGACATCCTCGAGGAAGCGCTTGCATGAGCGGCATCGACATCACCTTCAAGATTGGGAATCCTGTAGAGCAGGACTTGGTGCGTAACTCGTTCAACATCGTAGTGCGGCACATGCATGGCGACATGAACGGTTACAGCTCTGAGACGCGCTACTACCCAGCGCAAGAAGAAGGTGCTGTTGAGCGTGCAAAGCGGGCTGCCTACGTTCTCATGAAGCTGCGCGACCACGCGGGGCTATGGGGCATGAACGAGGAGCGGCTCTTTCCAATCGTGAAGAAGTATGCCAAGGAAATTGGCATGAAGGGCAAGGAGCTGAAGCAGTTCTTCGAGGACTTCATTCAGCCGGATAACACAGATGACTCGTACGAAGCGTACGCGCTCATCGAAAGCGTAGCCGTCTATTGGTACGACGCCTACGGCCAGCAGCACCACGTTTCAACAACTTTCACCCAAACTTTATGATCAAACTTGCCATTGGCGCTCCTCTGAAGGAAGTCGCATGCCACAACGTCTACAAGCTCGTCGTCGAGTTTATGCACGGTGATGCCGACGCCTACACGAAGACCGAGTACTTCTACAATGAAGATCGGCTCGAAGAACTAACGAAGGACGTTGCCATGCTCGAGTTGTGCGAGGGCTGGGACTGGGAAGATCATCTCGATGACTTCGCAGAGCAGGTCGGTCTGTCGAGCGATGAGCTTGAAACGTGGGAAGACAAATTTCGTGAGTGCGACGCGACGAATGACTGCAACACGCTGGCCGCACCGAGCGTCAGTGAACTCACCTACTTCGGGGATGAAGGCACGGAGTACAAAGTGGACATCATCAAGTAATGAAGGTCGTCGCGATCTCAACGCCCGAGGAGGCGCGGGAGCGCCTCATTTCAGCTCGTGACATGGGCTACGTGACGTTCATCTACGATCACGTGGACCCAAAGCACGAGCTTCTAGAGGAAAGCTTCCTGTACGTTAGCTCGGACGATGAGCTCAAGGAGAAGCTTCACCTCCTCAAGATGGACATCAGCACAGTCGACCTGTTACGGTGGTAACATCTTGGGGTCACTGTGTACTAAAATACCCCTATGGCATACAATAACCCCACCCCTGTCGCAGTCGCCCTCATCGCCATTGGAGATGAGTTCAACTTCAAGCTCCTCACCGTTTGCCGCAAGCTCTCACCTGTCGGTGGCTGGGCCTTGCCTGGTGGCTTCGTAGATGAGGGTGAGACCGCTGAGATCGCTGTCAATCGTGAAGTTGAAGAGGAGTGCGGCCTGAAGTTGGATGTCACGAAGTGGCAGCCCGTCACGACGAGAATCACGCCACGAAACCAGCTGCTCATCTTCATGGGCTACGGGGAATACCTCGAGCCTGAAGACCTGGAGGGATTCGTAGAGAATTCTGAGGTTTCTGCGCTTGGATCATGGGATGATCTGACTCATGACCTCTGCTTCCCGCTGCACACCGATGTGGCCCGAGCAGCTCTGCGTGGGCAGTTTCAATGACTGCATCGATCTTTGGCGCTGCCTTCGATAAGTTGCCTGACGACATGCAGGCAGAGATGCGAGAACAGCTTCGCATCCGAAAGTTTCGCTACCTACAGGCACTGAAGCAACGCGGCTACAACCCGAACACGAAGGCTGTTATCATCGGTGACACGCCTGGTCCTGGTCGCCCAACAACTCCGGGCTACCATCACACGCCATTCTACTCGACCAAGAATTCCAGTCTGTGGGTGAACAAGCTTCTGCTCGAGGCAGACATCAACGAAAATCACCTGCTCTGGTTCAACGCCGTACTTGCAGATGGTACGAGCTTGGATCCTGTGCACCTCGCCGACATCGCGCACCTCAAACCGAAGATCATCGTGTTGGGTGGCAATGCAGAGAAGTGGGTGCGACGCATCGCTCCTACACCGGTCTACACGAAGGTGTTTCACCCAGCTTTTGCGAAGCGGTTCCATTCCAAGGAACCGTACGCGCTCATCGACGAACTACTCTTCACTAAGGAAATGTCATGACCTGTAAGTGCGGCAACTACACACGTTTCCTGAATGTCCAAGGCAAATGCAGCGACTTGTCCTTTACGTCGGTTCCTCACCTGAAGTACGAGAACGATGGCTACGCGCCCCACATTCCAGGGTTGGGTGGTGGTGACTACATCGAGGTGCAGGTCTGCCTCAACTGTGGCCTCTTGCAAGGATTCAAGGCGCCATACTCAGACGAAGACCTGAAGACCACCCTTGAGATCGAAGACGAAGAGCACGAAGAGCCGGACGAAAACCTTGAAGCCCTCATCGCCGCAATTGCCGAGATCGACATGCTTCGCTGGACTGGCCGTGAAGTGGCTAACGTGATCAAGCGGGTCTATACCGACTTTCATGACGAGTATCGCATCGATCTGCTGGAACACTTCCTTGGTGCCAATCTCTGGTACAAGAACGAAATTCTCCAAGAGCTGAATGATCGGCTCGACCTACAAAATGGCGAATGACCCGGGCAAACTCGGGTATAATCGACCATCAACTCAAGAAAGGCGCATCATGCGTAGCGTATCACTTCTCGGCCTCCTCTGGCTGGTTCTCTGGATTGCCGGTATCATCGGCTGGGTCCTGAACATCATCGACATCTTCCACATGGCGCACCCGCTCGACAGCGGCTTCGGCATCCTGCGGATCGTTGGCATCTTCGTCGCACCGCTTGGCTCGATCCTCGGCCTGTTCTTCTGACGTGAAGTTCCCTGACGAGTTCCGCCTTGTGCGGCCAGTGAACCACTACTTCGACGATCCAGCGGATCCAGAAGCCGTCGCCTACATCGCTGCGCGGAACGAGCTCTACGATCGCATGATGAACGGCACGCTGTTCGTGAAGTTCATCAGTGGAGACCGCAAGGGTTCAATCGCCCGCATGAAGCCTGACCCGCGGTACGCTGACCATCCACAACCACGTGCTTCGATCAAGGACGCGCATCGATACTGGAACGATCCTCAGCGATATCAGGTGGACTGGGCATGGTTCAGCGGCATCTGTAAGTGGGACAAGCGCAAGAATAGTTGCCAGCTCACGATGCCTGACGCCGATGCGGTCTTCCTACCGAACTATGATGGCCCGACCATCTACGAAATGTTCGACCGCAAGGCGGCCAAGACGGAGCTTCTGAAGAATCCGGACCAGACCGACATCGATGGCAACGTGCTGGCGATCGGCGACAAGGTGCTGTACATCAACGCGCGGTACTACGCGGGCATGGAGCTCTGTCACGGCACTATCCAGGAGTTCAAGGTCACGGCAGACTCGAAGGGACACTCATTCACCACAGTCGTGAAGAACGACGAAGCTGACGAGGTATCATCCATCTCGTACCCGTGGCAAATGATCTACAAGAAAGCAACATGAAAATCCTAATTACGGGCTTCAACAAGAACCAGTGCACGCGAAAGTTCTACCTTCGCCAGCAACTGAAGGTCGTGCCTTCGCACTACTCGCTGTTCAACTGCCTCGTCGACATGGGTCACGAGGTCGAGCAGCGCCAAGTAACCCTCGGTGAAGACCTAAGCGGCTACGACGAGATCATCGTCTTCATCGCGGGACCACGCCAGCTTGTTGCCACGACGGTCTACGAGGGGCTGTGGGCCATCTCGCAGAAGCCAGGCTGCATTCTCGCCTTCGACGACTGGCAGGTGCCAGATCTGTTCAAGGGCGTGGCAAAGTGCGATGGCAAGCCAGAGGAGCTCTTCGCGCAGTTCATTCTCGATGTCAACAAGAAGACGCTCGAGGATGTCAAGCCGTACGAGCAGCAGTTCATGCAGGCGATCAGTGTGATCACCGCGAAGCAGAATCGCATGCTCATCAGCGCGTTTCAAACCGGCCACGTGACTGGTGACGTGCACGGCCCTGAGCTGCTCTTCGACAAGATCACGTACCCGTCGGACCGCCTCTTCGTCTACAACCCGAATCCGTACCACCGCAACCGCATGTGGAACGATGAAGCCCATGAAGGATCAGAAGACCCGACCTGGAAGGCATCGTCACTGAGCTACACCGCGCGTCCTCGTCCTCCAAAGGAGGAGCGCTTCAACTTCGCCAGCCTCGTGCAGTCGAAGACTCAGAAGTGGCTGAAGAAGCAGGGCTACACCGGCAACCCGAAGAACGACGAGGAAGGCGTGATCCGTGGCAATGGTCGGTACCCTTCTGCAGGCCCCAACACGACGCCGTTCTGGCCCGTCGACCTCTATGGCTCCAAGGCAGAAACGCAGAAGCGCCTCACTGAGGACGAGATGGTTGGCGTCATCACTCGCGACTGGGGCTGCCTCATGCCTGGCTACGAACATGCTGGCTCTGGTTGGTGGCGTGCACGACCGCTGCAGTGCGCTGATGCTGACTCGATCCTGATTGGTGAGGATCGTGAGCTGCGCGTCTACTACGGCGACGACTACAAGTACTTCGGCCTCGTCGCCGCAGACCTGGTTGACATGTCTCCTCAAGACCTTCACGACTGCGCCATGCACCAGAAGATCCAGCTTTACAAGTACCATCCACTCGACAAACTTCGTCAGGTGAATGAACTTCAGACGGTTCTGGACGCGCCAAAGTGATACAATGGTAGCATGATCGACCTAAACCTCTACCCTCCGAAAGAAGCCCAAGTGGGCGTCTATGATGGCCACTCCTACGGCGCCAGCGGCCTCCTCGACATTCACGTCGATGAGGACTCCAATGGTGTCTTCGAGGGCTCCCGCTTCAACGGTGAGATCATCCACCTGAAGGATGGCGACGAGGAGGTCGGCACGTTCTGTGTCGGCTACCTAAGCGCTGGACCGGGAACGTTCTGGGTCGAGGTGCCGGTCGAGGCATGCAGCATCTACAACGAAGAACAACATGACCCAACCTACCAAGCGAAGCTTTGGTTGGCGTCAGAAGAGGGAAAAGAATGGCTGAAACAACACCCACTGCCGAGGCTTCCAGGGGACCCGAAGTAAGGAAGAAGGCCCTCGTCGTCGGCGCTGGCTTTGCTGGCGCCGTTGTCGCTAGAGAGCTCGCAGATACTGGAGACTGGGATGTGCTCGTCATCGACGCACGTAACCACGTTGCAGGCAACGCATACGACTACATCAACGAGCACGGCATCCGCGTTCACAAGTACGGCCCACACCTGTGGCATGGCAACTCGGACATCGCCCAGGAATGGGCCTCGCGTTTCACAGAGTGGATTCCGTACAAGCACTACGTCACTGCGCAGCTGCCTGATGGCCGGCACGTGCCGCTGCCCATCAACGCGAAGACGATCATGGAGGTCTTCGGTCAGGAGTTTCACAACTTCGCCATGTCGAAGCCAGAGTACTGGGCCTACCAGGACGAGGACATCGCTGACGGCATCGGCTACCTTCCACTCGCCTTCGAGGCGTTCATGGAGCAGCAGCGAGTCAAGTACGAGACCGTTACGAACTCTCGTGAGCACGTCGAGTCGTCTGTTGGCAAGCGACTGTGCGAGCTGTTCTTCGCGCCATACACCAAGAAGATGTGGGGCATGGACCTCGCTGACCTTCCAACGTCTGTTGCGGCCCGCATCCCAACAAAGACTGACTCGGACAAGTACTACTTTCCGAAGGACAAGTACCAGTTCATTCCAAAGGACGGCTACACAGCTCTGATCACGAAGGCGCTTGACCACCCGAACATCACTGTCAGCCTCAGCACGGCACGCTCAGAGCTCATGCAGTACCAGGGCGGCAGCGTTCTCAATCAGCTGAAGCGTCGCGTTGGCCAACTGAAGTCCCTTCCTGAGTGGAATGATGTGGTGTTCGATGCGATCTTCACGTCTGAACCAATCGACACGTACTACGACTGCGATCTCGGTGAGCTGCCATGGCGCTCGATCAAGTGCCACACGTACAACGTACCAGTGCCAAAGCTACTCGACGCACCTGTCGTGAACTTCACGCACGACGGCCCACACACGCGTGCCACCGAGTGGAAACAGATTCCAGGACATGGTGACAACCCCTACTGGACGACGCTGACCGTTGAGGAGCCGTGTGATTACCGCGACAACAACATGGAGCGATACTACCCTGTGAAGACGTCGCACGCTATCGACCCCAATCGCGAACTCTACAAGCAGTACCGTGACCGGGCCAAGAAGGACGGCATTCACTTCATCGGCCGCTGTGGTCGCTACGTGTACACGGACATGATGCCCTGCATCAACTCGACCCTCGCTCAGGTCGGGCGTTTCTTGTCGGGTGATACAATACCATCAGAGGACTGAAAATGATGAATGACATTCCCGTTGGCTACTCACTCACGATCACCTCGTGGGAGAACGACGCCGACTGCTACAAGGACGTGAACTTCTACGGCCTGGCCTACGAGGACGTGTGGTTCCTCATTGACCTGGCGAAGCTCTTCAAGTCAATGAACAACTACGGAGACCCAGGATTTGGAGGCGGAGCCTGGCACTGGAAAAACGGTGAGAAGAACTACTTCAGCGACGTCTACGCCGCGATTGACGAGGTAGTTGAGAAGTACAAGAACATCAACGTCAGCTCAGAGCTCTATGGCCAGTGGTCAACTCTCCGTGAAGATGCTGAAATCGACCCAGAGTACGGAGACGACGGCTACAACCAAATGATTCAGGAGCTCGTGAGCTACCCTGAAGACGAGTACTACCGCGGAAACTACATTCGCGTGTTTAGCGGCTTCACTGTACGCTACTACAAGGCCGCTGTCGAGGATTGCACCCGCGACTTTGAGGGCTCGCTGCCAGAGCCTGTATGAGCAACCTTCTCTTCAACATCCGGTTTGGCTCGTACCACTGGCAGGTCCGCAGGGATCGACCATGGTTCAGCATCAGCCATAACCCAGTGCATGATGAACGTGGACCTGGTTTCAAGTGGTTCATGGTCTACTGCTGGTTCGGAAAGCACGTGTGAAGAGCGGGCCCAAGTACATTCCAGGGGAGTGCAGGTGCAGTAACTGCTGCAACCCTGGCCCAAAATGGGAAGCAGAGACGCGTTGGGCCCGGAACAACCGCAAGAAGAGAATCCTCGGCATTGAGAAGAGGTACCGTGAACGAACAGCCTACCAACAACGAGCCTTCAGAAAAGAGCACCCTCCCCTCTTCGGAGGGAAGCGAAAGCTCCGCTCGGCCCCAAAGAAGATCAAGAGGTTCTACCGCTGGCAGAGAAGCCTCTGGCGGTATCGACAGGCCTTTGCCGAGTCCAGAAGAAATCGCCTGGCGGAACAGGGTTGAAGAGGATCGCTGGGCTCTCTACCAAGAGAGGCCCTACGTTGACGTGGTAGCGCGTGCCAAGCTTCGGGTCC
>Ga0207706_10007124_pt1 | contig 10350 bp, 10 predicted proteins | sample KBSC53metaG_FD_184318 | JGI IMG/M metagenome (GOLD analysis project Ga0207706, IMG submission 184318) | Corn rhizosphere microbial communities from Kellogg Biological Station, Michigan, USA - KBS C5-3 metaG (SPAdes) (version 2) | ecosystem: Host-associated > Plants > Roots > Rhizosphere > Soil ... | reverse complement strand
GGCGGCGGCGGCCGGCGCGACGAAGAGAATATCGGCCGTTCGCGGGTGCTCGACAGCGTCGCCAGCGGGATCGCCCAAAGCGGATTGGCGCTCCGCGCGGGTTCCGGCACAGGGGGAGGTTGATCCGGAGGCTTGACGACGACCGGCGCCGGAGCGGCGGGCGCACTCCACCGCGACGACGCAGATGGGGTATCAGCACGGCGTTGCGTATCCGCATCGACGTCGGACATTTCGGCCGCTAACGCCCCGGCTGAGGCAGGGACGCCGAGCGCAGCCGCCAGCAGAAGTGCAAGCCTTGTCGCCCTCCACATCACCTCAGGCTTTGTCATCTTGTGCCCTCATCTTGAGCCCGTTTTGCACCCTGCCATTGTCCGGAAACCGCGAGCAGAATGCGCAGCTTGCCCTCACCCGACGCGGCGAAGCTCGCGGGCGTCTGCACCGCGAGCTGATCGACGAACAAGAACGGCATGCCGCTTTCGACGTCATAGAGCAGCTGCTGCAGGCCCGGCTGGTCGATGTCACAGCTTGCGATGATGGTGAGGAATCCGGACTTGGATTGCGTGCCCTGCAGATCGACCTGCGACGACAGCACGTTGCCGCCAAACTTGGTCACCGCCGCGGTGACGTGCTGCAACAGCGCTGCGCCGGCGACCGTCACAGTCGCGCCTTCCAGGAACGGCGAGCCGGACGGACCGGCGATGCCGGGAACCTGACCGCCGGCGGCGCCGGAACCGCGGCCCTCGAGCTGTTCAAGCATGGCGGCTGACGCCGCGACATCGGCCCGCTGGCTTAATACTTCAGTCAACGAGCTGCCGATCACGAACAGCAGCACGATCATCGCGCCAAGGTACAATGCCGCCGCCGGCAGCGGCGTGGCCAGGAGTCTTCGTAACGTTGCGGTCTGGCTCATGGGCCCGATCCGAAATAGGGCGTGACGTGCGCCTCGATGTGAAACCGCTCTCCGGAGTCGCCCTGGCCGCGCGTGGTCGGCGCAAAGAAGGTTGCGCGGGAAAACTGCGGCGACTGCTCCAAGAGCCTGATCAGCGAAGGGGCATTCTGCGTCAGGCCGACCACCTGCATCTTGTCACCTTCGACCCGCAACTCGGTGACATAGGTGGTGTCGGGCAGCGCACTAGAGACGGCCTCGAGCACCATGACGCTCGACGGCGACGTTTGCTTGCGCTTCGCGAGCAGCGCCTCCGCCGATCCGCTTCCCTGATTGAAGCGCAGCGCTGCGCGCCGCTGCGCGATCCGTTGCTGCAGTTCCTGCTGCTCGGCATCGAGCGCCATGCCGGCGTAGGCAGCGACCGCGAGCGAGGTCACGGTTGCAAGCCCGGCGCCAAGCAGCGCCAGGCGCAATACGCGCGGCACGTTGGGATCGTGCCGGCCGCGTTCGTTATTCGCCTGTCGAACACTTTGACCGGCTCCAACCCGCTCCCCGCCTCGGGCGCTTCGACCAGTCCTGCAAGAGACGCCGCACCGAAATCCGCGGCCAGCCTGACCAGCGGCTCGATTCTCTGTTTCGAGGTGGCCGCAAGCGTCACAGCGATGCGCTCGTTATCGGTCGGCACCGGTTGGGTGATGCCGAACACCGCCTCGCTCGCGGGCCACGGCGTCAGACGATCGATCTGGGCGCGGATCATGCCGTGCAGAAAATCCGTCGCCTGCCTGGGGAAATCGATGGCGCGGAACAGCACCTGGTCCGCTCGCATGAGGATGTCGATGCGGCTGCCGCGCAGCGCCGCCAGCCACTCCGGTGTCAGGCCCGGTTCAGGCCGGCCATGCAGGAGGCGAAACGAAGTCTGCGGCAGCAAGGCGCCCGCGGAGGTCACGCGCGCGGTAAAACTGTCGCCGTCGCCCTCCACGAACAGGATGCGCCGCTGCGACACCATGCGCGCCGTGACGGCATGAACGACAGCCGCGACGGCCGCGATCCATTCTCCAAAAAGATCTTTCAGCTCCGAAATCATCGCATTCAAGGCCCTGTTTGCGTTCGCCGGCGCACGGTCGCGTCGTCCTGCCATGACAACACCCGGTAAGGGTCTTCCCCGCCGCCAAGACCGATCACGATTTCCGAAGAGCTCTCCCGGCCGTTCGGCAAACGAACACCGATGAGCAGCCGATAGGCCTGGCTCTTTTGCGCCGTCGCACTCGACTTCGCCGCGCCCAGTGCAGAAGCAATCGCCGCGGCATCATTCGGCAGCGCTGCACGGTCATTGAGAAATTGCCTGAGCGTAAGCGGCGTCATGCCGGGCAACGCCGCGATCACCTCGGGCGGGGCGGTCAGCGCGTCCACCCCGGACACGCCGCTGAAAACGGTAACGAACGGCAGCGCGCGCTCAACCAGCGCCGGCGGCAGGCCGAGCACCAGACCGAGTTCGTTGGCGTGGGGGAACGGGGCCTGGCGCGGTGAATAGGGCCGACCCGCGGCACGGTATCGCGCGTCTTCATTCCCGGCGCGCTCCCGCGTCGGGCGGCTTCGCCAGGCGATGATACGATCGGCATACTCGCGCGCGTCATCTTCGGCCGCGCCAAGCACGGACAACAGGCCAGCGAGCAGGTCCTTTGACGCATTGTTGAGATTGACCCGCGCCGCTTCCGAGACAAAGGAGACGGCGAGATCCGCGCCATTCAGTCGGGTGCGAAACGAACCCTGCGCCGGGCGCGCCTGCTCGCCTGCGAGATGCAACTGATAGGCCGAAAGCTCGACACTGGCCGAGATCAGCGCCTGCGCCCGCAAGGCGGTGTCGTTCACGGCGAGCGCCCGCGCCGAATTCGACAGATGCACCGAGAAGATCGTCGCCAGCGACGCGAGCGCGGCGAGAATCCACAACACCGCGACGATAACGATACCCTGTTCGGATAACGACGCCGCTTCGGATGACGACGCCGCGCTGCGCCCGACTGTTTGCCTGGTCATGAGCCACCCCGCTTCGGCGCCGCGCCGACGATCTTGCCATCAACCCCGGCATCGTCGTTTGATTGATCACCGGAGTTTCCGAAGCCGGCCGGCGCATCGACATGGACCGGCGTCACCGTCGATACCGACAAGATACGCCCGCTGGCGACATCCCGCACGGTGAGCATGATAGCCGCCGGCAGCTTGTCGGCATCTTGCCAGGTATCCCGGAAGACGCGGTCAGGACCGGCATAGGCGAACGACAGACGGAACGGCGGCCGCAGCAATACCACCGGGTCTGAAACATTGATCTGTTCCGACGGTGGGAGGCCGGGCGGGAGTGGCCCGAATGCCGCGCGCGAGCGCACCGTGACGAGACGACCCTGATCTGTCGTCTCGCCGATCCGCACGACATCGAGCCCCACTCCGACGTTGGGGCCCAACGCCGTGCGCACGAAGGTGACCGACAATGCCGAGCCGTCGAACAGCGGCTTATCCTGATCCCGGTTGGGCGGCACATATTCGGCGGCCGCGAGATCCGCTGCGATCCGCCGCATCGAGATCCCGACCAGTTCGCTCTGCTGGATGCGGTCGAATCCGCGATTCCAGTTCGGCAGCCATTGCGCGGTGATGGTGGCGAGCGCCGACAGCACGAGGCCGGTCAGCGCCAGCGCCGCCAGCGCCTCGATCAGCGAGAAGCCCTTTTCACCGACCCGTTTCTCCGCGCAGGTGGTCATCATAGGCGAGACCTGCGCATCAATCGGACGGTTTCAAGATCCACCGTTGCGCCGGAAGGCGAACGGACCTGAATCCTGACCAGTTCGGGTATCCAGCGGACGTCGGCGTCCTTTGCGAGCCAGTCGCCGCCGACCGGGCCGATGTCGAGCCGCCAGAGAAAGTCGCCGACCTGCCCGGACAGCGCGCCGGGCACGAGTTCCTTGCGCGGCGGAATTGCGGTCGCCAATACCGCCTGCGCGCCTTGCATCAGCGCGACATGGTTCTCCAACGCCTTCACGCCGCGGATGCTGGTCGACATCACCGATCCGATCGCGACGATCGAGACCGCGACGACGGCAAGCGCCACCAGCACCTCCAGTATCGTGAAGCCGGCATCAGACCGGTCAGTTGGCGCGCGTTGAACGGGGTACAATCTCGATCCTTCCAGTCAGCCAGTTGACGCGGATTTCATAGGCCATATCGAGCCGGGCAAGGGCGATGGTGCCCCCGCACGACATGCCGTCGGCGAAAAAGCTGATGGTCGACCGCACCGCGCGTTGCTGGCAGTTCTGTGGCAACAGGGCATCGAAGCGCACGTCGTCGGGAATGCGGATGGTCTGCGAGGTCGCACCGGAGCGAATCGCGCGCGACGGCGCATCGACCAACGTGGAGACGTCGGCGCGCGCGCGGATCGCGGCGTTGCGGTCGGATTTCAGCAACGTCGCAGTCTCCAGCGCATAGGCCTGCAGCCGTGCCCGCGAAGTATTGCGCGGCACGATCGGCAACAATACGGCCGCGATGATCGCGATGATCGCGATCGCGCACACCATCTCCAGCAGCGTGAAGCCGGTTTGGCCTGCCTCATTCATTCCTGGCGCTCGCCATGGTGTCCAGCGAGAGATCGGCGGCAGTGCCGCTGCCACCCTCCCGGCCATCCGAACCGAACGACACGATGTCGTAGGCACCGCGCTGGCCGGGAGCGCGATAGACATAGGGATGGTTCCACGGATCGTTGGGGACATCGCCGCCCCTCAAGTAAGGCCCGTTCCAGGCGCCAACCCCCGGCGCGCGACGGACCAGCGCCGCAAGCCCCTCCGCCGAAGACGGATAACGGCCGGCATCGAGATTGAACAAATCCAGCGCGCTGGAGAAACTCTGCAGCTGGATCTTGGCCGCCTTGACCTTCGACTCGCCCAGGTAGTTGAGCACGCGAGGGCCGATCAGACCCATGATCAGGCCGATGATGGTAATGACGACAAGCATTTCGACCAGCGTGAACCCCCGCTCGCCGTGCCGTTTCCCTTGCCGGGCTTGCCGCCGCTCACGCAGGCTCAAGATACTGGCCGAGATTGCTTTCGACATAGCGATGGTCCTTGCTTCATCCAACGAGTTGGGTGACCGACAGCAGCGCGGTCATGACGGATACGATCAATCCGCCCACCACGGCGCTGATGGAGATGATGGCGAGCGGACCGACTATGCCAACGATACGATCGAGGCTGCGCTGCAGTTTCGCTTCGTAGAATTCGGCGATTCGGCCCGAGAGCGCCGGTAGCTGCCCGGTTTCTTCACCGAGCCGCAGCATGCGAACCGCCATCGGCGGCATGCTGCTCGACGCAGAGAGCGCTTCGGACAACTTGCCGCCATGCCGCACGCGGTCGGCGGCCAGTGTCCAGGCTTCGACATGGCCGGTCACCGCCATGATGTCGACCAGAATGCGCAAGGTGGCGGTCAGGCTGACGCCACTGTCGAGCAGGACCCCGAGATTGCGGCAGAACAGGCTGGTCCGGTAAAACTGAAAGATTCCGCTGATGCCGGGAATGCTTGCCACACGGTCGATGATCGCGGCGCGCGCGTCCGGCCGGCGCAGCACGAGCCAGGATGCTGCGACCAGCGCCGCCGCCGCAACCAGGAGCGCCGTGCCGTTGGCGCGCATGAAATCCGACAGGCGGATGAAGAGACTGAGTGCCGAGTCGGACTTGCTGCCGAAATCCTGCAGCACGGAAGAGAATTGCGGCAGCACGAACAGAATGAAGAACAGCATCACGCCGATCGCTGCGATCAGCACGAACAGCGGATACTGCATGGCGTCCGTCAGCTTGCGGCGCATCGCCTCGGAACGCATCCGCTCCTGGCCCAACAGCTCCAGGACCTGGTCCAGCGTCCCCGAAATTTCGCCGACCCTCACCAGGGCCACATACATCGGCGGGAACAGCGTCGGATGCGCACCGGCCGCCTCGGCAAGGCTCTCGCCGCTCAGGAGCGCCGCGCGCAATTTGCCAACGACGGGGCGCAAACGGCCGACATCGGCATCGTCGGCGAGCAGTTCGAGCGCGTCGTCGAGGCGTGCGCCGGCCTTCAACAGCAAGGCAAGATCGCGGGTGAAGGTCGTGACCTCCGTTCGACCGGGCTGGCCGAAGACGCCAAGTCCGGTGGACGCCGAGGCGGCGCGCGTCTCCTCCACCGTCTCGATCGGCAACAGCCGCAGATATTCGATGCGGGCCGCGACTTCGGTCGCGTTCGGCGCCGACAGCCTGCCGTGGACGATTTCACCGGTCTGCGTCAGCGCGCGATAGCGGAAGTTCGGCACGGCTCACCTCGTCGTGGTGACGCGGAGAATTTCCGCGGGGCTGGTCAGACCGGCCCGGCATTTGGAGATGCCGTCGTCGAGCATCGTGGTCATGCCGGCACGGATCGCCGTCTGATCGATCTTCAGGCCATCGGTCTTCTCTCCGATCAAGCCGCGCAGCTCATCGTCGAGCTCGAGCACCTCGAACACGCCGAGCCGGCCGCGATAGCCGGTGCCGCCGCAGCGCTCGCAGCCCACGGGCGCATGAACGGTGTCGCCGGGCGTGAAGCCGAGCGTCGCAAGGCGCGGATCGTCCGCAAGGTCCGCCCAGCAGAGAACCTGCCGCGACTTGCAGCGCTCGCAGAGCTGGCGCACCAGGCGTTGCGCGATCACCGCGCGCAAGGTCGAGCGCAACAGATAGGCCTCGATGCCGAGGTCGAGCAGGCGCGGCAGTGCCGCCGCTGCAGTCTCGGTGTGAAGCGTGGTCAGCACCAGATGGCCGGTCAGCGCCGCGTGAACCGCGACGTGGGCGGTCTCGGAATCGCGTACCTCGCCGAGCATGATGACATCGGGATCCTGGCGCACGAAGGAACGCAAGGCGCTCGCAAAGGTCAGCCCGATCGCGGGCTTGATCTGGGACTGATTGACGCCGGGAATTTCGTATTCAACGGGGTCCTCGATGGTGAGAATCTTTCGGACCGGCTCGTTCAGGATCGACAGGACGGTCGCGAGCATCGTGGTCTTGCCGCTGCCGGTCGGCCCGGTGATGACGATCATGCCGTGCGGCAATTTCAACAGCCGCCTCAGCCTGGTTTCATCGTGTGGCGCCAAGCCGAGCTTGTCGAACATGAGCAGCCCGCGATCTTTCGGCAAGATGCGGATCACAGCGGATTCGCCGTGCTGCGTCGGCATGACGGCTACGCGGATATCGACATCGGTGCGGCCGGCGCGCAACCGCGCGGAACCGTCCTGCGGCAATCGCCGTTCCGCAATGTTGAGGCTCGCGATGATCTTGATGCGGGAGATGACGGCCTGCGGGAGCACGCCTGCAGGGGCGCTGATCTGCCGCAGCAAGCCGTCGATGCGCATGCGCACGGTGAGCCCGGTCTGAAACGGCTCGATATGGATATCGCTGGCGCGCAGCTCGATGGCCTTTTCCAGGAGATCGTTGACCGCGCGCACCACCGGCGCGCCGCTGGCGAGATCGCGCAGGCTTTCGATGTCATCCTCGCGCAGCTGCGGAACGCCGTCCGCATCGTCGCGACTCTCTGCCTTGTCACCGGTAAGACGCTGATCGAGCACGACCGTCAGATCGTCAAACGAGGCCACCTTGATTTCGATGTTCGGCCCAAGCACGATTTCCGCCGCGCGACTGGCCGCGAGATCGGTCGGATCTGCTATGGCGAGCACGATTCCGTGATCGGCTTCCTGGTAGGGGAACACGAGCGTTTCGCGAAGAAAGCGCTGCGAGAAAGCTGCAACCAAAGGCGTGGCCGACAACATGTCCTGCAGCGCCACTCGGCTGTATCCGTAGAAGCGAGCGACCTCATCGGCGAATTCGGAGGCCGACAGATCGGTGGCCTCCCAAAGTTTGCCGAGCGCCGCAGATTGCAGAGTGCGCCGAATGTTACCTTGCAGCTGATCCGGCGCGCCGGTGTCGGTAACCCCCACAGCGTCGGCAGCCTTCAGGTGGCCTGCCTGCCGCAGATACTCCACGAACTGCAATGACTGATGACCGGTCATACGTCTTTCCAGGCACCGCCTTGAGTGACGGATGTGCGACGTAGGCATGGCCGTTCGTCGCGGGAGTAGGGTTTATTCGCCGGAAATGTAGCATTTGTACGAGTTGCGCTGACGGGAATCTTTTTTTGGAAAGTTGAAACTTATCGGGACGCGGGCCGCTAGCTATCACTTGTCATGTTTTCCGGATGACGGATGCTGGCTTGGATAGGCGTTGGCTGGAATGACCCGCGACTTGGGTTTCATAAAGTTGGGTTGGCGAAGGTATGGAGTGTGTCTGCAATCAGGGCCGGTCCAGAAGGGCTGCGCGCATCATCTGTGCGATCGCGGTGGCGCTCTGCGCTGCGCCTCTTCTGACGTCTTGCGGCCCTGCCACGTTCGGATCGCCCGCGCCGGCCGATATCGACGTGCTCGACAAGGTGCGCTCCTTGGATATCCTGCCGCGGCAGGCTCAGAACATGAGCGCTCCGCGGCCCAGTGGCGGCGGGCGCGCACGCGCCGCGATGTTTGAAGGAACCGAAATATCCGAGATTCCGGATACACGGGTGGAGCGCGCGGCAACCGGCAACGGCTATGATCTGAATTTTGAAAACACGCCGGTCGCAACCGTTGCCAAGGTGGTGCTGGGCGACATTCTGGAGACGGGTTATGTCATTGATCCGCGCGTACAAGGTACGGTCAGCCTGATATCGGTGCGGCCGGTACCTAAATCCGACATCGTATTCGTGCTCGAAAACGCCTTACGGCTCTCAGGCGTTGTGCTGGCCCGCGATAGCACCGGTTATCGGCTGACGCCGCTTGGCGACGCGGTCGGCGGCGGCAGGGTCGATTCCGCCGCAGCGAGTGCCGAGCCGGGCTTCGGCATCTCCGTGGTTCCTCTGCAACATGTATCGGCTCAGACGGTCCTGAAACTACTGGATTCGTTTGCGACCAAGCCGGGCAGCGTTCGCGCCGACACCACGCGCAATCTGCTGCTGATTCAGGGGACTGGACCTGAGCGACAGACCGCCGTCGAAACCATCATGAGTTTTGACGTCGACTTTATGCGCGGCCAGTCGGTCGGCATTTTCCCGATCAGTAACGGTGCGCCACAGCCGATCATCGCCGAACTCGAAAAGATCATGGATTCCGGCGAAAGCGGCCTCAGCCAGGGCGTCGTCAAATTCCAGGTAGTCAGCCGACTTAATGCCATCATGGTGGTCAGCCGCAAGCCGGCGATGCTGCGCACCGCCGCGACCTGGATCAGCCGGCTCGATCGCGCCGATACTGCGCGCAATAGCGTCCAGGTCTATCGCGTGAAATATGGTGACGCCCGCCAGATCGCACGCGTCCTGACGGATATGTTCGGTGGAGGATCGCCGGCATCGCCCGATAGCGCGGACAATCAAACGGCGCCGGGATCCGGTTCATACGCGACGTCGAGCGCTGGTCGCCTGTCATTGAACGGAAACTCGTCGGCGCCCGCGAACGGCTTTGGGCCGCGCGCGCAGTTTGGAGCAGGCGCCGGGGCCGGCGGTGCGTCGACGTTTGGCCAGCCCCAGCCGGCGACCGAAACTCGGTCCGCAGCCGGCGCACCCGACAGCCGGAGCATGGGCAACGGGCAACCGCTGTTGCAAGGGGTGCGAATCACGGCCGATACCGTCAATAATTCGCTGTTGATCTATGCCGATCCGGGGAGTTACCGGATCATCGAAACGACCCTGCAACAGATCGACCAGCCGCAGTTGCAGGTGGCGATCGACGCCACGATCGCGGAAGTCACGCTGAACAATGAGTTGAGCTATGGCGTGCAATTCTTCCTGAACAGCAAGAACCTCGGCTTGAGGCCGGACAGGGGCTCTGTCCTCAACACGCAGTCATTGTCGGGACCCAATCCCCTAACCGCCGCCGCTTCGACGGCCGGAGCGGCGACCAACGCATTCATTGGCCGCGCCTTTCCCGGCTTCAATTTCCTGATCGGATCGGAGGCGCAACCAAACCTCATTCTTGACGCATTGCATACCGTCACCAGCGTCAAGGTCCTGTCAAATCCATCGCTGGTCGTGATCAACAATCAAGTGGCGACGCTCCAGGTCGGCGACGTCGTGCCGGTGTCCACCGGGAGTGCAACGGTGCTGACCACGAACAACACCATCGTCAACACGATCGACTATCGCAACACCGGCATCATCCTGCGCGTATCGCCTCGGATCAACGTCAACGGCAATGTGCGGCTCGACATCGAACAGGAAATCAGCAACGTCTCTCCGGCAACGGCCGCCAGCCTGACGCCGACGGTTTCAGAGCGCCGGGTGAAAAGTTCGATTTCGGTGGCCACCGGGCAGACTGTGTTACTTGCCGGATTGATCAGCGAACAGCAAAACGGCACGCGCAGCGGCATTCCGCTGCTTGATGAAATTCCGGGACTGGGCGATGGCTTTTCGCG
>Ga0207706_10007123_pt1 | contig 10351 bp, 7 predicted proteins | sample KBSC53metaG_FD_184318 | JGI IMG/M metagenome (GOLD analysis project Ga0207706, IMG submission 184318) | Corn rhizosphere microbial communities from Kellogg Biological Station, Michigan, USA - KBS C5-3 metaG (SPAdes) (version 2) | ecosystem: Host-associated > Plants > Roots > Rhizosphere > Soil ... | reverse complement strand
ATTAGATCATTTTATTTCGCCGCTTCCAATTTTATTTTTTGATTTTATAAACAAAATCTTTCGTTAAAGAGAGTGATGCTGCTGTTCATCTTTCTTTTAGGTCATCATATTTGTATTTCTAAAACTCTTAACCTAAAAACTAATGTTATGAAAAAAATTATACTCTTCGCTTCTTCTCTATTTTTTGGTTTTATTTTAAATGCCCAGGTGATCAACGAAGGCGATCACCTTTTAGGCGGGAGTTTATCTTTTCTCATGGTTAATTCGACCTATACTGAACCGGTTAATAATCGCACAAGCAATGTTGGCCTGTATCCATCTTTTGGCTGGGCGATAAAAAATGATCTCGTAGTGGGACTAAGAGGAACGGCCAGCTATGGACATTCAGAGGACAAACGTTCCTCGGGTGATAAAACAGAATTTAATTCTTACAGTTTTGGAACCGGTGGTTTCTTAAAAAAATATAAGCTGGTTAAAAACAAGTTTGGATTTTACTTCGACAATGAAGCAACAATAAGTTATGCCGGAAGCAGCTATAACCAGACATATGCTGGTGTTTTTACATCTTCAGAGGGACATTCATGGGCGATGGGATATGCCTTTCAACCGGGTGTTTTTTATAAATTTTCCGAAAATTTCTTTGGTGAAGGAAATATTGGCGGGGTAGCGGCCACTTATTATTGGGAGGGCAGCAATCTAAAAGGCTTTGGTATCAACGCATCCTTTTTTCAATCTTTTAATTTAGGAATTAATTACAGGATTGGGGGCAGGGAAAGAAACCGGGAAAATTAGATCATCTGAAGCGGTGTTATGATGCAAAGTTGTTTAAACTTTTTACTTTTAATCAGGTCAGAAAATTTGCCTTTAAATTTTGTCAATGCCGGTGAGTGATCAATTAAAAAATCAGCATTTATTGTGGCGGGCCGGTTTTGGGCCAGCTATATATCAGTTGGATGATCTCAATAGAACTTCTCCTCAAAAATTATATAAAGCTTTTCAAAAAGCATCTTCAAAAAAGCCGGAGTATCTGCAGGCTGCAGACAATTACCTCCAGGGTCTTATGATGGGTTTCCAGGAGGCAGGAAGGCAGCAACGACAGGAGATGTCGGAAGAACAAAAAAAGGAGTTGCGAAAAAGAAGCCGGGAAGGGATCAGGAACCTGAATCTTTACTGGATAAATGAGATGGTGAATAGTGATGCTCAGCTCCGCGAAAAAATGTCTTTCTTCTGGCACGGTCATTTCGCTTGTCGCAACCTTAATATCTTTTTTCAACAGGAATTGCTTCATGTCATTCGCCGCAATGCTCTTGGGAATTTCAGGGATCTCCTTCATGACGTTTCGAAAACAGGAGCAATGTTGAATTTTCTCAATAACAATCAAAACCGGAAAGATCACCCCAATGAGAATTTTGCACGTGAAGTAATGGAACTCTTTACAATGGGCAGGGGAAATTATACTGAACATGATGTAAAGGAAGCAGCGAGAGCTTTTACAGGCTGGGGCGCCAATGCAAAAGGCGAGTTCGTGTTCCGAAAATTTCAACACGATGACGCAAGTAAAACAGTTCTGGGCAAAACCGGCAATTTTGATGGTGATGAAGTGCTGGAGATATTATTGGATCAAAGGCAAACCGCAAAATTCATCTCGCAGAAAATATATCGGTTTTTTGTAAATGATTCGATAGATGCACAGAGAGTAGACTGGCTCGCCGGCAGATTTTATGAAAGTGACTATGATATTGGCAGGCTGATGGAAGATATTTTCACCAGTGATTGGTTCTATGACGAAAGAAACATTGGTTGTAAAATAAAATCACCGGTTGAGTTGCTGGTAGGGATACAAAGAATGCTCCCAATGAAATTAGAAAATGAAGAGGCGCTGTTGCTGTTGCAAAGATTGCTGGGGCAAATATTGTTTTATCCTCCAAACGTGGCTGGCTGGCCAGGCGGTAAAACCTGGATCGACAGTTCTACACTTATGATGCGGATGCGCATTCCTCAACTGATCAATGACAGAGATGAATTCAATATAAAGCCGAAAGCGGATGATGACCAGATGATGGGACGTAATGATGATGATATTAAAACAGGATCCGATAACAACCAAGGTCGGGTGGGAAAAGCTGGCAGGCCGATTAATGCGGAGATCGACTGGAGTAAATATGTGGGATATTATAATAGCGTTCCCCGTGCAGACCTGGTGAATGACATTGCAGGCAATTTATTGCAAACAAAAAAAACAGTTAGCGCTGATATCATCAATGAGTATTCGGATGCGGATGACAAAGAAAGTTTTATTAAAACAGCGACGATACAAATTATGAGTACGCCGGAATATCAGCTGTGTTGATTTTTAGAATTTGGATATACGATTTACGATTTAATTAAATCGTAAATCCCAATTCGTAAATCGTAATTTTTTAAGATGCTCATCAAACGAAAAGAATTTTTACAACTTGGATCACTGGCAACAGCTTCTTTCATGGTGCCCCAATTTTTGAAGTCATTTGAAAGAGTGGACGGAGTTCCGCCCGGAAATAAAGTGATGGTAATACTGCAATTAAGCGGCGGAAATGATGGATTGAACACTGTGATACCGGTACGGAACGATATTTATTACCGTGAACGTCCAAGGCTGGGAATTGAAAAAGGGAGCTCTTTAACCTTGACCGATGAGGTAGCGTTACATCCGGCACTAACAGCATTGCGGGAATTGTATGACGATGGAAGTTTGGGAGTTCTAAATAATGTGGGTTACCCTAATCCTGACCGGTCACATTTCCGCAGTATGGATATCTGGCAAACCGGAAGTGCGAGCACTGAGTATATTACAACGGGATGGGTGGGCCGTTATCTTGATGCGCAATGTCATGGCTGTGATAAACCTACCTATGCGCTGGAAATTGATGATGTGCTGAGCCTTGCGTTGAAGGGCGAAAATTCCAAAGCCATTGCTATGAAGGACCCGAAAAGATTATTCGGTACCAGCAATGAAAAATTTTTCAGAGACGTATTGAAAGACCACAAACCTGCCCGACTGAGTCAGTCAGGCGGGAATGACGGGGAAGAAACAGTTGATTATCTCTATAAGACAATGTCAGAGACTTTATCATCAGCTAATTATATTTTCCAACAAAGCAAATTACATCCCTCATCAGCGGACTATCCGAAAACAGAGTTGGGAAATGGATTAAAAACAATTGCTTCGTTGATATTTTCTGACATAAATACAAAAGTCTATTACATTTCTCTCGGCAGTTTTGACACGCATGTAAACCAGCAAATGCAACAGCAACGTTTGTTTACAGAATTAAGCGACGCGGTCAGAGCATTTACCGCCGATCTCAAAAAGAATAATCGGTTTAATGACGTATTGATGTTTACGTTCTCTGAATTTGGAAGAAGGGTTTCCCAAAATGCCAGTGGGGGTACTGATCATGGTACAGCAAACAATATGTTTTTGATTGGCGGAGCGTTGAAACAAAAAGGTATCATCAATCCGATGCCCGATTTAAATGATCTGGACGAAGGCGACCTCAAATACAATATCGATTTTAAAACCGTTTATGCAACAGTTCTGAAGAATTGGCTGGATGCCGATGACACGGCTATTCTTGGAAGAAAATATGACCACCTGGGGTTTTGTTGATCCGTGCTGCAGATATAAAGTGAAAAGCATCAGTTCTGACTGGTGCTTTTTTATTGTTCTAAAGACTCATTTTCCTTCTGCTTGCGCCCATTTTATACAAAGCAAGTCCCATGATAACAAAACAAATCACTCCGAGCAACATATAACCACCCTCTCCTAACGTTTTACGTAATCCTGCTTCAGCGCTCATATTATCCATGGCGGTAGCAACAGCAGGTATCCGGCTTAACAAAGCAAACAACACTCCAAGCAGGGCTCCGCCTGCTACTAAACCTGTGGCAAAAAGATTACCGCTTTCGAGGTCTTCTTCTCCTTCTTTTGCGGCAGGTTCATCTCTTTTTAATTTAATTTTTTGAACAATTCCTTTTATAGCACCACCAATGAAAATGGGAAGTGTTGTAGAAAGGGGCAGATAAACTCCGATAGCAAAACTTAACGCTTTCACACCACATAACTCCATTACTATTGCAAGTGCAGCTCCGGCTATGACAAAGTTCCAGTCAAGTTTACCACCCAGAATGCCTTTAATCAGTGTTGCCATCAATGTGGCTTGTGGTGCAGAAAAGGAACTTCCTATGGCATGATGAATTCCATTCTTTACCTGGTCAGCGGTTGGGGTATCTAATATTTTTATTGTAAAGCCGATAGCAATCGAAGAAACAATTGCCCCAATAAATAGACCTAGTTGCTGGTACTTTGGAGTGGACCCTACAAGATAACCGGTTTTCAGATCCTGTGAGGTTGCTCCAGCATTGGCAGCCGCTATACAAACCATGCCACCAACTACAAGTGCCATGGGTTCATAAAAAGCACCGGTAGCACCCACTGCAACAAAAAGAAGGCAAGTGCTCATGATGGTGGCAATCGTCATACCTGAGATTGGATTATTGGTTGTCCCGATTAAGCCAACGATGCGGGATGATACTGTAACAAAAAAAGCTCCGAATACAACAATAAGAACACCGATCAATAATTTGCTGAAAATATTGGTGCCGGGTATCATCGGCAAAAAAGCAATTAATAATATCAATGCAATGATCCCAAATAGAACAACTTTGATATCAAGATCTCTTTCTGTGCGAAGGGCCGCCTGGCCGCCTTTTTCCTTTACTGAGCGAACGCTGTCTTTGAATGATGAAATAATTGTAGGGATCGTTTTTATCAACGTAATAAAACCACCCATGGCCACCGCACCCGCGCCGATCTGTCGTATGTATGCCCTGTAAATTGCATTGGCAGGATCGGCAAATGTATGCGTCACGGGATCCCATCCACCGTAGCCGCCCGCTGCATTTATATTTGGCAGGAAGCCGAGTTTCACTTGTTGTAATGCGATGCTGTCAGGCGGTATCAATGATGCAAGTACCGGGTTAAAGACGAGCCAGCTTAAAACACTGCCGGCAACCAATACACCGGCTATTCTTAAACCAATGATATAACCCACACCCAGGTATTCAGGAGTAATATCAGCAGAAATTTGTGCGGCAGGATAAAAAGAATTTACCACCTTATTTTTTACAGTATCATAGAGCGGTGTTTCTGCTATCACCCGAAAAAGACGTTGTAACAAAGCATACACGGTAGCAAAACCTAATCCTAAAAAAGCAGTCCTTGCAAACTCCCCGCCTTTTTCGCCTGCCTTCAACACCGCAGCGCAAGCGGTTCCTTCTGGATAGGGAAGATTGGCATGTTCTTTTACGATCAATGATCTTCTCAAAGGGATCATCATCAGTGTACCAAGCATGCCGCCGAATATGGCAAGAATAAAAATAACTCCATATTGAAAATAGTCAGCAGACTTTGCTGAAGACAGGAATAAAAATCCCGGTAAAGTAAACACAACACCCGATGCAATACTTTCTCCTGCTGAACCAGTGGTTTGAATAATATTATTTTCAAGAATCGTTGTTCTAAAAACCTTTTGACCAAGAGTAATAGCAATAACTGCTATGGGAATAGAAGCAGAAACGGTTAATCCTGCGCGTAAGGCGAGGTACACGTTAGCTGCGCCAAATAAGATCCCAAAAATGCTTCCAAGGATGACAGACTTGAAAGTGAACTCTTTCATCTTTGTTTCGGGTGAAACAAAAGGTTTGAATAAGCTTGGTTCTATCATAGCAGTTATTTTAGATCAAGTAAGATAAATAAAAAAGGAGTTGAATTTTTCAACTCCCAAACAGTAGAATTATTTATTCGTCCGAAGCCGCTGCTTCCTCTACTACTTTATTTAAACGTTTGGTTAGCGGCAATAATAAGAAGCATGCTATAATAGCAGCAACGGCACTGATCGCAAAGAACACGGCTTTGTTATCAAACTTATCCCAAAAACCTGCTAATATGCCCGATATTTTTCCTCCCAATGAGGTCGTGATGAACCATCCTCCCATCATCAACGCAGTCAACCTTCGTGGGGCGACTTTTGATGTAAGGGATAACCCGACAGGGCTAACAAGTAATTCGCTTATGGTAAAAACGCCATAGCTGCTTACGATCCACCAGCTGGAAACTTTATTCATGTAAATATTGGTTGAAAGACATGCCGCAATCATTACTACGGACGACAAACCTGCGATCAGGGTGCCCCACGCAAATTTGCTCGGTGTTGAAAGTTCCCTTCTTCTTGCTTTCATAAATCCAAAAAAAGCAACGACAACTGGTGTAAGTACAATGATCCAAAATGGATTTACCGACTGATAAATTTCTGTTGAGATCAATTTCAGGTCTTGCCCCTCGGGAGGATATTTATCTTTTGGTAAATTTTGAAAATAAAGATCGGTACCTTGTTTTGTCATTACTTTTCCATGTGAATCAGCCCGGGCACGAAACTGGCTATCGACAATAGGAACTTCCATTGGCTTGGTATTTACCGTTTCTAAAAAGCCAAATGGTTTAAGTGCAGGCTGAATAACCTTGGGTGCTTCACGATCGGTATAGGTTTGCGCCCAGATCGTTAATGCAGTTGAGTTTTGATTATAGATATTCCAGAAAATAATGGAAACACCAAACAAGATCAATAGAGTACTGATACGTTTTCTTTCAAACCCCTTTGCACGATACCATAAACTGAAATAAAAAATAATAATGGGAATGCAGGCAAAAATGAATGCATCATTAGAATTCGAACCTAGAAAATCGATACTTTGTTTGAACCACCAGCCTGTGTATTTATAAATTTGACCGGGCAAAAACCAACCGATAACCCCGGCAATTAATGCAGGTAAAAAGACACTCGATACAATTTTCCCGATCGGCATATCACCTTCATGAGCAGGTTTTATTACATCGGCATGTCTTATGTGCTTTAGTCCCGTAGCAAACCATATTAAACCCAATACCATCCCAAATCCGGCCGCTGAAAACGCCCATCCCCATGTATAATTATTCCGCAAAAAAGCCGCCACGAAATTGCAAGCGAAAGCACCAATATTGATGCCCATGTAAAAAATATTATAGGCTATATCTTTCCTGGGTTTTAGATCAGGTCTGTTATAAATATTCCCCAACAAGGTGCTGATGTTTGGTTTGAAGAAACCATTACCGACAATAGCACAAAATAAACCCAGGTACATAATTACATCGCTTCCGTTGAGTGCAATTAAGAAATAACCAATTGCCAGTAAACTACCGCCCAAAAAAATTGATCTTATATAGCCGAGATACCTGTCTGCGATCAGTCCCCCGATGAAAGGAGTTAAATAAATAAGAGCTACATAACTACCCACAATGCTTATTGCCGGTGCAACATCCAAACCCCTGCCTCCATGACCAATTGTATCGGTGAGGTATAAATAAAAGATCCCTATCATCAGGTAATACCCAAACCGTTCCCACATTTCTGTAAAGAAGAGAACATACAATCCTCTTGGGTGTTTGCCGGCGATAATTGGTTGATTCAAAGAAATAGCAGGTTGGCTCATACAATCGTTTTTGTTTACTAACCAGTACAGTTTATTCATCCAAAATACAGAAAAATGATTTGTTGCAAGAAAACGATAATTTCTTTGACAAAAGAAACGATATTCGCATTTGAACTTAATCCCTGTAAAATGCGTATCCTGTTGTTAGGTTCAGGAGGAAGAGAACATGCTCTGGCCTGGAAAATAAACCAAAGCGTCTGGGCAAATCCGCTCTATATAGCTCCGGGTAATCCTGGCACCGCCCAGTGCGGAAAAAATATTTCTCTCGACATCCAGGATTTTGATGCCATTAAAAAGTTTTGCATTGATGAAAAGATCGAAATGGTAGTAGTGGGTCCCGAGGAACCATTGGTAAATGGTTTATATGATTACTTCAAAGGCTATGAGGAGCTGGCAAAAATTTATTTTATTGGTCCTTCAAAAAAAGGTGCTCAGTTAGAAGGCAGCAAGGCATTTGCAAAATCATTCATGGAGCGCCACAAGATCCCAACCGCAAAATACCGTGAATTTGATTCTTCGAATTTTGAAGAAGGCGTTCACTATGTAAATGAACATCCTTTACCTGTTGTATTGAAGGCCGATGGATTGGCCGCGGGCAAAGGTGTTATCATTTGTCAGTCACATGTTGAAGCTGTTTCCGAATTTGAATTGATGATCCAGCATTTAAAATTTGGTGAAGCAAGTAAAAAAGTGGTGGTAGAAGAATTTCTGAATGGAATAGAGCTGAGCGTTTTTGTGATCACTGATGGGAAAAATTATTTACTGCTTCCTGAAGCAAAGGATTACAAAAGGATAGGCGAAGGCGATACGGGACTAAATACAGGAGGGATGGGTGCGGTTAGCCCTGTTCCTTTTGCAACTCCCGGTTTTATGTACAAAGTGGAAGAAAGGATCATTAAGCCGACGATTAACGGTTTAGATAAGGAAGAAATTGAGTACACAGGTTTTTTATTTTTTGGTTTAATTAGTGTAAATGGTGAGCCTTATGTAATAGAATACAATTGCCGGATGGGTGATCCTGAAACAGAAGTAGTAATGCCAAGATTAGAGACAGATCTTGTGGGCTTGTTTGTCGCGGCCACTCAAAAAGAATTGAATACAGTAAAATTAAGAGTGGATGAGCGTTGTGCTGTTACGGTAATGGCTGTCAGTGGGGGCTACCCCGGCTCTTACGAAAAAGGATTTGAGATCAAAGGCCTGAAAAAGGAGAATGATAAAGACTCTTTCATCTTTCACGCGGGCACAAAAGAAACCGATAATAGAATTGTAACCAACGGTGGCAGGGTGTTGTGTGCTACTTCTTATGGGAAAAATATTCGTGAAGCTGCAGAAAATTCAATACTCATCCTTGAAGATATCAGCTTTGCTGGTATGTATTACCGCACAGATATCGGATACGAGTTTAAATCAAAAACATCTATCGGCAGATAATACTAATTTCAACTCTACATTTGTGTAAATAGTTTATATGGTGGGTGAAATGCACTATAATGATTACTTGCAGTTAGATAAGATCCTGAACGCGCAATCACCGGAAAGCATTAAACGAAATTTGCCAGCTCATGACGAAATGCTTTTCATCGTTATTCATCAAACCTATGAATTATGGTTCAAGCAACTTCATCATGAAATAGATTCTATCTTACTGATAATGAAAAAGCCGGCGATGAACGATAATTCACCGGAACTGCAAACCGTTGTTCACCGCCTGAACCGGACAGTAATTATTTTAAGAGTATTGGTTCACCAGATCGATATCCTTGAAACGATGACACCGATGGATTTTCTTGATTTTCGTGATATGCTTCGCCCTGCCTCAGGTTTTCAAAGTTGGCAGTTCAAAGAACTGGAAGCAAAACTGGGATTAAAATTTGAAGCTCGCTACGGCCAGGAATATTATATTTCAAAGTTGCGTGCAGAACAAATTGAAATAATTAAAAAGGCTGAATCAGAAAGATCATTGCTGGAATTAGTGAATGCATGGCTGGAAAGAATGCCATTGGGACCATCGTATGATAAAGAAGCAAAAGGAAGTTTTTGGAATGATTACCGGGATCGCTATGAGAATAGTTTAGCCGATGTGGAGAAAGATAACCTGGCATCGTTTGACGAAATATTTTTTGAAAAGGATATGCGCCAGCCGGGAGTCAATAACACGCAACGTTCTTTGTCACCAGGAGCTTGTCGCGCTGCCCTGTTTATTATGCTGTACAGGGGGTATCCTCTTTTGCAATTACCATTTCAATTATTAAACAGTTTACTGGAGATTGATGAGCAGTTAAGTTCATGGCGCTACAGGCATATGAACATGGTGCACAGAATGATCGGTACAAGAATAGGAACAGGTGGAAGCAGCGGAAAAGACTATTTAAAAGCTGCCGCAGACAGACATTACATTTTTAAAGAAATTGCGCAGCTTAATAGTTTTTTAATTGAAAGAAGAAAACTTCCGCTTTTGCCGCCAGAATTAGAAAAACGATTGGGATTCGTTGCTTCTTAAAAGAATCTTCCCCCTCCCGTTATTACCCTGTATGGAGTAGAAAAAAATCTGTCAACTTCTTTATTAAAATCATCTTTGTATACAATGGGCGTACTATGACCTGAGGCAGGCAGGATCCATAAATAAGCTTTGGGAATATTTTTATAAATAAGCATCGTATGTTCTTCTTTGATCACGTCATGATCGCCTCCAATGATCAGGGAAGGACAAGAAATTTTTTGCAGATCAGTTAATGGAATATGGGGTTGTTCCACCAATAAGCGTAAGAGTTTATAACCATTTTTT
>Ga0207706_10007119_pt1 | contig 10353 bp, 7 predicted proteins | sample KBSC53metaG_FD_184318 | JGI IMG/M metagenome (GOLD analysis project Ga0207706, IMG submission 184318) | Corn rhizosphere microbial communities from Kellogg Biological Station, Michigan, USA - KBS C5-3 metaG (SPAdes) (version 2) | ecosystem: Host-associated > Plants > Roots > Rhizosphere > Soil ... | reverse complement strand
GCCCCACTTCGTCACGTACGTGCCCTGGCTGTAGCCGGCAAAGTCGTAGAGATGGCATGCGACGCGAAGCCTCCGCGTGCCGACCGTGGCGGCGAAGAAGCGCTCGTACATCGCCTGGCCGGCAGGGCCGTCGAGGTACGTCTTGATGCGCGTGCCGAAGTCCTGCGTCCGGGAGAAGTTGTCGGCCGCGAAGAGCCGACCGGGGGCGCCGGCGTCGAGGACGATCGCGCCCGTGCCGTTGTTGTTTCCGTCGGCGCGCAACGCTGCGTCGCTTGCAAAGAGCCATGCGCTCTTCGCGTCCTTCGCCTTGGCGTAGACGAGCGTGCCACGCTGATAGCCCCGGATCGGAAAGCCGTCGCCGAACAGCAGCCAGGCGTCGCCGTCGCTGAACGACGCCGGCGTCGACGCGTGCCAGACGAACGTGTTGTCGCTCGGCGAGACCGAGCCCACGTACGTCGTGCCGGCAAAGCCCGCCACCGACGCGATGCAGCCTTGGCCCCATTCGTAGCTCGCGCACGACAGCCTCGGCCGGAGCGCGGCAGCGTAGCGCAGGAACGACCCCAGCCGTGCCTCGGCGATGGCCTGGCCGTTGGCGAACAGCGCGTCGATCGCGGCGTCGCTCTGCCGCTTCCAGTCGATGTTCTTCAGTCGCGTGTGGAAGAGCTCTCCCGAGCCGTCGATCGCGGCCGTGGTCGCCGGCGTGATGTAGAGACCGATCCGCAACTCGTCGACGATCGCAAAGAACGGCGTGCCGCGCTCGACGAGGCCGTCGCGGTCGACGTGGCGCATCGCGCGGTCGAACCAGCCGCCCGGCCAGAAGCCGTCGGCGGCCTGTCCGCAGAACACCTTGCGGATGCGCTCGCGCGGCAGCACCTTGGCGAGGGCGTGGAACCACATCAGCGCCTTCTGCGCTTCGGCCTGCGCCGCATCGAGCGGCGGCGACTGCGACTTGCCGAAGGCGCCACCGAGCCACTCGCGCGCGTTGTAGCTGCCGTTCCAGTTCTCGTTGCCGACCTCGGCGTCGACGACGCCCTTGAATTCGGCGACGCTCGCGATCTGGCGCGCGATTTCGTCGTAGAGCGCCTGCGTGCCGCGGATCGGCACCGGCGCGTGCAGGTCGCAGCCGAGCTTGGCGGCGAGCTTGGCCGCGACGGTGTACGGCATGCCCCCGGTCGCCGCGTCCTCGTTCGCGCACCACGACTGGCTCGACTCGCTCTTCAGCTGCGCCGCACTCGTCACGACGCTGTTCTCGATCGCCATCGGTTTCATCGTGCGGACAGACGCGAGGCGCGGGCCGCAGGCGGCGATCCAGTCGGGATTGAAGATCTCGCCACCGTCGAGCAGCGCCTCGTGCGACGCATGGCAGACGACGAGGCCGCGGATGTCGATCGGCGCCTTCGTGTCGTTGCTGAACGCGAGCTTGAGCTGGCCGCTCGTCTGGTCGGACACCTGCTGCAGCTCGAGGGTCCGCCGATTGCCCTCCTGCGGACCGATCGTCGCGCCGGCGCAGACGATCGTCAGCGTCGCCGCGCCGCCGCTCCACTTGACGACGTAGCGTCCGGTCTTGACCTTCTGGTACGCGCCGCCGAAGCCGTACCAGACGTTCATCGCGATCGTCCGCCCCGGCGGCAGCCCCTGCACCTCGCCGTTGGCGTCGACGAAGGGCTGGCTCCAGTTGTCGATCGTCCCTTTGACGAGGTTGATGTACGGCTGGTAGGCGTCCCAGCCGACCGTCGGCCCCATGTTCAGTGCGGCGACGCGCGGGGGCTCGCGCGAGCCGGTTCGATCGGCAGCCATCACGTTGCCGGCACGCCGTTCGCTACGCGCCCATGAACCCCCGTGCCCGCGGGGGTCGGGCGCGGCCGCGGCGAACCGATCGCGGTCGCGGCGATCTGCCAACTGCCGAGAGCGGACGTTGCGCACACCGGGCCGGCCCGGTGGGGTGCAAACGCCTTTCCGCTCGGCGACAATTCGCCTTCCGGCCCGATTCGAAGAACGTCGCCCTGCACGTCACGGAGTTTCCTGCCTTGAGCCCGGTTCTTCCCATCGATCTTGCGAGCGGATTGTCCCTCGACGCCGCCGCCGCGCGGCGCGCCGGCGAGGAGCGCTCGGCCGAATACTGCTTCGCCGAGCCGTTTCCGCACATCGTCGTCGACGACTTCCTTCCCGAGCCGGTCGCGCGCCTCGCGCTCGAGCACTTTCCGCGCCAGGCGCTGCAGAGCGACCGCGTCTTCGAGATGGGCTATGCGGGTCTGCACAAGCGGCAGATCCTGCCCGAGGAATGCGATGCGCCGGCGCGGCAGCTCTTCCACTTCTTCAACTCGCGGCCGATGCTCGAGTTCCTCGAAGGGCTGACGACGATCACCGGCCTGATCCCCGACCCGTACTTCGTCGGCGGCGGCTATCACGAGACGGCGCGCGGCGGCAAGCTCGGCATCCACGCCGACTTTCGCATCAACGAGCAACTGCACCTGCACCGGCGCATCAACGTCATCGTCTACCTCAACGAGCGCTGGCAGCCGGAGTGGGGCGGCGCGCTCGAGCTGTGGGACCGCGGCATGAAGACCAAGCAGCGCGAAGTGCTGCCGGTCTTCAACCGCGCCGTCGTCTTCAACACCGACGCCGACTCGTTCCACGGCCATCCCGATCCGCTGATGACGCCCGACGGCGTCTTCCGCCGCTCGATCGCGCTCTATTACTACACCGCGTCGAAGGAGATCTACAAGGAAGTGCCGAGCAGCGACACGATCTACCACGCGCGCCCCGGTGACGACGCGGCGACGCAGCGCGAGGCGCGGCGGCTGCGTCTCGACCAGCATCTGCGCCAATGGGTGCCGCCGGCGCTCTTGCGCTACGTCTTCGCCGTGCAGCGGCGGCTCGGCAAATGAGCACGCGCGGCGCGACGATCGGCGGTCGCGCCCGTGGCTGGCGCTCCCGGCAGTCCCATGCTCCTCAACGCTAAAGCGCTCGTCGTCGTCCTGCTCTGCGCGATCGCGGTCTTCGTGCTCGCCAAGCCGCTCTTCCTGCGCTTCACCGAGCCTGCCGACTTCGCCCGGCGCAGGAACGTCTGGCTCATCCTGACGGTCGCTGCGTTCCTCAGCCCGAGCTTCTGGATCTACGTGATGATCGCCATGCCGGTGATGGCATGGGCAGGGTACCGGGACTCGAACCCGACCGCGCTCTACCTGTTCCTCTATTTCGTGATCCCGCCGGTCTTCATCGCGATCCCGACGGTCCTCATCAACCAGCTGTTCGCGCTGTCGAACGCGCGGATGATGGCGTTCGTGATCCTCCTGCCCGCGGTGTGGCGCTGGCTCGCGGCCGCGCGGCACGGCGAGCGCGTCCAGCTCAATGGCCTCGACTACACGCTGCTTGCCTACGGGCTGCTGCAGCTCGCGCTCTTCGTCCCGTACGAGTCGTCGACCAACACGCTGCGGCGCGGGTTCCTGTTCCTCCTCGACACCTACCTCGTCTACTTCGCATTCAGCCGGCTGCTTCGCGACCGGCAACAGCTCGCCGACACGATGGGCGGCCTCTGCCTCGCCGCCGCGCTGTTCGCGCCGATGGCGATCTTCGAGTCGCTGCGCGGCTGGCTCCTCTACACCGGGGTGTCGGACGTGTTCGGGAACGCGAACATCTTCGCCTGGATCTTCCGCGGCGGGTCGCTGCGCGCGCAGGCGGCGACGGGCCACTCGATCACGCTCGGCTACATCGTCGGACTCGCGATCGGCTTCTGGATGTACCTGCGCGAGACGCAGCCGTCGAAGAAGGTGAACACCGGCTTCTTCGTGCTGCTGTGGCTGGCGATGTTCTTCACCTACGCACGCGGCCCATGGGTGATGGGGGCGATGCTCGTCGTCATCGCGGTCGCGCTCGGTTCGCGCAACGCGATCCAGATGATGAAGATCGCGGTCGTGCCCAGCCTCGTCGCGCTCGCCATCATCGTCTCGCCGTTCGGCGACAAGTTCATCGACCTGCTGCCCTTCGTCGGCAGCGTCGGTGCGGAGACGATCGCGCAGCGCCAGGCGCTCGCCGAGACGTCGTGGCGACTGGTGCAGCAGAACCCGTGGTTCGGCAACCCGTTCGTGCTGCTCGAGATGGAAGACCTGCGCACCGGCGACCAGATCATCGACCTCGTCAACGGCTACGCGCAGGTTGCGCTCTTCTACGGGCTGGTCGGGCTCGCGCTTTTCGTCGGCGTCTTCCTCGGCTCGCTCCACAGAGCGTATGTGACGTTCAGGCTGGCGCGCAACGTCGGCGACAGCGCGATGGTGTGGCTCGGCGCGAGCCTGATTGCGTGCCTGATCTCGTCGCTCTTCCTGATGGCGACGTCGGGCCAGCTCTACCTCCAGTGGATCACGGCAGCGCTCCTCGTCGCCTACGCCGGAATGCAGGTCGTCGAGCGGCCGGAGGCCGAGGCCGCGGTGGTGACGCGCACGAGCGGGTTCCGCTCGCGGCGCGCGGCGACGCTGTGAGCTCGCCGCCGTCGCACGTGATCCCGTTCCTCGACCTCAAGTCGGTCTACGAGGGTTCGCGACGCGAGATCGATGCGGCGCTGCTGCGCGTCGCCGCGAGCGCGTCGTACCTGCTCGGCAGCGAGCTCGCCGCATTCGAGGCCGAGTGGGCGCGCCATTGCGGCGCTCGCCACGCGGCGGGCGTCGCGAACGGCCTCGACGCGCTCCACCTCGGCCTCCTCGCGCTCGGGGTCGCGCCGGGCGACGAGGTGATCGTGCCTTCGAACACCTACATCGCGACCTGGCTCGCGGTGTCGCGGTGCGGCGCGCGGGTCGTCCCGGTCGAGCCCGTCGACGGGACGTGCAACATCGACCCGGCGCGCATCGAGGAGGCGATGACGTCGAAGACGAGGTTGCTGCTGCCAGTGCACCTCTACGGCCAGCCGGCCGACATGGATGCAATCCAGGCCATCGCCGTGCGGCACGGCGTCCGCGTCCTCGACGACTGCGCGCAAGCGCACGCGGCGCGCTACAAGGGTCGGCCGGTCGGCTCGCTCGCCGAGCTGTCGGCATGGAGCTTTTATCCCGGCAAGAACCTCGGTGCGTTCGGCGACGCCGGCGCGGTGACCGGCAACGATCGCGCGCTCGTCGAGCAGGTGCGTGTGTTCGGCAACTACGGCTCGCGCGTCAAGTACCACAACGAGGTCAAGGGCTTCAACTCGCGGCTCGACGAGATCCAGGCGGCCGTCCTTGCGGCCAAGCTCGCCGGACTCGAGCGCGCGACCGCGCGCAGGCGGGCGATCGCGGCGCGCTACCTCGAAGGCATGCGCGACCTGCCGCTTCGCCTGCCCGAGGTCGCAGCGTTCGCCGAGCCGGCATGGCACCTCTTTGTCGTCCGCCACCGCGACCGCGATCGCTTCCAGCAGCGCCTCTCCGAGCGCGGGATCGGCACGCTGATCCACTACCCGGTGCCGCCGCATCTGCAGCCGGCGTACGCCGAGCTCGGCTGGACGAAAGGGCGCTTTCCGATCGCCGAGGCGATCCATGCCGAGGTTCTGAGCCTGCCGATGTGGCCTGGTCTCGACGACGCCGCCGTCGAGCAGGTGATCGATGCGGTTCGCGCGTGTGCCTAGCGCCGCGCCGGAGGCGCTGAGATGAGCCTGCGCCAAGCCGCGACGCTGGGCGCCGCGCAGACCGCGACGACGATGGCGCTCAGCTTCATCAGCGTCAAGGTGACGTCGGTGTTCCTCGGGCCCGCCGGCCTCGGCACGCTCGGCCAGTTCACGTACTTCATCACGATGACGCAGGCGGTCCTCGCCGCTGGACTCAACATCGGGCTCGTGCGCCGCACGGCCGAGCTCGGCGACGATCGGCCGGCGCGCGAGCGCGTCGTCTCGACCGTGCTGCGCGCGCTCGTCATCGCCGGCATCCCGGTCGCGCTCGTGATCGCGGCGAGCTCGGGTTGGCTCGCGCGCGAGCTGCTCCACGATGCGTCGCTCGGCATTCCGTTCGTCGTCTTCGCGGCGCTGTTCGTGCTCGGCCTCGCCGCGAGCGTCGTCATCGCGTGCGCGAACGGAGCCAAGGACTTCCGGACGCTCACCTTCATCAACATGGGCACCGCGGTCTCGAGCCTGGCGCTCATCGTCGCGCTCTGTCCGCCGTTCGGCGTGCTCGGCGGCGTCCTCGCGATGGCGCTGCTGCCGCTCGCCAGCTGGACGATCGCGTGGCTGCTTGCGCGCCGCCGCGACTGGTGGCCGCGGCGGCCGCTCGCGCACGGCTTCGACGCCCGCGAGGCGCGCGGCATCGTCGCGTTCGTGCCGATGGCGGTGATCAGCGCGGTCGGCCTGCCGCTCCTGCAGATCCTCATCCGCGACGCCGTCGCCGGCCATGGCGGCATGGCCGACGTCGGGCTGCTGCAAGGCGTCGTCCGGATCTCCGACATGTACCTCGGCGTCGCGACGAGCATCTTCGCGATGTACTACTTCCCGCGCTTCAGCGAGATCGCCGATGCCGGGGAGCTCGTCCGCGAGGCGAAGCGCGGGCTCGCGATCATCGTGCCCACGGTCGCGGTTGTGAGCTTCGCGATCTGGCTGCTGCGTGACCTCGTCATCCGCATCCTCTTCACCGCCGAGTTCAACGCGATGCGCGACCTCTTCGCGTGGCAGATGCTCGGCAACACGCTGAAGATGGTCGGCTGGCTGTTCGGCTACCTGCTCCTCGCCAAGGCCAACGCGCTCGCGATGGCGGCGCTCGAGACGGTGACGATCGTCGTCTGGTGGCTGCTCTCGCTCGCCTTCATCGCCCACAACGGGACGATCGGCGCGCCGCAGGCGTACGCCGTGACGTACGCGCTCTATTCGGTCGCGACGTTCGTCGGCGTCGCCTTCGTCGTCCGGCGGATGCGCGCGACGCCGCGCGCGGCGGTCGCATGAACGCGCCGGCTGCAGCGATGACGCCGCGCGTCACCGCGGTCCTCGTCTGCTGGAACCATGTCCGCTACGTCCGCGCCGCGGTCGAGTCGGTGCTGCAGCAGACGTACCCGAACATCCAGCTGATCGTCTTCGACAACGGCTCGACCGACGGCAGCCGCCGCGAGCTCGAGGCGCTGCGCGATGCGCACGGCTTCACGCTGGTCCTGCAGGACAACATCGGGCTGGTGCGGACGCTCAACCGCGGCCTCGCGATGGCCGAGGGCGAGTTCATCGCGCCGCTCGCGACCGACGACGCCTGGCTGCCGCACAAGACCGCGCTCCAGGTCGCGTACCTGCGCGCGCACCCGGACGTCGAGCTCGTCGCCGGGCAGATCGAATCGATCGACGCCGAAGGACGGCCGAGCCCGGTGCCGACCGTCAAGCGTTCGGGCGAGCCGACGTTCGCCGAGCTGATGACCAAGGGCAACTACGTCCCCGGACCGACAGTGATGTGCCGCGTGGCGACGCTGCGCTCGCTCGGCGGCTGGGACGAGTCGCTGCGGATCGAGGACTACGCGCTCTGCCTGAAGCTCACGAGGATGGGCCGTCGCATCGTCGTGCTGTCCGACTCGCTGACGCTGTATCGCTTCCACGGTGCCAACTGGACGGCGCGCTCGATCGATCCCGAGCTGCACGAAGTCGGCATGATCTACCGCGACACGCCCGAATACCGCGACTTCTATCGCTTCCACTTTCCGCTGGCGTTCTGGCGGCTCGTCAAGGACGGCAGGAAGCGCGAGGCGCTGCGCGTCCTCTTCAGCGAGCCGGTGCCGTGGACATGGGCGAACGTCGGCCGTGGGCTGGTGCGGATGGCGATCCCGTATTGGCTGATCCGCGGCTACCGCATGCTGCGCGGCCGCGCGCCCGAAGGCGAGCTCGTCCGCTGATCTCCGATGCACGTCGCCCTGTTCACGCCCGCTTGGCCTCCCGGCGCCGTCGCCAACGGAATCGTCACCTACGTCGCCGCGATGCGCGCCGAGCTGCTCCGCCAGGGCCATCGCGTGTCGCTGTTCTCGCCCGACGTTCGCATCGAGGCGCCCGACGTCCATCCGGTCGCGGCGAGCCCGACCGAGCGCGTCGTCGATGCGCTCGTCGCGCGCCTGTCGCGACGCGACCGCACCGTGTTCGACCTCGGCAAGACGATCGCGGCGACGATCCGCCGCGTCCATGCCCGCGATCCGATCGACGTCGTCGAGATGGAAGAGTCGTTCGGCTGGGCCGGCGCGGTCGCGGCGGCGACGTCGCTGCCGGTCGTCTGCAAGCTGCACGGGCCGGCGTTCCTGACACTCGTCGCCGCCGAGCTCGCGACCGATCCCGGCCGCGAGAAGGTGCGGCGCGAAGGCGAGGCGTTGGCCCGCCTTGCCGTCATCGTCGCACCGTCGCGATACACGTTGAAGGAGACGCTGGCGCACTATTCGCTTCATCCCGCGGCGGCCGAGCACGTCGTCAATCCCGTGGCGCCTCCCGAGCGCCTCGAGCTCTGGGATCCGGTGCGTTGCGAGCGCGACCGCGTGCTCTTCGTGGGCCGTTTCGACGCGGTGAAGGGCGGCGATCTCATGGTGCTCGCGTTCCAGCGGCTGCTCGCGCGCAGGCCGGGCGCACGCCTCGCCTTTGTCGGCCCCGATCCCGGAGTGCTGCGCTCCGACGGAAGTGCGGTGCGGCTGCGCGACTTCATCGCGTCGCTCGGCGACCGCGCGCTCGCGGACGCGATCACGACGACCGGCGCAGTCGCGCCGGCGCAGGTCGCCGAGCTCAGGCCGCGCGCCGCGGTCACGGTGGTCGCGTCGCGGCGCGAGAGCCAGGGCTACACCGCGCTCGAGGCGATGCTGCAGGCGTGCCCGGTCGTCGTCACCGACACGTCGGGCCTGAGCGAGATCGTCGAGCACGGCGTCACCGGCCTGAAGGCGAGGCCCGACGATCCCGAGGACCTCGCGCGCCAGATCGAGCGGGTGCTCGACGATCGCGAGCTCGCGCGCTCGCTCGGCGCTGCCGGCCGCGCATTCGTGCTTCGCGAGCATGCGCCCGCAGCGGTCGTCGCCAGGATGCTCGCGGTGTACCGTCGCGCGATCGAGGCCCGCGGCGCTCCCGCGCTCGCCGGCCATCGCAACGCATCGTCGCCGTGAACGCCGTCTTCGTCGCCATCGTCAACTACCGCACCGGCGCGATGGTCGCCGAGTGCCTGGCGTCGCTCGAATCGCAGCGCGTGCTGTTGCGCGGCGGCCGCGCGATCGTCGTCGACAACGCGTCGGGCGACGATTCGATCGCACGGATGGAGGCAGCGATCGCCGCCAACGGCTGGAGCGACTGGGCCGAGGTGATCGCGGCGCCGCGCAACGGCGGCTTCGCCTACGGCAACAACCGCGCGATCGAGCGCGTGCACGAGATCGATCCGCAGCACGCTGCGATCGTCTTCCTCAACCCGGACACCGTCGTTCGGCCCGGCGCGCTCCGCGCGCTCCTCAGCCACCTCGACTCGCACGCCGACGCCGGCATCGTCGGCGCGACGATCGAGGACGAGCATGGCGCTCGTCAGAAGAGCGCGCACCCGTTTCCCTCGCCGCTCACCGAGCTCGTCGCCGGATCGCAGCTCGGCCTTGCGGCTCGCCTGGTCGGTGTCGACGCGATCGCCGAAGGCCGGTCGCAGCGCTGCGACTGGGTCTCGGGCGCCGCGTTCGTCGTCCGCCGTGAGGTGTTCGAGCGGATCGGCGGCCTCGACGAGCGCTACTTTCTCTACTTCGAAGAGGTCGACTTCTGCCGGCGCGCACGGCGCGCGGGCTGGACGTGCTGGACGGTCGCCGATGCGCGCGTCGTCCACCGCGAGGGATCTTCGACGGGCATCCGCGAGGTGCGACGCCGGCCTGCGTACTGGTTCGAGTCGCGGCGCCGCTACTTCACCAAGGCCTACGGGACGCTCGGCCTGATCGCCGCCGACCTGCTCTGGACGGTCGGCCGCGCGAGCTACCTTGCGCGGCGGGCGGTCGGGCTCGGCGGCGCGTCCAAACTCGAACAGGTCCCGCCGCGCTTCGCGCTCGACCTTCTGGTCGGCGACGCGCGCGCAATCGTGCGCAACCTGCGCGGCGACGCGACCATGCACGAGAAGCGGGCATGACCGCAGGCTCGCACGGCCGCTTCGGCGTCGTTGCGATCGGCCGCAATGAAGGCGAGCGGCTGCACCGCTGCCTCGCGTCGGTCGTGGCCGGCGCGGCTCGTGTCGTCTACGTCGACTCGGGGTCGACCGACGACTCGGTCGACCTCGCGCGCGGCTTCGGCGCCGAAGTCGTCGCGCTCGACATGGTCCGGCCGTTCACCGCGGCGCGCGCGCGCAACCACGGCTGGCGACGCCTGCTCGAGCTCGAGCCCGGACTCGACTACGTCCAGTTCGTCGACGGCGACTGCGAGGTCATCGTCGGCTGGCTCGACGTCGCGCG
>Ga0207706_10007113_pt1 | contig 10355 bp, 7 predicted proteins | sample KBSC53metaG_FD_184318 | JGI IMG/M metagenome (GOLD analysis project Ga0207706, IMG submission 184318) | Corn rhizosphere microbial communities from Kellogg Biological Station, Michigan, USA - KBS C5-3 metaG (SPAdes) (version 2) | ecosystem: Host-associated > Plants > Roots > Rhizosphere > Soil ... | reverse complement strand
TGGCGGTAGATGAACGCCCCGGTCCGGTTCCAGAGCGGCGCGAGACGCCGCTGCTCGAAACCCGACAGCGGCGCCATCCCCAGGTTGAAGTACCGGTAGCCCTCCGCGCGTGCCCAGAGCATCAGCTCGACAAACAGGAAATCCATGATCCCCTTGGGCGCATCACGTGTGTGACGCATCAGATCGATCGAACATTCCTCGAGTTCCGCGCTGGTCCAGAGGTTCGCAAATGCGACGATGGACTCGCCGCGACGGACGACTGCACAGGCGCCGCGCTCGAGGTACGCGCGGTCGAAGAAGCCGAGCGAGAAGCCTTTCTCCGCGATCGACTTCGATGCCAGCCATTCCAGCGATACCCGTTCGAGATCGTCGAGCAGCGATGCCACCCGTTCCGCCGGCACGATTTCAAACGCAGCGCCGTCACGCGCGGCCTTGCGATGCGACTGACGGAGCGCCGCTCGGTGGCTGCCGTCGAGCGAAAAGGTGGCCAGCGCGACTCGCGCCTCCTCGCCGAGCTTTGACAACGATAAGCCCGCTTCGACGTACAGCGGCAGCGCCGACTCACCGACCTGGTAGAACACCGGCCAAGCATCGTAGTGATCGCACAACTCCTTGAACCGCCACACGAGGTCCTGCTGCTGCGCGCGCGGGCCAACGGGATCACCCATCGCGATCCAGCTGCGGCCGGACGCCTGGTACATCACGAACGCGGTGCGCGGTTCGTCGAAGAGCAATCGCTTGTCGCCGAGCAGCACGAGGCTGGCCTGCGCCTGGCGCGATCGGCTCGCGATCGACGCCGCGAGTGCCAGGTCGTCGGGCGTAGCGTTGGTGGGAGCTGGCCGCGCGGGCCGAAGCAACCGCCAGAGCCCCGCGCCCCCGGCGAGCAGCACGACGAGAAGACTCGCCCGCAGCATTCGCGGCGCATCGGCGTCGCGCGCAAACTGCCACCACAGCTCGTCGCGATACGGCACGTTCCGATGCACGAAGAGACCCACCCAGATAGAGGCACCGATCGCAACCGCAACCGCGACGGTCCAGGCCGGCGAGAATCGCTCCCGGAGCAGTGACGCCGGACGGGTGAATCGGTCGCGCCCCACCCAGAGCGCGGCGATCATCAGCGTCAGCAGGATGCTTTCCTCGTAGTCGACCCCCTTCAGCATCGACGCGACGACCCCTGCACCGAGAAGCCACATCGCGACGTGCCAGGCGCCGTCGAGTCGTCGATGCAGTCCCTGCGCGACGAGCAGCAGCATGACGCCGGCGGCACTGCCCGCCAGGTGCGAGGCCTCGAGGAGCGGTTGTGGCAGCAGTTCCGCGAGTACTGCGACACGCGATGGATCGGCCGGCAGTACCCCGGAGAACAGCAGCACCATCCCGGCCAGGAAGCTCGCCGCCGCGAGTGTCTGCGGCACCAGATACGCGATCCAGTTGCGCGCCATCGACCCGACGCGCCCGAGGCCTTCTCGATGACTGTGGGCCTCGTTCAGCACCAGCCCCGTCAATGCCACGGCGAACGGCACGAGGTAATAGACGACGCGATAGGCCACGATCGCGCCGAGCAGCGCGGGAGCCGGGACCTGCGGCAGACAGGCGATGATCGCGGATTCAAATACGCCCAGCCCGCCGGGAACATTGCTGACCGTTCCGGCCGCAAGCGCGAGCACGTACAGACCGGCGAACGACGCGAAGGTGACGCCGTGCCCCGCGGGCAGCAGCACGTAGAGCACACCGGCGGCGACGGCAAGATCGGCGCAGCCGACCATCACCTGCATCGCGGCCGTCGCGAGGCGCGGCAACGTGAGCGTCAGCGAGCCGACCTCGAGCGGTTTGCGCCTTACCGCTGCCAACGCCAGGTACGCAGCGACGATGGCGAGCAGTGCGACGCCGACACCGGTCCCCAGTGACCGCTGGATGTGCAGGACAGTGGCCGCGCTTCCGGCCTCGAACAGCAGCGACAGACCCGAGAGCGTCATCACGCCGAGCGCAAAGGTCAGTGTGCAGAAAGCAATGATCCAGCCGATCTCGGATGCGGGAAGGCCATTCGCCGAGTAGAGCCGGTAGCGCACCGACCCGCCGCTCAGCGCAGCGACGCCGAGGTTATTGCCGATCGAGAAGGCCATGAACGACGTGGCCATCGTGCGCCACGGCCCGAGCGAGCGGCCGAGCGCCCGCAGCGCCAGCGCGTCGTACTGCGTCAGTATCAGGTAGCCGAGCGCCGTGGCCGCGAGGGCGAGCGTCCACTGCCGTGGCCGAAGCGCACCCAGCGCGGCCGCGACCGCGCGCGGGTGAAACTCCGCAAGAACGTCGTGCAGCAGCCAGAGGGCGACCGCGAATATCGCAATCGGCAGGAAAACGCGGAACAGCGGGCGGGCGAGCGAGGCGCCCGTCCGGTCACTCGAGCTCGTAAGCGAAGTCGTACTCGCTGCCCTTCTCGTTGCGCGAGTGCAGTTTCATCTGCCCTCGGGCACTTGAGTACTTGCCGGTACCGCCCGTGATCGCCAGCACGGAATCTCCCTTGTCGTGGAACGGTCCCTGCACGGTGATCTGTCCGCCCGCGAGAAAAATCGTCCACCAGCATTCCCAGGACTTGCCGGCGACGGTGCGCACGCAATATCCCTGGTTCGTGCCGATCTTCTTTGCGTTGGCCTGATCGAAGATCGGATTCGCAAACGTCAGTATGTCCCCGGCCGAGTCTTCCTTTGCGCCGGTGTCCGTCACGGCGTCCGTGTCGGCGTGTTCGACCACGTGCAACACTTCCCCAGCCGACGCCGTCGCACACCAGGCGAGCGCAATCGAGCCGAGTACGAGCGCATTCGGTTGCATTTTTCCCCCGCGCTGGATCGAACTGGATGGGTCAAGCGGACAGGGCCGCAGTAGACGCCCGCCCGCGCTGCTTTGCAATGCGACTGCCGGCTGGCCATGCCAGCCCAGCGCTTCTTAAAGAGTCCAGGTTGGCTCTGAGGAAAATCGGTCCGCGAGGAAATCCACGAACGCCCGCACCTTGGGCGACAGATGGCGCCGACTCGGATAGACCGCGGCGATCGGCGTGCGTGGCGGCGCGAACTGCGGCAGCAATGGCCTCAGGCGCCCGGCCCGGATCTCGGGCGCCACGATGAAATCGGGCTCGAGCACTACGCCGAGTCCTGCGACTGCGAGTGCAGTGAGCATGCGGCCGTTGTTTGCGCGGACCCGGCTCGAGATGCGGACGGGGTGGCGACGTCCCTCGCGGTCCTCAAAAGTCCAGGCGCTCAACGCTGGCAGATATGAGTACTCGAGGCACTGATGCCGCAGCAGATCCTCGGGATGTCGCGGTTCGCCGTGCGCCGCCAGGTACGCAGGCGAGGCGCAGCATATCAATCGCGTATGACCGAGGCGCCGCGCAACCAGCCCGGGCGGCCCGCCCGTTCCGATGCGAACCGCAAGGTCGAACCCCTCCTCGACGAGGTCGGTGGTGCGATCCGACAGGTCCAGATCGAACGAAAGCTGCGGATGGCGCATCCCGAACTCGGCGATGGCGGGCGCCAGGTACCGCACGCCAAACGTGATCCCGCAGGTCAACCGCAGTCGGCCCTTCGGCACGACAGTTGCGGTGCGAACTACGCTCTCCGCCTCGTCGAGCTCCGCCAGCAATTGCACGCTGCGCTCGTAGAAGGCCTGCCCCGCTTCGGTGAGTGAGAGGCGGCGCGTCGTCCGGTTCAGGAGCCGCGCGTCGAGATACGCCTCGAGCTCCGCAACCTGCCGTGACACCGCGGAGGTCGAAACAGAAAGGCGTTCGGCGGCGCGGGCAAAACTGCCCAGCTCGACGACCTTTGCGAATGCGCTTATGGCCTGGAAGCGATCCAAGTCATCATTATTGCACCAATCGCAATAGTCTTTATCTGTTCACCGACTTTATGCCGGGTGTCGGGTGAAGCAAGCTACGCACCCGTTCGATCCCCGAGCGCACAAGGAGGCCAGCCATGAAGCTCTACTACACACCCGGCGCCTGCTCGCAGGCCCCGCACATCGTCCTGCAGGAACTCGATCTCAAGTACCAACCGATCAAGGTCGACCTGCCCGCGCACACCTTGCCGGATGGCTCCGATTTCCGGGCCATCAACCCCAAGGGCTATGTGCCGATGCTCGAGCTCGACGACGGCACGCGTCTCACCGAAGCCAACGTGCTGCTGCAGTACCTCGCCGATCGCAAGCCCGGCGCGCTCGCACCGCCGACCGGCTCGCTCGAGCGGTACAAGCTGATGGAATGGCTCGCGTTCATAGCGACCGAGGTGCACAAGGGATTTGGCCCGCTCTGGAATCCGCAGGTTGAGCCCGCGGTGCGTGAGCGCACGATCGCGGCGCTCGGCAACCGGTTCGGCTACATCTCGCAGACGCTGGCCAAGCAGCCCTATCTGACGGGCCAGACGTTCACGATCGCCGATGCGTATCTGTTCGTGATCCTGAACTGGACCGGTTATCACAAGGTCGACCTCAAACCCTGGCCGGCACTTACCGAGTTCCAGGCGAGGATCGCAAAGCGACCCGCCGTTCAGGCGACCCTGAAGATCGAAGGCCTGGTCAAATAACGGTAGCGGCTCGGAGCCACGTCGAACAATGGCTTCGAGCCATTCCTTGGGAGTGGCTCGGAGCCATTTTTTCAGCCGATGAGCGCCCTGCCGACATTCTTCATCTCGCACGGCTCGCCGATGCATGCGGTCGAGCCGGGTGACGCGGCAGGCGCCTGGCGTGCGCTGGCAGCATCGATCCCGCGCCCGCGGGCCATCCTGATTGCGTCAGCACACTGGGAAACCGGGCTGCCGATGCTCACGGGCCGGGATCGGCTCGAGACGATCCACGATTTCAGTGGATTTCCCGATGAGCTCTACCGCATCCGATACGACGCTCCGGGTGCGCCCGAAATCGCGAGCCGCGCGCTCGCGCTGCTGCGCGACGCCGGCTATACGGCGGCGATCGATGGGTGTCGGGGCATCGACCACGGCGCCTGGGTGCCACTGCGGTACATGTACCCGGACCGCGACGTGCCGGTGGCGCAGATCTCGGTGCAGCCCGCGCTCGGCACGGCGCACCATCTTCGCCTTGGCGAGGCGCTGGCGCCGCTTTCGGATGAAGGAGTGCTCGTGATCGGCTCGGGTCACGTCACGCACAACCTGCGCGACTGGTTTGCGAGCCGCCACGACTCCCAGGCGCTCGACTACGTGCCGAAGTTCGCCCAGTGGCTCAACGAGCGGATCGCCGAGGACGACCGCGAGGCGGTCCTCGACTATCGCGAGCGAGCGCCGTCGGGGGCGCGGGCGCATCCGACCGAGGAACATTTCCTGCCGCTCTTCGTCGCATGGGGCGCCGCGGGCGCCCATGCACAGGCAACCCGTGTGCTCGCGAGCATCGATGGCGGCGCGCTCGCCATGGACGCCTACCGCTTCGATCGACCCACGGCATGAATCGACTCTCCAGAAGGCAGTTCATCGCCGTTGCCGCAGCGATGGGCGCGACGATGGGCTGGGCGGACGCGAAGACGTCCCCTTCGAGCCTCGCGTGGCGAGAACGGCGAGATCTCTTCACTGAGGGCGTCGCTTCCGGCGACCCAGCCACTGAAAGTGTCCTGCTCTGGACTCGTTACTCTGCGGGCGGCACGGCCGAGGCGGTGTCGCTGACCGTCGAGGTGGCCGAGGATCCGGCATTCGAGCGCGTCGTAGCGACGGCACGCACTCGTGCGCTCGCAGCAGCCGACCATACGTGTCGCGTGCTGATCGGCGGCCTGCGGCCTGGACAGATCTATTGGTACCGCTTCGCCACTGAACGCGGCGAAGGCAGTCGCCTCGGGCGTACGCGCACGGCTTATCCGGCGAGCGATCCACGCCCCGTACGCTTCACATTCGTCAGCTGCCAGAACGTTTGTGAAGGCGCGCAGAATGCCTACCGCCGGATGATCTTCGAGGACGAGCACGCACCGGCGGAAGAACAGCTCGCGTTCGTTCTGCATCTCGGTGATTTCATCTACGAGGTGGTTGACTACCCGGAGGACCGGCCGGGTGGGCGCCGCTACGACCGGCGGCTGCGCGATCGCGTGCGTTTTCCCGACGGGGAGAAAATCGGCAAGTTCCGCATCGCCGCGACGCTCGCCGATTACCGCACGCTGTACCGCGCCTATCTACAGGACCCGGATTTGCAGGACGCGCGTGCACGCTGGCCCTTCGTGCCGATCTGGGACAACCACGAGTTCTCGTGGATGGGCTGGCAGTCGATGCGGCGCGTCCCAGGCGACGAACGTCCGGCGCAAACACGCAAGGTCACAGCAAACCAGGCATGGTTCGAGTATCAGCCCGCGCGCGTCGCGAAGTCGGGCGGCGTCGCGCTGGAGCGCTTTGAGGCGCCCGTGGTGAAGGACACGCCCATCGGGAATTTCGACGGCGACGGGCTAGGCCAGGAGCCGAACAATCTTGCGGCCCTCGGCAGCCTCACAGGTTATCGAAGCCTGCGCTGGGGCCGGCACCTCGATCTCATCATCACGGATCAGCACAGCTACCGCTCCGAGGATCCGAGCGGCCGGCCCGAAGCCAGCGTGTTTTCGAGCAACGACTTTCCCAACCTCGTTCCGCAGGAAGCGCTCGAGATTCTCGATGCGGGGCGTACATACGGGGGCGGGAACGCTCCCGGCGCGATTCGCTACGGCGAGACGGAAGTCGCGAACTTCCGCAAGGACGGGATGCCGCAGTCGATTCTCGGCGCGCAGCAGAGGAAATGGTTTCTCGAAAGGCTGCGCGCTTCCGGCGCCACCTGGAAGGTGTGGGGCAACTCCAGCGGCACGCTCGACACGCGCGTGGATCCGCAGAACCTGCCAACAGGCTTGACGAAACCGTGGCCCGGCGCGAGCTACGCAACGTTTGGATTCGGTGACTACAGCAGCGCATATGTCGAGCGCGCTGCGATATACGACGTCGTGCGTGACTCCGGTATCACCGGGTTCGTGACCGTTTCGGGTGATCGCCACAGCTTCTGGGCGGGACTTGCAGCGAGCTCGCTGCCACCGCAGGCATTCGAGCCGGTGGGCGCAGCGTTCATCACCGGCTCGGTGTCGGCGCCGGGCCTTGTCGAAGCACTGGAATACAACCTTCCGAAGGATCACCCCCTGCGCGCACTCTATCTCACGGATGTGCCCGGCGAGGAGCGGCCGCGCCCCGCGGTGAACATGCTGCTGCGCCACGGTGTGCGCTCTTGCCTCGAGTATCAGTCCAGCCGCGATCTCGACCGCGCGCGACGTGTTTCGAATCCCGCGCTGGCCCCGCATCTCTCGTTCCTCGATTGGGGCGGTCATGGCTACGCGGCGCTGCGCGTTTCGACCGATGCGGTGGAGTGCGAGTTCGTGTGCATCCCGCGGCCGCTCGAAAGGAGCGAAGGCGTGGAAGGCGGTCCGCTGCGTTATCGCGTCGTACACCGCGTGCCGTTGTGGCACAAGGGAGAGCGGCCGAAGCTCGAGCAACGAGTGATCGAGGGCGACCCTGGCCTTTCGATCTAACGACCGATCAGACAAGAGCGCAAAGACCGGCGCAACGAGGAATGCGCCTGCGGCTCTGCACCGCCCCGGGTAAACTCCCGCCGCGGAGGTGCCCATGGCTGCGGTGACCGACGAGGCGATCGGATACGCTTATCCCGAAATCGATTTCGGCACGGACGACGTTCCTGATCTCGAGGAGCTGATGGCGCAGCTGCAGGCGCAGGGCAAACGCGTCGTGCGTATCCGCTATATCGGGCAGCCCGCCTGGCTGATCCTGCGTCACAAGGAACTCTATGACGCCTTCATGGACAGCGCGCATTATCCATGCAGCGCGGCGCACCTGCGTCACAGCTCGCCCGTCATGGGCAAGAGCATCCTCTGTCTCGACGGTGACGAGCATCGGATCAAGCGCGCGCTGGTCGCGAGCGCGTTCCTTCCCTCAGCCGTGCGTGGCTACACCGAGCGTCTGCTGCGACCGATCGCCAATCGCCTGATCGACGGCTTCGCGGGTCGTCGTGAGCTCGACCTGGTCGCAGAATTCACACGGCGCCTGCCGGTGCTGGTCATCACAGGTCTCCTCGGCGTGCCGAACGAGAACGAGCGGCAGCTGATCGAATGGATCGAGGGGCTTTTCAGCTATCCGTGGGACCCGGCGTTCGCGCTCAAGGCGAAGGATGAGGTCACCGCCTTCTTCCTGCCGATCATCCACGCTCGACGCGCCGAGCCGCGCGAGGATCTCATCTCGCTGATCGCGGCTGCACAGTTCGAGGGGCATCGACTCACCGACGAGGAGGTGCTCGCCTTCGTGCGCCTGCTGTTCCCGGCCGGCGCCGATACGACCTACCTGGCGCTCGGCAGCATGATGAACCACGTGCTGGGCGACGCCGAGCTCAAGGCGCAGCTGCGAACCGAGCCGGGCCTGATCCCGAAAGTCGTGGACGAGTGCCTGCGGCTCTACAACACGACGGCCTTTCTACCGCGCTACACGGAGTCGGGCATCGACTACGAGGGCGTCCGCATCCCGCCCAATTCCTGGGTGCTGTTCGGCATCCGCGCCGCGAACCGCGATCCGGAGGTATTTCCGGACCCGGAGCGCTTCGCCATCGCACGTGATCGCCGCCGCAGCCTGACTTTCTCGGTCGGACCACATGCCTGTCTCGGCATGCACCTGGCGCGCGCCGAGATGAACGTCTCGCTCGAGCTCCTGCTGCGACGCCTGCCGGGCCTCGGCCTCAGGAACGGCAAGGTCGCGATGACGAACGCCGTGCTCCGAGGTGTGCGTGAGCTCCCGGTCGTTTACGACGCAGTGCTACCAGCCTGAACGATCCCGTTGCGCGCGGTCAGGTGGAGCACGATGGCGAGCAACGCCATGCACCACACGATGACGGCGCTCGACGGCAGATCCGTCAGGACCGACACCGCGAGCCCGACCACGTAGCTCGCAACGCCGAGCGCAAGACCGAGCGCGAGCTGCCCTCGTGGCGCATGGCGGTATGTCGCGACCGCCGGCACGATGAGCGTCGTGAATACGAGGTACACCCCGACGAGCTGGACGGACATCGTCACCATTACGGCGAAGATCACGTAGAAGCCGAGGCGGCCGAGTCGCTCGCGCCAGCGGAACCAGACCGCGAGAAACACGGCCGTGAGCACGCCCGCACCAATCAGCTGATCGGTCCCGACCCACAAGATCTGGCCCGCGAGCAGGTCCTTCAGATATTCGCCGCCGTGCGGGTTGTTGGCCAGCAACAGGATCTGCGCCGTGGACGCCAGGACGAAGACGATACCGATCAGGGCCTCCTGCACGTCAGGCCGCTTGCGCTCAGTCCAGGTGAGCAGCAGCGAGCCGGCGAGCGCTGCGGTGACCGCAGCGATCTGTGTCGCCCAGCCCGCCAGCTCGTGACCAAAGGTGTGCGCCGCGATCACCCCGAGCGCCGCCACCTGCGCGATCGCGAGATCGATGAACACGATTCCGCGCTTCAGGACCTGCTGTCCGAGCGCCACGTGCGACAGCACGACCAGGAGGCCGGCGACGAGCGCCGGCCACAGGATGCTCAGATCGACCGCGAAGTTGTTCACTTCGGCACCGCCAGCAGTAGCTTGATGGAATCATCGAAGAGCCCGTACAGATCCTTGGCACCCGGTGTGCCCCCGACCGAAAACGGCAGGGTCACGACCGGGGCATGCACGCGCTCCGAAAGCCAGTTGGCTGCTTTCGGATCGTTGTAGGCGTTGCGCAGGATCATCCGCGGCGGCGCGGACGAGAGCGTCGTGACGAGTTCCGCAAGGTACCCGGCGCTGGGTGGCACACCGGGTTTGGGCTCGATTGCGGCAAGCTGCTTTAGACCGAGCCAGCGGCAGAGATACGACTGGTCCTTGTGCATTACCACGACCGGCACGCCCTTGAGCGGCGCCGCCTCCGCCTCCCAGCGGGTGATCGCCGCCTGCCATTTGGCCTGAAACTCCGAGTCGCGGCCCTCGTAGTAGCCGGCGTTCGCCGGATCGATCGCAGCGAGCCGCGCAGTGAGCGCCTTCGCGACGATCGCAACGTTGCGCGGATCAAGCTGCACGTGCGGGTTGCCTTGCGGATGTATGTCGCCCATCGAGCGGTCGAAGGCCGTCGGCACTTCGATCAGCTTCAGCTGCGCTGTCGCCTCGAAATAACCCGGCGTTCCGGGCCGAACCTTCGGATTGCCTGATTCCTGCAGCAGCACCGGCAACCAGCCAACCTCGAGCTCGGCGCCGTTGGCGACCACCAGGTTGGCGTTGCGCGCGCGCGCAACGAGGCTGGGCTTGGCATCGACGCGATGCACGTCCTGCAGCGCATTGGTGGCGGTGTAGACGTCGACCTTGTCACCGCCGA
>Ga0207706_10007108_pt1 | contig 10357 bp, 6 predicted proteins | sample KBSC53metaG_FD_184318 | JGI IMG/M metagenome (GOLD analysis project Ga0207706, IMG submission 184318) | Corn rhizosphere microbial communities from Kellogg Biological Station, Michigan, USA - KBS C5-3 metaG (SPAdes) (version 2) | ecosystem: Host-associated > Plants > Roots > Rhizosphere > Soil ... | reverse complement strand
AGAAAAGCCGGGTTAGCAGGTTCGCCATTATTATTGGAAGGGTTACCCCTTACAAACAGTATTTCATTGCCACCAGGCGTAAACTGGACGTTACTGATTTCTATTCCGTCATCCCCGGTATAATTCGTTATCGCTTTTGCCGCGAATGAAGGACCTTCTGCTGTAAAAATATTTCGCGACCCTTTGTTATTAAACACCCATGCCATTGACTTACCATCGGCTGAAGCGATCAGATCGGTGGGAAATGGCGGCGCCAGATAGTTTTCTATTGTTTGAGCGCAGCAGGTATTAGCGATCATCAATAAGAGAAAGAAATGTTTTTTCATGTGTTGTGTTTGCAGTTTATGTGGGTTTATTCAAGCTTATAAGTCTTTCGCAGTTCCTCAAGGATCTTATGATTGATAAGCGCATAATCATTCATCTGCAATGTTCTGCTCGATACCATCATTGTTTTATAAAACATCACCATATTGGCCGCTTCATCCCTGTTAAATGTCGAAAGGTTTAAAATATTTGCTTCAATAAGCTTGTTGCTGCTTTGATAGAGGTTAAGCAGGTCAAGAAAAGCGGCATTGGGACTCATCTTGCGCACATTGTCCACCCATTTGAAATCATAATGTTGCAGAATGAACGGTTTTATCGGGTTAGCGAAGAATTGATACTCTTGCTCATTGCGATACCGTACATTGTTTATAGCTACGCTAATGTCGCCGAATAATTTTTGCAATTCAGCATCTTTAAAATATCTGAGTGAGCCGGAACTTTTTAACTGGCTGAGGATACCATCTTTTGGCTCGAAAGTATAGCTATTGATAAGATAAAATACAGTAGTGTAGGCCGGGTAAAATCTTTTAGGGATATCAGTTAGCGAACTATCCTTTATATAGCTATATAAATAATCGCAGTCCCGTTCTTTATCCAAACGTGCATTCACTTTTTTTGCGAACGCAATTGAATCTGCATAAAATTCAGAATATAATTCGCGGGCATATTGTTTTTCACGTTCGTGCTCGGCCTTGGTTTCTCTTATATTTTCTGCAATAAAACCAAGAAACACCGCGAGAAATAACATGAAAAATTCAAGCAGGTATTCTCCCCATTTTTTCTTATGGGTTACATGGTTCGGATGTTTGTGTACTTCCATGCTGTCAATTTCTGATTTCGGGATTTCTGATTTTACTAATTTCGGGCTGTTCAATAGGTTAGATAGGAAAAGGTGGAAAGGATAATAAATATAAACTTATTTCTATTTTAAAGTTAAAAGAATCAGGCTCAATTTCCATTTACAAATCAATTCGTATTTTCACCCCGATTTATCTCTGCAAAAACTGCCAAGCATGCAACTGAAACAAGTCCCCACTGTTGAGAGCATTGACCCGGAAGTTTTCAAAAATGAATTTTATGAACCGGGCTTGCCCGTCGTCATCAAAGATCTTTCAAAAGACTGGCCTGCCTACCTTAAATGGAACTGGGATTATTTTAAAGAACTGGTGGGAGACAAAAGAGTTCCCTTATATAACAATGTAAAAAGTGATGCCTATACGCCTATCAATACAGCCGACGATTATAAGACATTTGGCGAGTATATTGATATGATCAGCCGGGGACCGGCGGCGTGGAGAATTTTTTTATTCAACATTTTCGATCATGCGCCCCAGCTGACGAAGGATTTTACATGGCCGGAGCATTTGATGAAAGGCTTTGTAAAAAAATACCCGATGCTGTTTACAGGAGGAGCTACATCCATTACCCACATGCATTTTGATATGGACCTGTCTCATATTTTACATACGCAATTTGCCGGCAGAAAAAGAGTATTGCTTTTTCCGTTTGAAGAACAACATAGACTTTATCGCAAGCCGTTTGAAGTATTAAGCCTGGCTGATTTCTCACATTATCATGAAGGCAATGGCGCACCTGATTACCAAAAATTCCCTGCGTTAAAGCTTGCGCAAGGATATGACCTTACTCTTGGTCATGGGGATACATTATTCATGCCTGCTGGTTACTGGCATCATATGGAATATCTTGACAGTGGTTTTGCCATGAGCCTGCGGGCGCTTCAGCCTTCATTGCTTGGCAAATTCAAAGGCGCCTGGAATTTGTTTGGAATGAGAACTATTGACACGGTGATGAAAAGAACGATGCCAAAACCATGGTATAACTGGAAGCAGAAAAAAATATTCACTGAGGCAAAAAAAGAACTGGGAACTGAAGTATAAAAATTAAACCCTCACTGCGAGGGTTATTTAATTTTTTTCTGATCATTGGATCGTCCAGACTTCATTTCCTTTTAATAACTTATCAAGATCCGCAGGTTTTTTTGCTTTTGCATTTGCAATTTGCAATTCCATTACTTCTTCATAGCAGGGACGATCGGTTTCATAGAATACCCCAAAAGGTCTTGGTAAATGACCTTCTATTTGCGGATCATCAAAAATTCTCAGGAGTATTTGTGATTTGAACATATCGTGTTCGTCATGTATCCAGCAATCATCGGCGCTGAAACCGTCTGAAAGATTTACAATCCTGGGTGTGAATCCATCAAGCCGGATCCCTTTGTCATTGTTAACGCCAAACAACAGCGGTTTGCCCTGTTCCAGGAAAAGTGTTTCTGCAGCCTTTGAACTTTTTTCCGTATAAACTTCAAAGGCGCCATCATTAAAAATGTTGCAGTTCTGATATATTTCCAGGAATGAAGCTCCCCTGTGGCTATTAGCTCTTATAAGCATGGCCTGTAAATGTTTGGGGTCGCGATCCATACTTCTTGCAACAAATGTGGCGTCGGCGCCACGGGCTAATGCCAGTGGGTTAAACGGGTGATCAATACTTCCAAAAGGAGTTGATTTAGTTATTTTATTCTCTTCTGAAGTAGGAGAATATTGTCCTTTTGTTAAGCCATAGATCTGGTTATTGAACAATAAAATATTTACATCGAAATTGCGGCGCAGCAAGTGAATAGTATGATTACCTCCAATACTTAAGCCATCTCCGTCACCGGTAACGATCCATATGCTTAGTTCTGGCCGTGCGGCTTTTAACCCGCTTGCTACAGCAGTCGCACGCCCGTGAATTGAGTGCATCCCGTATGTGTTCATATAATAAGGGAACCGCGATGAGCACCCGATACCTGAAATGATCACGATGTTTTCTCTTGGGATACCCAATGTAGGCATTACCTTTTGAACCTGGGCAAGGATCGAATAGTCACCGCATCCGGGGCACCAGCGTACTTCCTGGTCAGTGGCAAAATCTTTTGCTGTTAGTGCAGGGGCGGCTGTAATTGTATCGCTCATAGTGAATAAATAGGGGTTCTGCAAATTTAAACAATATCAAATGAGAGACAATGCATATAGGAACTAAACATTGACTTTATTTAATTTTTTAACCTTTCTGTGAAAACAGGCAGCGTTTTTTAGAGGGAGACCTATCGTCTTAATTAGTATTTTCATTGAATAATTATCGATCAATGAAGAAATTTTTATTGGTTTATTCTATCTTTTTTCTAGCCACTTATTCTTATTCACAAACCAGGGAACCCGTTAAAGTAACGGATATGCTGAAGATAAGATCTATCAGTGGAATTAACCTCTCCAATGATGGAAGCAAGGCAGTTTTTACAGTTACAACTATCGAACCTGAAGGGGAGTCCAAATGGGATGGCAAATACGTCAACCAGGTTTGGATGGTGAATACTGACGGTGCTTCATCTCCCAGGCAATTAACTGCAAAAGAAGGCTCATCCCAGGCCGCATGGGATCCTGATGGCAAACAAATTGCTTTTGTCCGTGCAGTCGATGGCAAGCCGCAGATATTTTTGTTGTCTCTTGATGGGGGCGAAGCTATTCAACTCACCAAATTCAGGTATGGCGCCGGCACACCAAAATGGAGCCCTGATGGCAAGCAACTATTATTTTCATCAAACATTCCTTTAAAGGATCTCATAAAAGATTCTTTGTTGAATCCTTCCCATTCCGTTCCATCCTGGTCATATGAGAAGCCCGGTTTTGATAAAAATGATTATCTGAAAAACCCGAGCGCCAAAGCTGATCCCGATGGAAATATGGAAGAGATCAGGGCCTATCTCGAAAACGATGTGAGCGATAATAAGGCAAAAGTGGTCGATAAATTAAATTTCCAGGATGAGATGGGAGTAAGTACGGACCTGAGCTTTAATCATTTTTTTCTTATCAAGATTGACGCTCCTGCGAATCCCATCGAGCTTACAAAAGGTTTTTACCGTTTCAACTCTGCCGATTTCACTCCCGATGGCAAGCAAATTATACTGTCGGGTGATGTTGATTCTGTTCAGCACCCGGATCGTTCGTTAGAAAGCGAGATCTTTATTGTAAATGCAGATGGAAGCAATCTGAAAAAAATTTTGGGTGAGAAAGAAATGAATTTTAACTCTCCCCAGGTTTCACCTTCTGGACAATGGCTGGCTTTTCAATATGGGAAAACATCTTTTGTTACTGTTCCTGAGCTAGCTGTTATTCCATTGACGGGTTCGATAAAAGATAAAACAGACATTCACTTTGATCGCAACAAAGGAAACCTGGTATGGAGCAAAGATGAAAAATATATCTATTTCAGTGCCCAGAGTAATGGCGGCCAGCCCCTTTACCGTGCAGACGTCGCAACAAAAAAGGTTGAACAGCTTTCTGACTACAGCAGCGGTATCACCGGCTTTGATCTTGTCAGTGATAAAATGATCTGCATAAAAACTGAAGTAGCAGATCCTTTCGATATTTATATCGCTGATGCCAATGCAAAAAATTCAAAACGTGTAAGCGATTTTAATTTCAGTTGGGCACAAGCAAAACAACTCTCATTTCCCGAAAAGAAAACTTTTACGAATGACAAGGGAATGATCGTTGAATACTGGATCATGAAGCCGGTAAATTATGAAGCGGGGAAAAAATATCCATTGCTTTTAGAAATTCATGGGGGGCCGGCAGCTATGTGGGGACCAGGTGAAACAACGATGTGGCACGAATACCAGTTTTTCTGCAGCAAAGGTTATGGCGTTGTGTATTGCAATCCCCGGGGCAGCGGTGGATACGGGTTTGATTTTCTAAGAGCAAATGTCAATGATTGGGGAACAGGTCCGACAAGTGATGTCTTGACGGCTTTGGATAAAACGGTTGCAACCGAAAGCTGGGTTGATACATCCAGACTGGTGGTGACAGGTGGATCATATGCAGGTTACCTTGTTGCATGGATCATTGCGCATGACCACCGGTTTAAAGCTGCTTGTTCGCAGCGTGGAGTTTACGACCTGGCAACTTTTTTTGGAGAAGGGAATGCATGGAGGCTGGTGCCGAATTATTTTGGTGGTTACCCCTGGGAGGCGGCTACAAAAGCAACTCTGCAAAGGGAATCGCCGATAAACTATGTACAGAATATCACGACTCCATACATAATTTTTCATGGAGAAAATGATCGTCGCACGGGTACTACCCAGGGTGAAATGTTGTATCGCAGTTTAAAAGTTTTAGGGAGACCAGTCGAATACGTGCGACATCCCGGAGCCACCCATGAGATCACGAGAAGCGGCAACAACCGGCAACGTATCGATCAAATGCTAAGGACGTATGAGTTTTTTGAGAGATGGATAGGTAAAAAGTCTTTTTAAATTATATTTAAATCATACTAGATGAAATTCAACAAAAAATTTATTGTGATCGGAGGTGCCATTGCTTTTGTGATTATCGGAATTGCGGCAAGTAAACCGCCAGGAGAAAAATATAAGAACCTGAAAGTGCTTCCCAAAAATATTTCGGAACAAACAATGGATACAGTGATGCATGAATTTGAAAAAGCTTTAGGTGTAGAGTGTGAATTTTGCCATGTGAAACCGGCAGACTCAACAGCAGACTGGGACATGGCCCTTGATGACAAACCTGAAAAAAATATTGCCCGCAAAATGATCACCATGAGCAATAAGATCAACAAAGATTTTTTTAATGCTAATACAAAATATGGAGATGAAAATGCCTTATTGGAAATACATTGCGTAACCTGTCATCATGGGCAACCTCATCCTGAAATGGAAGAAGAGGAAGAAACTAAAGAGAAACAACAATAAAAGTTTTCCTCGTTAAGCGTTTCTATAAAACAAAAACCACCGCGATCAACGGTGGTTTTTTTATGCACTCATTGTCTAGTAACCCGGATTTTGGGGAAGAATATTTGGGTTAGCATCCACTTCCGGCTGTGGTATGGGCCATGTCCATTCACGGGCAGCCAGATCCAGCGTACAAAAACTGTTGCAGTCGTCCCTGTTAACTATATGTGTCGTTCTTTTAAGATCAAAAAAGCGATGCCCTTCACATATCAATTCTTTTCTTCTTTCCTGTGCTATTGCATCGGTTAATGCAGCTCCGCTGAGTACTTCCGGGACGTACCCATTGATACGTGCAGCTCTCAGAGTATTGAGATCATCAAGAGCAGTGGCTTCGTCACCATTCCTGGCAGAAGCTTCGGCGCGTACCAGGTACATTTCACCAGTACGGAATGCTTTAAAATTTACAACACCGTCCGGATTTCCCAGCTGAGCGCTCTTTGCCAGGTATTTTGATAAAACCAGTCTGCCGGAAATATCCTTGAAGTAGGAAGAATAGCGTACATCGTTTACCGGGTCATAAGTAGAAACCAACGTTGGATTGGGTTTGTACTGGCTCCTGCCTTCTGGTGACGGTGCAACGGGAAAATAAACATTTGATCCCGGTGATCCCTGGCCTGCCTCAAATATGCAAGACCACAATACCTCACTATTAGAAGCATCCTTCCATATATCAGGGAACTCCGAGATATCGGCCAGGGGTCTTGCATCAATGGCAAGTGTTGCATACTGAATAGCATCATCAAGCTGGTTGCTGTATAAATACATTCTTGCAAGCATGGCATTTACTGCGTCAGCGTCAATGTATGCACGACTATCACCATCATTAATGTCATGATCCATGTTGGTCATGAGTGTCGCTGCATTTTTAAGATCCTGTTCAATATGATCATAATCTTCTTTTACGCTACCGCGGGCAGGTTTTTGTTCATAATCAAAAACGGTGAGATATGGAATGCCCGGCGATGTGGAATTGCGATCGTAATCATCTGCAAAATATCTCAGCAGGTCAAAATGAACCAGGGCTCTTATGGCCAATGCCTGCGCCTTGATACGATTGACAGCTCCCTGGTCTTCTGCGGCAAATTTGTCAATGTTATTTTCAACGATATTGGCCTTTGCAATAATTGCGTACCCTGCTATCCAGGTGTTTTCAATTTGTGATTCATCTTCAGCATAGGCCCATCTCGAAAAAACTCTTTCATTTCCCAATGATTCGTCTGTTTCGTTTAAATTATCACTCAACATATCAGGCAGGGTAACAAAAGCATTCGACGCCGCATCGGTTGCTCCATAATAATTTGTATTTTGGAAGGCGGCATAGGCACCCGTTAAAGCAAATTCAAAATCCTGGATCGAGTTCAATTCTTGTCCATCGAGAATATATTGTGGCTTTACATCAACCACTTTTTTGCAAGATGCCAGGGAACATATAAGAAGTATGGTGACAAAAAATTTTTTCGTTATCATAGATGATAATTTTATTTTTTTAGAATCCAACACTTACGCCAAACGTGACGGTTTTTAATTGTGGGTACACAGAGCCACCTAATACGCCTGTTACCACTTCCGGATCATATCCAAGGAACTTATGCCAGACATACAGGTTTTCTCCCTGCGCAAAAATTCTTACACTTCTTATTTTTATTTTGTTTAAAACATGTTCAGATAAATTGTAGCTCAGCATCACGTTACGAAGCCGGAGATAATCGCTTTTTTCAACGAACCTCGACGTCTCGCCATGCAGATCATTGAATGGACTGGGAATATTTGTAACGTCTCCCGGTTTCTTCCACTCTTGTAACATTGAAGAGGCAAGGTTGGAAAACCAATAAATGGAATTTTCAACATTATACCTGTCATTGTTATATGTATAAGCTCCATAAGCGTAACTGAAAAGTACATCGAGACTAATACCCTTATAATTCCATGTCGTGGAAAAACCACCGAAATTGGGTGGGTCGGAAGAACCTACGATCGCCCTGTCATCCGGGTCATAAACGTTAGTTGTGGATTTTCCGTCTTTTTTATAATAGAGCGCATCTCCATTTTGAGGATCCACACCGGCATAACGAACAACATAAAATGAATTGATCGGCTCACCAACCCTGTTGATGTTTAATCCATTTATATTATCATTCTGACCGTTTTGATCAAGGAGTTTATTATTGTTATGGCTATAGTTTAATCCAAGAGTCCATATAAAATCTTTGGTTTTTATTACATCACCGCTTAAAGAAATTTCAATCCCCTGGTTTTGCAACTTACCAAGATTGTTGTTGATGGATTGGAAACCCGATGTACGCGACAATTGCCTGTCTAAGAAGAGATCTTCTGTTTTGTTGTTATAGACTTCAATTGTCCCCCCCAATCTACCTTTGAACATTGTGAATTCAACTCCTGCATTGAACTCAAGTTTTCTTTCCCAGGTTAGCGTTTTTGGAAGGTTGATAAGCGCAAGGCCACCTACTCCATTGTAAACAGTGGGACCAAAATATTCACCTGTTGTAAAATCACCAATACCCTGGCTTCCTACAGAACCGTAACTAACCTTTAACTTCAAAGCATTTAACCAGCTTCTTGTTCCTTCCATGAAATTTTCTTCAGACATGATCCAGCTAGCACCCACCTGTCCGAAATTTGACCAACGCTCTTCTTCCGAAAGTCGTGAGGAACCATCTCTCCTCGCTCCGGCATTGAGATAATATTTTCTTTTGAATCCGTAGACGGCATCGATAAAATAGGAGACGAGCCCATTTTCAGTTGCAGATCCGGTTACTGTTGGGATGTAGCCGTTGGTGGCGGTTCCTGGTGTAATTCCTGCTTCATTTTTGAATGGTCCTACCAGGCCAAACCCGTTGAAGCCAAAATTCTCACCTTTACCTTGAATGACTTCATTGTAGATCGCAGCGTTTATTTCGTGATCGCCCATTGTATGCTGGTAACTTATAGATGTAGTTCCCGTATAGCGGAAATTTTTTGAATAACCCCGCGTGACCTGGCCATTGCCACCTTGTGCTTGCGCACCCTGGTCGGTGCTTTTGTCAAGGTAAAGGAACGATTCATTTTCGGTAAGATCAGCACCCCAGACAGTTCTTGCTTTCAAACCTTTTACCCAGGGAACATTCCATTCAAGATAAACGCTGCCTACTCCTTTGATCTGATCCGAGTTACCATTATTTTCCAGTAACTCCTGCAAAGGATTGGGCTGCCCTTGTAAATAATCGATCTGGTAATTTCCATTTGCGTCATATAGATTAAGATATGGATTAAACCACCTGATCGCATTTAACGGGCTTCCAATGTATGAGTCATTTTCTCTTGTCCCTATCATTCTTGAATATCCCAACGTGCCGTTCAATCCAACGTTAAAATTTCCAAACGAATTATCAATATTTATACGCCCGGTATAACGTTTCAGACCCGTTGTGACCACTACACCTTGCTGATCAAAAATAGATCCCGATAAATAGAAGTGTGTTTTGTCATTGCCGCCAGATACACTGAGCTGGTGTTGTTGCGTGGTTCCCTTGTGAAAAAGAATATTCTCGATGTTATAATCTAATTTACTGAGGCTGTCGACTTCATCCGGCGTCCATCCAAACGGATTTGGCCCATAGTCGGGCCTATCATAAAATTCATACTGCAGTTTTTCAGCGGATGTCATCAGCTTCAGTTTGTTTGTCGGGAGTTGAGAATAGCCATATTGAAAATCATAATTGACTTGTGTTTTGCCGCCTCTTCCTTTTTTTGTAGTGATGACGATCACACCGTTAGCGCCGCGTGATCCATAAATAGAAGTAGATGATGCATCTTTTAATACAGTATAAGATTCAATGTCTCCTGGATTAATGGTGGCGAAGTCGGCAGCATTTACCTGTACCCCATCTATTATATACAATGGAGTGTTGCTTCCGTTAATAGATCCTTTACCACGAATAGTAACCACAGCTGCAGCACCGGGCTGACCACTTTGTGATTGTGATAATAAGCCGGGAACTCTGCCCTGTAACGCTTTGTCGAACGAACCAAGAGGCGTCAATTTCACTTCGTCGCCTGATAATTTTGAAATGGAGCCCGCCACCTGTCTCTTGTTTTGTGGGGCGTAGCCGGTTATCACTACTCCCTCAAGGCTGCGTTGTGCCTGTTCCATGACCACGTTTAAACTCGTGTTATCCGCTGTCACTTCTTTATCGGCAAAACCGATATTTGTAAAAATGATCACAGCATTGG
>Ga0207706_10007105_pt1 | contig 10361 bp, 9 predicted proteins | sample KBSC53metaG_FD_184318 | JGI IMG/M metagenome (GOLD analysis project Ga0207706, IMG submission 184318) | Corn rhizosphere microbial communities from Kellogg Biological Station, Michigan, USA - KBS C5-3 metaG (SPAdes) (version 2) | ecosystem: Host-associated > Plants > Roots > Rhizosphere > Soil ... | reverse complement strand
AGCATCGAGGCTTTGTGGTCGTAGGCGACGCGCTGGGCGTGGTCGATCAGCGCGTCGGGGTCGCTGTCGAGGGTGACGCCGAGCGCCGCCGAGACGGCCTTGCCCTCGTCGACCAGCTTCGTCACCAGCGCCCGCAGCTCCGGGTCGTCGCAGAGCCGGCCGTGGGTGAGGCCGGTCAGCGCCCCGAGCGGGTTGCTCGCCGCGTTGAAGATCACCTTCGTCCACTGGGCGCCGCGGGCGTCTTCGAGCGCCCGGGTCGGCATCCCGGAGCGCGACAGGGTCTCGGCCAGCAGCTCGACCTCCGAGTAGGCGGGCGGCGCCGGCTCGAAGGGGCCGATCGAGGTCTCGCCGGCGGTGTCCCAGGAGACCAGGCCGGGCTCGAGGATGCGGCCGGCGGGGAAGGTGGTGCCGCGGATCACGCGCTGCACGTGCCCGGCAAGCACCTCCTCGTTGCCGATGCCGTTCTGGACCGACGCGACCGCCCCGTCGGCGAACGCCGGCGCGGTCGCAGCGATCGCAGGCTCGGTGTGCATTGCCTTCGTGGCGACGATCCCGAAGTCGCACGGCGGCAGCTCGGCCGCGTCCGTCGTCGCGCGCACCTGTCCGACGACCTCGCCTGCGCCGGAGAGCCGCAGGCCGTTCGCGTTGATCGCGTCGACGTGCTCGCGCGAGAGGTCGTATGCCCACACCTCGACGTCGTCCAGGTTCGCCAGGTTCGCCGCGAACAGCGAGCCGACCGCCCCGCAGCCGACGATGCAGACCTTCACGCGTTCCTCCTCAGGCGGGGGAGCCGGAACTCCCGCCCGCCGGTCAGCCCCGATGGCTTCAGGATCAACACGAGCGCCATGATCGCCGCCAGGAAGACGAGCCGGGAGCCCGACGGTAGGTCGAGCTTGTAACCGAGCACGTGCACGCCCTGCTCGGACTGGCTCAGGAACGAGTCGAGGCCGCTGACCGCGAGCGCGCCGACGACCGCGCCCCAGAGGCTCGTCACGCCGCCGACGACCAGCATCGCCAGCGTCAGGAACGTGAGCTCGAGGTAGACCTGGTCGGTCGTGATCGAGCCGAGCTGGTGCACGAGCAGGCCGCCGGCGAAGCCGCCGAGCGCGCCCGAGAGAGTGAACGCCCAGAGCCGCTGCTGGTGGACTCGCACCCCGACCCCGGCGGCCGCGGCCGCGTCCTCCCGCGAGGCGCGCAACTGCCGGCCGAGGCGGCTGCGCTGGTAGGCGAAGGCGACCGCGATCACGACCAGCGCGCCGAGCGTCGCCTGCAGCGGCCCGGTCGACTCCGGCACGAGCGAGAGCGTCGTCGCACCGGGGCCGATCCTCGTCCACTGCTGGAGCACGTTGTTCGTGATCTCGAGCACCGCGAGGGTCGCGATCCCGGCGGCGAGGCCCGACAGCCGCATCAACGGCAGCCCGACAAGGAACGCGAACAGACCGCCGAGTGCCGCGGCGAGCAACAGCGACGGCACGTTCCCGATCGTGTGGTCGCGCAGGAGCGGGAAAAGCGTCGTCAGCACGCCCTTCTTCGACTCGAGTGGCACCGTCATCACACCGGAGGCGAACGCGCCGACCGCGACGAAGCTGATCTGGCCGAACGAGAGCACGCCCGAGTTGCCGACGAAGACGTAGATCGAGACGACGATCGCGACCGCGACGAGCGCGTTCAGGAAGTAGACCTCGTTGGCGGGCGAGGCGGTTGTCGAGACCAGCCCGACCACTACGACGAGCAGCGCCGGCCCGGCAAGCTGGACGAGCGGGTCGAGCCACCGCCTCATACGCGCTCGGGCGCCGTCCGGCTGCCCCAGGCGAACAGCCCCTCGGGGCGCAGGAGCAGCACGAGGATGACGAGCGCGAAGAGGGCGGACGGCAGGTAGACCGTCTTGTCGGTCGGCAGCAGCCCGTTGATCAAGCCAGAGGCGACGCCGATCGTGAAGCCGCCGAGAGTCGCTGTCCAGAGGCGGTCGATGCCGCCGACGACGACGCCGACGAGGACGATGATCGTGTCTTGCAGGGCGAAGTCCGGCGTCACGAACGGCTGCTGCACGGTCATCATCACCGCCACCACGGCGGCCAGCAGGCCCGAGAGGAGCACCGAGAACGCGATCACGCGGTTCGCGCGCACACCGAGCAGGCGCGCGGTGCGGAAGTCGCTGGCCGCGGCGCGCGTGTGGAGGCCGATTGTCGTCCGGGTCAGCAGCAGCACCAGCAGCAGAAGCGCGGCCGCCGCGACGCCGATCGAGACGAGCGTGATCTTCCGGATGTCGGTGCCGCCGATCGTGACCGCCTCGTTCAGCGAGCTGAGCGATGGCGCGACCTGGCCGATCGTGCCGTCGCGCACGTCGACGATCAGCGCGACCGCCTGGAGCATGAACGCGATCGCGAAGGTCGTCACGAGCATCACGGCGGGAGATGCGCCGCGCAGCGGCCGGAAGACCACCGTGTCCATCGCGAGCGACAGCGCGACGACCACGGCGACGCAGGTCAGGATGCTCGTCCAGGTCGGCCAGCTCGACGTGTACGCGAGCGTGTACGCGCCCGCCATCACCAGCTGGCCGTAGGCGAAGTTGACGAGCCGCAGCACCCCGAAGACCAGGCCGATTCCGACGGCCATCAAGGCGTAGACCGCGCCGAGCCCGACTGCGTCGGAGAGGGTCTGGAAGTCGAGGGTGCCGAGGATGATCACGAGGAGAGGTAGGCGGTGACGATCTTGTCGGTGTCGTGGGCGTCGGCGGGTGTGAGCGTGAGTCCCAGCTCGCCGCCCACGAGCACGTGCGTGCGGTCGGCGAGGGCGACCGTGTGGAGCGCGCGCTGCTCCACGAGCAGGATCGTGACGCCGCGCTCGCGGATGCCACGCAGCGCCTCGAAGACGTTGTCGACGGCAAGCGGCGCGAGGCCGAGCGACGGCTCGTCGAGGAGCAAGACGTCCGGCTCGGCCACCAGCGCACGGCCGATTGCGAGCTGCTGCTGCTGGCCGCCCGAGAGGTGACCCGCGTTCCGGCGGCGGAACTCCCGCAGGACGGGGAAGAGGTCGTAGGCGACCTCGAGCGGATCGCCGCCGCCGTTTCGGCGCCGCGCCGCGAGCCCGAGGCGGAGGTTCTCCTCGACGGTGAACCCGGAGAAGATCCGCCGGCCCTCCGGCACGAGCGCCACGCCGGCGTGCGCAATCGACTCGGAGCTCTTGCGCCGCAGCGAGCGGCCGCGCAGCCGGATCTCGCCGGCCGAAGGCGGCACGACGCCCATGATCGCGTGCAGCGTGGTCGACTTGCCCGCGCCGTTCGGCCCGATCAGGCCGACGATCTCGCCCTCGTCGACGTGGAGCCGCACGTCGCGCACGGCGGCGACGCTGCCGTAGCGCACCTCGACGCCGTCCAGCTCGAGTACCGGCTCAGGCATCGTCGGTGTGGACGGCGGTCTCACCCAGGTAGGCGGCCGCGACGTCGAGGTTGCGGCGGACATCCTCCGGCGCGCCCGCCGCGAGCGTGCGGCCCTGGTCGAGCACGTGGATCCAGTCGCAGACGCCCATGACGAGCGCCATGTTGTGGTCGATCAGCAGGACGCCGGTCTCGTGCTCGTCGCGCAACGAGCGGACGACCTCGGCGAACTCCGGCACCTCCGCCTCCGGCAAGCCCGCCGCCGGCTCGTCCATCAGCACGAACGACGGCTCTGTCGCGAGCACGCGCGCGACGCCGAGCCGTCGCTCGTCCCCGTGCGAGAGCGCGGCTGCCTGCTTGTCGGCGACCGCCGCCAGGCTGAGGAGCTCGAGCAGCCGGTCGGCGCGACGGCGCGCCTCGCGCGAGCCGGCCCCGACGCCGAGCGCCGCCACCTCGACGTTCTCCCGCACGGCCAGGTCGCCGAACGACCGGCTGTGCTGGAACGTGCGCGCGAGACCGGCCCGGGCGCGTCGCGGCGCGCTCCAGCCGGTGATCTCACGGTTTCCGAGCTCGATGGTCCCTTCGTCCGGCCGGTCGAACCCGGTCAACACGTTCACGAGCGTGGACTTGCCCGCGCCATTCGGGCCGATCAGGCCCACGACCTCGTGCTGGCGCACCTCGAGAGTGACGTCGCTGAGCGCGTGCACGCCCTCGAACGAGCGCGAGACGGAGGAGGCCCGGAGCGTTTCTCCGGGCCTCCTCTCTACGTCCGTGGCGGGTGCCGTCTCGGGCACGCTCGCCGCTAGAGCTTCGGGACGACCTTCGCCGTCACGGTGCCAACGAGCTTCGCCTTGTTGTTCTGGATCTTGATCACGCGGTACTTCCGCCCGAAGACGGTGTGGAGCTTCGAGGAGAAGCTGATTGGCCCACCGAGCACCGCGACGCCCTTGAACTTCACCAGCTGGTTCGCCAGCGCCGTGCCGTTCAGTGAGCCGTGCGCCCGCTTGATCGCGACCGCGACTCCGTCGATCGCGTCCGCGCCGCCGAGGAAGCCGCCGGTCCCGGGCGGCGAGCCCGCCTTCTTCAGCGAGGCGATCATCTGGCGCACGTCCTTGCTCGGGTCGTCGCCGAAGACGGACGCAAACGTGACGAAGTAGTAGTTCGTCACCTCCGGGCTGCCGCCGACCCAGTAGGTGCCGTCACCGGCCCAGGAGTTCAGGATCGGGGTGTTGTTGTGTAGGGAGCGGAAGCCCTTGACGAACTGCGGCAGCTCGCCGAAGGCGGTCGACGTCACGTAGACCGCCGCCTTCTTCGAGTTCAGCCGCGAGACGGCCGCGTTGACGTTGTTCTGGCCGGTCGCGTAGCTCTCGCGCGCGACGATCTTGCCGCCAAGCTGAGTGAAGCGCTTGTCGAACGCCTGGACGACGTTCTTGAAGTAGACGAGCAGCGTGTTGGTCGCGAGGCCGGCGGTCTTCCAACCCCGGCTCCACGCGTACTGCGCCATCGCCGACCCCTCGTCCTGGGCGACGTTGCCGAAGCTGAAGGCGAGCTTGCCCTTCGTGCTGAAGCGCTTCGGGCCCATCTGGTCGGTGCCGATGCACGGGGCGATCGCGAGCTTGCCGCGGTTGATCGCCTCCTGGACGACCGGCGTCGCGAAGTCGACGTCGCAGGTCGTGAAGAGGATGTTCGCGCCCTGACCGATCAGGCTCAGCGCGCACGACTTCGCCTTCGACGCGTTGTTGTTCTGCGTGTCGCAGGTCTTGATCACGAACTTGTGGCCGGCCGCGCCGCCCTTGGCGTTCAGCTGCTTGGCCCGGATCTTCGCGGCCGCGAGAGCGGGATCGTCGAACGGGGACATCTGACCCGACTTGTCGAACGCCCAGCCGATCACGACCGGCTTCTTGGCGCTCGATGCCGCCTGCCCGCCGCTCGTTCCGGCGATCGCCGCGATCGCCGCAGCCGCTCCAAGGAGCGCGAGCACCGCGCCCCACCTAGTAGCACGTCTCAAGAGAACCCTCCTCATCTAGAAACCGGTCGCCGAACCCGGTATTCAACCCGTACGCGTGGGGGCGGTCAATCGGATCGCCACGACGCCTCGCGGGCGCGGACGAGCCGATAGAGCGTCGTGTGCAGCGGCACCGGCACGCCCTGGCGCCCGGCCTCGCGGACGAGCGCGCCCGTGATGTGCTCGATCTCGGTCGGTCGGTGGGCCTCGACGTCCTCCAGCATCGACGGGTAATGCCGGCTGCCGCGTTGCGTCGCGAGCACGTTCATCTCCCATGGGTCCTCGTGCAGCTCGACACCCGCGGCCGCGGCGACCCGCTTGCCTTCCTCGACCAGCTCGTAGACGAGGTGGCCCAGATCGCCGGGCTCCTCGCGAGCGGCAAAGTGCGGGTCGTGCGGCAGGCCGGTCAGCGCGGCGACGGCGTTGACGGTGGCGTTGAAGATCAGCTTCGACCACTGCGCCGGGCGCAGGTCTTCGAACGCCTGCGCCTTCAGGCCCGAGGCGACGATCGCGGCGGCCACCTCCTCGGCCAGCGCGAACGGCGTCTCGCCGTACGGCCCGAGCCACGTCTCGGTATCGAGGATGTACTCGACGTGCGTGTCCTCGTGGCGCGTGCCGCTCATGAACGTGACCGCCGAGAGGACGCGGCGGCCCGGGAACGCCTCCTCGGCGCCGAGGCCGTTCTGCACCGTCATCACCGCGGCTCCGGGCCAGTGGCCCTCGAGGCGCGCGGCGGCGGCCTTGAGCTCCGTCGTCTTGGTCGCCACGATCACGAGGTCCGGCTCCGGCAGCTCGGCCGGGTCGGTCGCAGCCTGCACCGGCGCGACGAAGTCGCTCCGGCCCGAGACACGCAGACCATGCTCGTTCAGGTCGGCCGCGTGCTCCTCGCGACGGGTGAGCACCGAGACCTCGGCGACCCGGCCCAGATGGCCGGCGAAGAGGCTGCCGATCACGCCGGCGCCGACTATGCAGATGCGGTCGATGCCGTCCTCCTCAGGGCGTCGAGCCCTCGCCGGGCGAGCTCGCGCGGCTCCTCCCGCCAGAGCGATCCCTCGAGCTCGGCGTCCGAGAAGATCTCCAGGTCGTAGAAGCCGTCCCAGTCGAGCGCGTCGAGGATCGGGCCGAACTCGACGACGCCGTCGCCGGGCAGGACGCGGTCGTTCGTGTTGCGGGTGGGCTCGCGCCAGTCGGCGATGTGGACTCCGCGGATCCGGTCGCGGTGGCGCTCGACCTGCTCGAGCGGCTCGCGCCAGAGGTGCCACGAGTCGTAGAGCAGGCCGACGTCGGCACCGGACTCGTCGATCAGGGCCGCCGCCTCGTCCAGCGAGCCGACGATCGACCAGAACTCCGCGAACTCCCGCTGGATCGGCTCGAGCGCGACCGGCACGCCGTGCTCACGGCCGGCGTCGGCGATCGAGCGAATGCCGTCGAGCACCACGTCGCGATCCTCGCCGGGCCCGGTCAGGAAGAGCACGCACTCCGGCTCGAACGGCGCGAGCCGAGCGATGCCGGCGCGGATCGCCTCGACCCGCTCCGCCGGGTCAGCGGGCCCTTCCATCAGCGGCAGCGGCAGGATCGACGGCACCGCCGGGACCGCGGCGGCCGCGCCGAGACCGCTGGCGCGGTAGCGCTCGAGCGAGTCGTCGGCGAGCTTCATCTCCCAGATCCCGACGCCGTCCGCGCCGGCCTCGCGATAGGCGTCGAGGTCGTCCGCGAACGGCTGCGTCACCGTCGTGATCTGCGAGATCGAGAGCTTCACGGGCGCAGCCGCCTCCGGAGCAGGTGCTTCGCCACCATCGTCCCCGAGCCTGCGCCGAGGCCGGGGCCGGGATGCGTGCTCGCGCCGATGTGCCAGAGCCGTTTGACCGGCGTCGCGTGCCCGGGATTGGCCGGCAGCGGTCGCCAGAGCAGGTTCTGATCGAGCGTCAGGGCGCCTGAGTACGGGTCGCCCTGGTGGAGATTGACGTTCGCCGCCTGCAGGTCGGCCGGCGAGAGGGTCACGCGCTTGCGGATCGAGCTCTCGAGGTTCGGCACGTGCCGGGCGATCCGCGCCTGGATGCGGTCGGCGTAGCGCTCGCGCAGCTGCTCGGTCCACGTGCCGTCGCCGACGTCGAGCTCGCCGGCCGCGTCGCCCTTCACCTGCCACGGCAGCTCCTGCAGCTGGATCCAGAGCAGCCCGGCGCCCTCGGGCGCCCGGCTCGGGTCCATCGTCAGCGGCTGGCCGACCACGACGGTCGCCTCGGCCGGCAGCAGGCCGCGCTCGGCCTCGTTGACCGCGCGCGAGACGCCGTCGAGGCCGGGCGTCAGGTGCACGATCGCCGTCTGCCCGAGCCGCTCGTCGCCCTCCCAGCGCGGCGGCTCCGACAGGGCGAAGTGGATCTGCATCTCCGAGCGGCCGTAGCGGAAGCGGCTGCCGAGCTCCGCATGCCCTTCGACGAGCCGGCCGTAGAGCTGCGTCGGCGTCACGTTGGCGATCACCGCGCGCTCCGCGCCGATCTCCTCGCCGTCGGCGGTGCGCACGCCGGCCGCCTTGCCGTCGCGCACGAGGACCCGCTCGACGTCGCGGCCGGTCTCGAAGGAGCCCCCGTTGTCCTCGATCAGGCGCACGAGCGCCTCGACGAGCCGCGCCCCGCCGCCGCGCGGGATCGGCATCCCGCCCTCCTGCACCGCGACCCCGATCACCTGCGTCATGAACCCGGAGCCCGCGTTGTCCGGGCCGAGGCCCGTGTGCAGGACCCACGGCGCAAGCACGCCGTGCGCGCGCTCGGACGCGAACGTCTGCGTCAGCCAGTCACGGCTCGAGGCGAGCACGTTGCCGGTGAACTCGACCGCACCCTTGCGCCCGAGCCGCCGGTACGCGCGCATTCCGAGCTTGAGCCCGTCGCGCGACCACAGCTCGGTGCCGAGCACGCCGAAGGCCAGGTCGGCGTTCGGGAGGAACGACTCGACCGCGCCACGCCACTCCTCGCCCAGCTCGGCGACGTTGGCCTCGGTCGAGCGGAGCAGGAACGTGGCCTCGCCCTCGGGCGTGAGCGTCGCGGTCGGATAGTCCGTGTTCAGGTACTCGAGCCCGCGCTGCGCGAGCTCGTCGGCGAGCTCGGCGTGCGCGGCGCCTCCCACCCAGAGCGGGTGCCAGGCGCTGAAGACGTCGTGCACGAAGCCCGGCTCGGTCAGCTCGGCGGTGCGGATGCAGCCCCCGAGCTCGTCCTCGCGCTCGAGCACGCGCACGCTCCAGCCGCCGCGCGCGAGCAAGGCTCCGCAGGCGAGCGAGTTGATCCCGCTGCCGACGACGACCGCGTCAGCCACGCGCGAGCTCGCGGAACTCGTCGTCGGTCACGAGCCCGCGCTTGCGTGTCCCGAGCTCCTTCACGCGGGCGAGCACGTCGGCGTAGCGCTCCTCGGGGAGGTCGAGCCCGAGCTCCTCGGCCTTGATCCTGATCGAGTCGAGCCCGCTCTTCTTGCCGAGCACGATCCCGCGCTCGGCGCTGACCAGCTCGGAAGAGTACGGCTCGATCGACGGCGGGTCGTGGAACTGGCTCGCCACCGCGCCGCTCTCGCGCCGGAAGAGCGTCTCGCCGGTGACCGGCTTCCACGGCTCGAGCGCGTAGCCCGACAGCTCCCGCACCCGCTCCGAGACCTCGCGCACACGCTCGAGATGGACGTTCGACTCCACGCCGTAGAGCGCTCGCAGCGTCAGAGCGACCTCGCCGAGGTTGGCGTTGCCGGCGCGCTCGCCCATGCCGTTGATGGTGCCGTGGACCCAGCTCGCCCCGGCGCGCACCGCGGCTACCGCCGCCGCGGTCGCGAGGCCGAAGTCGTTGTGCCCGTGGAAGTGCACCGGCACGTCCGGGCCGACCCACTCGACCGTTCGGCCGACCAGGTCGGCAACCGCCTCCGGCGAGGCGATCCCGAGCGTGTCCACCACTGCGACCTCTTTCGCGCCTGCCTCGACGGCGCTCTTGTAGACCTGTTCGTAGAAATCGGGATGAGCGCGCGTCGAGTCGACGCCGAAGAAGGCGGCGTGGATCCCGTGCTCGGCGGCGAAGCGCATCGCGGCCGTGATCCGGTCGAGCATCTTCTCGCGAGAGACGCCGATCGCCTCGAGCTTCAGGTCGGAGATCGGCGACTCGATCACCGACGCGCTCACGCCAAGCTCCACGAGCGCCTCGAGGTCCGCCGGCACGGCGCGCGAGAAGCCCCAGACCTCCGCGTCGAGGCCGGCATCGGAGATCAGCCGCACCGCGTCCCAGTCGTCCTGCGAGACGCGCGGGAAGCCGGCCTCGATCCGATCGATCCCGAGCCCGTCGAGCAGCCGGGCGATCTCGAGCTTCTGCTCCGGGTCGAGCACGACGCCGACCGTCTGCTCGCCGTCGCGCAGGGTCGTGTCGTAGAGCCCGACCTTGCCACCCACCCGGTACGGGTCGTTGAGCTCGCCGGTCCAGATCATCCGCACACCACGCCGTCCGGGAAGGACGAGAGCTTCTCGACGCCGTCGGCGGTGACGAGGAAGTTGTCCTCGACGCGGAGCCCGCCGCCACCCTCCCAGTAGATGCCGGGCTCGATCGCGAGCACCATGCCCTGCTCGAGCTCGCCGCCGCCGGCCTGGTGCGCGTAGGGCGGCTCGTGCGCGCGGGCGCCGACGCCGTGCGCGATCGGGTGGCTCGGCTGGCCGGGGTAGCCGGCCTCGGCGATTCCCGCCCGCACGAGCCGGTCGAGCTCGGCCAGGCTGGCGCCGGGCCGGCAATGCGCGAGCGCGCTCTCGTAGACGCCGAGCAGCTGCTGCTCGAGCTCCGCGTACTCCGGTCGCAGCTCACCCGGGCAGAGATTCTTGGTGTGGTCGCACCAGTACCCGTCCGCGCAAACCCAGATCTCGAACAGCGTCGGCTCGTCCTCCTTGACCGGCAGGTCACCGGTCGCGGTGAACGTCTTGATTCCCGGCCCGGACCAGACGAGCGAGAAGCCGAGCGCGAGCTCGACCTT
>Ga0207706_10007104_pt1 | contig 10362 bp, 9 predicted proteins | sample KBSC53metaG_FD_184318 | JGI IMG/M metagenome (GOLD analysis project Ga0207706, IMG submission 184318) | Corn rhizosphere microbial communities from Kellogg Biological Station, Michigan, USA - KBS C5-3 metaG (SPAdes) (version 2) | ecosystem: Host-associated > Plants > Roots > Rhizosphere > Soil ... | reverse complement strand
CCCGCTCCGCCCGACAATCACATCCACTTCACGCAGCTTCGCGTTGATCTGCTCCAGTGTAAATCGCTGACGTCCCATACAATTCTCCAATTCCCATGCCTCGCAGGGCTCTCTTCAGAATTGGACCAATTTCTCAAGGCAGACCAATATTACGCCGGACTTCCATAATCTCGCGTGCGGAACTGGTGTCACGCCATAATGGACTGCGTGGGTTTAACGGTGCTTCTCATATCTAGCAGCCCATTAGCACCCAAAGCTTTCCGCAGGCATCAGTTCTGCTGATAATTTTGATCATATTTTATCAGTTGTTGGTTCCGTGTGGCAGTTTTACTATCCGACCCGACCTAAAAATTATTGATGAGAATGGAGAGAGGGTATGGCCGGAGTTCGCGTCCTTGTCCAGGTCGAGATGGCTAGCGCGGAGGCGATTGATGCCGCCATCCCGGCATTTTTGGACATGACGGCGAAGGCAAAGCCTGAGCCCGGAGCGATCGAGTATGAGGTGTTCCGAAGCCTGGAAGAGCCCAGGAGGCTCGTCGTTTTGGAGCATTGGGCATCCAAGGAACTGTACGACAAGCATTGGACGGACCAGGTTGCGCGTGATGGCCTACCTGATCAATCTCCTTTTACCCGTGTCGACGCTGAATTCTATGTGCATGCGATTTACGACATGATTGATGGTATTTGGCAGCCGCGGGAGACGGCTGACCGGATGTCGACCATTCGCTGGGCTTAGTGGCTAGAGTTCCTGTGGGTAGCCCGGAGTCTGGAATGTCTGAGACAGACTGGAATTACGTCTTTGATGTGGTGGTGATCGGGTCCGGGGCCGGCGGCCTTTCCGCGGCTGTGGTTGCTACGGATGGCGGTGCAAAGGCGCTCGTGATAGAGAAGGACGAGCGCTTCGGTGGTACTTCGGCTACCTCGGGCGGAGTCGTCTGGATTCCTAATAATGGTCTGAACAAGGCCCTGGCGCGAGCCGATAATGTTGAGGATGCAGCGCAGTATATGCGCGAGGTAGCGGGAGCCGAAGTTCCTGCAGACTTGCTGAACGCTTTCCTCGATCGGGGCCCCAGGATGGTCCAGTATATGGTCGAGCGAACCGACGTGCAGTTCAATCCGGTTCCATATCCGGATTATCAGGCCGAATTGCCCGGCGGGCGATCTGACGGTCGTTCCTTGATCTGCGATCCTTTTGATGGATCGCTGCTTGAAGATCCGATCGAGACGATGCACGGCTCACACCGTCAGACCCTTATATTCGGCAAGATTCCGTTGAATCTCGTTGAGCTTGTTGTAGTTGGAAGCCGTGGTCCCGGCTGGCGTAGGGTCGTAGCCGGCGCGATCATTCGCTATTTTGGAGACTTCCGCCAGCGCCTCCGGTCAGGGCAATCGCGATATCTGACCGGAGGCGCTGGCTTGGTTGGCCGGCTCAAATACTCGTTGGAAAAGCGGGGCGTGCCCGTCTGGAGGAGCACTCCGATGACGGGGCTCATTCAGGATGAGGACGGACAGGTGGTCGGTGTTCGCGCCCGTAAGGACGGTCGGGACATCACGATCAGGGCAACAGGCGGGGTCGTGATAGCTTCCGGCGGCTTCGAACACAGCGCAGAGTTGCGCGCCAAATATCAGCCAAAATCGCCAGATCCGAAGTGGAGTATCGCGTCTCCGGCAAATACTGGTGACGGTCTCGTGGCGGCAACCCAATTGGGTGCAAAAACGGAGCGGCTTGATTCAGCTTGGCGCGTGCCGAGCTTTTCCGTCGAAGGTGAGGATCGTGCGCGGGGCGTCTTTTTTGAACGCGCCCTTCCAGGTTCTATCGCGGTCAACCAGTCCGGCCAACGCTTCACCAATGAATCTACGGACTACAATCTCTTTGGCCAGGCAATGCTGGAGAATGACCGTACCGACGCGGGAACCATACCCACATTCATACTATTCGACAGTCGTTTCAAGCGGCGACATCCGATGGGGACGTCTATTCCCGGTATTCCACACTGGATGCTGCCCAAGTCGCACCGAAAGATTTTCTTCAAGGCGGCGACGATTGAACAACTGGCGGGCAAGATCGGAGTTCCGCCACAGGCTCTTGTCGAGACTGTCAAGCGCTTCAATGAGAATGCCCGTCTGGGCAAGGATCCGGACTTTCATCGTGGGGAGCGCGTGTACGATCGGTTCTTCAGCGATGCATCGGTGAAGCCTGACCCCAATCTTCACCCTCTGGAAAGCGCTCCATTTTATGCACTGGCAGTCTACCCAGGTGACATCGGCACAAACGGCGGACTGGTGATCGATCGTTACGCGCGTGTATTGGACGAGCAGGATCGACCCATTCCGGGACTGTACGCTGCGGGGAACGTGACTGCCTCGGTTACTGGATATGGATATCCCGGTGGCGGCGCTACCATCGGCCCGGCAATGACGTTTGGATATGTCGCGGCACAGCACATCACGCGATCCAATAGTGTCGCGAACGATCAGGTTTCTGAAGCTCGCTCACGTCGATCTGAATTCAAAAAAGGAGAAATTATGACTATTGCCATTACGGGCGCAACCGGACTGCTGGGCAGTCTTACAATTTCAGCCCTCAAGCGTCGAGGCGGTGCAGAAAAGATTGTTGCGCTTGTGCGCGATCCCTCGAAAGTCAACGACTCCGAGATAGAAACCCGGATTTTCGATTATAATCGCCCCGAAACCCTGGAACCGGCGCTGGCTGGCGTGGACACCTTGATCTTCATCTCGTCGAGCGAGGTGGGTCAGCGCGTCCCGCAACATCTCGCGGTTGTAGCAGCGGCCAAGGCAGCAGGTGTTCACCGTATCGTCTATACGAGCATGATCCATGCCGATCAGTCGTCTATCTCTCTGGCAGCAGAACATCTTCCTACGGAAGAGGCCATCAAAGCGTCTGGCTTGCGCTACACGATCATGCGTAACGCTTGGTATAACGAAAATTACCTCGAGACCGTGCGCGGGGCCACGCAGCATGGCGTCATCATTGGCAGCTATGGGGAAGGCAGGATATCGGCTGCATCTCGCGCGGACTATGCACAAGCTCTTGCCGTTGTCGCCACCACGGATTCCCATGACGGCCAAACTTACGAGCTCGCCGGAGATGAGGGATTCACAATGCCCGAGCTTGCACAAGAGGTCTCTAAACAGACTGGACGCGAAATCCCTTACCAGAACCTTCCCGAAAGCGACTACGCTGGAGCCCTCGCCAAGGCCGGAGTGCCAAATGATTTCGCCCAGTTCATCGCAAACATGGAAGTCTGCGGCTCCAAGGGCGATCTGGTCGATGATAGCAAACAACTCTCCAAGCTGATCGGTCGACCAACAACCCCGATCTCGTCCACGGTGGCCGAAGCCCTCAAGTAAGCATCGCCAACGTCCATTCACAAGCAGAGCGAGGCGCCATCCCGACCCTCAATCGTCAGACATGGCGCCTCTCTCTTTGTTTCACGTGGCATATTGGTCTTTACCCAGGCTTTCTTGACGAGACAAACCATTCGGGGTCGGTCGGGTCCGTAACTTCTTTTGGAACAGCCCTTTCAGCGTCAGACACAGCTCAATCGCCGGTCGGAAAAGCGCAGCGGACGGCCGCGCGGCACCGAAAACCAATTCATCCGCGGATCAAACCACACTTCCAGCGAACCTCGCTGCTTCAGCGCGGCGTTATACTCCGGCAGTTGGTCATGCGATATTGTGGGGGGCGTCGGTTTGGGCATCCCGCCCACCTATGACAAACAATTCCCTTTGTGAATCCATCACCTTAGTTATGCAACAAAGACCCATCTGCATCGCCGCAACCATCTTCTTCTGGATCAATCAATCAGTCCTGATCTTAGAGTCGATCTGATTGAGGTTGAATCGCGAGAGGGATTCCCGCTGGGCTGATTTTGTGATTCAAGCTGCTGGCTGGGCAGGAGGCCAGCAGCGATGGCACGAGCCTATTCCGAGGATTTGCGAGAGCGGTTTTGCCGAGCGTTGGATCGCGGGATGTCCGCGCGCGGTGCGGCCCGCCAGTTTGAGGTGAGCGCGAGTACCGGGGTGAAGTGGGCTCAGCAATGGCGAGCGACGGGAGACCTGTCGGCGAAGGCGATGGGCGGTCACAGGCCGGTGGTTCTGGCAGGTCAACGGGACTGGCTGCTGGCGCGGCTGGAACGCGAGTGCGATCCGACGCTGGCCGATCTGGTGGCAGCGCTGCGGGAAGAACGTGGCATCGAGGTTTGCCGCGATACGCTGAGGCGGTTTCTCAAGCGCTGCGGCAAGTCACTCAAAAAAAGACGCTCTTTGCTAAGGAGCAGGACCAGCCGGACGTCGTCCGCCGCCGCGCTCGCTGGTTCTGGCTCCAGCGCCGGATAGACCCTGCAATCGTCAGGCGCATGGTCTTCATCGACGAGACCTGGGCCAAGACCAACATGACCCGCACCCATAGCTGGGGCGAAAGAGGCCGGCCGCTCCTCGACAAGGTGCCGGACGGGCACTGGAAGACGCTGACCTTCATTGCCGCCCTCAGGCACAACGGCATTGTCGCACCCTGCGTGATCGACGGACCGATCAATGGCGAGAGCTTCGCTGCCTGGGTCGAGCAGTTCCTAATCCCGGAGCTGAAGCCGGGCAGCATCGTCGTCATCGACAACCTCGGCAGCCACAAAGGAAGCCGCGTGCGAAAGCTCCTGAGGGCGGCCGGCATCAAGCTCTTCTTCCTGCCGCCCTACTCGCCCGACCTCAACCCGATCGAGCAAGTCTTCTCCAAGCTCAAGCGATTGCTCCGCAAGGCCAACGAGCGGACCGTCGAAGCCACCTGGCGCCGCCTCGGCTCCCTGCTCTCGACAACTTCACTCCACACGAATGCGAAAACTACATCCGCAACGCCGGCTATGCGTAAACTTAAATCAGTCCTGCTCTTAGCGAGTGGAGCGCTTGGCATGGCAGTAGCTGTTTTGTCTTGCTGTTTATGCTGGTTGGACTTGGTCAGTTCTTTCAAGGCGTGTACGAGCGCTGCTCCTCCGGCCCCTTGCAAGCTTGAAACTGGGATGCGAGCTGATCAACCAGCCAATTGGTTGCTTTCCCTAAAGGCTGATTTCTCTTACAAATGGCAAATATAGGGATTGGGTCTCGAGGATGAGCTGCAGGATCGTCGACGTTCACCTTGACGAGTTCGCCGCGCGCGACCGGGTGGGCAACCAGATGCTCGGGCAGATTTGCCCAGCCGATGCCTGCCTTGGTCGCCTCGATGCGTTGTTCTTGATCGACAAACCGCATTAGTCGCGGACTTACTACGGCGCAGGTTGAGCCTGACGGATTGTGGAGGTCAGTCAAGACCAGCTGGACATGCTCTGAAAGATTTCCGTTCGTCACGGTCCGCGTTTCCCGGGCGAGCGGGTGTTGAGGCGAAACGAATACCTGCAATTGCATTGACATCATGTAACGCATGTCAAATTCCTGCGTGCTGGGAGCAAGCAGCATGCCGATGCCAAGATCTGCTGAGCCGCCATGGACGCGGCGCTCGGCCGACCATATGCCCTCCCGATAGACCGTTACGGCAACACTTGGAAACTGCTGTGCCAGCGCCTGGAGCGACACCGCGACGACTTTTGCGGGGACGAAGCAGTCAACCGCCAGCGAGAGCTCGGCCTCCAGACCGGCATGGATCGCTCGCGCGGTATTTTCGAAAACAGCGGACTGAGCCACCACATGTTCTGCGATTCGCGCCAGGACACGGCCCGCGCTTGTCAGTTGCGGCATACGCGAAGAGCGATCGAAAAGGATGATACCTTGCGCTCGCTCGAGAGCCTGAATGGACTGGCTGATAGCAGACTGCACCCGGCCCAGTTGCTGAGCTGCAGCAGAAAAACTGCCTGACTTTTCAACGCTTACCAGCACTTTAAGCTGGTCCAGCGACACTGATCCAAGATTCATTTCAGCTCTCCTATTTTATCATAGCGCCTGCACCGGCACTTTGGATCGTCGCGCGTCGTGCGTGCGAGCCTGCGTACTCTGACAGGGGGCCCCGCGAGCCATTTTTCTTACGATCCGCTGATCCATGCGACGCTCCTAGGCTATCGTCGTAGCTGATAGGATCAATCAAAATTTCTCGTTTTCTAAATCTCCTCTGATCATCCACGGTTCGGTGGCAAAAAGCGTTGGCTTCGTAGCATTAGCCGTCTGTGCGGGACTGGCCAGAGTACGAAAGGCCGCCTGGACCGCCGGAGAGAATCATGAAGGCTATTCCGTCGAACGATCTCATTCATATTGGTGTCGTGGTAAAGAATGCGCGCCATAGCGCGGGCGAGTTTTCCAGGATGTACGGCATATCCAAGTGGGCCGTAGTTGATTGGCGCTCAGATCGGCTGACTGGAACCACCACGCATGGATTCGTATCAGATCAGAGCTTCCTGACGGCAACCGGACACGTCGATACCGATAACGGTCCCGTCACCTTCCAGCTGATTGAGCCCCGGGGCGGCTGGACTACTTACACGGAGTTTCTGATTGAACGCGGCGAGGGTATCCATAATGTATGCACGGGACGCGTCAGTCAGCAGCAGTTCGATGAGCTGACCACATGGCTCGAAAGCGAAGGCATTGGCCTGGCGCAGACGACAACGCTCGATGGTCAGCAGACTTCCGCATGCCTGGACACGCGTGAGGCGCTCGGTGGTTTCTATGTGCAGCTGATAATAGGAGACTCAGCTCCGGGCCAGCCTGATGAGGTGTGGGATCTGTCTGCGGAAGCCAACGAGCGGTCAGCTGCTCTACCGTACAATACGTTCGCCCCACATCTCGGGTTGGTGGTTCGTAACTTGATGGAGCGGGTCAAGAACTGGAAGCGCCTCTTTGGCGTGGATCATTGGACCTTTACCAACTGGCACACTGCTCCAGGTTCTCTGGAAGGCCCCACCTATATGGGACAGCCTGTAGATCATGCATATTTTACGACGGTGGTCAGCTTAAACTCTCGTCTGAACTTCGAAATCATACAGCCGACCAGTGGCCCTACTCACTACAAGGAAAACTACATGAACCTTGTTGGGGAGGGAATTCATCATATGAACACCACGTTCCTGTCCGATGAAGGTGAGTGGCTGAAAGTAAAAGATCGTCTAAAAGAGCTTGGGGCACCGGTTGTGATGAGCGGAGGTCTCGCCAATGATCTGGCGAAGTTTTACTATCTCGATACGAAAGAGCGTCTCGGCTACGTATCCGAGGTGGTTCACCCTGCAAGTGGCTGGGACCAGGGCTTGTCGGTAATCGAGATTGCCATGGAAGCCGATCTTTCAAAGCCAGCCTAAGCTATAATTTGAAGACCAAGGTTTTTTCAATATGACCCTAACGAACCCGGTGTCATCTTACATTGACACCCAGCGCGGACTGATACGAGGCGAAATCTTTCACGATCGTGAAATATATGAGCTTGAGTTGGAGCGCGTCTTTGCCCGGTCATGGGTTTTTATCGCTCATGAAACAATGCTGCCGACGACCGGAAGCTTCATCCAGAATTATGTTGGTGAAGATCCGATACTGGTCGTCAGGCAGCAGGACGGCAGCATCCGTGCGTTCCTGAACCAATGCCAGCATCGCGGAATGCGCCTGTGTCGTGCAGATCTCGGCCAAACCAAGAACTTCATGTGCTCGTTTCACGGCTGGAACTACAATCTCGCGGGAAAGCTGATCAATGTCCCCCACGGAGAGGCAACATTCGCGCCGGAAGATCTGGCTGATGTGAAGCTTCGCGAGATGCGTGTTACGAACTACAAGGGTTTCATCTTCGGCAATTGGGATGAAAACGCGCCCAATTTCGAAGAGTATATGGGGGACTTTGCCTGGTATTTTGACTCATATATCGACAGGTACCCAGGGGGTATGGAAGTCGTCGGCACGCATAAGTGGGTTCTGCCGTGCAATTGGAAATTCAATGCAGAGCAGCCGACTTCCGACATGTATCACGGCGAAACGTCGCATATGTCGGCCTTTGAGGTCATGCTTCCGCGAAAACCCGACGGCCGCCTGCAGGATTGGGCCGAGCAGCAGGTCGAGATCCTGGCGGACGCCAAGGGCGGCCAGTTCAGTTCGCCCTACGGGCATGGCGCCGGATGGTTCGATGTTGGAGTGCCGGTGTTGGACAAAACGATTTTCGATTGGAAAAAGCGCACTTCGGGTGAAGTGGCCAAAAGATTAGGTGAGAACCGCGTCTACATTCCGGGCCACGCCAATCTCTTTCCAAACTTCATGATGCTGGGAGCCAATACGTTCCGAGTGACCCATCCGCGTGGTCCCAATGAGATGGAGATCTGGTCATGGTCGATGGCGCCGGTGGCCGCTCCGCCGGAGGTGAAGGATGCGATCCGGGTTGACCTTCTGCGTACGTTCAGCGGGGCGGGCATGCTCGAGCAGGACGATGCTGTCAATTGGGAGGAGGAACAGGCCGTTCTCCGCGGCTTTATGGCACGTTCCGAACATTTGAAGTATCGCCAATTGATGAATAAGGCCAGATATGATCATAATGGCTATCCGGGAAAGACGGTGCCCCACGTATACTCGGAGCAGGCTGCTCGAGACATGTATCTGCACTATTCGGATTTGATGTCCGGCGCACCGTGGCCCGAACTGGTCAAGCTGAAGGCCGAACGCGTAGAGCAGGAGCGGCAAGCCTGTGGGAAGAATAATTTTCTAAACCCGGCGGAAGCCTGAAATGAAAACAGACGCTCATTTCTTCTCGGCTTACCGCCGGCCGCAATCGCGGCTTGCGTCTGCGGCGGACTGCTACCAAGTCAGCCAGTTTCTTTTTGCGGAAGCAGACCTTCTGGATAGTTGGCTATTCGACGAATGGCTTCAGTTGCTGTCCCCGGATATACGGTATTGGTCGCCGGCGCGAGAGAACAGGCTGATGAAGGACTTGGAGAAGGAGGTGTCTCCTGCAGGTGGTTCTGCCCATTTCGAGGAAAACTTCGAAATGCTTCGTCAGCGCGTCGCGCGCATTGACACGAACAAGGCGTGGGCCGAAACTCCTCCGTCACGCTCGCGTCATTTGATATCGAACATCCGTGTCTTTCATGATGCTGCCGGACGTGCGGACATCTACGAAGCCGACTGTTGCTTCCAGGTTTACCGGTCAAGTGGGGAAAGATCTCAGGATTCCGTTTTCGGCCGCCGTATTGACATCGTGCAACGGGACCCCGGAGAGCATGGATTTAAGCTCCTGGAAAGAACCGTGGTGTTCGACATGGCCACCATCCTCGTAAAGAATCTCAGCCTCATATATTGAGGTCAGGTATTTCATCGATATTCCAGCGTCAGGAACTTGACATATGGCTGAAATAAGTAACCTGGGATACATGGTTTTAGGAGTTGGCAATCTTTGTGAATGGAAAAGATTCGCCGTCGATGTGATTGGAATGGCGCTGGGTGAGGAGGATACTTCTTCGACCTTGACATTACGTGCAGACGAATATGCGCAACGAATAATGCTGGAGCATGGCGCGCTTGACGACATCATAGCCGCAGGCTGGGAGTTCGACACTGAACATGATCTTCTGAGCTATGTGGAGCAGCTTCGCGCGAAGGGGGTTGATGTCAGCGAGGGGGGCGTGGAGCTCGCGCGTCGTCGGAAAGTCAAGCGGCTCTTCAATTGTACCGATCCTGTCGGGTATCAACATGAATTCTACTACGGTCCCGAGATAGTCAAGGGCCATAACGTCCCTCGTTCCAGCATATTGAAGGGCGGTTTCAAAACGGGCCGGCTGGGTGTCGGCCACATTGTCACCGCTTCACGGGATCATGCACAGGCGACTCACTTCTATCTGGACCAGATGGGCCTCAAGCTCACCGACATAATAGAAAATGAGATCAAAGGGATGAATCTGGAGGTCCTTTTCTTCCATACCGTCACGGGACGGCATCATTCGCTTGCCACGGCCGCGGTGGATTTTGGCGGCAAGATGCTCAATCACATCATGCTCGAGGTCAACGACATGAATGATGTCGGGTTGACCTACGAAAGATGTCTGCGCGCGCAATACCCTGTCGTGATGCACCTGGGCCATCATCCGAACGACGACATGTTTTCCTTTTACGTGCAGACACCCTCCGGCTTCGATCTTGAATTCGGATACGGCGGACTAGTGATCGACGACAGTACATGGTCGGTCCGGCGTTACAGGGAGTTCAGCGATTGGGGGCATTCGAGAACGTCCCCCGGCGCCTCGGCATGACCAACTATCCAGATCCCCGGCTGCACTATCGGCACAATGAACTGCGCCTGCAACACCCTGCGCGCGCCATCGCTTCTTGAGGAGAGTGATCGCTAGAATGGAATATCTACTGTGCAATATCTCTGACATCGCAGAAGGCGAAATGCTTCAA
>Ga0207706_10007103_pt1 | contig 10362 bp, 7 predicted proteins | sample KBSC53metaG_FD_184318 | JGI IMG/M metagenome (GOLD analysis project Ga0207706, IMG submission 184318) | Corn rhizosphere microbial communities from Kellogg Biological Station, Michigan, USA - KBS C5-3 metaG (SPAdes) (version 2) | ecosystem: Host-associated > Plants > Roots > Rhizosphere > Soil ... | reverse complement strand
CTATCGCGAATACCTTAGCCATTCTTGCTTGTGTTCCCAATCATGCCGTGCGGCGCAGTATCAGCAGATGGCGTTGGCCTTGGCAACCGGGTACGGCCAAGGCGTGTTCGCTATCGAGGTGGAAGTCTGCCGGCAATGCTAACAGCTCATCGCTTGGATGGACGCCCTTCATTGCCAGCCAGCGGGTGTCGCGGTCGCCCAGATGGCGGGTCCAGTTGCTGAAGTTCTCCATGCTGCTGAACGCCCGGGAAACGATTCCGTTGAATGGCTGTTCAGGCGTGAAGGCTTCGACGCGACTGTGGATAACTTGCAGGTTATCCAGCTTGAGTTCGAGTTTGACCTGGGTCAGGAAGCGGGTCTTCTTGCCGTTGCTGTCCAGGCAGGTCACTTGCGACTCGGGAAACAGAATGGCCAGTGGGATGCCTGGCATGCCGCCCCCACTGCCGACGTCGAGCCAGCGACCGTTTTCGATGAATGGCATCACGCTCAAGCTGTCGAGCAAGTGACGGGACACCATTTCGTTGGGATCACGCACCGCGGTCAGGTTGTAAGCCTTGTTCCATTTGATCAACAGGGCCAGGTAGCCCAACAGCAATTCGTGCTGGGCCGGGGTCAGGTCGACGCCCAACTGGCGCGCACCTGTGGATAACTCTTCGGCGTGTTGCGAGGTGACCAACGAACTCAAGCGCTTTGCTCCAACTGACGGCCCGCGCCGCGTTTTTTCAAATGAATCATCAGCAGCGAAATCGCTGCCGGGGTGACACCGGGGATACGTGAAGCCTGGCCCAGGGTCTCTGGCCGAGTTATCCCCAGCTTGCTTTGGATTTCTTTCGACAGCCCGGAAATCCCGGTGTAGTCGATATCCACAGGCAGCTTGGTGTCTTCACTGGCGCGCAGGCGGGCGATTTCATCCTGCTGGCGGTCAATGTAACCGGCGTATTTGGTCTTGATTTCGACCTGCTCGGCAACCTGCGGGTCTTCTGCACCCTGCCCGGTCACTTCGACCAGACCAGCGTAGTCGATTTCCGGACGCGACAGCAGGTTGAGCAAGTTGTATTCGTGGGTCAACGGCGTGCCGAATTTTTCGGCAATCGCATCGCCCTGTTCGGTGCCCGGGCGGACCCAAGTGCTTTTCAGCCGCTGTTCTTCCAACGCGATGCTTTCGCGTTTTTTGCAGAAGGCAGCCCACCGTGCGTCGTCGACCAGGCCCAGTTCGCGACCTTTTTCGGTCAGACGCAGGTCGGCGTTGTCTTCGCGCAGGATCAAGCGGTATTCCGCCCGGGATGTGAACATCCGGTACGGTTCCTGGGTACCCAGGGTAATCAGGTCGTCGACCAACACACCGATGTACGCCTCATCGCGACGCGGGCACCAGCTGTCTTTGCCCTGCGCGCGCAGTGCAGCATTGGTTCCGGCCAGCAAACCTTGGGCACCTGCTTCTTCGTAACCGGTGGTGCCGTTGATTTGCCCGGCAAAGAACAAACCGCCGATCACTTTGGTTTCCAGGCTGTACTTGAGGTCACGCGGGTCGAAGTAGTCGTACTCGATGGCGTAGCCCGGACGCACGATGTGCGCGTTTTCCATGCCGCGAATCGATTGCACGATCTGGATTTGCACGTCAAACGGCAGGGAAGTGGAGATACCGTTCGGGTACAGCTCATGAGTGGTCAAGCCTTCGGGCTCGATAAAAACCTGGTGGCTTTCCTTGTCGGCAAAGCGGTGGATCTTGTCTTCGATCGACGGGCAATAACGCGGGCCGATGCCTTCGATCACCCCGGAGTACATCGGCGAACGGTCGAGGTTCGCGGCAATGATTTCGTGGGTGCGCGCATTGGTGTGGGTGATCCAGCAGCTTACCTGTTTCGGATGCTGTTCCTTGGAGCCCATGAACGACATGACCGGGATCGGTGTATCGCCTGCTTGCTCGGTCATCACCGAGAAATCTACGGAACGCCCGTCAATACGCGGCGGGGTCCCGGTTTTCAGCCGACCGACACGCAGCGGCAGTTCACGCAGACGCTTTGCCAGGGCAATGGACGGCGGATCACCGGCACGGCCACCGGAATAGTTCTGCATGCCAATGTGGATAAGTCCGCCGAGGAATGTACCGGTGGTCAACACCACGGATTCTGCGAAGAAACGCAGACCCATTTGGGTGACAACTCCGCGCACCTGGTCCTGTTCGACGATCAGGTCATCTGCTGCTTGTTGAAATATCCACAGGTTCGGTTGGTTTTCCAGGGTTTCGCGGACTGCAGCCTTGTACAGGATGCGGTCGGCCTGAGCCCGGGTAGCCCTTACGGCCGGGCCTTTGCGGCTGTTGAGCACGCGAAATTGGATGCCACCTTTATCGGTAGCCATGGCCATCACGCCGCCAAGGGCGTCGATTTCCTTGACCAGATGGCTTTTACCGATCCCACCGATGGCGGGGTTGCAACTCATGGCGCCGAGGGTTTCCACGTTATGCGTCAACAACAGGGTTTTTACGCCCATTCGTGCTGACGCCAGTGCTGCCTCGGTACCGGCATGACCGCCGCCGATGACGATCACTTCAAAACGGGAAGGGAAATCCACCACGCACCTCGTGCCTGCTTATGTAGGTAATCAGGAATTGATTGTTGAAAGAGTTTTAGAGCTTTGGCGGCAAGTATAGGGACTTAGCCCTTCCTAAAGAACCCTTTGCACAAAATTTAACCAGCTGTGGATGAATCACAGACAATAGAAATTAAAAGAGAGAAATTTATTAAATCTTTGTTTTTATGTTTATTTCTACTGAGCACACTTTCTGTGGATAGATCTACACATGCCTTTATTTACGGCGTGTACAGAGAGTCAAAAGTCTGTGGTCATGTGCCAACGAGGCCCTTGGATAAGTCCTTTAAGCCTGTGGATTAAACAGGTGGTTATCCACAGAGGCATTTTTACTCAGGTTTCAGGGCCTGTTATCAACTGGGCACAGGGACGGTTATTCACAGAGCTTAATCCACAGAAATCGGCAAATCTGTCTGTCTTCAGTCCGCCACAACGCCAACCGAAACCTTTCACTCGATGGTGAGCACAGAAAAAAGAGATCTGTTGTGAGAAAACGGCGGGGCAGTTAATAATAGCGATTATCATTAACCTACCTTGTCATGCCCTATGTCCTCTTCTTCACACACGGCTGCGGTCCAGTACATTTATGAGCAGCACCACTCCTGGCTGCGCGGGTGGCTCAAAGGGAAGCTACATAACGCCTGTGATGCGGCCGATGTGGCGCACGATACGTTCTTGCGCATTCTGGGCGGGCGGCATGCGGCACAGATCGTTGAACCACGTGACTACCTGGCGACCATCGCCAGAGGCCTGGTGATTGATCGTTACCGTCGAAACGCCATCGAACAGGCCTACAAACAGACCCTGGCCGAACGGTCTGAAGCCATAACCATCAGTGAAGAAGACAAAGCCATCATCATCGAGACGTTGGTGGCTGTGGATAAAGCCTTGTCTGCACTCGGCGAGCGAGCGCGGCGGATATTCATGCTGTCCCAGGTCGAGGGGCTGACTTATCAACAGATTGCCGATCAGCTTCAGGTTTCACTGACCACGGTGAAGAAGCACATGATCCGTGTATTGACTGAATGCTCACTGATCATGGCCAGCCTGTAATGGCGGCGCCCGATCGCAAAACCTTTGAGGCTGCTGCCAGTTGGTACGTACAGTTTCAATCCCAGACGCCTACCGCCGATGAGCGCCAAGCCTGGCAACAATGGCTCAACGGCGATCCCTCCCATCAGGCCGCATGGAATCAGATGGAACAGTTGCAGCGCAGTCTCGGCGCCCTGCCTCCGGATTTCACCCGCCGCGCATTGTCGGCCACACAGCAACGTCGCCAGGTACTCAAGTGGATGTTGGTGCTGGGCGGCACCGGGTACCTGGGTTGGAATGTTCAGCAACACACGCCCCTGGGTAATCTGTGGGCCGATTACCGCACGGTCGTAGGTGAACGCCGGCGTATCGAATTGGCCGACGGCACGCGGATTGACCTGAATACCGGCACGGCGATTGATGTGCTATTTGATGAGCGCCAGCGTTTGATCCGCTTGCGCGAAGGTGAAGTACTTATTCACACCGGCAAGCTGGGTGTGCAGACGCCCTTTTATGTCGAAACCCGCCAAGGCCGCGTCCAGGCATTGGGTACTCGGTTTACCGTACGCCAGCTGCAGGACTCAACCCGCGTCGGCGTTCTGGAGGATCGGGTGAATGTGTCGCCTGGTGACCAGCCCCTCCAGGCCCGGCTGCTCAGTGCCGGCGAAAGCGCAGACTTCGATCGCCAAAAAGTGCAGCCAAACACCGTTTACCGCACATCCCAGGCCGCCTGGGTCGATGGCCAACTGATCGTATTGGATGCACGCCTCGGTGATGTTATCGAAGAGCTCGCCCGCTATCGTCCAGGTGTCCTGCAATGCGACCTGGCCTCGGCACATCTGCGTGTTTCCGGGACCTTTCGCCTGGATTCCACCGACGCAGTGCTGGCCAATTTGCAGGCCACCCTGCCGATTCAGGTGAAATACTTCACTCGCTATTGGGTTTCGGTGAAGCGAATCGGTTGATCGAAAAAATATCTGCACGCGGGGTTATCTTTTTTTTACCTGACACGGCCCTACAGGTAATCACGATGCCACCTTCAGGGCTTACTCACCTATGCGCGTTCCCACCAAGCTCCGCCAGCGACTTTCCTACCACGGTATGACATGCAGCCTGCTGCTAGGCACGGCCACCACTGTCGGTGTGTTGTTATCCACGGGCGCCCTGGCCGCCAGCGCGGTGCAACACTACGTTATTGCGGCCGGCCCCCTGGATAACGCCTTGAGCCAATTTGCCGCCAAGGCGAATGTGATTCTGTCTTTTTCACCTCAACAAACCACACGTTTAAACACAGCAGGCTTGGAAGGTGACTACTCCGTGGACCAAGGTTTTGCGCTGCTGCTGCAAAACTCCGGTTTACAGGCGGTAGTCCAGGCGCCTGGCAGTTATGTCCTGCAGGCCGCTTCCACCGGCGAACTCACCCTCGCGCCCACCACAGTCAGCACTTATCAACAGGGCGGTTTCAATCAGGAGATTGCTGGGGATGTGGGCTACAAGGCGCAGAACAGCAGGGTCGGTACAAAGACCAGTACGCCGCTGTCGGAAACACCACGTTCGGTATCGGTCGTCACCGGCCAGCGTATCAAGGACCAGAAGTCGCAAACCCTGACCGAAGTGTTGGGTTACGTGCCCGGTATCTTTGCGCCGCCCTTTGCCGCAGGTGATGGGCTGGCGGGCGATCTGTTCTTCATTCGCGGTTTCAATGCCACGGATTACGGCTACGGCCTGCTGCGAGATGGCCTGCGCGTACAAGGTAATCGGTACGACACTACCAGTGAGCCCTATGGCCTGGAGCGGGTCGAAATCTTCCGCGGCCCCTCTTCCCTGCTCTACGGTGAAAATGCGCCTGGCGGTCTGGTGAATCTGGTAAGCAAACACCCTACTGCTACGCCACAAGGTGAAGTGCAGCTGGGTTATGGCTCCAATAATCGGCGTCAGTTGGGTGTGGATATCTCTGGGCCGCTCAATGACAGCGGCAATATCCTCGGCCGGGTTGTGATGCTCGGTCGCAAATCCGATACGCAGACCGACCATGTGCCAGACGATCGCCTGTACATCGCGCCATCACTGACCCTGAATTTCGACGACTACAACACCCTCACCCTGTTGGCCAATTACCAGAAAGACCACACTAATTTGGAACTCGGCCTACCGGCTGCTGGCACCTTGCTTGCAAACCCCAATGGCAAGCTCTCCAAGCACACCATGCTCGGCGACCCGGATTGGAATACGTTCGAACGCGAAACCTGGAGTACCGGTTACGAGTTCAGCCACAGCTTCAACGATGACTGGCAGTTCCGTCAGAACTCGCGCTACATGCAGTCTCGCATCAACCGCCATGAAACCTGGCCCAGTGCCCTGAATAACCGCGGCTTTGGCACTCAACTGAACATGACCGCCTATGACCGCTACAACAAGTCGATGGTCTATTCGCTGGATAACCAGCTGGAAGGCAAATTCCAGGTCGGTGGCCTGGAAAACACGGTGCTGTTTGGCGCCAGTTATGACCGCACCTCGTTCAATCAGGATTGGGACGCGGGGTTTGCCGGCACCATCAATGTGTATAACCCGGTGTACCTGCGTGACCCGTTGACGCCGGTGGCGGTGCAAAACACCCTGCTCGAGCAGCAGATGAAAGGCGTTTATGCACAGATCCAGAGCAAATACGATCACTGGCTGTTCCTGCTCGGCGGCCGTCAGGACTGGGTCGACAGCGATTTCCGTGACAAGGTGAACAAGGCTGGCAATACCGGGTCCGAAGACCGCAAGTTCACCTATCAGGGCGGGGTGATGTACCAGTTCGACAACGGCCTGACGCCGTATGTCAGCTACTCCACTGCCTTTGTCCCCGTGCAGCAGATCTCCAACGCCGGCTCGCCCTTGAAACCGATCACCAGCAGCCAGTACGAAGTGGGCGTGAAGTACGAGCCGATCGGCTGGGATACGGCAATGACGGTGTCGGTGTATGACTTGCGCAAGGAAGACGACACTTACCTTGACGCCACCACCAATAGCTATCGCCAGGTAGGCGAAAGCCGGGCCAAGGGCGCTGAGGTAGAGGTCAACAGCAATCTCACGCCTAACCTGAATGTCACCGCAGCCTATACCTACACTGACGCGAGAATTACCAAGGATTCGGCGACGTCGTTGGTCGAGGGCCACCAGATGACCGGGGTTCCGCGTAACCAGGCCTCAGTGTGGGGCAAGTACCGCTTCTTCGATGGCCAACTCAAGGGCTTGTCCCTGGGCGGTGGCGTGCGTTATTTCGACAGTACCTTTTCCTACACCGCACCCACGCTGTATGGAAAGTTGGATGCAGGAAGCGTCACCTTGGTGGACGCAGCCGTTGGCTATCAGATCGACAAACACTGGTCTGTAGATGTGAACGCCAAGAACCTGTTCGACAAGGAATATGTATCTGGTTGCAACGATGCGGGCCGCTGCTATTGGGGTGACAGCCGTACCCTGCTCGGTACGGTGTCTTACAATTGGTAGGGCGCTGTGGATAACTCGGTTATTTACCGATGCAGAAGCTGGAAAAGATCCGCCCCAACAAATCATCGGAGCTGAACGCGCCGGTGATTTCGCCTAACAGCTGCTGCGCCTGACGCAGATCTTCCGCCAGCAGCTCCCCGGCGCCCGCCAGGGTCAACTGCGCCCGACCGTGCTCCAACGCTGCGCTCGCATGGCGCAACGCCTCCAGATGCCGACGGCGCGCACTGAAGCTGCTTTCCGAGGTCTGCTCGTAGCCCATACAGGCTTTGAGGTGCTCGCGCAGCAGTTCCAGGCCTTCACCGGCCGACTTCGCGCTCAGGCTGATCGTGACGTGGCCATCCGCGCTGGTTTCCAGCGCAATGGCCTCTCCCGTCAAGTCAGCCTTGTTGCGAATCAAGGTGACCTTGGCCGGGTCCGGCCGGTGCTCGAGGAATTCCGGCCACAGGGCGAAAGGATCCACAGCCTCGGGCGCCGTTGCGTCCACCACCAACAGCACCCGATCCGCTTCGCCGATGGCTTTGAGCGCGCGTTCCACACCGATCTTTTCCACCTGGTCATCGGTGTCGCGCAAACCGGCGGTGTCTACAACGTGCAACGGCATGCCGTCGATGTGGATATGTTCGCGCAGGATGTCCCGTGTGGTGCCGGCAATCTCAGTGACGATGGCGGCTTCCCGCCCCGCCAGGGCATTGAGCAAGCTGGATTTTCCCGCATTGGGCCGCCCCGCGATCACAACGGTCATGCCGTCTCGCAGCAAGGCCCCCTGCCCGGCTTCACGCAGCACTGTGGATAACTCATCACGAACTTTATCCAGCATCGCCAGTACGTGGCCATCGGCGAGAAAGTCGATTTCTTCTTCTGGAAAATCAATCGCCGCCTCGACGTAGATACGCAGGCTGATCAACTGCTCAGTCAAGTTATGCACACGCAGGGAGAACGCCCCCTGCAGGGAGCGCAATGCATTACGTGCCGCTTGTGCAGAACTGGCTTCAATCAGGTCGGCAATTGCTTCGGCCTGGGCCAGATCCAGCTTGTCATTCAAAAATGCCCGCTCGCTGAATTCCCCTGGACGTGCCAGGCGGCAGCCCAATTGCAGGCAGCGTTGCAGCAACATATCCAACACAACCGGACCGCCGTGTCCCTGCAACTCCAGGACGTCTTCCCCGGTGAATGAATTCGGCCCAGGGAAATAAAGCGCCAACCCCTCGTCCAGCACGTTGCCGTCAGCATCCAGGAACGGGCCGTAATGTGCATAACGCGCCTTCAACTCACGGCCACTCATGGCCTTGGCTGCCACACTCGCAAGCGGCCCCGAAATTCTAACGATGCCGACACCGCCGCGACCTTGAGCGGTAGCGACAGCAGCGATGGTTTCACGAGGAGCGCTCATCAACAGGTTCCAGACCAAAAGTGACAGAAAGCAAAACGCCCCACTAGGGGGCGTCTTGAGTGGTTATCCACAGAGTAAGTTACGCAGAGGCTTTTGCGGTAGCCGCTTCGATCTTGCGTGTGATGTACCACTGTTGGGAGATAGACAACACGTTGTTGACCACCCAGTACAGCACCAGACCAGCTGGGAACCACAGGAAGAAGAAGGTGAAGATGATTGGCATCATTTTCATCACCTTGGCCTGCATCGGATCCGGCGGAGTCGGGTTCAGGCGCTGCTGGATGAACATGGTCGCGCCCATGATGATCGGCAGGATAAAGAACGGGTCTTTGATCGACAGGTCGGTTATCCACAGGATGAACGGCGCCTGGCGCATCTCCACGCTTTCCAGGAGCACCCAGTACAGCGACAGGAACACCGGCATCTGCACCAGAATCGGCAAGCATCCACCCAGCGGGTTGATCTTCTCTTTCTTGTACAGCTCCATCATGGCCTGCGACATTTTCTGCCGGTCATCGCCATGTTGTTCTTTCAGCGCCGCCAGTTTCGGAGCCACCGCACGCATGCGCGCCATCGACTTGTAGCTGGCTGCCGACAGCGGGAAGAAAATCCCCTTGATCAGCATGGTCAGGAAGATGATCGAGAAGCCCCAGTTACCCACAATGCTGTGGATATGTTGCAGCAACCAGAAAATCGGCTGGGCGATGAACCACAGGAAGCCGTAATCCACAGTCAGCTCAAGACCTGGGGACAACTCTTTCAGCACAGCCTGGCTTTTCGGGCCGGCGTACAGGATAGCGCTGGTTTCAGCCTTGGCGCCGGGTGCGACGGTCAACGCCGGCCCAGTGAAGCCAATGATGTAGTTACCCTGGCTGTCCTTGCGGGTTTGAACCAAGTTGGCTTCACCCTTGTTCGGGATCCAGGCGGTCACGAAGTAGTGCTGCAGCCAGGCAACCCAGCCGCCTTGCACGGTTTCTTTCAGCGAGCCCTTGTCGATATCTTTCATCGACACTTTTTTGTACGGTTCGCTACTTGTCCACAGGGCGGCGCCCAGGTAAGTCGCGGTGCCGGTGGCAGTGCTGGAAGAAGGATCGGAGCTGGCGTCACGCTTGAGCTGGGCAAACAGGTTGCCGCTCCATGGTTTGTCGCTTTCGTTGTCGATCAGGTAAGTGACCTTCAAGTCGTACAAACCACGGGTGAAGCTGAAGCGCTTGATGTAGTTGACGCCGTCGAGGCTGAATTTCAGGTCGACGTTCAACTGGTTCTGGCCATCAGCCAGTTGATAAGTCTTCTGCTCGGTCGAGTAAATCGGACGACCGGTAGCACGTGCATCCGGACCATTGGTGCCGGTCAGGCCGCTTTGCGCCAGATAAGTACGCTCACCACCGTTATCGAACAGTTGGAACGGAACATCCGGATGGTCTTGACGACGTGGATACAGCGGCAGTTTCAACTGCGCGATATCACCACCTTGTGGGTCGATAGCCAGGTCGAGCACATCCGTTTTGACGTGGATGAGATCTTTGTTGGTGACCACTGGCGTTTCTAAAGGGGCGCTTGTCTCGCCATTCGCGCTGGGAACATCGGCACTCGCGGACGCATTGTTACCCAGCGGGGTGTCCGGAATAGCCGGCGCAGCCTGGTTGGTAGCAACATTCTGAGTCGGCAGGGCAGCCTGGCCATAGTCCTGGTTCCACTGAAGAACCATGACGTAGGACACGATTGCCAGGGCGACGATCAGGATCGTGCGTTTAATATCCATGATTACTCGGCCATCGAAGAAGAACGGGAGGTAGGGATAGGTGGAACCGGGTCATAACCACCGGGATTCCACGGATGACAGCGACCTAAAC
>Ga0207706_10007102_pt1 | contig 10362 bp, 8 predicted proteins | sample KBSC53metaG_FD_184318 | JGI IMG/M metagenome (GOLD analysis project Ga0207706, IMG submission 184318) | Corn rhizosphere microbial communities from Kellogg Biological Station, Michigan, USA - KBS C5-3 metaG (SPAdes) (version 2) | ecosystem: Host-associated > Plants > Roots > Rhizosphere > Soil ... | reverse complement strand
TCCGAATGGGCGGGCAGGACCGCGAACAAGAGGTCAAGGTCGTCGAATCCGTCGAGAAGCGGTTGTTCATCGGTGGCGAATGGGTCGACGCCGCCGAAGGAGGCACCTTCGAGGTCATCGACCCCGCCACCGGCGCAGCCCTGTGCGCGGTGGCTGATGCCACGCCCGCAGACGGGACAGCCGCGCTGGAGTCGGCTGTTGCCGCCCAATCCGCGTTCGCGGCAACCTCGCCACGAAATCGGGCCGACATGCTCACCGGCGCGTTCGAATTGATGCACGAGCGGATCGACGATCTGGCGCTGTTGATGACACTAGAGATGGGTAAGCCTCTGGCCGAGGCCCGCGGCGAAATCGCTTACGCCGCAGAGTTCTTCCGCCACTTCGCGGGCGAGGCGGAACGGATCGACGGCGGTTACCAGACCGCGCCGGCCGGAGGCGCCCGCTTTCTGGTCGCCCGCCAACCCGTCGGCCCGTGCCTCTTGATCACACCGTGGAACTTTCCGATGGCGATGGGAAGTCGCAAGATCGGTCCCGCGATCGCGGCCGGTTGCACGAGCGTCGTCAAGCCGGCCCACCAGACGCCGTTGTCGATGTTCGCGCTGATGAACATCCTGACCGAGGCCGGCGTGCCCGCCGGTGTGGTCAACTGCGTGACGGCGATGGACGCCGGAGGTGTGATGGAACCGCTGATCCGGTCCGGGCTGGCGCGCAAGCTCTCCTTCACCGGCTCCACGCGGGTCGGCCGGCTTCTGCTCGAACAATGCGCGCAGAAGATCCTGCGGACGTCACTCGAGCTCGGGGGCAACGCGCCGTTCATCGTGTTCGAGGACGCAGACATCGACGAGGCGGTGGCCGGCGCGATCGCGGCGAAGATGCGGAATATGGGTGAGGCCTGCACCGCGGCCAACAGGCTGTACGTGCATTCGTCGGTGATCGACGAGTTCGGCCGCCGCCTGGCCGGGCGGATGGCGGGGCTGTCGGTCGGCCGGGGAACCGACGACGGCGTCCAGGTCGGTCCGCTGATCGACGACGCGGCGCTGCAGAAGGTCCAGGCGCTGGTCGCGGACGCAGTGGATCGCGGCGCAACCGTGCTGACCGGCGGTTCGGCCGTCCCCGGCGACGGGTACTTCTATGCGCCCACGGTGCTTACGGGGGTGTCGCGCGACGCGCAGATGGCCGACCAGGAGATCTTCGGTCCCGTCGCGCCGCTCACCCCGTTCGACTCCGAAGCCGAAGTACTCGCCGCGGCCAACGACACCGAATACGGCCTGGTCTCATATGTTTTCACCAACGATCTGCGCCGCGCACTACGCGTCGCCGAGGCGCTGGAGACCGGCATGGTGGGGCTGAATCAGGGCGTGGTGTCCAATCCCGCCGCCCCATTCGGGGGCATCAAGCAATCGGGCCTGGGTCGCGAGGGCGGATCGGTCGGCATCGACGAGTTCCTGGAGACGAAGTACATCGGTATCGCCATGAACTGAGCCACGCCCCCGTGGCGGGTTCAGTTGGGAATCAGCCGGTTGACCGCGTCGTCCATGTGGGCGCATAGGAGGCTGTCCGTCAGCTCGCGGTCGCCCGACCTGATGGCGTTGGCGATGGCGCGGTGCTCATCCGCGCGCACCTCCGCACGGGCGTAAGTGCCCTCCAGCGCATGGATGCACATCCGCGTCTCGGTGATGAATGTTGGGTGCATTCGCGTCAGCCGCGGGCTGCGGGCAAGCTGGACCAGAAGCTCATGGAACCGGATGTCAAGCTCGCCGACATCGGCAGGCGTGGTCGCGGCGGACATCTCGTCGACGACAGCCAGCAGCGTGTCACCGGCCGCGGTGTGGTCGCCTTCGAGGATCTTGTGGGCGGCGGCACGTTCGATCGCTTCGCGGGCCAGATACATGTCGCGAATGTCCTCGGGTGTCATGTTGATGACGAACAGGCCGCGGTGGCGAATCGAGACAAGGAGGCCCTCCTGGGTCAGCCGCTGCATCCCCTCTCGGAGTGGGCCGCGGCTGACCCCGAGTTTGCGGGCGAGGTCTGCCTCTGACAACTGGGTGCCGGGCTTCAGCTCGCCGTGCCCGATGGCCTGGCGCAGCTTGTGCGCGATGATGCTCGGCGTCGATTGCTGTTCAAGCGGCTCGATAAAGCTCGTCACGCGTGGCCTCCGAAGAGAATGCCCAGTCCCGGTAGCGCAGGCACCTGGCCAAGGAGCTGCAGCCCTTTCCAGACGGTCACCTGGTTCGCGGTGAGGACCGGCTTGCCCACGGCTGCCTCGAGTTCGCCGATGATCGCCAGTGTGTGCATTGCCGTATCGGGGACCAGCACGGCCTGAGCATCGGGGTGGTCGGCCGCGGTGACCATCGCGACCACCCGTTCGGAGTCCAGCGTGCCGACCTCGGTCGCGGTGACGATGCCATGACTGCCCATCGCCACCACGTCGACGCCGCCCGCGGTCAGGAAGTCAACGAAGTGCCGCGCCACATCCTCGGGGTACGACGCGGCCACTGCGACCCTGGCGACTCCCAGGTGCCGCAACGCGTCGACGAACGCGATCGAAGTGGACGAGGCCGGGACCCCTGCGGCGGTCGCGACGCCGGACGCCTGATCCCGAGCCCCGTCGGGCCCGAAGACGAAGCTCCCGGATGTGCAGGCCCACATCACCGCATCGGGTTTCGCGTCGGCGAGTTGGGCGGCGCCCTCGGCGAGGCGGTCGGCGCGGCCGAGGTCCAGGAGGGCGTCGACCCGGTGTGCGTCCTCGCCGACCGAGGTGATGACCACCGGCAGCCGGACGGCACCGGCGAGCCGCGCCTCCAGCGCCGGGTAGTCGTCCTCGGCGCTGTGACCTGGGTAAAGAAGCCCAACTGTAACCACGCTGTCTCCCTGGCTGATCGTCACCCGAGTATGTAGATTGTTGACAATGCTATCGCCTGTCTCGTACGACGTCCCGTGGCTCGCCCACGAATTGCGTGCGGAGCTTCGCGGGCGCGTCGCCGATGACGCGGGCAGCCGGGCTCTGTATGCGGCCGACGGATCGAACTACCGCGCCGTGCCGGACCTGGTGGTCGTGCCGGCTGACCGGGAAGACCTGGCTACCGCGGTGATGCTGACCGCGGCGGCGGGCGCGCCGGTGACCATGCGCGGCGGCGGGACGTCCATGGCCGGCAATGCGATCGGCGGCGTGGTCATCGACGCCTCCAGGTACGTCAACACGATCGTCGACGTCGACGCGCAGGCCAGAACCGCCGTCGTCGAGCCGGGCGTGGTGCTCACCGACCTCCTCGCCGCGGCCCGGCCGCACGGTCTGACCTTCGGCGTCGACCCCTCATCGGGCAGCCGGGCGACGCTCGGCGGGATGATCGCCAACAATGCGTGCGGCGCCCACTCCGTGGCATGGGGCACAACCGCGGACAACGTCCGATCGCTTGACCTGGTACTTGCCGACGGCACGCGCTGCGCGGTCGACGCCGCCGGGAATCGCACCGAGTCGGCGGCGCGGCGCGGCCGGGAGGGAGAGCTCCACCGTCAGTTGCAGTCATTTGTCGACCGGCATGAGTTGGTGATCCGGCGGCGGTTCGGGCGTTTCAGCCGGCAGATCTCGGGCTACGCGCTGCACCGGCTGTTGCCGGAGAACTCCTACAACGTCGCGGGGTTGATGTGCGGAAGCGAGGGAGGTTTCGCGGCGACCCTGCAGGCCACCGTTGCGCTGACCGCCCTGCCCGCGGCAAAGGTGCTGTGCGTGCTCGGCTTCGACAGTTCCATCGCGTCGGCCGACTGCGTGCCGGTGCTGCTGCGGCACGATCCGCTGACGATCGAGTCGATCAACGTCGACCTGGTCGAGCGGCTGCCCGCCGAGGTCCGGGCCGCCGCGGTCAAGGCGGGGCTTACCTCCGGACGGGCCTGGCTCCTGGTGGAGATGGGCGGCGACGATCCCACGTCCGCGCGCTTGGCCGCGGCGAAGATGCTCGAGGAGCTGCGCGACTCCGGCACGTCGGCGTCGCTGGTCACCGATCCGAAGGCGCAGGGCGTGCTGTGGCGATGCCGCACGGACGCGGCGGGCCTCGCAACCCGCAGGGCCGACGGCGCCGAGGCCTGGGGCGGCTGGGAGGATGCGGCGGTTCCACCCGAGCGTCTCGGTGACTACCTGCGCGGCCTCGACGATCTGCTCGGTCGGCACGGATTGTCCGGAGCGTATTACGGCCACTTCGGCGAGGGCTGCATGCACATGCGGATCGATTTCGATCTGCTCAGTGCACGCGGCCTGGCGGCATTCCGGTCGTTCGTCGAGCAGGCGACGGATCTCGTTGTGGCACTGGGCGGCTCGGTCTCCGGCGAGCACGGCGACGGGCGGGCGCGTTCGGAACTGCTTGGCCGCATGTACGGAGCAGACGGGCTGCGGCTGCTCACCGAGATGAAGGACATCTGGGACCCCGGCCGGGTGCTCAATCGCGGTGTCATCGTCGACCCGCCTGCCTTCGACACCGCGATCCGGCATGCGGGTGCGGCCAAGGACCGAAAACCGTTGACGCTCTTCGCCTATCCCGACGACAACCACGACTTCGCCGAAGCGCAGCGACGCTGTGTCGGTATTGGCAAGTGCAGGCAGTCGTCCGGCGGCGTGATGTGCCCGAGTTACCAGGCCACCCGCGAGGAGCAGCATTCCACGCGCGGGCGGGCCCACCTGCTCTGGGAGATGCTGGAAGGCGACGTGGTGACCGATGGGTGGCGCTCGACCGAGGTGCGGGACGCGCTCGACCTGTGCCTGTCCTGCAAGGGCTGCCTGTCGGACTGCCCGGTGAATGTGGACATGGCCACGTATAAGGCCGAGTTCACCCACCACCACTACGCCCGGCGGCCGTGGGCGAGGCCGCTGTCGCACTGGTCGATGGGATGGCTGCCGCTGTGGTCGCGGTTCGCGTCACACGCACCCCGCTCGGTGACGCGGCTCGCGGGACTGCCGCTTGCCAAGCGGCTGGGTGGGATAGCGCGGGAGCGGGACATCCCGGCCTTCGCCGAGCAGACCTTCACCGCGTGGTTCGCCGCTCGCCGCAAGGCTTCTGCCGGTCTGAACGGCCCGGTGGTGCTGTGGCCTGACACCTTCACCAACTACCTGGCGCCCGAGGTGGGCCGGGCGGCGGTCGAGGTGTTGGAGGCCGCCGGATATGAAGTAATGCTGCCGGACAGGCCGGTGTGCTGCGGCCTGACCTGGATCTCCACCGGCCAACTGCGTCGGGCGAAGAACGTCATCGAACGGTCGCTGGCGACGCTGGAGCCGCATCTGAACGCCGGAACGCCAGTGGTCGGTTTGGAGCCGAGCTGCACAGCTGCTCTCCGGCATGACGCGCCAAACTTGCTGCCGGACAGCCACTTTGCCAGCACAGCCGCGACGTCGATACGCACCTTCGCCGAGTTCCTGAACCAGTCCGGCTGGGAGCCGCCGCGGGCCGGTAAAGAGGCGCTCGTCCAGATCCACTGCCACCAGCACGCCGTCCTCGGCTTCGATGCCGACCGCGCATTGATGACGGCTGCGGACATCAGTGCGGTCGTTCCCGACTCCGGCTGCTGCGGGCTCGCCGGCAACTTCGGCTTCGAACGCGGTCACTACGAGATCTCGAAGGCGGTGGGTGAACGCGTGCTGCTGCCTGCGGTTCGCGCCGCCCCGGCCGACACGGCCATCGTCGCCGACGGCTTCAGCTGCCGCACCCAGATTCGCCACGGCACCCGTCGGCAACCCGTCCACCTGGCCCAGGTGCTCGCCGACGCACTGCGCGAGGACAACTGAAGGGATCGGCTCAGCCGAGCAGGCGCAGGGCCGTCAGCGCGTAGGCGCGGGCCACGAGAACCATCTCATCGACTGCCACCGACTCGTCGGGGCGATGAGCCTGCGTGGCAACAGAACCCGGGCCCAGCACCACTACGGGCACACCGAGGTCGCGAGCCACGAATCCGCCGTCACAGGCCGCGGTCCAGCCACCAGGCGGATGACCCGGTCCACCCGCGTCGGCCAGCGCGGCCCCGGTCGCTCTCGCGAGCCTGCCGTCGGGCGGGGTTTCGAATGCCGGCATCGCCATCGGCATCGACACTTCAGCGCTCAGTCCACGGTCCTCGAGCCGCAACGCCGCCACGTGTTCGCGCAGGCTGGTGAGCACCGCATCCGGTGATTCGCCGGGCAGCAGTCTGCGGTCGAGGACGAGCACGCATTCCGCGGGCACGGTGGATCCGCCAGTGCCGCCCTGAATTTGGCCGATGCTAAGTGGTCTCGATCGTAAGTTCGTCGGGGTCATGCTGCTCGTGGTTGTGCGGGCTGGCGGTCGAGCCTGGCGAGGAGGTCGTCGAGGTCGGTGGTGGTGAATTTCCATTTGAATGGTCGTGCGGTCTGGTTGTAGCGGGTCTCGAACGCGGACAGCTGGTCGGTAATGGCATCGAGGTCAGTGAAGTCGTTGGGCGAGAGCACTTTCCGTTGCACAATGGAGAAGTAGATTTCGACCTGATTCAGCCATGAGGCGTGCACCGGGGTGTGCACCATGATCGCGTTGGGGTACTGGGCGGTGAGCCGGTCGATCGCGGCCTGGCCGCGATGGGAGGAGCCGTTGTCGACGATCCAGAACACCCGCTCGGCCGAGGCGTAGGGCTCGGTGGTCATCATCTGGTCGACGAGTCGTTCGAACGCGGCGATGCCGGTGGTGTCTTCGCAGCGGCCGAACACTCGGCCGCTGTGCACGTCGTAGGCGGTCAGGTAGGCGATGGCGCCGCGTCGGTGGTAGTCGTGGTTGACCCGGATCTGGCGTGACGTGCCGGCGGGCAGGGTGGGGTGGCAGCGGCAGCGGGCCTGGATGGAGGTCTTTTCGTCGGCGGAGACGACGTAATCGCCTGCGCCCAAAGGTTTTCCCTTCCAGGTCCGGTCGTAGAGGTCGAGCACCCGTTGCGCCTTGACGGCGAAGTCGGGATCGGTGATGAAGATCCACGACCGGTACTGCCAGGGTTTGATCGCGTCCTCGGACAGCCACCGGCGCACGGTCGCCGGTGAAAGTGACGCGGCGATCCCGTCGTCGACGGCGTGGCGCGCCAGCTCCGGGCACGACCACCGCGACAGCGGCAGGCCTTTGTCGGCTGGCGGTGTGCAGGCCATCGCCTTGACCTGGGCCACCTGCACGTCGGTGAACTCCGGTGGACGGCCGGACCGTTTCGCATCGGCCAGCGATGCTATCCCCGGTGCCGCACACCAGCGGTGGCGCCACTTGCGCACGGTGTCCTCGCTGATCTGCAGTCGCCGGGCGATCTGCGTGTTGGCTTGTCCGGCGGCAGCGGCCAGGACGATCGCCGCCCGCATTACCAGCCGTTGCTCGGTGCGCGCGGCGCGGGTCAGTCGGGTTAGTTCTCGGCGTTGCGAACCGGTCAACGTGATCTGGTCGGTGCTGGTCGGCGACATTCGGTACTCCACGACGAATTCCCATTGGCCACTTCAGCCTCACCCGCCACGAGCTCGATGGTGGTCAACGACACGTCGATCCGGCAGGATCGGTGACCATGGCCGCACCGCCCGCCTCGACGAAAGCATCCCTGCAACAGCGGCTGTCCGTTCGCGCGCGGGAACGATGGCCACAGCTGGGCAGTGTCGATGTCCAGTTCCGCGGCGCGTTCGCCTACGTCAGCGCAACCCTGCCCGACGGCGAGCCCATGCCGCTGATGCGGCTGCGCTACGGCGGATCAGCTGCCCGCTGGGGCTTCGCGATCTACCTCGCCAGCAAGGACGGCTACGAGGATTCAGTCCTGCCAACCGGATTCACAGCCGGCGCACCCGAAGACGCCCTCGACACCGCCTGCGGCCTCTACCTCGGCGATCCAACCGCCTGGATATAACCCCCGACGAACTTACGACCGAGACCACTAAGCGTCGCGGGCCCGAGCACGGGATGGGGCTGCTTAGCCAGCTCCGCGTGCAGACGCTCGACCTCGGCGACGATCGCGGCCGCGCCGTAGATCGCGTTTGCGCCGTCGTCCGGCTTACCCGCGTGAGCGGCGCGCCCGTGGACCTCGATGCGAAAGTAGGACGCACCTCGGGCGGCGATGATCAATTGAAGGTCGGTGGGCTCGGCGGTGATGCAGCCCAGCATCGGCCGGGTTCGAGACGAGACGTAGGCCCGGATGCCCGTCCCGTTCTCCTCCTCGTCCACTAGGGCCGCCAGCTCGACGGGACCGCTGCACCCCACGCCGCGCAGTGCAGCAAGCGCCGCCAACGACGCGGCGAGTCCCCCCTTCATGTCCGAGGCGCCACGGCCATAGATTCGCCCATCGATGAGATCGCCGCCGAACGGATCCCTGGTCCAGCCACCGCCGACCGGAACCACATCGGTATGGCCCAGTAGCAGCAAGCCGGGGCCACTCCCTCCCTCGAGGGTGATCCGGAGGTTTGAGCGGCCAGGCTCAACCGAGGTCTCCACGACGTCGAGTCCCAGCTCGGCGGCGGCCGCGCTGAGCACCGCCACCGTCGCGGCCTCGCCGCCGGGCGGGTTCCCGCCGGCTGCTCGCACCAACGCAGTGGTCAGCCGGGTTATCCACGTCTCGTCGATCCGCTTCAGGACGGACTGCTCCCCGGCGGACGTGCTCAATTGTCCTTCGCCAGAACGTCGACGGCCCGCCGGAGCCGGGTGACTCCTTCGTGGATCCGGTCTGGCGGGGTGGAGGCGAAGCACAGCCGCAGCGCATCGGTGAACCGGCTTGTCGGCGAGAAGGCCGAGCCGGGGATGAATGCGACGCCCTCGGCAAGCGCGCGCTCGAACAGTTCGGTGGTGTCGACGCCGTTGTCCAGCGTCACCCACAGAAAGAACCCGCCCTCGGGATCGGTCCATCGCGCGATGTCGCCGAAATGCTCGCTAAGCGCCGCGTGCATGGCCTCCTTGCGGCGTTTGTATTCGGCGCGTTGCACAACAAGGTGATTCGCAAGGTGCCCGCCAGTCAGGAATCCGGTCAGCAGGCGCTGCGCCGGAAGATTGGTGCAGGTGTCCATTGCCTGCTTGGCGTTGATCAGCAGTTGCTGTAACTCCGGCGCGGTGTCGACCCAGCCGACCCGAAGGCCAGGGGCGACGATTTTCGAGAACGTGCGGACAGAGAACACCAGCGGGTCGCCGGCCGCCAGTTCACGCAGCGTCGACAACGGCTCGCCCTCGAATCGCAACAGACCGTAGGGGTCGTCGTCGATCACCATCGAACCCCAGGCCCTGGCCAGCTCCAGCAGCCGGTGTCTGCGCTCCAGCGACAGCGTGACGCCCGACGGGTTCTGGAAGGTGGGGATCGTATAGATCGCCTTGGGTGTGCGGCCCGCGGCGGCGACCCGCTCCTCCAGCGCGTCGACATCGAGGCCGTCGTCGTCGACCGGAACCTCCATCAACGTGGCTCCGTAAGACAGAGCCGTCGCGCTGCCGTTCGTGTATGTCGGGGATTCGACCACGACGAGGTCGCCCGGGTCGACGAAGATCTTGCAGAACAGGTCGAGCCCCTGCATGCCGCCCGCAGTGATCGTCAGCCGGTCCGCGCTGGTTTCGTCGCTCGTGCCGCGCAGCATCTCGAGTAGGGCGGTGCGCAGCGGCGGGTCGCCCTCGGTGGCGGCGTAGTCGTAGGCGTCTGCACTGCTGAGCCGGGCTGCAGCGATATCGGCCAGGATTTCCGACGGCACGGCTTCGGTCGCGGGACTGCCCATCGCGAACCGCACGACGTCGTGAGTTTGTTTGTGTAACAACGACGTACTCGAGTCGATGATCGATCCGACCAGTCCCGCCGCGCGCGCGGCGAACGGTAGCGTCAGGCAGGGTTGGGTCTGCATGGTCTTACCTCCGGATCGTCAGTTCATGCGGCAGGTCGGTGAGGCGTTCCACCCCGGTAGCGGTGACAACGATCGGTTCGGACAGTTCGTAGCCCCAGCCGTCCATCCACATTCCGAGGATGATGTGGAACGCCATACCAGCCGCCAACTCGGTCGTCTCCTCGCGCCGTAGGCTCACGGTGCGCTCGCCCCAGTCCGGGGGATAACCAATGCCGATCGAGTACCCGATCCGCGAATCCTTGCGCAGCCCGTGCGACCGGATCACGCGGTCGAACGCCTCGTGCACGACACCGCCGGTGACGCCGGGGCGGATCGCATCCAACGTCGAGCGCATCGCATCGGCCACTACGTGCGCCGTGTCGATGAGACGTTGCGGCGGATCGTCAACGACTACGACTACTATCGGAAAGACGGGCGCATCGTGCTTCCCGAGATCCGGCCGGGGATGACGGAGCTGCAGGTGTCGGCCCGGGTCGACCTGGCGATGGCGGAGCGGGGCGGGGAGCCGCCCGCGATCCGGACGATGATCTCGGCCGGGCCCGAGGTCTGGTGCC
>Ga0207706_10007101_pt1 | contig 10362 bp, 10 predicted proteins | sample KBSC53metaG_FD_184318 | JGI IMG/M metagenome (GOLD analysis project Ga0207706, IMG submission 184318) | Corn rhizosphere microbial communities from Kellogg Biological Station, Michigan, USA - KBS C5-3 metaG (SPAdes) (version 2) | ecosystem: Host-associated > Plants > Roots > Rhizosphere > Soil ... | reverse complement strand
GAAGCGGCACGGCCTGAAAATCGACGATATCGACCTCTGGGAGCTCAACGAGGCTTATGCGGTGCAGGTGATTTATTGCCGCGACAAGCTCGGCATCGATCCCGACAAGCTCAACGTCAATGGCGGCTCGATCGCGATTGGTCATCCCTACGGCATGACCGGCTCGCGCTTGACCGGGCATCTGCTGATCGAGGGCCGGCGGCGCAAGGCGAAATACGGCGTGGTGACCATGTGCATCGGTGGCGGCATGGGCGCGGCAGGTCTGTTCGAAATCGTTCACTGATCGGAAAACGGAGAGCTCGCACGTGAAAACAGCAATTACCGAAATGTTCGGCATCGAACATCCGATCATCCAGGGCGGCATGCACTATGTCGGCTTTGCCGAACTGGCGGCGGCCGTATCCAATGCCGGCGGTCTCGGCATCATCACCGGCCTGACCCAGAAGACGCCTGAACTGCTCGCCAAGGAAATCGCGCGCTGCCGCGACATGACCGACAAGCCGTTCGGCGTGAACCTGACCTTCCTGCCGAGCTTCACCGCGCCGCCGTATCCGGAATATATCGCCGCGATCAGGGAAGGCGGCGTCAAGGCGGTGGAGACCGCCGGCCGCAGTCCCGAGCAATACATGCCGGCGCTGAAGGCGGCCGGCATCAAGGTGATCCACAAATGCACCTCGGTGCGGCATTCGCTCAAAGCCGAGAAGATCGGCTGCGACGCCGTCAGCGTCGACGGCTTCGAGTGCGGCGGTCATCCCGGCGAGGACGACATTCCGAACATGATCCTGCTGCCGCGCGCGGCCGATGAACTGAAGATCCCGTTCGTCGCCTCGGGCGGCATGGCGGATGCGCGCAGCCTGGTCGCCGCGCTGTCGATGGGCGCCGCCGGCATGAACATGGGCACGCGCTTCATCGCCACCAAGGAAGCGCCGGTCCATCCCAACGTGAAGAAGGCGCTGGTCGAGGCATCCGAACTCGACACCGTGCTTGTCATGCGCGCGCTGCGCAACACCGAGCGCGTGCTGAAGAACAAGGGCGTCGATGAACTGCTGGAGATCGAGCGCGAGAAGGGCGCGAGCCTGAAGATCGCTGATATCCATGAACAGGTCGCGGGCGTTTATCCGAAGGTGATGCTTGACGGCGAGATGGATGCCGGCGCCTGGAGCTGCGGCATGGTGGTCGGACTGATCCACGATATCCCGACGGTGAAGGAATTGATCGACCGCATCATGCTTGAGGCCGAGCAGATTATTCGCCAGCGGTTGACCGGATTCCTCGACGGCGCTGAACCGTCAAAGGCGATGAAAGTCGCATGAAGTGAACCGTTCGCGGCGTTTCCTCGAACGGTGACTACCGGCTTCTTCGAAACAACCAGCCTGACAGGCAAAGCGCACGGCTTGAACCGGCGCAAAGGGAGAGAGACATGAATATCAAATTCGGCCTGGTCGCGGCGTGTGTTGTTACATCGCTGCTTGCCTCATCCGCTTTCGCTGCCGACGAGCCCGGCGTGACCGCGACGGAAATCAAGATCGGCGGGATATTCCCGTTCAGCGGTCCGGCGTCGTCGATCGGCCTGGTCGGCAAGGGGGTAGTGGCCTATGTGCGGTCGATCAATGACCGCGGCGGAATCAACGGCCGCAAGATTAATTACATAGCGATGGACGATGCCTACAGTCCGCCGAAAGCGGTAGAGCACGCCCGCAAGCTGGTCGAAAGCGACGAGGTATCATTCATCTTCGGCCAGCGCGGCACCCCCGGCAATTCGGCGACGGCGAAATATCTGAAGGGCAAGGGCGTTCCCTCGATCGCGATCGTCAGTGGCTCCAGCAAATTCACCGACACAACCGAATATCCGCTGACCACGACGGGTCTGGTCAGCTACCAGACCGAGGGAAGTATTTACGCCAAATTCCTCGACAAGACGCTGCCGGGCGCAAAATACGCGATCCTTTTCCAGAACGATGATCTCGGCAAGGACTACGTCGCCGCCTTCAAGTCGTTTTTGAAGGGAGAGTTCGACAAGCGCGTCGTCACCGCAGCCTATGAGGTGACCGAGCCGACCGTGGACTCCCAGGTCGTCAACCTCAAGAGCTCGGGCGCCGCCGCGCTGTTCATCGCCGGCACCCCGAAATTCGCGGCGCAGGCCATCCGTAAGGCGGCGGAGATCGGCTGGAAGGCCAAGATCATCATTAATTTTCCATCGGGTTCGATCGGCGGCACGTTAAAGCCTGCCGGGCTAGAGAACTCCGTTGGCGTCATCGTCGGCACCATCAACAAGGATCCAACCGATTCGAAATGGAGCGGTGATGAAGGTGTGCAGGCTTACAAGGCGTTCTTTGCCAAGTACCTGCAGGGCGCGGACTTCGAGAACACCAGCTATCTGACCGGCTATATGCAGGGCATGATTCTCGAGCGGGTGCTCAAGCAGTGCGGGGATGACCTCTCTCGGAAAAACATCGTCAAGCAGGCCAAATCGCTAAGTCATGTCGTGCTTCCGACGGCTTTCCCCGGTGTCGAGGTGAACACCAGCGGATCCAGCAACATGATCTGGAGCCAGATGCAGTTGCAGCGCTGGAGCGGCAGCAGCTGGGAACCGTTCGGTGGGGTCTTGGACGCCAGTTCCGAATGATGGGTGAGAGGAGGGGCTGTGGAGCACTTCGAAACCCTGTCGCGCAACTGCCGCCATTACTGGAGAACTAGCATGACCAAAATTGGCCTTCATCAATATCCGCGAATGGACCAGGTGATCTTTGGAAAGCCGGCCGGGCAAGCCTTGCTCGAGGAAGCCGAGCGGCTGGGCGCGAAACGCGTCTTCCTGATCGTCAGCAGAACGCTGAACACCCAGACCGATGAGATCGAGAAGATCCGCACGGCGTTGGGCAGCAGATATGCCGGCACCTTCGACGGCGTCCCGCAGCACACGACACGTGCGTCGGCGGTTGAGGCAACGGCGAAGGTCGCCGAGGCGAAGGCGGATTTGGTCGTCGCCGTGGGGGGCGGATCGGTCGTCGATGCGGCCAAGATCATCCTGATGTGCCTTGAACACGGTATCACCGATGAATCCGGCCTCGATGGATTCGAACTGGTTTCGACGCCCGAGGGGCCGCGGCCCGGTCCATTTCGCGCGCCGAAGGTGAGGATGATCGCGATCCCGAGCACGCTGTCGGGTGGCGAGTACAACTCCGGAACGCTGGTGACGGATACCCGCAGGAAGTTGAAGCAGATATTCAGCCATCCCTTGATGATGCCGCTGTCGATCATCCTGGATCCGGAGATCACGCGGCATACCCCGCAGACCCTGTGGCTCGGATCAGGCACCCGCGCGATGGACCACGGGATCGAAGCGGTCTGCTCTCCAAAAGGCAATCCACTGGTGGAAAGCGTATGCTTGCGAGGTCTGCGATACCTCTACGATGGCCTGCTGGCCACGAAGGAAAACCCGGACGATCTGGAAGCACGGCAGTTTTGCCAGCTCGGTTCCTGGATGTCCGCCTTCGGATTGCAATGCCGCGTTCCAATGGGTGCCAGCCATGCGATCGGACACGTGCTGGGCGGCACCTGCGATGTTCCGCACTATCTGTGTACGGCAGTGATGATGCCGAGCGTCCTGAAATACAATCAGCCCGTGACCGATGGCGCCCAAAGGAAGATCGCAGAGGCCTGGCACGCGCCCGACGCCAGGGCCAGCGACGTCTTCGCGCAGTTCATCGGTCGATTGGGATTGCCCGGCCATCTTTCGGAGGTCGGTGTGACCAGGGAGAAGTTCGAACTGATCGGCCGCAATGCGATGCTGTCGGTATTCACCAGGGCGAACCCAAGGACCATCAAGGGTCCGGAAGATATCGTCGAGATACTTCAACTCGCCGCATAGAGGCTGCTGCTGTCCGGGAGCGGACGGCGCGCACCCCCTTTCTGCAAGCAACGCGCAGCATCAATCGTCGGACAGGAACATCGGCCGCATGACTCGTCATCAATCTCCTTCTCTGCTTGTCGAAGGTCCCCAATTCGTGCCACGAGAGATCCGGATCGAGAAGCGCCCCGATGGGACACTCGTCCTGCGCTCGCCGATCCAGTTGGAAACCCCGCAATGGTCGATCCTCGATCTGATTCCGGAGTGGGCGGAGAAGGCGCCGCAACGCGTATTTCTCGCCCAGCGCGGCCGCGACGGCGCGTGGCAAAAGATTACCTATGCCGAGCTTTGGCAAAGAGTGCAGTCGGTTGGCCAGGCCATGATCGATCTCGGTGCCAGGCGCGGCGACAAATTTGCCATTCTCTCAGGCAATTCGATCGAGCATGCCATCGTCATGTTCGCGGCGATGTCGGTCGGCGTCGTCGTAGCCCCGATATCGCCGAACTATTCGCTCATGCCGGGCGGCCTGGCTCGCCTGCAGGATATCGCTACGCTGCTGCGGCCCTCATTCGTTTTCGCGCAGGACAGCGAGATTTTTGCGGACGCACGCAAGATTCCGGAGCTTGCAGCGGCGACGTGGATTGCAGCGGACCAGAAGGCTGGATCGGTTTTGGTTCAGTCGCTCTACGAGACCCGTTCCGGCGCGGAGTTCGAGGCTGCCTTCCGTTCCGTCGATCGGGAAGCAGCCGCCAAGATCCTGTTCACCTCGGGTTCGACCGGGCTTCCCAAGGGCGTGATCAACACCCACAAGATGATGGCGAGTTCGCTGCAGATGGGTGCGTTGCTGGTATCGCCTCGCGAAGCACCGGTGCAGGTCGAATGGCTTCCGTGGCATCACACCATGGGAAGCAATGTCATCCTGCACGGCATTCTCAAGCATGGCGGCACGCTCTATATCGACGAGGGGCGCCCGGTTCCGCAATTGTTTCACAAGACGATTGCCAATTTGAAGGAGGTATCGCCGACAGCAATGTTCAACGTGCCGGCGGGATACACTCTATTGTGCGAGGCGTTGGAAGCCGATCAGGATTTGCGAACCAACTTTTTCCGGCAACTCGACCGGATGAGTTACGCAGGCGCTGCGATATCAAGGACCACGCTGGACAAGTTGTATCATCTGGCGAAGGCCGCGACCGGCCGGCATATTCCGGTGATGTCGGGGTACGGCACGACCGAAACGGCCCCCACGATCAGCACCACGCACTGGGCAACCGACACGCCGGGTGAGTTGGGATTGCCGGCTCCCGGGGTAGAATTGAAACTCATCCCTGCCGGCGACACTTATGAAGCCCGTGTGCGCGGTCCGAATGTGACACCAGGCTATCTTGGCCGGCCGGATCTGACTTCGGCGGCCTTTGACGATGAAGGTTTCTACCGGGTCGGGGACACGGTGTCCTTTATCGATCCTGCCAACCCAAGTCTCGGTCTGCGCTTCACCGGCCGGGTTTCCGAGAATTTCAAGCTCTCGAACGGGACATGGGTGGCGGTTGGCAATCTGCGAGGCGCGGCACTGGCGGCTACCCACGGTGTCCTGCAGGATGTCGTCATTGCCGGAGAGAATCGTCAATCCTGCGCTGTGCTGGGCTGGTTGAATCCGGTCATGGCGAAAAAGCACGCCGCTAATGCCGATGGCAATCCTAATCACGACCCGGGCGTGATCGCGTTTCTGCAGCAGTGCCTGCGGCTTTACAATGCAAGCGTCGGAAGCAGCGAGCGCATCTGCGCCTTCACACTGCTTGAGGAGCCGCCCTCGCTGGCGGCCGGCGAGATCACCGACAAGGCATACGTCAACCAGCGCGCCGTCCTAATCAATCGGGCGGCGCAGATGGAACTGATCTATTCGTCCGAGCCGTGCGGCCAGGTGATCGTCATTTAGAAGATGGCGTGAGTCAAACCGGGAGTAGCTGAAATGACAGAAAGTCGGATCGAAATCGACACCGGAACCAGTGAGCTGTTGTGCGAAATCCGCGACCGCGTCGCGCTCATCACGCTCAACCGCCCAGAGGCGCGCAACGCGCTCTCCGATCATCTCACGCCGGCCTTGCGGCGGATGATCAAGCAATGCGGCGATGATCCGAACGTCGGCGCGCTATTGATCACGGGCGCGGGTACGGCCTTCTGCGCCGGCGGCGACGTCAAGGGCATGGGGAGCAATTCAAGCAAGGCCGAAGTGGCGTTTGAAGAACGCGTTGCCGATCTGCGGACCAGGCAACGCACCTTGACCGGGGCGCTGGTGGCGGTGAGGAAGCCGACGATCGCCGCGCTGCCGGGACCCGCGGCCGGTGCCGGGATGGCGCTTGCGCTCGCCTGCGATATCCGCATAGCCGGCGAATCCGCGATCATGTCCACGGGATATGCCCGCATCGGGCTGACTGGGGACTACGGCATTGCGTGGCTGCTGACCCGGCTTGTCGGAATATCGCGGGCGCGGGAGCTGATGTTCCTGTCGGAGCGGATCGACGCGCGTCGTTGCGAGGCGCTGGGTCTCGTCAACCGCGTGGTGCCCGACGCCGAATTGCGCGAGATGGCTTTCGCGCTCGCAAGGTCGCTCGCGGAGGGACCGTCGATCGCGCTGGCCCACATCAAGGACAACCTCGACCACGCCTTGAAGTCGGATTTCCTGGATTCGATGGATCAGGAAGCCGAGAACATGGTCCGGTCGTCGCGGACGAGCGATCACAAGGAGGCGGTGCGCGCCTTCATCGACAAACGCAAGCCTGCATTCGTCGGGCATTAGACGCGCCGGGCGAACTGGGTCACGCCGAATTGGGTTGTGTTATATTATGGTTATCATCTAATCGAATGCGATCGAAACCGGGCGTTTGGTGCGCAAATGCTGTCAAGGATCCTGTCGCGACGATGCAAGTCCTGGCGAGGTGCCGATGCCTGACAAACCAATTGCCATCGTGACAGGTGTCGGCCCCGGCACGGGTTCCGCGATTGTCCGGCGCTTTTCGTCAGAAGGATTTCGTGTCATTGCCCTGGCGCGCTCGCCGGATCGCATTCGCGCGCTGGAACAGGAACTCACCGATACCCACGCAGTGATCGGCGATGTCTCCGTGGGCGGCGGGTGGGGGACATTTCTCGAGATCGAGCCGAAAATGCTCGATCGGAATTTTCAGGTGAACGTGATGGGCTTGCTGTATCTGGCGCACGAAGTGGCGCCGGACATGGTCAAAGCAGGTAGCGGCACCATCCTCGTCACCGGCAACACGTCAGCCATTCGCGGCAAGGCGAATTTCGCCGGCTTTGCCCCGACCAAGGCCGCCCAGCGGATTCTATCGGAATCGATCGCGCGCGATCTCGGGCCGCGCGGCATCCACGTTGCCTATGTCCTGATCGACGCCGTGATCGATGTCCCGCGCATGCGCGAGGTTCTGCCGGAAGCGCCCGACGACTTCTTTATCAAGCCATCCGCGATCGCCGACGAACTGTGGCACCTCTACAGGCAGGACCGCTCGGCATGGTCCTTCCTGACCGAGCTTCGCCCGTTCGGGGAAAAATGGTGAAGAGAATGCCTGAGAGCCGGCCATGCGCTACGTAAAGGGCCACGGGCTGCAAACTCGGAGTCGGATCGTCGAAGAGGCGTCCTACGGTTTGCGTCAAGCCGGCGCCGACCGCATCAGCGTGTCTGATTTGATGAAGCTCGCGGGTCTCACGCATGGCGGCTTCTACGCCTATTTCGAATCGCGCGAAGCCCTGATGATCGAAGCGTTCACAGCGGCGATGGAACGAACCATCTCGCAGTGGCGGAACCACATGGACGGAATGCCCGCCGAAGATCGGTTCGACGCCTTCGTCGAAACATATCTGAGGCCCGGTCATCGGGATGATCGCGCTCGCGGTTGCGTGCTGCCGGCGCTGGGTGCCGATATTGCCCGTTCTAGCCCGAAGGCGCGCCGCGCATTTGCAAGCAAGCTCGACGAAATGATTGACGTGATCGCCGGGCTATTGCCGGGAAAATCACCGAAGCAGGCGCGCCAGATCGCCACCGCCGCGCTTGCCACCATGATGGGCTCGATCGCACTCGCGCGTGCGGTCGGCGACAACGAGCTGTCCGACGAAATTCTTGAAGCCGGACGGCAGGCTCTAAGCGGTCAATCCGCGCGACGAAAAGCGCCGGTCGCGTCCGATGTCCGGCGACCGAACAAAAACTGCAAGGAGAACGATCATGACTGAACATGTGAAAACTGAGATCGACGCCGGCATCATGACCTTGACGCTGGCGCGCGCCGACAAGAAGAACGCCCTGAGCAACGCGATGTACAGCGCAATGTCGGACGGGCTGGAGCGCGCGGAGAAGGATCCGGCTGTCCGCGTGGTCCTCTTCCAGGGTGACGGCGACAGCTTTACGGCCGGCAATGACCTGGCCGATTTCAGCGCCCAGGCCAATGGCAAGGACACCGGCGAGCCGCAGGCGCACCGGTTCATCAGCAATCTCGGCAAGGCCACCCGTCCGCTCGTCGCCGCCGTGCAAGGCAATGCGGTGGGCGTCGGCACCACGATGCTGCTGCATTGCGACCTGGTATTTCTGGCCGACACCGCAAAACTGATGACGCCGTTCGTCAACCTGGCGCTGGTCCCGGAAGCCGCCTCGAGCTGGCTGCTGCCCGCGAGGATCGGGCACGTCCGCGCCTACGCGATGTTCGCGCTCGGCGAACCGCTCGACGCCGCGACCGCACTGGCTTGCGGTCTGGCCAACGCGGTAGTGCCGGTCGCAGACCTGCGCGCCCGGGCGCGGGCAGCGGCCGAAGCCCTCACCAAACGGCCGGCCGGCTCACTGAACCACACCAAGGCGTTGATGCGCGACATGGACAGGATCGCCGCTCAAATCGGCAGGGAAGGCGCATTGTTTCGCGAGCGCCTGCAGACCGGCGAAGCGCGCGAGGCATTCGAGGCATTTGCCGAGCGTCGTAAGCCTGACTTTTCGAGGTTCGCGGGATAGGTCGTGTTCCTCTGATCGCAAGCAAGGGGAGTTATGGTCCATCTAGGTTCAGCGCGGCTAACTGAAAGCAAGCAGTTAGAAGTTTGTCAGTTATTGAAGGGCCGCTTCTGGCGCGAAGCGGTCATTCGACGTCCGCCGGAGCGGCAGTACTATAGCTCAAGGGCGAACTGCCTGGGGTGATCTAGCTCCTCATCGACAAAGCCAGAGATCGGTCTACCGCAAATCTCGCTACACGGCGGCGACAGCCGCGATGGGGGCCTGTCAAAGAGACAGTCTTCGACAGATCGCTTCATTGAACAAGCATTCAATGGCAGCGAGCCTGCCGGCAAAATACGGGGGATGAAATGGCAAGTCCTGTCGCCCAACTCCAGCATCTTGAGCTGACAGAAGAATTTTACAAGGCGTTCCGCGATTTGCCAGAGAAGGGGCCATCAGGCATCCCGGTGAACTGGCCGCGATATTTCGCGCTTTGTCACGCGACCGAGCTAGCGCTGAAAGCGTTCTTGCTGGCCCACGGCTGGTTCGATCGGCAGACCAGAAGCCCGGTCTTTCGACATTTCCAACCTTATGTCGGAAGCGATCCAGCTTGGATTGAATATCAGCCTGGCGGCGCGCAGATCATTGCGGGAAACCGCCGCGATCAATCCTTGCTGTAGGACTTCGGCTTAGGCGGGGCTTGCCAGTACGTCAGGCGATGGTGGTGGCGCCACCGTCTTCAGTATGGCTCGGCCATACTCCAGCATCATCGTTGCAGTGCTCGCGCGCCATGGTGGAAGCAATCAGCGCATCCTGCATCGTGCGCACCTCGGACCAGCGATTAGATAGCCGGCAGACATACCGCTTCGGCTGTCTCGTGATCTCGGCCAGGCCAAGCGCGTGAATCTTGGCGAGCGCCGGCCGATAAACCCGACGACTTGCCGCAAAGTTCGAATTGATCAGTATAGATCGTGGCCACACCGCTGCCCTGGCGCGCGATCTCAGCTTCGACCAGCCGCAACACCCGCCGTGCACTGGCGCGCAACGCGAGATAGGCAGGCGATCGTGTCCTCTCAGGTTCTACCATGGTCCGCTCCCCATGCAAAATTCTCACCTAGACGACACTTACCGCCGAGTGGCGGTCTATGGCAACGCGGTGCAGCAATAGCGGCACCATCTACTCCTCATTCTCTCTCGCACCTAACCCCGGCTCGTTCACATCCTCGCAAATCGCCATCAGTGCCTCGACCTGGGCGGCGTGGTCCTGTGTATTTGAACTGACCCTCGCGTATCCGAATCTCATAAACTGCCCCAATTTTGAAAGCTTGAGTTTCGGAATCTAAAAGTTGCGGTGGCACAAGGGCAATCTAAATGCCCAGAGAGCAGCGAAGCCGGAGACTTGGCGGTATTCCATCTTCGTTGCTGTCGGTTTTTGCGTTTTACAGGTTTTGAGCCAACTCGACCGGCACCCCGTAATAGTCGGCTCCGGCCGATCTGAACCTCTTAGAAAGCTCACCCGCCTGGCCGAAAGCCT
>Ga0207706_10007094_pt1 | contig 10365 bp, 6 predicted proteins | sample KBSC53metaG_FD_184318 | JGI IMG/M metagenome (GOLD analysis project Ga0207706, IMG submission 184318) | Corn rhizosphere microbial communities from Kellogg Biological Station, Michigan, USA - KBS C5-3 metaG (SPAdes) (version 2) | ecosystem: Host-associated > Plants > Roots > Rhizosphere > Soil ... | reverse complement strand
CTACGAGCACGCCGACCCGCGCCAGGGCTTCCATCAGGATTGGGGCACCTACATTTTTAATTTCGGGCGTAACGAAGTGAAATCGTTTCTGCTGTCCAGCGCCCATTACTGGTTAGCAGAGTTTCATCTTGATGGATTGCGTGTGGATGCTGTTGCATCCATGCTCTATTTGGACTATTCCCGCAATCAGGGAGAATGGTTGCCCAACAAATACGGCGGCAGGGAAAATCTGGAAGCTATAGATTTTCTGCGCGAACTGAACATCATGGTTCACCAGGAGTTTCCTGGAGCATTGACGCTGGCGGAAGAATCGACAGCCTGGCCGGCCGTCTCCCGGCCCGTCCCCGCCGCCGCTCCCGCCGTCGCACGCGACTGGGGTGCGCCGACGGAGATCCCCGTGACGAGCCCCTACCGTCGGCTCGTGATCGCATACGGGAGCAACTTCGGGGCCTGCAAGGAGCTGGCGGAGCGCTTTGCGGAGCGCGGCCGGTTCTACGGCTACGAGCCCGAGGTGCTGACGCTGAACGAGCTGGCCGGGTCAGCGCCGCGCGGGGAGCCGTGGCTGCAGGTGGTCGTGGCCTCGACGTATACGTCGAATCCGCCGGCGAACGCCGCAGCCTTCAAGTCGTGGCTCGAGCACGCCGAGCCGGAAGCAGGCACCTGGCGGGAGTGCAAGTACCTCGTCTGGGGGCTCGGCAACAGTCAGTGGAACGCGTTCCTCGCGTTCCCGCGCTACGTGCACAGGAGGTTGGCGGAGCTGGGTGCCGAGCCGCTCGCCGACTTCGCCTACGGCGACGTCGGCTCACCCGCGTGGGAGACGGTGCACGCCGACTGGAACAGCCGCGTGTGGCCCGTGCTCCTCGAGCTGTCCGAGGCAGTGCTGACAGAGGCGGCGGAGGAGCGCGTCACGGCCGAGCGGGAGGCGGCCCGCGAGTTCACCCGCGCCGACTCGACCACCGCGATGGCGTTGTCGCTCGGCCGGGAGGCGACCGCGTCGCAGGCCCTGCTCGCCCCGACGATCCTCACGAACGCCGTCGGCGCCGACACGATCGAGGCGCGAGCGCGGGTGTGGAGCGAGCTCCAGGCCCCGGAGTCGTCGAGGCGCACCCGTCATCTCGAGATCGTGCTCCCGCGCGGCGTCGCGTACTCCGCCGGCGATCACCTCGGCATCTGCCCGCAGAACGACGAGGAGCGCGTCGAACGGCTCGCGCACCACCTCGGCACCGCGCTGGACAGCCTGTTCAGGGCGCCCGAGACCGTGAACGTCCGCGCCGTCCCGAAGGGAGTCGTGCTCCAGGTTCGCAATGTGCTCACCAACCTGATCGACATCACCGGGAAGCCGACCCTCCCACTCCTCCAACTGCTGCTCGACAAGGTCACCGACCCCGCCGAGCGCTCGCGGCTGGAGGAGATCCAGGGCGTCCTGGAAGCGCGCGACGGCCGCGGCTCGGCGCTGTACGACGCGGTTCACTCGGGCGCATACGACCTGCTGCGGCTGCTCACCGAGTTCCCCTCGTGCAGGTTGAACATCTTCGAGCTCCTCGAGGTCGCGCAGCCGCTCAGCCCGCGCTACTACTCGCCGAGCTCGAGCCCGCGCGTGCACGGCGACGTCGTCCATCTCACGGTCGGTCTCGAGGCGCTGCCCGTGCCCGGCATGCCCGAACGCGTGTTCCACGGGATGAGCGCGCACTATGTGCACGGGATCCGCGAAGGCGACCGCGTCAACGTCTTCCTCGAGAGCGCGTGCGGCTTCCACCTGCAGGACGACGTGACGAAGCCGATGCTGTTCGTCTCCGCGGGCACCGGCTTCGCTCCGATGCGTGCGTTCCTGTGGGAGCGTCTGGCGCTGAAACGCCAAGGTGTGGCGCTCGCCGAGGCGGCGCTCTTCAACGGCATTCGCTCACGAAGCCTCGACTACATCTACCGCGACGAGATCGAGAGGTTCGCGGACGAGGGTGTGCTCGACCACGTGCACATCGCGACCTCGCGCGAGCGGGCGGATCGTCGGGAGTACGTGCAGGACCGGCTCCGCCTGCAGGGAGCGCTCGTCTGGCGCCTGCTCGAGGCGGGCGGCTATGTGTACGTGTGCGGCTCGCGGCCGATGCGCGACGCGGTGTGGGAAGCCTTCGTCGACGTCGTGGCCGAGCACGGCAAGATGCCGCGCACGCGCGCGGAGGAGCTCCTCACCGAGCTCGAGACGACGAAAGAGCGATACCGTCCGGACGTCTGGGGGTAACGACCATGGACGTCCTCGCTCTCGTCTCGATGATCGCCGCGCTCGCGATGTTCGTCCTCGCCGCGAGCGGGAGAGAGCTGCGTCGCTTCAACGAGATCGCGCTCGGCCTCGTGTTCCTGACGGCCGCGCTGATCTTCCAGTTCACCGGCATCACGCACACGACGATCGGCGGCTGACTACGCCGATCCGCGGCACGCGTCGAGCGTGACCACCTCGTCCATCCGCTCGAGACCCTCGGGCCTGTGGGTGATGAGCAGCACCGTGCGACCCGCGGCGGCCGCGAGGACGTCGTCCATCACCGCGGTCGCCGTCTCGGGGTCGAGGTGCGCGGTCGGCTCGTCGAGGACGAGGACGGGTGCCTCGGTCAACAGCGCGCGCGCCAGGATCAGCCGCTGTCGCTGGCCGCCCGACAGGCGGGAGCCCTCCTCCCCCACCCGCGCGTCGAGCCCGCCGGGCAGCGACGCGACCCACGCGTCGAGACGCGCGAGCAGGAGCACCGCCCAGAGCTCGGCATCCGTCGCCTCCGGCCGGGCGAGCCGGAGGTTCTCGCGGATCGTCGAGTCGAAGAGGTACGACTCCTGCCCCGCGATCGCGAAGTGCCGGCGCACGTCGGCCTGCGCGTACTCGCGGACGTCGCGGCCGCCGATCGTCACGCGACCGCGCTCGGGGTCGAGAAAGCGGAGGAGGAGTCTCGTCACGGTCGTCTTGCCCGCGCCGCTCGGCCCCACGAGCGCGACCTTGCGGCCCGGAGCCAGCTCGAGGTCGAGGTCGCGGAGCACAGGCTCTTCGACCGGGTCGTAGCGGGCGGTCACCCCCTCGAGGCGCACCGGCGCGCGTCGCGGCGGCGCGGGGACGGGGAGCTCCGGCTCCCGCACCGCGGGGGCCCGATCGAGGACCTCGAGGACACGGCGACCCGACGCGAGCGTCGACGAGAGCTCGCGCGCGGCGGGTGCCAGCGGCGTGACTGCGTCGAACGACGCCAGCGCGAGCAGCGCGAGCGTCGCGACGAGGACGGGGTCGAGCGAGCCGGCCGCGGTGGCCGAGACGGCGACCGCGAGCACGCCCGTGACGGTGAGGCCGGCGACGAGGATGGTCAGCGCGTCGCCGAGGCCCGCCACCAGCGCGTCGCGACGCCCGAGCCGGGCGAGCGCGACGTCGAGCTCGCGGACGCGGGCCAGGGTGCGCTCCTCCTGCCCGAAGACGACCAGCTCGGGCGCGCCGCGAAGCAGCTCCACGAGCTCGGCGGTCAACGTGCCTCGGGCTACGGCCTGGCGGCGACCCACCGCCCGGGCGAGCCGTGCCGAGAGCCACGGGAGCGGGACCCCGGCGACGAGGAGCCCGCCCGCGAGGATCGCGGCGGCGGCGGGAAGGATCAGCGCGGCGACGAGGATGCACGCAGCGCCGACGACGAGAGCGACGGCGCCCGGGAGGAGCCCCCGGACGTGCAGGCCCTGGAGCGCGTCGACGTCGCCGACCATCCGGGCGAGCAGGTCGCCTCGCCGGTACGCCTCGAGCCGGCCGGGGGCGAGCGGCTCGATCCGCTCGTACACGCGCGCACGGATGCGGCCGAGCGCGCGCAGCGCGAGATCGTGCGAGGCGAGGCGGTCGGCGTAGCGCGCGACGGGTCGCGCGAGCCCGAGAAACCGCACGAGGACGATCGTGACGGTCAGCGAGAGGATCGGCGGCTGCTCGGCGGCGCGTGAGATCAGGTAGCCGGCCGTCGCCAGGAGCGCGACGCCGAAGCCGACGGCAAGCGTCGCGAGCAGCAGCGACCACGCGACGCGCGAGGCGGGCACGCGTCCGAGCCGGGCGAGCCGTGCCGCCGTGCCGGTCACACCGCCTCCAGGACGGCGTCGACGACACGGCCGGCCGACAGCGTCACGATGCGGTCCGCCCGCCGCGCGAGCTCCGGGCTGTGCGCGACGAGCAGCAGTGTCCGATTTTCGCGCAGCCGCTCGATCGCCTCCTCGACGAGCTCGGCGCTCCCGCGGTCGAGGTTCGCAGTGGGCTCGTCGAGGATCACGAGCGAGGCGTCACGCAGAAAGGCGCGGGCGAGCGCCAGCCGCTGGAGCTGCCCGGCGGAGAGCGCACGGCCCCCGTCGCCGACGACGGTCTCGAACCCGTCGGGGAGGTCATGGACGAACGCGGCGGCACCTGCGAGCCGGGCGGCCTCCTCGACCCGCCCGGCGCTCGCCCCAGGGTTGCCCAGGCGGATGTTGTCGGCGACGGTGCCGCGGAAGAGCGTCGGTCGCTGCGGGACCCAGGCCAGCTGCCGCCGCCATGCTGCGGGGTCGCACGAGGCAAGGTCGACGCCGCCGACCGTGATCCGCCCGGCGATCGGCTCGGCGAGACGGAGGAGGAGCGAGGCGAGCGTGCTCTTCCCGCTCCCGCTCGGCCCGACGAGCGCGACCGTCTCCCTGGGCGCGAGCTCGAGGTCCACCTGCTCGACCACAGTGCCGCTCCCCGGGTACGCGAACGAGACAGCGTCGAGCCTCACCGGCGCGAGGCGCGGGTCGGGCGGCGTGACCGCGCCCGTGCGGATCTCGGCCGGTTGGTCGACGAGGGCGAGCAGCCGCTCGCTCACCGCGCGACCGTCGGCGCTCGCGTGGTACTGCGCCGCGAGGTTGCGCAAGGGCAGGTAGAGCTCGGGCGCGAGCACGAGCACGGTGAGCCCGACCTGGAGACCGAGCCCGCCCTCGACGAGCCGGACGCCCACGGTCACCGCCACGAGCGCGATCCCCATCGTCGCCGCGAGCTCGAGCACCGCGCCGGAGAGGAAGGCGACGCGGAGCGTGCCCATCGTCGCGCGACGGTACTCGTCGCTGACCCGTGCGATCCGCTCCGCCTGCGCCTGGCCGCGGTTGAACGCGCGCAGGGTCGGCAGGCCGCGGACGACGTCGAGGAAGTGCGTCGAAAGCTGCGCGAGCGTCTCCCAGCGCTCTTGCGTGCGGCGCTCCGTGTGCCGCCCGACGAGCCACATGAAGACCGGGACGAGCGGCAGCGTCAGCACCAGCAGCGCCGCGGTGAGCGGGTCGATCACGACGACGAACGCGATCACCGCGAGCGGGACGACGACCGCCAGGACGAGCTGCGGGAGGTACCGCGCAAAGGTCGCCTCGAGCGCGTCGACGCCGGCCACTGCGGCGGTCGCTATCTCCGCGCTCTCGGCACCGTCGAGCGCCGCGGGACGGCCGCGGAGGCGGCGCTCGACGACGTCGAGCCGGAGCTGCGAGAGCACGTCCGCCGCGGCGCGGCGGCCGGCCACCTCGAAGCCCCATGCGGCGAGCGCGCGGCCCAGCGCCGCAGCGACGAGCAGCGCCAGCGGCAGCGTCAGCGACGCGAGCGAGGCGCCCGCGAAGCCACGGGCGGCGACGTACGCGAGGAGGGCGGCCTGCGCCAGCACGAGCAGCGCCGCAAGAACGCCGAGCGACGCATCGAGGGCGAGCAAGCGGCACACCGGCCGCGCCCGCCGCACGAGCCGCGGGTCGAGGGCCTTCAAGCGCTCTCGGCCGGCTCGGGCAGGATCTCGACCGGCTCGGCCGGCTCCGGCTCCTCGCCGCCGAGCCGATGTCGGAAGACGTAATACGTCCAGCCCTGGTAGAGCAGGATGAGCGGGGTGAAGATCAGCGCGACGACGGTCATCACCGCGAGCGCGTAATGGGAGGACGACGCGTTGTCGACCGTGAGGCTGTTACCGAGGTCGGGGCTCGAGACGAGCACTCTCGGATAGAGGCTCGTGAAGAGGGTGGCGACGAGCAGCACCGTCGCGACGGCAGTTGCCGCGAAGGCCGGGCCGCTGCGACGGCGGTGGACGAACACGAAGGCGAGGACGAGCGCCGCGACGCCCAGCGCACATGGCAAGACGGGCGGGAAGACATCCTTGTCGTTCGCGTCGACCGCCACGGCGACCGTCCAGACGAGGAGGGCGATCCCGGCGAGCGCCGCCGGGATCGAGAGCCGTCGCGCAGCGTGGCCCGCGCGCAGGCAGAGCGCACCGGTCGTCCTCACGGTGAGGAAGGTCGCGCCGTGGAACGCGAACAGCAGCACGACGGTGATCCCCGCGAACACGGTGTACGCGCTGAACAGATCGACGAACGCGCCGGCCCAGCCGCCGTCGGTGTCGAGCGGGACGCCGTGGACGAGGTTGGAGAGCGCGACGCCCCAGAGGAACGACGCGCCGACGCTCCCGACGACGTTCGCGGTCGTCCAGACCGCGCGCCACCGCGGGCTGTGCCCCTTCTCGCGCCACTCGAACGAGACGACCCGGATGATGAGGAACACGAGCACCAGCAGCAACGCGAGGTAGAAGCCCGAGAACATCGTCCCGTACCACTCCGGGAAGGCCGCGAAGGTCGCGCCGCCGGCGACTACGAGCCATACCTCGTTGCCGTCCCACACAGGGCCGATGGTCTCGAACATCACTCGACGCTCGCGCTCGTCGCGCGGCAGGAACGGCAGCAGCATCCCGACGCCGAAGTCGAAACCCTCGAGCACGAAGTATCCGGCCCAGAGGACGGCGATGAGCACGAACCAGAAGGTCTGCAGATCCATCAGTAGCCGAGCGCGGGGGCCGCGCCCTCGTCGTCGCCGCCGACCTCGGGCGGGTCGAGCCGCGCGTAGCGGCGCATGAGCACGAAGTCGACGACAGCGAGCGCGCCGTACAGGCCGGCGAAGACCGCGAGGCTGGTGCCGATCGTCCACGTTCCGACGCTCGGCGAGCTGGCGTCGGCGGTGCGAAGCAGCCCGAAGACGATCCACGGCTGCCTCCCGACCTCGGTGAGCACCCAGCCTGCCAGAGCCGCGAGGAACGGGAACGCGATCGTGGCGACGCCGGCCCACAGAAACCAGCGCGTGCGCTCGAGACGTTGTCTCCGGTACAGGAATGCACCGATCACGGCAACGAGGAAGACGAGCGAGCCGAGGTAGGCCATGACGCGCATGCTCCAGTAGACCGACCTGACCGGCGGGATGTAGTCGCCGGGCCCGTACTGGGCCTCCTCCTGCTTCTGCAGCTCGTTCATTCCCTCCACCTCGCCGTTGAACGAGCCGGTGGCCAGGAACGAGAGCAGCCGCGGTACCTCGATCGAGAAGGACGGTGTCGGGTCGTCCTGCGTGAAGCCGCCGATCTGGAAGATCGAGAACGAGGCGGGCTGCTCCGTGTCCCAGAGCGCCTCGGTCGCAGCGATCTTCATCGGCTGCTGCTCGGTGACGAGAATGCCGAAGTTGCTCCCGAACCAGAGGTTCACGGCGGAGACGGGCACCAGCACGATCAGCCCGAGCTTCGCGGCCCGAAGGAACAGCTCCTGGTTCCGGCCGCGCGCCAGGTGCCAGCACGCGACGCCGAACACGACCGCCGACCCCGTCGTCACGGCGGCGAGCATGGTGTGCCCGAACGCCCAGATGGCCCACTTGGCGGTGAGAAGATCCCACACGCTCGTCAGCTCGGCCTTCCCGTTCGAGACCGTGTACCCGGTCGGATGCTGCATCCACGAGTTGGCCACGAGGATGAAGTACGCCGAGAGCCAGGTGCCGAGCGCCGCCAGCCAGATCGTCGCCAGATGCACGCGCGGCGAGAGCCGGTTCCAGCCGAAGATCCAGAGCCCGAGGAACGTCGACTCGAGGAAGAACGCCGCCAGTCCCTCGATCGCGAGCGGCGCGCCGAACACGTCGCCGACGTACTCCGAATAGACGGACCAGTTCATGCCGAACTGGAACTCCTGCACGAGGCCGGTGGCCACCCCGATCGCGAAGTTGATCAGCAGCAGGGTCCCGAAGAACTTCGTCAGCCGCAGCCACGCCTCGTCGCCGGTGCGGTGCCAGAGCGTCTGCATGACCGCCACCAGCGGCGCGAGGCCGAGCGTCAGCGGGACGAACAGGAAGTGGTACAGCGACGTCGTCGCGAACTGGATACGCGCGAGATCGACCGCGGTGTCGCCGAGGGGGATCACGACGTGGCGGTGGCGACGGCCCTGGAGACGATGGGGCCGACCGGTGGAGTGGACGACTTCCGGGGGCTCATGGTGTCGATCGCCGGCTGCGCCCTGCGCCTGGCAGGGCGCGTGCGCATTCGCGTGGGCGAACTCCGGATTATGACGGGACCGCTGACGCGATCAGGACGATTCACCCGGGTGAGCCTTCGCGCGGGTTTGACGACAGCGCGTTTTGGAGGACTAGCATCGAGGTCGAGATGCCGGTCGACGCCCGGGCCGAGGGGGCTCGGCGTCCGGTCGTTGTCGTCCTCGGGGGCGGCTTCGCGGGCGTGGGCGCAGCGCGGAAGCTCAGGGACGCCGAGGTGGACGTCGTTCTGATCGAGGCACACGACTACCACACCTTCCAGCCGCTCCTCTACCAGGTCGCGACCGATCTCCTCGAGACCTCCGCTGCGGCGCATCCGGTCAGGGATCTCTTCCGCGAGCAGCCGAACGTCGTCGTCCACCAGGCGACCGTCACCGGAGTCGATCTGCGCCTGCGCGAGGTGCATCTGTCCGAGATGGCGCCCCTCGCGTACGACTACCTCGTGCTCGCGCTCGGCGCCGAGGTCAACTTCTTCGGAACCGAGGGAGCAGCCGAGCACGCGTTTCCGATGTACACCCTCGCCGACGCGGTGCGCCTGAAGGAGCACGTGCTCCGGCGCTGGGAAGCAGCGGATCGCGATCCCGCCCTGGTGGACGACGGCGCGCTCAACGTGGTCGTCGTCGGCGGCGGACCGACCGGCATCGAGACGGTCGGCGCGCTGGCCGAGCTCTACCGCAGCGACTTCGCCAAGGACTACCCGGCGCTCCCCCAGGACCAGGCGCGCCTGATCCTCGTCGAGGCCGGGCCGGAGCTCTTTGCGATGTTCAAGCCGGACATCCGGAGCTACACGCAACGCGCGCTCGAGAAGCGCGGAGTCGAGATCCTGCTGGGCGAGACCGTCGCATCGGTCAGGCCCACTCGCGTCACGCTCGCGTCGGGGGCAGAGTTACCCGCCCACACGCTCGTCTGGGGGGCGGGCCTCCAGGCGAGCCCACTCACCGCGTCGCTCGGCCTGGAGCTGCAGAGGGGCGGTCGGGTGCCGGTCGGACCGGAGCTGAGCGTGGAGGGACACCCCGAGGTGTTCGCGGTCGGCGACATCGCCTGGATCACGGACCCGGCGACCGATCGGGTCCTGCCGCAGCTCGGATCGGTGGCTCTGCAGGCGGGAGAGCACGCAGGGGAAAACGTCGCGCGGCTTGCCGGCGGCAAGCCCACCGAGCCCTTCACGTACCACGACAAGGGCACGATGGCGACCATCGGCCGGGGGGCCGCCGTGATCCAGACGCACCGCGGACGGACGATCAAGGGCAAGTCCGCGTCGCTCGCCTGGGGGACCGTGCATCTCGCGCTCCTCTCGACCGGTGAGGATCGCGCCAAGGCGCTCGTCGACTGGACCTGGGCAGGGTTCACGCACGAGCGGCCGGGCCGTATCACCGTTCGGACCCAGGAGGAAGCGGACTGATCCTGCGCCCGGGACAGGCCGCAGTGAAACGAGACGGCTCCGAGCCGCCGCGCGTGGACCTCGTGCGCGGCCGCTTCGACGTCGGCCAACGAAGGAGGAGGCAGCGATGACGACGAGTGCACCGTCCGCCGTCAGCACCCGGCGAACGACCCCGACCGCCGGCCCGGAGCAGCGGGTCGCGGACGTCCTCGTGGTCTTCGGGATCACCGGCGACCTGGCGAAGGTCATGACCTTCCACTCGCTCTACCGGCTGGAGAAGCGCGGGCTGCTCGACTGTCCGATCGTCGGCGTCGCGGTCGACGACTGGACGATCGAGCAGCTGGTCGACCGCGCCCGCGAGTCGATCGAGGGAACCGGCGAGCAGATCGACGCCGAGGTGTTCGACCGGTTCGCCGCGAGGCTCTCCTACGTCGCCGGGGACTTCGGGGACTCCGCAACGTACGATCGAGTGGGCAAGGCGATCGAGGGCGCCGAAAGCCCCGTCTTCTACCTCGAGGTCCCGCCCTTCCTGTTCGGACGCGTGGTCAAGGGGCTCGCGGAGGCCGGGTTGACCGAGACGGGGCGCGTCGTGGTCGAGAAGCCGTTCGGGCACGACCTGGAGTCGGCGCGAGAGCTCGCCGACGAGCTGCACCAGTACATCGACGAGTCGCAG
>Ga0207706_10007091_pt1 | contig 10366 bp, 8 predicted proteins | sample KBSC53metaG_FD_184318 | JGI IMG/M metagenome (GOLD analysis project Ga0207706, IMG submission 184318) | Corn rhizosphere microbial communities from Kellogg Biological Station, Michigan, USA - KBS C5-3 metaG (SPAdes) (version 2) | ecosystem: Host-associated > Plants > Roots > Rhizosphere > Soil ... | reverse complement strand
CGTCGAAAGGACCCCTCGCATGCGCCGGACTGCTTATTCGTGCCGTTTGCTGATTGCGTTGTGGTTTGCCGGCTGGAACGGCGCCCAAGCAATCGACCTTACGGATTGCGACGACAATACCGTGAGCGATGCGGCCTTCGATGAGCCGATCGTTCGCGATCACAGCGATGCTTCGGATGGGGCCCTGGGCAATCCGGCAGTGCGGCCGCTAGGCGGAGGCGAAGGCTATGGCCGGATTGTCGAGCGGCCCGAGACGGGGGTGGTACGGACGATCGACGAGTTGCGTCAGGCGCTGGCGGCGCCGGTTGAAGGCGCGCGGCTGATCTATGTCGATGATGACGCGGAACTCGATCTTACGTATTGCGCCAGGAGGCCCCTACCCGAGCGATGCTTCAGCGTGCGCTCTAGGCCGCCGCTGGACTGCAAGGACTATACGCTGAGCATTCCGCCCAACACGGTGTTGGCTAGCGGACGGGGGCGCGGCGGCTCGCGCGGCGCCCTCCTCTCGACCCGGACGTATACGGCCTGCCCGCTCATTTCAGTGACCGGCCCGGGTACACGCGTCACCGGCTTACGCATCCACGGTGCCGACTCCACCATCGAGAACGATGATCCCTTGCATTGCGACGGCGACTCCTCGGGGATCAGCGTCATTTCGCCGGCAGGCGCCGTGCGATGGGACCCTGAGATCGACAACAACGAGATGGCGGCCTGGCCCCAGGCTGCCGTCAATGTGGGCAGCGTGCTTGGCGTAAACGTCCATCACAACGTCATCCAGTTCAACCGCCGGCACGAGGAAAACGGCACCTGCGGGCACGACTATGGGCTGGGCTATGGCGTCGTCGTGGGACCGGGGAGCGCCGTGATCGAGGCCAATGTCTTCGACCATAACCGGCATGACATCGCATCAAGCGGCGCGCCCGGCTCCTTCTACCGCGCGACCTATAATCTCGTGCTCGCAGGCGCGGTGGACCACAGCTATGACGTGCACGGCGGTAAGGACCGCGAGGACTGCACCAATGTGGCGGGCAGCGGCTTCGTCATCCACCACAACACGTTCCTGCAGGCGCACAAGCCAGCGGTGCGTTTCCGCGGCATTCCGATGAAGGGCGCGTGGATCTACAAGAACACGACGCGCTCCACGCAGATCGGGAGCGCGTTCACGCAGATCAATGCCCAGGGCCGGTTTCATCGCGAGGACAATCGCATCGGCATCAACAATTTCCCGGCCTGGTTCATCTCCTTCGGCGGATCGTCGTTCTGGCAGTGGCGGCGCTTCGACGCGCAAGGCATGGCGGGTGCGGCGGCCGGCGATTTCGATGGCGATGGCGTGAGCGACGTGATGCGGCGGCGCTCAAGCGGATGGCAAATGTCCAAAAGCGGGCGCGAGGAATGGACGCCGCTCAACAGCCTCAACACGCCAGTCTCGGCGCTGCGCCTCGGCGATTTCGTAGGCGACGCGCGCACCGACATCATCCGCGATGCCGGCGATCACTGGGAGGTTTCGGATGGCGGCCAGACGGGCTGGGCGAGGCTTCTTACCACCAACAAGGCGCTCTCCGACGCCGCCTTCCATGATTTCTCGGGCGACGGGAAGACGGATGTGTTCTTCGCGGATGGCAATGGCTGGACCATCATAGAGAGCTTCGAACCGCTGGTGAGCCGGCATTACAACGAGCCGTTCAAGCTAAGCGAGCTGCGCTTCGGCCAATTCACCGGCGACGAGAAGACGGATGTGGTGCGGAAGGAGGGAGCTCATTGGGTGGTGTGGGACCCAGGCACGCAGGCCTGGGATTATCTCAACACGTCGAACTTCGCGCTCAAGGACCTGACCTTCGCCGATTTCAACGGGGATGGGTGGACGGATATCCTGCGGGTTTCAAACGGGAACTGGTACATCTCGTGGAGCGGGCGGAGCGGGTGGGAGTTCCTGAACAAGTCCGATCTCAATCCGAAGAACCAGCTGGTGGCGGACTTCAACGGCGATGGGAAGGCGGATGTGCTGTCACGGCAGACGCCGGATCCGTGATGAAAGGTCAAGGTTTCCATGGTTGTAAATCGGTGGGGGTCACGCGCATAGGGGTCCGGTCGTATGTTTTGCCTCAGTCCGTTCTGCATGGGCGGCACCGGTGCGATTAAGGCGCAATACTGCAAGCCCACCTCACTCGCGACGACGTTCAGGGTATGGCCGCCTTCGCGGTGTGCTCGCGCAATGCCTTCTCGGCGCTGCGGCCGGCGTGCTTATGCCGCTCGAACTGATCGAGCGTCTCGCCGCCTTGATCACCACCACGGCGGCATCGCCACCCCGAATACGGAGTGCTAACGCCCAAAGCGCCGCTACCCTCGGCGGTTACCGCGCCGGCAGGCTGCTGGCGTCCGGAAGCAGCCATTCGTTGGTGCGGAGCCCGTTGGCTGTTGTGCGTCGATGGCAGCCGTTCGTGCGTGCTTCGTTAGGGTGCCAGCGGATAACTACCTGATTCGTAATCGCTTCTGGGTCGGGTTGCGCCCGCCGCAACCCGATCCGTAAACACGCCGCCGACGGCCAGAAAGAGCCTCTCGGCGGCGTTGTCACATTCGGCGAGAGCTCGCGTTCTCCTCGATCAACTGGATATCGCCAACAACGGACGTCGTGCGTCACGAGCGCGCGCTACAGCTGCGCGCAAGGCGACGTCCAGGCCGGTCACCAACGCGCGAACGTGTGCCCGGATGGCTGAGGGTAGCGGGCAACCGCTGAATGCCTAGCCTGCGTGTCAGCACGGCGGCATGCATTAGAAGTAATTGCGGCCCGACGGAAGGACACCGCTGCCGATTCGCCGATTGCCTGAATAGAGCGCGCACCGGCGACTTGGATGCCGGGCCACGGCGGGTCGACGCGAGGCAGTCAAACTGCCGGGCTTCGTGGCCGTGTGATTCAACGATCAATCGACAACGTCCTTCATTGTGGACGTGTTGCGGTGTGGACGACCGCAGTGCTGCCGTCTAGCGCCACTCCGCAGTTAGGGCACATGCGTTGCCCCCAATCGCGACGCTGGTGGTGCATCGTCATTTCCGCGGTCACGATACCGGTGGGCACGGCGAGGACACCCCAGCCGAGCAACATCATAATGCTCGCCATCAGCCGGCCGACAGCCGTTTGCGGCACGATGTCGCCGAAGCCGACGGTAGTCATTGTCGTCACTGCCCAATAGACCGACGTTGGAATGTTTGTGAACCCGTTCTGCGGTCCCTCAACGACGTACATCACGGTGCCGCTGACGAGTACCGCCGTGAGCACGGCGCTAAGGAACACCAGGATCTTGCGCCAGCTGTCGGCAAACGCCTGCGCCAGGAAACGGAATTCGTCCATGTATGGGCCGAGTTTGAGCACGCGAAAGATGCGCAGCAGTCGCAGCACACGCACATCGATCAAAAGCGCAAGCTCCGGGAAGAACGCCGCAACGTAGGTGGGCAGTATCGCGAGCAAGTCGACCACGCCGAAGAAACTTGACGCGTACGCGAGTGGCCGCCTGACGCATGACAAGCGCAGGACGTACTCCAGGGTGAAAAGACCGGTGAAGGTCCATTCGAGCCAATTGAACAACGTGCCATAGCTTCGGGTGAGCGGATCTACGCTATCCAGCATCACGACAATGACGCTCGACATGATGAGCAGCATGAGGCCGAGATCGAAGGTCCGCCCGGCGCGAGTGTCCGACTCGAAGATGATGTCGTACAGGCGACCGCGCCACGCGCCCGATGGACGCCCGAACTCGCTGGCGATCGGTACCGCGGCAGGCACTACGGTGGAAACAGTGAGGCCTTCATTTCCTTGCATGGACACTCCCTATGACAAGAGCAGATGATGGCTAGCACGCTATAAACGATTATGGGCTGATCGAACCGTCAGCGATGCAGAGGCCACGAGTTGCTCGAACGCGCCGAAACATATGGGGCACGCGCTCGTACAGATCATTCGCGCCGCTGCTCACAACACCGCCGTCACGGACGACGATCCGCTGCTGGAACGGATCGGCGACGCTCGCTTCGTGCTGCTGGGCGCGGCCCCGGACGGAAGACACGATTTCTAACAATAGCGCGCACAGGTCCCGCAGCGGTTGATCGAGGAGAAGAAGTTTACGGCAGTCGCCGTCGAAGCGGATTGGCCGCAGCGTATCGCGTCAGTCGCTACATATCGGGACCGGCGCCGAAATGGAGGGCGTCGCCTTCCCGGGGTGTCGCAATAGCCCACCGGGGGAGAGCGCGCCTGCAATCTATGCGATTCGTTCCAGCTAAAACTTTTTGGCGTGGGCAAGCCGATAAAGTATGGCTGCGATCTCGCTGGCGAACCGCTCTTCGCCCAACTGATGCGAATCGCTCTCTTCCATCGCGCTGCGAGCAGTGCCCACGCGGGCGGACGTGCGACCGGGCTTATCCCTGCCCTGCTCGTGCGTCGACGGATTGCCGTGGGCCAAAACGTTCTCGACCTCGAGCTCGAGCTTTCGGACGGTCCCCACGTTCCGCAGAAAGAGTGCTTTCTCACCATCGCCTACGACCACGAGCGCTTGTTTAGGGATGTTCAACGGTGCGTCTCCCAACGGCGATTCACTTGCACGAATTGAAAGTGTTGGGGTTTCGGGAAACGGGGTCAACCATCGCTCGCCGAATACTTGAGGGTATCGAACGCCACACACGAAAGCAGATCGCCCGTGACACGAAGATTTAGGGCTAGAGGGGACTGCCAGAGTATTCGGCGGGCCCGCACTCGGCCCGCTGGTTGGTGTAGTTTTGCGTGTAGCAGATGCCATGCGCGCTAAGTTCATCAATGACGCGGACGAGCTCACTCCGCCTATATCTAGACCGCGAGGAGGCTGCGGGCGGCCTGCGGCGCCTTGCGCAGGAGCACGATTTGTCGGCGACCCAGTTGCCCGGAGAGGTGACTAAGCCCCTAGACCAGACCAGAGGCAACGGTCGCGCGGGCCGCGCTCGGAGCGCGCCGGCTATTTCCCTCTGCGCAAGATGTAGCGTCTGTGCCTGACGCGTTCTACGCCGTTGCGATCGGCCCGATCCACGAAGCAGCGCGTGCGGATCGCTGGAACTGAGCGCACCTCGGGAACGGGCAAAACTGTGTCGATCATTTTTACATTACTGATTCGTTCAGACGGAGAACACGCGTGTCAACACTAGAGATACCGGCCACAAGTGGTTGAACAGTCGCAGTTTAGGCGATTGATGGAATACATCTTGCACCTCCTATGGATGAGTGTGGTGATGCGTTCATCGCACAACTTGTGGAGGTCAAATGAAGTCCATTCTGGATCCTTCATTCCGCTATACGAAGAGTTTGGAAACCGATTTGCGGAAAACGTTTGCCAGAATCCGGCGCGAGCTGCGGAAGCAACAGCAACAACAGGCGACGGCTCGCGTCGAGGCGATGAAAAAGGTCGTTTCATTTCATTCGCGGTAAGCGGCAAGTCGCAGCGAATCCGTCCCACCTCACAGTTCGCATTTTGGCCGCCGCGGCTCGCACTTTGTGTGGGGGCGGCCACATCGTAGTTTGTAGCACTGCTGCCTATAGAGTCGAGGTGCTCGCTGCTACTGCGGCGCGTTACACCCACCGCTTTGTTGGATGGGTGCGGCCTCCATTATTAGAACCGCATTATCTGAAGGCGCGGCATCGGTAGCCGCGAAGACCACATACCAGCCTCAGTTGGTAGCGAGACGCCGCCAGAAGCGCACCGCCGCTCGCTTCCCTTCTGGCGTCACCACTTTCGGTGGCGGGCCTCTTTTAGCGCTGACACATCAAGAGCCCGGTCGGCGACGATCTTCTTCAAGCGTCCGTTCTGTTCTTCCAGTTCTTTGAGCCGCTTCGCCTCGTTCACACGCATCCCCGCGCACTTGTTACGCCACGGGTAAAGCTTCCATTGGCTAATCCCGTGCTTGCGGCACAAGTCCGCTACTCTGGTCCCGGCCTCCGCTAGGTTTAGGATCTCCATGATCGGTTCAGTTAATCGCGGCGACCTCCGAACGTCCGCAGGCGATGAACGCGAGCACGAGCACCAGCGCCAGCACAGCATGACCGTGCCCGTTCGCGGCTGTCGAACAGGCGCAAAGGTAGAAGCGGCTGCTCGGCCCGCGACTGCCAGCCCTGGAGCGCTCTCGGAAGGGGATATCGCAACGGTACAGCCATAGCCGTACGTTTCAGAATTTCGCCGAACATCTCTTGGAGCATCGCTCTAGCGCGCGTCGTAGGCATGCGAGCGCTCCTTCAGGGTTCCATGACCAAGCGCTTGTAGCGTTGCCACGATGTCCGCTGCGGCGCCCGGGGGCTGCGAGTCGTTCCTGCGTCTTCTCCATACTGAGACACGCCTTGCAAGAACGCTGTGGCGGGTACCGATTCCAGCTTCAATGGCGCCCGGCTGCTGGCAAGTGTGTGCCCGCGCACAGTGTGGAATGCGGGTCACTCCCCACAATCCCGGAGACTGCGGTTCGTGCCACCGGCGGGTGCGCCGGTGACCGAGACCTAATCGTACGCGAACTACACTGACCATCTCGGGAGTCTCCGAATGAGCGATTTCGACGTGACGCGACGCCACTTTTTGCAGGCGACTGCGGCCACCGGCGGTGCGTTCGTTTCGGGGCAGGTCATGCCGGTCGCCGCCGCGACTTCGCAATCGAGGATGGAAGAGGCCGGCAAGATCCCCCAATACGAAGTACGGCTACGCGTGAACGGTTCGGATCATCACCTGATGATCGATCCGCGCATCACCCTGCTCGATGCGCTGCGCGAGCGCCTGCACCTCACCGGCCCCAAAAAGGGCTGCGACCAGGGCCAATGCGGTGCCTGCACCGTGATCGTCGACGGGCGGCGCGTTACCTCGTGCCTCACGCTCGCGGTGATGCACGAGGGGCATGAGGTGACGACGATCGAGGGGCTCGGCACGCCGCGGAACCTGCATCCGATGCAGGCGGCGTTTGTGAAGCACGACGGCTATCAGTGCGGTTTCTGCACGCCCGGTCAAATTTGCTCGGCAGTGGCAATGCTCGAGGAAGTGAAGGCCGGCATCCCGAGCCATGTCACCGCGGACCTCACGCGGGCGGCGGAACTGACCGATGCCGAGATGCGCGAGCGCATGAGCGGCAATATCTGCAGGTGCGGCGCGTACTCCAACATCCAGGAGGCCATCACCGAAGTTGCGGGAGGCCGCCGATGAAATCGTTCACCTACGAACGGGCAGCTTCGGCCTCCGAAGCCGCGGCGGCCGCGGTGCGCATCGAGGGCGCGAAGTTCGTCGCCGGTGGCACGAACCTGCTCGACCTCATGAAACTGCAGATCGAAACGCCCGGGCACCTCATCGATGTGAATCGCCTAGGCCTCGATCGTGTCGAGGCGACCTCCGAAGGCGGACTGCGCATCGGGGCGCTGGTCCGCAATACCGATCTCGCCGCCGACCCGCGGGTTCGCCGCGATTACGGTGTCCTTTCGCGTGCGCTGCTCGCCGGCGCTTCGCCGCAGCTTCGCAACCAGGCGACGACCGCAGGCAACCTGCTGCAGCGCACGCGCTGCCCGTACTTCTACGACACCAACATGCCGTGCAATAAGCGCAAGCCGGGCAGCGGCTGCAGCGCAATGGGCGGCTTCACCCGGCATCACGCCATAGTGGGAACGAGCGAGGCCTGCATCGCAACGCACCCGAGCGACATGGCGGTCGCGATGCGCGCACTCGACGCGAGCGTGGAAACGGTGCGCGGCAACGGCAGCAAGCGCGTGATTCCCATTGCCGACTTTCATGGGCTGCCCGGTAACACGCCGCATATCGAGAACGCGCTTGAGCGGGGTGAGCTCATCACGGCGGTGACGCTGCCCAAGCCGCTGGGCGGCCGGCATCTCTATCGCAAGGTGCGCGATCGCGCGTCCTATGCCTTCGCGCTGGTGTCGGTCGCGGCAATCGTGCAGCCGGATGGCAGCGGGCGCATCGCGCTCGGCGGCGTGGCGCATAAGCCGTGGCGCGTCGAGGTGGCGGAGCGCGATCTGCCGCAAGGTGCGAAAGCCGTCGCAGCGGGCCTGCTCGCCGGTGCGCGTACCACCGAGCACAACGCGTTCAAGGTGCCGCTTGTCGAGCGAACGATCGCCGCTGTGCTCGCCGAAGCGAGGGCATGAGGCATGAAATTCGATACGCCCGCAACCACCAATCCCATCGACCAGTTGAAGGTCGTGAGCCAGCCGCTCGACCGGATCGATGGTCCGTTGAAAACGACGGGCACGGCCCCGTACGCGTACGACAGGCATGACGTCGTGGCAAACCCTGCCTACGGCTACATCGTCGGTGCGGCGATCGGCAAAGGACGCATAGCGTCGATGGATCTCGCCGCCGCCCGCGCGGCGCCCGGCGTCATCGCCATCGTCACCGCCGAGAATGCCGGCAAGCTCGCCAAGGGCCCACGCAACACGGCGAAGCTCCTAGGCGGGCCGGAGATCCAGCACTATCACCAGGCAGTGGCGGTTGTCGTTGCGGAGACGTTCGAGCAGGCGCGCGCCGCGGCGCAGCTCGTGCGGGTGCACTATGCCCCGGCGAAAGGCTCGTTCGAGCTCGCGGCCATGAGGGAAAAGACGAAAGTTCCGGAGAAGACGTTCAGCGGTCCCGGCGCGTCGAAGGTAGGCGACTTCGACACGGCGTTCGCGCAAGCGCCCGTAAAGCTCGATGCGACGTACACAACGCCCGACGAGTCGCACGCAATGATGGAACCGCACGCGACTATCGCCTTGTGGGAGGGCGATCGGCTCACGGTGTGGACGTCCAACCAGATGATCGACTGGGCCGCGCAGGATCTGGCAAAGACACTGGGCATTGCACGGGAGAAGGTCCGCGTGCTGTCACCCTATATCGGTGGCGGCTTCGGCGGCAAGCTCTTCTTGCGCTCGGATGTGCTCATGGCTGCCCTCGGCGCGCGTGCCGCGAAGCGCCCGGTGAAGGTGGCGTTGCAGCGCGCGTTGATGATGAACAACACCACGCACCGTCCGGCGACGATCCAGCGAGTTCGCATCGGTGCGACCACGCAAGGACGGATCACCGCAATCGCTCACGAGTGCTGGTCGGGCGACCTGCCGGGCGGTAGTGCGGAACTGGGCGCCATGCAAACCCGCGCCCTCTACGCAGGCGAGCATCGCATGACGGCCAATCGCCTTGCGGCGCTCGATCTGCCCGAAGGCAACGCCATGCGCGCTCCGGGCGAGGCGCCGGGCATGATGGCGCTCGAGATCGCCATGGATGAGATGGCGGAGCGGCTGGGCGTCGATCCGATCGAGTTCCGCGTGATGAACGACACGCAAATCGTGCCCGATTCGCCGCCGCCTGCGAAGGGCGATTCGACCGACCCGCAATCGAAGAAGGCAGAGTCTCAGCACCCCAAGCCTGAGCACCCGCCGTTTTCCGAGCGGCAGTTGGTGGAATGCTTCCGCCTCGGGGCCAAGCGATTCGGTTGGGAGAAGCGCAACGCGAAGCCCGCACAGGTACGTGACGGCCGCTGGCTCGCGGGCATGGGTGTGGCGGCGGCGTTCCGCGATAACCTGCTGACCAAGTCCGCGGCGCGCGTGCGGCTCGAGCGCAACGGCAGCATCACCGTCGAGACCGACATGACCGACATCGGCACCGGCAGTTACACCGTCATCGCGCAAACCGCGGCGGAAATGATGGGGGTGCCGATCGAGCGCGTCGACGTACGGCTCGGCGACTCGAGCTTTCCGGTGTCCTGCGGCTCCGGCGGGCAATGGGGCGGGAACAATTCCTGCTCGGGCGTCTATGCCGCGTGCCTGAAGCTGCGTGAAGCGGTCATCCAACGGCTCGGCATGGGCGGCGACGTGATGTTCGCCGAGGGCCACGTGCGCGCAGGCGGCAAGTCCGTGCCGCTGGTGCAGGCCGTGCTCGAAGCGCCGCTGGTGGGCGAGGATCACATCGAGTACGGCGACCTCGACAAGCGCTACCACCAGTCGACGTTCGGCGCGCATTTCGTCGAGGTGGCGGTCGATGCCGACACCGGCGAGACACGCGTGCGACGCATGCTCGCGGTGTGCGCTGCCGGCCGCATTCTCAATCCCAAGACGGCGCGCAGCCAGGTGATTGGGGCGCTGACGATGGGCGTGGGCGCGGCGCTCATGGAGGAGCTCGTCGTCGACACACGCCGGGGCTGTTTTGTGAACCACGACCTTGCCACGTACGAGGTGCCCGTCCACGCCGACATCCCGCACCAGGAGGTGATCTTCCTCGACGAGACCGACCCGATATCGTCGCCGCTGAAGGCCAAGGGCGTCGCGGAGCTGGGCATTTGCGGAGTCGCAGCGGCGGTGGCGAACGCGGTCTACAACGCCACGGGCGTGCGGGTACGCGACTAT
>Ga0207706_10007090_pt1 | contig 10368 bp, 7 predicted proteins | sample KBSC53metaG_FD_184318 | JGI IMG/M metagenome (GOLD analysis project Ga0207706, IMG submission 184318) | Corn rhizosphere microbial communities from Kellogg Biological Station, Michigan, USA - KBS C5-3 metaG (SPAdes) (version 2) | ecosystem: Host-associated > Plants > Roots > Rhizosphere > Soil ... | reverse complement strand
GCGCGAGAGCCGGCGCACGGACCAGGTATTCTAGCGGGATCTCGCTATAACACCGCCACGGCCGGTTACGCAGGCATGGATCGAGGCCGCGTTTACACGACCGGAACAGCGACAGCCTTGGATGAACACCGTGCTCGAGGAGAGCGATGCGCTGGTTGACGAGCTGAGTGCCGCCGACATCCTGTTATTGGGGGCGCCGATGTACAATTTCAGCGTCCCCTCCCCGCTCAAAGCATGGATAGACAATATTGTTAGGGTCGGACGAACCTTCGGCTTCGACCGGGCTCGCGAGGGTGAGCCTTACTGGCCACTCCTATCGGAAAAAGGAACGACGGCAGTGGTGGTCACGTCGAGCGGTGATTTCGGATATGCCGACCGAATTCGCGATCGGGAGCTGGTCCTCCCGGTCATCTCTACTGCCTTGGCTTATATAGGGATCACCGATGTTCGCCAGGTGGCGGTTGAATATGACGAATTCGGTGGAGATCTGCTCAGCGCGTCGTTCGCCCGCGCGGAGGCAGATCTCGACGTCTTGGCGACACGGCTGATCTCGGAAAGAGCGAGTGGCCGCACCAAGGCCGCATGAACATATTGATCAGCATCTGCCGCGCGCTTTCCCCCTGCGCTACATTCGATTGTCGCCGCAACGATCGAGAAAAAAAGGCGCGACTAGGGAAAGCGGCTGTTAATCATTCGGTCCTACGTCGCCCCTGTTCAATGAATCTAACGGGGTGGCTTTCTAATGATACGACTGGGTTTCCGTAAGCGTCTTCTACTGGGTATTGCCCCGATAGTATTAGCCTCCCCCGCAGCAGCCGAACTCGGTGGCCCTGCTGAAGACCAAACGCAGAGTGCCGCTTCTCAGACGGAGAATAGCAAATCGGCCGCGCCCAAGGCGAAGGCTTTCACGACCGGCGTGGCCAAGGGCCGTGACCTGCTCGACAGCGCGATCTCCGCGAGCGCGATCGACGATACCGAAATCGAAAAGCTCGGCGCGCGATCGCTCGCCGAAGTAATCCGCACCATTCCGGGTATTCGCGCGGAAGCTGGCAGCGGCGAAGTCGACGGCAGCTACACGATCCGCGGCCTTCCGCTCGCGGCCTCGGGCTCCAAGTTCCTGCAGTTCCAGGAAGATGGCCTGCCCGTGCTCGAGTTCGGCGACTTTAACGGGCTCGGCACCGACATGCTGCTCCGTTACGACTTCAATCTCTCCCAGATCCAGACGATCCGCGGCGGATCGGCTTCGACCTTCGCTTCGAATTCCCCAGGCGGCGTGATCAACCTGATCTCTAAGACCGGCGATGTCGAAGGCGGTGCGGTCGAGCTCACTACGGGGCTCGATTATGGCCTGTACCGGCTGGACATGGATTATGGCGCCAAGCTTTCTGACACGCTGCGTTTCCACCTGGGAGGCTTTTTCCGTCAAGGCGAAGGCCCGCGCCATGCCGGCTATGACGCCTACAAGGGCGGCCAGCTCAAGTTCAATATCACCAAGGACTTTGCCGGCGGCTATATCCGCCTCTACGGCAAGTATCTCGATGATCGGACGCCCGACTACGAACCCGTTCCGCTGGGAGTAAGCGGCACCGATTCAGATCCCCATTTCAAGAATATCACCAATTTCGACATCAAGACGGATTCGATCCTATCGCGCAATGTCTCGACGCTTGCGGGCCTGGACGGCAGCAACAATCGGACCACCATCAACGCGCGAGACGGCGCCCATGTGAAGTCCAAGGCGATTGGCTTTGAGACGCAGTTCGACGTGAGTGGCTGGACCGTCAGCGACAAGTTCCGTTACGAAGCCAATTCGGGCAACCTATTTGGCAATCTGCCGCTGGCGGTCGCGCCCGCGGCGGCTTTCGCCTTCCTCTATGGCGGGCCCGGCGCGAAGCTCAGCTATGGTACCGGCCCCAATGCTGGCCAGACGATCGCCAACCCGAATGCGCTCAACGGCAATGGGCTGCTGCTGGAGAGTCTGCTGCTCAACTTCAAGCTGAACAGCCTGGACGACATGACCAACGATCTGCGTGCGACCCGCACGTGGGATGTTGGCGGCGGCACGCTGACGACGACTGCGGGCGAGTATCATTCGCTGCAGAAGTTCCACACCGACCTGTTCTTCCAGACCGGCTTCCAAGACGTTCTGGGCGGCGGCGACGCCGCGCTGATCGATATCACCAGCGCCAACGGCGTAAAGCAGACGCAGAACGGCATCTTCGCTTTCGCTATCCCCGACGCAGGTACGGCTTTCCGCCGCCACTATGGCGCCGATTACACGATCGACGCGCCGTACGGATCGGTCAATTATCATATCGGCAAGATCGCGATCGGGGGCTCGGTCCGCTACGATATCGGCCGCGCGCGTGGGTCCATCAATAGCGGCGAATTCCAGGGCATCGGGCAGACGTCGTTCGACATGAACGGGGATGGGGTGATCTCCGCCGCCGAACAGCGCGTCGCGTTCCTGCCGCTCACCAACCCGGCGCCGGTGGACTATAATTACCATTATCTGTCCTATTCGGCGGGCGTGAATTACCGCTTCTCCGAAGGCTTCGCCGCCTTTGGGCGCTACAGCCGCGGTGCCCGTGCCGGCGCCGACCGGCTGCTATTCTCGCCGAGCGTGTCCTTCGCCACCGGCAAACTGGTTGGCTCCAAGGGCTATGATCCGGTCAAGCAGGCCGAAGTGGGCGTGAAATATCGCCACGACACGCTGGCGCTGAATCTGACTGGCTTCTGGGCTAATACCAGCGAGCAGAACATGCAGCTCAACACGTCGAGCACGGGCGACACCCAGCTCGTCCAGATTTCGCGCACCTATGGCGCGGTCGGTGCCGAGTTTGAGGGCAGCTACAGCGTCGGTCCATTCAAGATTGCCGCTGGCGCGACCTATACCAAGGCCGAGATCAAGCATGACGCTACGGACTCGAGCCTCGACGGCAACGTTCCAAGGCATCAGCCCAAGCTGATTTATTCGGTGACGCCGCAGTTCGAGACCGAGCGCTTCACGATCGGTGCGAATTTGACCGGCCTGACCAGCAGCTACGCGCAAGACGTGAACAAGCTTAAGATGCCCGCATATACGACCGTTAATGGTTTCGTGCAGTATCGTCCGTTTGATCATCTCCAGCTGTCGCTGAATGCAAGCAATCTGTTCAACGTTCTTGCACTCACGGAAATCACCCAGGGCTCCATACCGGCCTCGGGTGTCGTGCTGGCGCGGACGATGCCTGGCCGTACCATTTCCGCTGCGATCCGCTTCTCGTTCTGAGCGGGCAGCGGCAACTAACGTTCATCTTTAGAAGGTGGCTCAAATGTTCAAGTCTATGAGCATCCCCAGGAAGCTCGGCGTCTCATTCGCGGCGATCAATGCCTCGGCGGCTATCGTGATGTTGGTGTTCTTCGCCAACATCATGATGATCCGCGGGACGACGGACAGCAACAATCTGAGCCAGTCGATACACGCCAAGGCCCTGGCTTTGGAAACCGCGATCCTGCGCCAGAACAGCCAGTTTCGCGGTTTCCTGGTCACCGCCGACAAGACCTACCTCAAGTCCTATGGGGAAGGCCGCGAGGATTACGACAAGATCTCCGCCGAGCTGGAGACGCTGCTGACCGATCCCGACAGCCGCGAACTGCTTCAGAAGTCGCGTCGCGAGACGCTGGCATGGCGCGAGAAATGGGGCGACCGCCTGATCGCCATGGCGCAGTCGGGCAAGCTCGATCAGGCGGTGCAGGAAGCGCGCGCGGCGGGCAAGGCAGTACTCGTGAGCGACGCGGTGCTGCCGCTGCGCGACATTCGTGACGAGCAGACGAAGTTAATCGAACTCAACTCGGCGCGGCAGGAGAAGGCGATTTCCACCGCGCTTACGACGCTGGTCATCGGCGCCGTGCTGCTGATCGGCATCGCATTCATGCTCGCCCGCGCGCTCAGCCGGAGCATTGCACGCCCGGTTGCCAATCTGACCAAAGTCATGGGTGCGCTGGCGTCGGGCGACAACAGCGTTGCCATTCCGGACGTGGACCGCTCCGACGAGTTGGGCGCGATGGCCCAGGCAGTGCTCGTCTTCCGCGACGCCGCGCTCGCCAAGGCACAGAGCGAAGCTGACCAGGCCCACGTCGTCGAAGAGATCGGCCGCGGGCTGGAAGCCCTGGCAGCGGGCAATATGACCTATACGATCGACGAGCCTTTCGCCGGCAATTATGACCGCCTGCGGCAGGCGTTCAATCGCTCGGTCGAAGGGCTGGAGGACAGCCTTTCGCAGGTCGCGGCGACCGCCCAGAGTGTTTATTGCGGCTCCAGCGAGATCCGCGAGGCTTCAGAAGATCTTGCCCGTCGGACCGAGCGGCAGGCCGCATCGATCGAAGAAACTGCTGCGGCGACGCAGGAAGTGACCGAGATGGTGAGCGGCACCGCACGCGGGACTGCTGAGCTGCGGGAAGCGATCAGCGCGGTCGAAAGCGACGCGAGCGAAGGCAGCGGCGTGGTGCGCAGTGCTGTGTCCGCGATGAGCGAGATCGAGAAGAGCTCGCATCAGATCGGCGAGATCATCAACGTCATCGACGGCATCGCCTTCCAGACAAATCTGCTCGCGCTCAATGCGGGCGTCGAGGCGGCTCGCGCCGGTGAATCGGGCAAGGGCTTCGCAGTCGTGGCCGACGAAGTGCGCGGGCTTGCCCAACGGTCGGCCGGCGCCGCGAAGGACATTAAGGCGCTGATCAACACGTCGACCGAACAGGTTTCGCAAGGTGTTGCACTCGTCGCCGAGACGGGAACCATGCTCGATCGCATCCTGGCCAAGATCAACGACGTCACGACGCTCATCGGCACGATTGCCGTCGCTACCGAGGCGCAGTCCACGCATTTGCGGGAGGTCAACGCCTCGGTGGTCCAGATGGACGACATGACCCAGCAGAATGCAGCCATGGTCGAACAGACCACGGCCTGCACGCGCAGCCTTGCAGGCGAGGCCGATCAGCTCGCGGAACTGGTCCGGCGCTTCAAGCTCAAGGCGAGTGAGGTCGCGACGGCAGACACAACGATGGCTGCCTCGCCGCGTAGGGCACCGCCCTCTCCGGCGATGCCCGCGGCTGCACCGAGAAGGCCGGTGGTGGGCAATCTAGCGGTGAAGCCTGACGAAGACGATTGGAGCGCCTTCTAGGCTTCGTCGACGTGAACGGCGGACGGCGAAGGATAAGGGATAAGAAAGTGGAAGCGACCTTGGTCGACAAAAGAAAAGAGCGGGGTCCCTTCGCATGAGTGCGCTTAAGTGGAGTGAAACAAGTTTAGGAGCTGCCGATCCCAGGTCGGGGCCTAGCGCGACTGATCAAGCTGGACAGACCGGCGCAACCGCCGACCAGCCGACACCGGCGGGGGCACGGCTGCTCCAAACGCTCCTTGCGGATCGCCTGGAGCAGGATAGCGAATTGCTGCGGCAAGCGCGGTTCGCGCATGCAATGGGATCGACGCTGGTCGCCTCCGTTCTCGAGGCGGGGCATCGCCATTTGCCATGCGCACCCCGCACCGAGGCGCTGATCCAAGGATGGGTCGGCAATCCTTCCGAAGCCGCCCTGGCAATGCGGTTCAATGCTGCAATCCATGCGCTCGCGCGCCACGGGCAGCCGCCTATCCTTCAAGCGCTTTACCAGGGGCAGCATTCCGATTTCGATGCGGCGATCGCGCAGGCATTGAGCGAGAATGATGATTTCATCGCTGAGGCGATGCGCCACCCGACCCAGACCAACGAAGTGGGTCGAGCGGCTGCGCTGGTAGCCGCATTGATGACTGTTTCAGCCGAGTATGGCCGTCCGTTCGAACTGCTCGAGCTTGGAACCAGCTGCGGGCTCAATCTCAACCTTAGCGAATATTCCTACGACCTCGGTGGGGTCCGGGCGGGCCTCGACGGCTCGCCGGTTCTGATCGCACCGCAATGGCACGGTGCGCCGCCCCTCGCCGCACCGTTTGAGGTGCTATCCGCAACAGGCATCGATCTCCATCCACTCGACCCGACCGACCCCGAAACTGTCGATCGCCTGATGTCCTATGTTTGGGCTGACGCGCCTGCGCGTCTCGAGCGGCTGGAACAGGCGCTGGGTATAGCGCGGCTTCGCCGCCCTCGCGTGGAGCAGGGGCATGCCGTTCCCTGGTTGATGGAGCGGTTGCGGCGGGAGCAGGCCAAGGGCGTATGCCGGGTGATATTCCATTCGATGGTGCTGCAATATTTCAGCCCGGAAGAGCGCGAGGCGGTGCGCGAGTCGATAAGCGCCGCTGGAGCTGAAGCCAGTGCCGATCGCCCGCTCGCCTGGATCAGCTTCGAATGGAACAAGGATCGGAGCGAGGTGCAACTCCTGCTCACGTCCTGGCCCAACGGCGAGACGCGCTATTTGGCCACCTGTCATCCCTATGGATCCTGGATAGACTGGCACGGTTGATACAATCAGCAACGGCGCCGGAAAGCGCCAGATGACCAGGACTTACAAGGAAGGGAGTAGGAGTGACCGACGCGACAAGGACTGCCGCGCCGGGGCAAGCGCATGATCTGACGCAAGGGCCGATAACGCGCACGCTGCTGATGTTTGCGCTGCCGACCTTGGGCTCGAACGTTCTCCAGTCACTCAACGGATCGATCAACTCGGTCTGGGTCGGCCGCTTTCTCGGCGAGGAGGCGTTGGCGGCAACCACCAATGCCAATCTGATCATGTTCCTGATGTTTTCGCTGAGCTTCGGCTTCGGCATGGCCGCGACGATACTGGTCGGCCAGCGTATGGGGGGGCGCGACACGGTGGGCGCGCGTCGCGTCATCGGAACGGCGACGGGGCTGTTCGCCTTGACCTCGGTGGTCATCGCTTCGTTGGGCTATGTCTTCTCGCCCGCCTTATTGCGGGTGTTAGCTACGCCGGTCACTGCGCAACCGCTGGCGCTGGCTTATCTGCGCGTGATCTTTTTGTCTCTGCCGCCGATGTTCCTCGGCATGCTGTTGACCATGGGCATGCGCGGCATGGGGGACTCGATAACGCCGCTCAGACTGATGGTATTGAGCGTGATCCTGGACGCGGGCCTCAATCCGCTCCTGATCAAGGGCATCGGCCCCTTCCCCCGCATGGGCATCGCCGGTGCAGCGACCGCGACGCTGATCGCCAACTATGCCGTGCTCGTGGCGGGCCTTCTTTATGTCTACGCGCGGGACCTGCCGATCCGCCTGCGTGGTACCGAGCTTCGGTTCCTTTTGCCTGATGCCAAGCTCCTTGGAGTGATCTTCCTTAAGGGGTTGCCCATGGGGCTGCACATGTTGGTCTTCACCTTTTCTGGTCTTGTGATGGTGGGACTGGTCAATCGCGCGGGGATCGACGTCACCGCCGCCTATGGCATCGCGCAGCAGTTGTGGACCTATGTGCAGATGCCCGCGATGGCGATCGGAACTGCCGTATCGGCTATGGCCGCGCAGAATATCGGTGCGGATCGCTGGGACCGGGTTGGGGCGATCACCCGATCCGGTGTGGGTATCAACATCGTCCTCACGACGGTGATGGTTGCGCTCATCCTGTTATTCGACCGGCCGCTCTTCGCACTATTCGTCGGTGGGAACAGCCCGGCCATTCCCATCGCACGACACATCCAGCTGATTGGTAGCTGGAGCTTCATCATATTCGGCATAACGCTGGTCGTGTTTTCCACCGTGCGCGCCAACGGGGCTGTCTATCCGCCGCTGATCATCCTCGTAATGAGCGTGTTGGTCGGGCGGATCGGCTTCGCGGCCCTGCTGCTGCCGCGCTACGGCACGGACGTCCTGTGGTGGAGCTTCCCGATCGGCTCTGCCATCTCGCTTGGGCTGGGGTTGATTTACTACCGCTTCGGCGGCTGGCGACGGAAGAGATTGATCGACCAGTTCGCCGAAGAGGAGGCTACCGAGCTTTCGTACGCGACGGCAGAACCCGGCGGTCGGCTGAACCCCAACGGATGATTACCCAAGAGCGGACAGCTCCGAGGCCGCAGGAACTGCCACGAAATACAGGGGTTTTACACGCGTCTGCCTGGAATGGAGGCAAACGCGATGAACGGCTCGAATCCACATTCTACCGCCCAGGTGGCGGGGCATCCGATCCACCCGATGCTGATCCCCTTCCCGATCGCTTTCTTCGTCGGAACGCTCGTGACGGACATCGTTTACAGCCAGAAGGGGCAGCCCTTCTGGGCAACGATGGGACAATGGCTACTCGTTGGCGGGCTGGTGATGGCAGCTCTCGCGGCGGTCGCGGGACTGGCTGATTTTCTCGGCGACCGGCGGATTCGCCAGCTCAATGCAGCATGGCACCATATGATCGGCAATGTCACTGTTGTGTTGATTGAATTGGTCAGCCTGTGGCAGCGGCTCGATAAGGGACCGGCGTTCGTGCTGCCGACGGGGTTGATCTTGTCCGCCGTCGTCACGCTGCTGCTTCTCTATAATGGCTGGCGCGGCTGGGAGATGGTGTATCGCGATCACGTCGGCGTTTCCGACGAAACGGCGGCGTAAGACCGATCACTGTTTACGCGCGCGACGGTTCGGCCGGCTGCGCTCGCAACGTAAGTGAAAGCGCAGCAGCCCCGGCAAGCAACGCCGCGCCGATCAGGAAAACCACCTGCGTCGCCTGCGGAAAAAGCGCCCGCGCAATCGAGCCCATGCAGGATGAGACAACCAGCTGCGGCACGACAATGAAGATATTGAAGATCCCCATATAGACGCCGAGCTTGCGCGACGGCAGCGCACCGGCGAGCAGCGAATAGGGAATGGTCAGGATCGAAGCCCAGGCCATGCCGATCCCCACCATCGCCACCAGCAGCTGATGTGGATCGTGCAGCAGCGGAATCGACATATAGGCGGCCGCGCCGGCAAGCAGGTTCAGCCCATGCATACGCGCCTCGCCCAGGCGCCTGACCAGCAGCGGCATCGCGAAGGCGTAGAGCGCGGCGACACCGTTGTAGGTCGCAAACAGCAGGTCGACCCAATCGGCGCCGTCCTGATAAGCCTTACTGGTCGGATCGGCCGAACCAAAGGCGAGATGCGCCACCACCGGCGTTGCATAGATCCACAGGATGAAGAGCGCCGACCAGCACAGGAACTGGATTTGTGCCAGACGGCGCATCAGCGGCGGCATCGTGCGAAGGTCGCTCAGCAGATGGTTGAGCATCGTATCGGTCCGGCCGCCATGGACCACCGCACGGTTGATCAGGCGCGCGACGCCGAAGCCGGCCAGGCCCGCCCCGAGCACGTATAGCGGCTTATCGAGCGCGAGCAGCGGGATCGCGGCCAGAACGACCGCCCCTACCCCCAGCCAGGCGAGATCCAGACCAATCGGAGCTGGCGCAACCAGATCCGGCACCGGCGGCCCATCATCGAAACGGGCAATATCCTCAGGCGGATATTCACGCGTCGTGACGACGGTCCATAGAACCGTGAGCAGCAAGGCCGCCGCGCCGATATAGAAGGCCCATGCGACCGAAGCAGGAATTTGGCCGGGAGGCGCGGTGTTGGGGACGCCAAGCCAGGTGAGCAGCGCCGGCGCCGCCGATGCTGCGACCGCGCCCGTTCCAATGAAGATGGTCTGAAAAGCATAGCCGGCGGTTCGCTGTGACGCGTCGACAGTGTCACCGACGAAGGCGCGGAACGGCTCCATCGCTATGTTGATCGACGCATCCAGCGTCCACATCAGCGCCGCCGCGACCCACAGCACCGAGGCATTGGGGAACAGGATCAGGGCGAGCGTGCAAAGGCAGGCACCTACCAAAAAATATGGCCGCCGCCGCCCCAGCCTTCCCCAGGTGCGGTCGCTCAAATGGCCGATGATCGGCTGCACGATCAGCCCGGTGGCAGGACCGGCAATCCAAAGGATCGGCAACTGATCGATCGAGGCGCCAAGCGTTTGGAAGATCCGGCTGACATTCGCATTCTGGAGCGCAAATCCGACCTGAATTCCGAAGAAGCCGAAAGAGAGGTTCCACAGGCTCCAGAAGCCGAGCCGTGCCCGTCGTTCCGGCACGAGCTGGTTCATCCTTCCTTCTCGGCAATATAGCCGGAATAAGGATCGAACCGGTTGCCTTCGATCTTGCCCACGCGTTCAAGCACCCGCGCGGGATAGGGCTCCTCCCAAATCACCGGGTCGGCCGAGAGGTTGAAACAGCAGAGCAAGGTCCGCCCCCCATGATGTCGCTCGAACGCGAGCAGGCGATCGTCGGCATGGATCACCGTGAGGTCACCCAGGCGCAGCACGTCGCTGTCATTCCTGAGCGCGACCAGCCGGCGCGTCAACGCCAGCGCCGAACCAGGATCAGCCTCCTGTCGATCGATCGCGAGCGCCGTCGTCATCCCGAGCATGGCCTGAGGCCCGAAG
>Ga0207706_10007081_pt1 | contig 10371 bp, 7 predicted proteins | sample KBSC53metaG_FD_184318 | JGI IMG/M metagenome (GOLD analysis project Ga0207706, IMG submission 184318) | Corn rhizosphere microbial communities from Kellogg Biological Station, Michigan, USA - KBS C5-3 metaG (SPAdes) (version 2) | ecosystem: Host-associated > Plants > Roots > Rhizosphere > Soil ... | reverse complement strand
CCAGGAAGCGCATGACCTGCTCTCCTGGCTCAAGGCCTGCGCGGAGCCGGATGTCGAGCGCTCTCTGAAGGCTGCGCTGGCTTGCATCACCCTCAATCTGCCGTTGGCTGAACTGGAACGTTTGAATCAGGACGAGTTGGTCTGGGAAGCCCGGGTCATGCAGTTTCGTGGCTATCGCGAACTGTGGCGCAAGCAAGGTGTGTTGCCGATGTTACGGCGCCTGCTGCACGACTTTCACCTGCCGCAGACCCTGATCGCACGCAGTGATGGCGAGCGGGTACTGACCAACCTTTTGCACTTGTCGGAACTGATGCAGCAGGCTGCCGCTGAGCTTGATGGCGAGCAAGCGCTGATTCGTCATCTGGCCGAGCTTCTGGCGTTGTCTGGTCAGGCCGGCGAAGAGCAGATATTGCGTCTGGAGAGTGACGAGCAACTGGTTAAGGTCGTGACCATTCACAAGTCCAAGGGGCTTGAGTATCCACTGGTGTTCCTGCCGTTCATCTGCTCGGCAAAACCGGTGGATGGCAGTCGCTTGCCGCTGCATTACCACGATGCCTCCGGCAAAGCCCAGGTGACACTGAAGCCGACCGCCGAATTGATCGCCCTGGCGGATGACGAGCGTCTGGCCGAGGACCTGCGTCTGCTCTACGTCGCCCTGACTCGCGCGCAGCATGCCTGCTGGCTGGGTGTCACGGACCTCAAGCGCGGTAACAACAACGGTTCGGTGCTTCATCTTTCGGCGCTTGGCTATCTGCTGGGTGGCGGCGCAAGGCTGGATGAGTCAACCGGTCTGAGCCGCTGGCTGCAGGATTTGCAACAGAACTGCGCGGCCATCAGTTTGGGGGAGTTGCCTCAAGCCACTCAGGAGATCTACCGGCCCGAGCGCAACGAAGCGATCCTCAGCGCTACATTGGTGCCCAAGCGCAAGGCCAGCGAAAACTGGTGGATTGCCTCTTACAGTGCTTTGCGCATCAGTGACGTATTGAGCGTGGGCAGCGATGAGGCGCCGGACAGTCCACAAGCGCAAAAGCTGTTTGATGATGAGCGTCTCGACCCGGATGCGCCACGCGAGATCGTCGCCGGTGGCGCCGATATTCATCGTTTTCCTCGCGGTCCGAATCCAGGAACCTTTCTTCATGGTCTGCTCGAATGGGCCGGAGACGAAGGTTTTGCCGTTCCTTTTGAAACGCTCAAGGATGCGATTGGCCGACGCTGCAACCTGCGCGGCTGGGAAGGCTGGATCACCACTCTGAGTGACTGGCTGCAACACTTGCTCAAGTCGCCGCTACCAGCAGGTGGCGGACAGCCTCCGGTGGTTCTCGAGCAACTCAAACAGTACCGCGTGGAGATGGAGTTCTGGTTCGCCAGCCACAAGGTTGATGTTCTCAAACTCGATGAGTGGGTGCGCCAGTACACCCACAACGGTGTGGCACGAGTGGCCGCCGAGCCAGTACAGCTCAACGGCATGTTCAAAGGCTTCATCGACCTGACCTTCGAACACGAGGGGCGCTACTACGTGGCCGACTACAAATCCAACTGGCTGGGTGTCGACGATGCAGCCTATACCGAGCAAGCCATGGAGCGCTCGATCCTCGACAACCGCTACGACTTGCAATACGTGTTGTATCTGCTGGCGTTGCATCGGCAACTGAAGGCGCGGTTGTCTGACTACGATTACGATCGGCATGTCGGTGGTGCGTTGTATGTGTTTCTGCGGGGGACCCGGGCAGACAGTCGCGGCGTGTATTTTGCGCGGCCGCCGCGCGAACTGATCGAGCGCCTGGATCGCCTTTTCCAGGGCAAGCCGGAACCCAAGGCCGAACCCGCATGGGAACAGGGAGTCCTGCTATGAGCCGTACCTTCGCCGATCTGTCATCGGCTATCGACAACCCGTCGAGCCTGGCGCCACTGACCAGTGCCTCGGATCTGCTGATCTTGCTTGATCGCTGGGTCGAGCGAGGCTGGCTTCGTTCGCTGGACAAGGCCTTTATCGGTTTTCTGTACGAACTCGCACCCCAGTCCGATCCACTGGTGTTGCTCGCTGCCGCACTGACCAGCCATCAACTGGGTCACGGACATGTCTGCCTCGACCTGTTCGAAACCCTCAAGGCCCCGGATTTCGCCCTGTCTTTACCTCCTGAAGGCGATGAGCAAAGTGATGTCTTGCTCCTGCCGTCGCAGTTGCTTGAAACGCTGGATGGCGCCCATTGGTGCAAGGTGCTGGCGGGCAGCGCTCTGGTTGCACTGGCTGCGGACAGTAGCGAAGCGGCGCATCAGCGACCGTTGGTGCTGTCCGGCAAGCGTCTGTACCTGCGGCGCTACTGGGCCTATGAGCGGCGTATCGATGCGGCGTTACGCACACGTCTGGCCCAAGGCGAAACGCCGCCGGATGACTTGCCCCAGCGTCTCGATGAATTGTTCGGCCCCGCCAGGCCGGGAGCAGTGATCGACTGGCAGAAACTCGCCTGCGCGCTTGCCACTCGGGGAGCCTTCAGCATCATCACGGGCGGTCCGGGAACCGGCAAAACCACCACGGTGGTGCGTCTGCTCGCGCTGCTCCAGGCGCCGGCGGTGGAAGCCGGTCAGCCGCTGCGCATTCGTCTGGCGGCGCCCACGGGCAAGGCTGCTGCGCGGTTGACCGAGTCCATCAGCCAGCAAGTGCAGTCGCTGAAAGTCACCGAAGACGTGCGCGAGAAGATCCCCTGCGACGTGACCACTGTCCATCGTTTGTTGGGCAGCCGGCCCGGCACCCGACACTTCCGCCACCATGCCGGCAACCGCTTGCCGCTGGACGTGCTGGTGGTCGATGAAGCTTCCATGATCGACCTGGAAATGATGGCTAACCTGCTCGATGCGTTGCCGGCGCATGCGCGTCTAGTGTTGCTCGGCGACAAGGATCAGCTCGCTTCGGTGGAGGCCGGGGCGGTGCTCGGCGATCTGTGCCGCGATGCCGAGGCAGGCTGGTACAACCCGCAGACCCGGCGGTGGCTGGAGTCGGTCAGTGGAGAGTCCTTGCAGGACAGTGGCTTGCACGAGGACCGCGACGGCTCGCATCCGCTGGCGCAGCAACTGGTGATGCTGCGCCATTCCCGACGCTTCGGTGAAGGCAGCGGCATCGGTCAGCTGGCGCGGCGGGTCAATCAGCAGTTGCCGGAGGAGGCGCGCCAGTTGCTGGCGGCCGGTCACTATGATGACGTGTTTTCCCTGCCGCTCAAGGGCGAACACGATCACACGTTCGAGCGGCTGCTGCTCGACGGTCATGGGGAAGGTCCAAAGGGTTATCGCCACTATCTGAATATCCTGCGCCAACAACGCCCGCCAGCGGAAAGACCGCTGGAGCATCCGGACTGGATCAACTGGGCGCGGGAAGTGCTGCAGGCGTTCGACACCTTCCAGTTGTTGTGTGCTGTGCGCAAGGGGCCTTGGGGCGTTGAAGGGTTGAATCTGCGGATCACCGAAACGCTGCTCAAGGCACGCCTGATCGAGCATGACCAGCAATGGTATGAAGGCCGGCCGGTGCTGATGACGCGCAACGATTACGGTCTGGGTCTGATGAACGGCGATATTGGCATTGCCCTCAAGTTGCCCGAGCGCGAAGGCCCGGACGCCGGCAAACCGGTGCTGCGCGTAGCCTTTCCGCGTAACGACGGGCAGGGCGGTGTGCGTTTCGTACTGCCGAGCCGGCTCAACGACGTGGAAACGGTGTACGCGATGACGGTGCACAAATCCCAGGGCTCCGAGTTCGCCCACACCGCGCTGATCCTGCCGGACGCCTTGAATCCGGTGTTGACCAAGGAATTGATCTATACCGGTATTACCCGGGCCAAACACTGGTTCACTTTGATCGAGCCCCGGGCCGGCGTGTTTGAAGAGGCGGTGCAGCGCAAGGTCAAGCGCCTGAGCGGATTGATGCTGGAACTGGAAGAAGGTGGCGAGGTTCGGGAATGAAATAACCTGATGTTCGGTGCCGATTATTGACCATCTGGTCAGCAGCTGCTGTCTCGCTGGTGTTACTGCGCTGTGCTATCGTTGCGGCATCATTTCGGTACGATCCAAGAGAATCCCTGCATGAAGGTGGCTGTCTGGGCGACAGAGCGCGTGGTTCGCTGCAAGCACGCATTGCTTGTCGGTCTGCTCTGTTTGCTGACCGGCGCCGCCATGGCGCAGGCACAGACGCCGGTGGGCATGGCCGAGCAGCGCGCCCAGTCGGTGACGCAGGTTGTGCTGGGCATCCTCAGTTACGCGCGCTGGCCGGTGGAACCCGCACAATTGCGCCTGTGCATCGTCGGCCCCACCGAATACACCGATGACCTGGTCAAAGGCACTACGCAAGCCACCGGTCGTCCGGTCGCTGTGCGCCGACTGCTGGCCGACAACCCGGCGATCGTCAGCGAATGCGATGCGGTGTACATCGGCAAACTCACCGCAGATGAACGCAGTCGGCTGTTCACCTCATTGATCGGCCATCCGGTGCTGAGCATCAGCGAAGGTGGCGATCAGTGCACGGTCGGCAGCCTGTTCTGCCTGCGGGTCGGCGATCAGCAGGTGTCCTTCGAGGTCAATCTCGACTCCGTCGCCCGCAGCGGTGTACGCATCCACCCGAGCGTACTGCAGTTGTCGCGCCGCAAACCGGCGGCACCATGAAGCTGTTTCGTTCCAGGAGCCGCCCGACACTGGGCTCGGTCATCGGCCGCGGCCATTTGATTGTCGCGCTGGTGGCCGTGACGATGGCCAGCGTGTCGCTGACCCTGCTGGGCGTTCTCGCGCTGCGGGTGTACGCCGATCACAACCTGCATCTGATTGCACGTTCGATCAGCTACACCGTGGAAGCGGCGGTGGTGTTCAACGATAAGGACGCCGCCACCGAAGCGCTGGCCTTGATCGCGTCCACCGAAGAGGTGGCGGATGCCCAGGTGTTCGATACACAGGGGCAGTTGCTGGCGCGTTGGCAGCGGCCCGAAAACGGTCTGTTTTCCCAACTGGAAATGCAGGCTGCCCGGACCATTCTGGAAAAGCCGATCAGCCTGCCGATCGTGCATCAGGATCGTGAAATCGGACGCATCCTGCTGGTCGGTCACGGCGGTAGCCTGATGCGCTTCTTGCTCAGCGGTCTGGCGGGGATCATTCTCTGCACCGCAATCAGTGCCTGGGTCGCGCTGTATCTGGCGCGCCGACAGCTGCGCAGCATTACCGGCCCGCTTCGCAGTCTCGCGGCGGTGGCTCATGCCGCCCGCAGCGAGCGTGCGCTGGACCGCCGGGTACCACCGGCGCAGATCGCCGAGCTCGACAACCTCGGCAACGACTTCAATGCCCTGCTCGACGAACTCGAATCCTGGCAGACCCATCTGCAAAGCGAGAACGAAACCCTCGCCCATCAGGCCAGCCACGACAGCCTCACCGGTTTGCCCAACCGGGCGTTTTTCGAGGGGCGATTGATTCGCGCCTTGCGCAACGCCGGCAAGCTCAATGAGCGGGTGGCGGTGCTGTTTCTCGACAGCGACCGCTTCAAAGGCATCAATGACAACTTCGGTCACGCCGCTGGCGACGCGGTGCTGGTGGCGGTCGCCAATCGGATCCGCGCGCAACTGCGTGAAGAGGATCTGGTGGCGCGGCTCGGCGGCGACGAGTTCGCCGTACTGCTCGCGCCGCTGCACAAGATCGAGGACGCCGAGCGCATTGCCGACAAGATTCTCGCCAGCATGGACATGCCCATCGCGCTGCCGGGCGACACCAGTGTGGTGACGTCGCTCAGTATCGGCATTGCCGTTTTCCCTGATCATGGTGTCACGCCAGGCGCCTTGCTCAATGCGGCCGACGCGGCGATGTATCAGGCCAAGCGCCTGTCGCGTGGCGCTCAATTCACTGCCGGGTCGGAGAGCCCGGTCGTCAATCTGCAAACCAGGAGCTGATTCCGTGTTCACATTTCCCGCTCGACTGTTTTCCGCCTTGCTGATGATCGCCGTACTGGCGCTGACCGGGTGCCAGACCGCACCGCAGAAAGGCCTGACCCCGGCGCAGATCGCCGTCCTCAAACAACAAGGCTTCGAAGCGACCGACGAGGGCTGGGAGTTTGGCCTGTCCGGCAAAGTGCTGTTTGGCAGCGATATCGAAAGCCTGAACAAACAGAGCACCGAAATCGTCGAACGCATCGGCAAGGCACTGCTCGGCGTCGGTATCGAGCGGGTGCGGGTCGACGGTCATACCGATGCCTCGGGCAAGGAAACCTACAACCAGCAACTGTCGCTGCGTAGGGCCAAAAGCGTGGCCAAAGTGCTGACCACCGTCGGTATGAAGGAAGAGAACATTCAGCTGCGCGGACTGGGCAGCAGCGAGCCGGTGGCGTCCAATGACACTGCCGCCGGACGCACCGAAAATCGCCGGGTGTCGATTGTGGTCAGCGCCGATTAATCGGCAAACCGCATCTCGCGGGTCTGCCCCATCAGCAGACCCTGATTACGCTCGGTCACCTCACGGATGTAATCCCACAATAGGGTGATCCGCTTTAACTTCCGAAGATCCTCCCTGCAGTACATCCAGAACTGTCGGGTGATGTCGATTTCCTCGGGCAGCACCGGCAGCAGGCGCGGATCCTGCGCCGCGAGGAAGCAAGGCAGAATCGCCAGTGAACGCCCTTGCTGCGCCGCGACGAACTGCGCGATCACGCTGGTGCTGCGCAGGTTTGCGCTGGCGCCGGGCAGCACGTTCGCCAGGTACAGCAGCTCCGAGCTGAACGCCAGGTCATCCACGTAACTGATGAATTGATGCTTGCCCAAATCGGCCGGGCGGCGGATCGGTGGGTGCTGGTCGAGATAGTCCTGGGTCGCGTACAGCTGCAAGCGGTAGTCGCAGAGTTTGCAGCACACGTACGGGCCGTGTTCCGGGCGTTCCAGGGCAATGACGATGTCGGCTTCGCGTTTGGACAGGCTGATGAAGTGCGGCAGCGGCAGGATGTCCACCGAGATCGCTGGGTAGGCGTCGACGAAGTGGCTCAGTTGCGGGGTGATGAAAAAGCTGCCGAAACCTTCGGTGCAGCCCATGCGTACATGCCCGGAAAGCGCCACACCAGAGCCCGAGACCTGCTCGCAAGCCATGTGCAACGTGCTTTCGATCGACTCGGCATAACCCAGCAGGCGCTGGCCTTCGGTGGTCAGCACAAAACCGCTGGTGCGTGATTTCTCGAACAGCAGCGTACCCAATGCCGCTTCCAGTGAACTGATGCGTCGCGACACTGTGGTGTAGTCGACGGCGAGCCGTTTGGCCGCGGTGCTGGCCTTGCGGGTACGGGCGACTTCGAGGAAAAACTTCAGGTCGTCCCAGTTCAGCGACCCCAGGGAGGTGATGTTTTTTTGCATGATGGACGGGCTTATATGTGCGTTCTTGTTAGAAGTTTGCACATCTATACTCCAAAAACAGTCCGACAACCAATTCGTGACACACGCCTCATCTCAAGGCGAACCCTTTCGCCTTGGCTCCTACGATAAAAACAAGTTTCGGAGACCAGCATGAACGCATCGCTTACGCCCAACGAAACCACGGTCCAGAAGGTCAAGTTGCTGATCGACGGCGAGTGGGTCGAATCGCAGACCACCGAGTGGCACGACATCGTCAACCCGGCGACCCAGCAAGTGCTGGCCAAGGTTCCGTTCGCCACTGCCGCTGAAGTCGACGCCGCCATCAGTGCCGCGCACCGCGCGTTCCAGACCTGGAAACTGACCCCGATCGGCGCGCGGATGCGCATCATGCTCAAGCTGCAGGCACTGATCCGCGAGCACTCCAAGCGCATCGCCGTAGTGCTGAGCGCCGAGCAGGGCAAGACTATTGCCGACGCCGAGGGCGATATTTTCCGTGGCCTGGAAGTGGTCGAACACGCCTGTTCCATCGGCACCCTGCAAATGGGCGAGTTCGCCGAAAACGTGGCGGGTGGTGTCGATACCTACACCCTGCGCCAGCCAATCGGCGTGTGCGCCGGCATCACCCCGTTCAATTTCCCGGCGATGATTCCGCTGTGGATGTTCCCGATGGCGATCGCTTGCGGCAACACCTTCGTCTTGAAGCCTTCGGAACAGGATCCGCTGTCGACCATGCTGCTGGTGGAGCTGGCGATTGAGGCGGGCGTTCCGGCAGGCGTGCTCAACGTCGTGCACGGTGGCAAGGACGTCGTCGATGGTCTGTGCACCCACAAGGACATCAAAGCGGTGTCGTTCGTCGGTTCGACCGCAGTCGGTACGCATGTCTACGATCTGGCCGGCAAGCACGGCAAACGCGTGCAATCGATGATGGGTGCGAAGAACCATGCCGTGGTGCTGCCGGACGCCAATCGCGAGCAAGCGCTGAATGCCTTGGTCGGCGCCGGTTTCGGTGCGGCAGGGCAACGCTGCATGGCCACCTCGGTGGTGGTGCTGGTTGGTGCGGCGAAACAATGGCTGCCGGATCTGAAAGCGCTGGCGCAGAAACTCAAGGTCAACGCCGGCAGCGAGGCGGGCACCGATGTCGGCCCGGTGATCTCGAAGAAAGCCAAGGCGCGGATTCTCGATCTGATCGAAAGCGGCATCAAGGAAGGCGCCAAGCTTGAACTCGATGGTCGCGACATCAAGGTGCCGGGCTACGAACAAGGCAACTTCGTCGGCCCGACCCTGTTCTCGGGCGTGACCACTGACATGCAGATCTATACCCAGGAAATCTTCGGCCCGGTGCTGGTGGTGCTGGAAGTCGACACCCTCGACCAGGCCATCGCACTGGTCAACGCCAACCCGTTCGGCAACGGCACGGGCCTGTTCACCCAGAGCGGTGCAGCGGCGCGCAAATTCCAGACGGAAATCGACGTCGGCCAGGTCGGCATCAACATCCCGATTCCGGTGCCGGTGCCGTTCTTCAGCTTCACCGGTTCCCGTGGTTCGAAACTCGGCGACCTCGGTCCGTACGGCAAGCAAGTGGTGCAGTTCTACACCCAGACCAAAACGGTTACGGCGCGCTGGTTCGATGACGACAGCGTCAACGACGGCGTGAACACCACCATCAACCTGCGCTGAGGAATCGCCATGAAAATCGCATTTATCGGTCTGGGCAACATGGGCGCGCCGATGGCGCGCAACCTGATCAAGGCCGGCCATTCACTGAATCTGGTCGACCTGAACAAGACGGTGCTGGCGGAGCTTGAGCAACTGGGCGGCACTATCCGCGCCTCGGCCCGTGAGGCCGCCGAAGACGCCGAGCTGGTGATCACCATGCTCCCGGCGGCGGTGCATGTGCGCAGCGTCTGGCTCGGTGAGGACGGTGTGCTGGCCGGTATCGGCAAAGGCGTGCCGGCGGTGGATTGCAGCACCATAGATCCGCAAACCGCCCGCGATGTGGCCGCCGCTGCTGCCAAACAAGGCGTGGCCATGGCTGATGCACCGGTCTCCGGCGGCACTGGCGGCGCGACCGCCGGCACGCTGACCTTCATGGTCGGCGCCACTCCGGAACTGTTCGCCACCCTGCAACCGGTGCTGGCGCAGATGGGCCGCAACATCGTGCATTGCGGCGAAGTCGGCACCGGGCAGATCGCCAAGATCTGCAACAACCTGCTGCTGGCGATCTCGATGGTCGGCGTCAGCGAAGCCATGGCGCTGGGCGATGCACTGGGGATCGACACCTCGGTGCTGGCCGGAATCATCAACAGCTCGACCGGGCGTTGCTGGAGTTCGGAAATGTACAACCCGTGGCCGGGCATCGTCGAAACGGCGCCGGCCTCGCGCGGTTATACCGGTGGGTTTGGTGCCGAACTGATGCTCAAGGATCTGGGGCTGGCCACCGAAGCGGCGCGTCAGGCGCATCAACCGGTGGTGCTCGGCGCGGTGGCGCAGCAGTTGTATCAGGCGATGAGCCAGCGCGGGGAGGGCGGCAAGGACTTCTCGGCGATTATCAACAGCTATCGCAAGCCACAGTAACTTGGACATCAATACTTTTTGTGGCAACGGAGACTTTGTGGTGAGGGGATTTATCCCCGATCGACTGTGTAGCAGTCGCAACCACTGAGCCTGCGTTTCAACTGACACAATGCGGGGAGGCGCTTTGCGCCCATCGGGGATAAATCCCCTCGCCACAAATCTCACAGGCGCCACAACCATGGCGTCAGCCAGAATGCAGTAGGTGTTGCCGGGAAATCACGTCGGGTGGTTTCCCGGCTTTTTTTGCATCAGGCGAAGACGAAATATTTGCGCACGGTCTCGACCACTTCCCAGGTGCCTTTCATCCCCGGTTCAACCACGAAGATGTCGCCGGCACGCAGGTGAATCGGCGCCATGCCGTCCGGGGTGATGATGCAGTAGCCTTCCTGGAAATGGCAGTACTCCCACTTCACATAATCGACCCGCCACTTGCCCGGGGTGCAGA
>Ga0207706_10007080_pt1 | contig 10371 bp, 10 predicted proteins | sample KBSC53metaG_FD_184318 | JGI IMG/M metagenome (GOLD analysis project Ga0207706, IMG submission 184318) | Corn rhizosphere microbial communities from Kellogg Biological Station, Michigan, USA - KBS C5-3 metaG (SPAdes) (version 2) | ecosystem: Host-associated > Plants > Roots > Rhizosphere > Soil ... | reverse complement strand
CAGCTTGAACAGGGCGCGGGCAAGGATCCGCTGCACGGAGAAGCGGCGGTTCAACGCCGAGTCGGGGTTCTGGAAGACGATCTGCAGGGCGCGCACCTCGTCGCGGCCGCGGTCGGTGATCTTGGCCTCCAGCGCTTGCCCGTCGAGCTCGATGACCGAACCCTCGTCGGCCTGGGTGAGGCCGAGCAGGGTGCGGGCGAGCGTGGTCTTGCCCGCGTTGGTGTGCGAGACAAGGCTCAGCGAAATCGTCGCGCGGCGCTCGCCCGCGGGCGTGGTCATGGAGCGGACTCGGCGTCGATCAACGAGCGGGTGCCGACGATGTCTTGCCCGACGAGCGCGCTGCGCAACTCCGCCTCGAACGACGGCGACGCACCCGCATCGAGATCGACGAACACGGCCGCGAGCCCGAGCGATTCGCAGCAGGCGCGCCACGCGTTCTTGCGCTGCGCGATGCGCTCGGCGAGCGCACCGAAGCGTTGGCGGAACGCCGCTTCGTCGACCAGCACCGCGATCGCCGCCCCGGCCGGCAGCGCCGCCGCGACCCGCCCGATGAACCGGCCGTGCGTCTCGGCTTCGGGCGTCGCGTTCAGATCGAACAGCACCAGGCCATGGGTCACGCCGGGATCGACGGCGAGCACGCTGTCGTCCTCGCCGCCATACGCCACCGTTGCGGCGATGCCGAGCCCGACCCGCGAGCCGAACGCATCGGCCAGCAGCCCGCGCAGCGCGAGGGTTGCCTGCGGCGACGGCGTGAACGCATACGGCCAGACCTGCAGGTGCGCCGCGCCGCCGCGTTGCAGGCGCACGATGCGCTGAAAGTACGGCTCGTCGAGCGGCATCGGAAAGCGCCGCGAGCGCAACGCCGTGCGCGATGCGCTCCAGAACGCCAGCAGCGCGCGCGGCAACACGACGAACAGCAGCAGCGTCAGTGCCAGCAGGTGGATCCACGGCGCCGCGCCGGCGCCGGGCTTTGCATCGCTGTGCGCCGCACGCAGCGCGGCGAAGCCGTCGAGGTCGGGCAAGCCGATGCCCGACAGCTGCGACGCCGGGCCGAGCACCGCGCCGACCAGCGAATGCGCGACCTCGTTCGACAGGAAGGTGCTCTCCCACACCGCGCGGTAGTCGAACACGAGGCCGCGCAGGTACATGCCGGCGATCAGGCCGAGCGCCAACGCGGCGGCGCCGGCGTGCAGAATGGTCTCGGTGCGCCAGGTCGTCAGCGCGCTGCCGCGTGTCGCCCAGAGCTTGCCGAACAGTCGCAGCGCGGCAGCGCTGCCGCCGTTCGAGGCACGTGGCAAGCGACGCCGCACGCGCAACAGCGAACGTGTCGCGCGCACCAGCGGCCCGGGCGCCGATCCGCCGCGGCGCAACAAGCCGGCCAACGCGGCGCCGGCCAGTACCAGGTAGACGACCGCATTCCACGCCAGCACACCCCACAGGGGCGGGGCGAGCAGGTTGATGCGCTGGCTCGCGCCGAGCGCGCCGCCGAGGCTGTCGGCCGCGATGCCGATCACCAGCGCGAGCAACGCCACCACCGCGATCCAGCGCCGTTGCCAGACCGGCTGCCCGAGCCAGCGCGCCGCGAGGCGCTCGCGCGGTGCGAGCCGCTGCAGCGCATGGCGAGCCCGCTGCACGATGAACTCGTCGGCCGCGACGCCGCTGCCCGCCGCTTCGAGCGCGACCCGGTCGGCCCAGGCGCGGTCATCGGCGCTCCACGTGCTGCTGGCCGGCTGCGCGGTCTCGAAAGCCTGCAGCAGCGTGACGTCGCGGGCGCTCGCTTCGTTCATCGCGCCGCTTCCGGGGGGTCAGGCGCCCAGCGCTGCGGCCAGCTCGACGAAGTCGGCCGCGACCACGTCGAAGCGTGTGCTGCCGACCGGCTCGCGATAGCCCCCCAGGCCCCATTCGAGCGGACGCGGTACGTAGGCGGTGCGCAGCCCGGCCCGCTGCGCCGCCGCCAGATCGCTCGGGTGCGCGGCGACCATCAGCAGCGCGTCGCTCTCGACGCCGAGCAGGCGCGCCGCCCCTTGGTAGACGGCCGGGTCGGGCTTGTACTTGCCGAACAGCTCGGCCGACAGGACGCAGTCCCACGGCAGCCCCGCGTATTTGGCCATGTCGACGAGCAGCGAGACGTTGCCGTTCGACAGCGTCGAGATCGTGAAGCGCGTCTTCAGGCGCTGCAGGCCCTCGATCGCATCGGGCCACGGCGCGAGGCGGTGCCAGACGCGGTTGAGATGCTCGATCTCGCGCTCGTCCAGGCCGCCGAGGCCGAAGCGCGGCCGGATCTCGTCGAGGATGCCGCGATGCAGCGTGTCGATGTTCGCCCATTCCTCGCGCATCGCACGCGCCATCGCTGGTTGATAACCCTGGCGCCAGGCATCGGCCACCCCACGCCAGTCGACGCTCAGGCCCTTCGCCGCCGACAGCGCCTCGCCCTCGCGAACGATCGTGCCGCGCCAGTCCACGACCGTGCCGAACACGTCGAACACCAGCGCGCGGATCGAACCCGGATCGAACTCGGTCATCCTGCGCTCCTTCGGGCCAACGCCCGTCCAGGACCACGCGGCGGCCGGCTCACCGGCTTAGGCCAGCGCCCGACCGATGAGAATCTTCTGCACATCGCTCGTGCCCTCGTAGATCTGGCAGACCCGGACGTCGCGGTAGATGCGCTCGACCGGAAAGTCGCCGACATAGCCATATCCGCCGAACACCTGGATCGCCGCACTGCAGACACGCTCGGCCATCTCGCTGGCGAACAGCTTGGCCATCGCCGCTTCCTTCAGGCACGGGACGCCGACGTCCTTGAGGCTCGCGGCGTGGTGGATCAGCTGGCGCGCCGCCTCGATCTGCGTCGCCATGTCGGCCAGTCGGAACTGCAAGGCCTGGTGCTCGAAGATCGGCTTGCCGAAGGCCTCGCGCTGCTTCGAATAGACGAGCGCCGCCTCGAAAGCGGCGCGTGCCATGCCGACGCTTTGCGACGCGATGCCGATGCGCCCGCCCTCCAGTCCCGACAGCGCGATCTTCAGGCCCTGACCTTCTTCACCGAGCAGGTTGGCCACCGGCACCCGGCAGTTCTCGAACAGGATCTGCGCGGTGTCGCTCGCGTGCTGGCCCATCTTGTCTTCGATGCGGGCAACGGTGTAGCCGGGCGTCGTGGTCGGCACGATGAACGCGCTGATGCCCTTCTTTCCAGCGGCCTTGTCGGTCACCGCCATCACGATCGCGACGTCGCCGTTCTTGCCGCTGGTGATGAATTGCTTGACGCCGTTCAGCACGTAGTGGTCGCCATCTCTGCGCGCAGTCGTCTTCAGCCCGTCGGCCTGCGAGCCGACGTGCGGCTCGGTGAGGCAGAACGCACCGAGCATCTCGCCGCGCGCGAGCGGCTTGAGCCACTGCGCCTTCTGCACGTCGTTCGCCCACGCCATCAGGATCGAGCAGACCGGGCAGTTGTTGACGCTGACGACGGTCGAGGTGGCGCCGTCGCCGGCTGCGATCTCCTCGAGGATCACCGCGAGCGCGAGGTAGTCGAGCCCCGCGCCATCCCACTCGGTCGGCACGGCAACGCCGTAGCAGCCGAGTTCGGCGAGCCCGCGCAATTCGGCCTTCGGAAAGTGATGATTCTTGTCCCACGCCGCCGCCTGCGGCGCGATGTGGTCCTGCACATAGGCCCGCACGGCGTCCTGCACGGCCCGGTGGTCTTCGCTCAGTTGCATGGGGTCCTCGCTCCAGGCCTGTTCACCAGTCGATCGGCGTACCGTCGTGGTCCAGGAAGCGGCCATTGTCGGCCGAGGTCAGCCCGGCGATCAGGCGCCGCAGGTCGGCGACGCTCTGTTCAGGCGACAGATCCGCCGCGTCGGTACCCATGTCCGTGCGCACCCAGCCCGGATGCACGCTGACGCAAGTGCAGCGGCCGGCGAACACGTTCGACACGTCCTTCAGGACCGAATTGACTGCTGTCTTCGAAGCACGGTACAGCCAGCCCTGGTGGCCGGTCCGCGGCCCGATCGCGCCCATGCGCGACGACAGCACCGCGAGCTTCGCGCCGGGCGCGAGCAGGTCGGCCAGCGCCGGCAGCACCCGCATCGGGCCGAGCACATTGGTGGCCATCACCTGTGCAAACTCGGCATCGGTCGGGGCCTCCAGCCCCGTCGTGCGCGGGCCGTAGACGCCGGCCACGTGAACGATCACGTCGAACGCCTGGCCGTCGAGCTGCCACGCCAGGCGCGAAGCGCTTTCGGCACTCGTGATGTCGAGCGCGAGCGGCGTCGCGCCGAGTTCGCGCAGCGCGGCGAGCGCGTTCTCGTCGCGCGCGGTGCCCGTCACGGCCCAGCCGTCGGCCCGGTACTGGCGAACGAATTCGCGACCGATGCCGCGCGAGGCACCGATGATCAAAGCCCGCATCGCGTGAAACTCCTCAGGCCTTCGCCTCGGTGACGATGATGGTGCCGCGGGCGACGATCGCCGGCGGTTGATGTGTGGTGCCGGCGCTGCCGTCGAGGTGGGCCAGCCAGCCCTTCAGCCTCCCGCTCCATTGCACGGTCGAAACCTGCCAGCCCAGCGTCACTTCGCGCTCCGCGAAGATCGGGCTCTTGAACGCGAAGTTCATGTTCAGGCTCAGCATCTCGCGCCGGACGCCGTCGTCGCGGCGCGAGAAATGGGTGGCGAGCATGCCCATCAGGATGGCGGCCGTCTGCTCGCCGCTCGCGATGATCTCGCCGAAACGCGCCCGCTGCGCCACGACCGCATCGTGGTGCAGCGGATTCTGGTCGTTGCTGAGCCGCGCGAACGCCGCGATGTCGTCGCGCGAATAACGCAGCGTGCGGCTGAGCTTCTCGCCGACGCGGATCAGGCGGTCACCGACTTCCAAGATCGCTCAGACGAGTTCGACCGCCAGCGCGGTCGCTTCACCGCCGCCGATGCACAGCGCCGCGACGCCCTTCTTCAAGCCGCGCTTGCGCAGCGCACCGAGCAAGGTGACGACGATGCGCGCACCGCTGGCGCCGATCGGGTGGCCCAGCGCAACGGCGCCGCCGTTGACGTTGACGATCTCGTGCGGCAGCTTGAACTCGCTCATCGCGGCGAGCGTGACGGCGGCGAAGGCCTCGTTCACTTCCCACAGGTCGACGTCTTTCGCGGCCCAGCCGGTCTTCTTCAGCACCTTGTCGATCGCGCCGACCGGCGCGGTCGTGAACCAGTTCGGCGCCTGCGCGTGCACCGCGTGGCCCTGGATGCGGGCGATCGGCTTCACGCCGAGCTTCTTGGCCGTGCTTTCGCGCATCAGCACGAGCGCGGCGGCGCCGTCAGAGATGCTCGACGAGGTGGCGGCGGTGATCGTGCCGTCCTTCTTGAACGCCGGCTTCAGGCCCGGGATCTTGTCGAGCTTGGCCTTGAAGGGCTGCTCGTCGAACTTGATCACGGTGTCGCCGGCCTTGCCGGGCAGCGTGACGGGCGCCATCTCCCAGTCGAAGCTGCCGTCTTCGTTCGCACGCTTGCTGCGCTCGGTCGAAGCGATCGCGAACTTGTCCTGCTGCTCGCGGCTGAAGTTGTACTTCGCGACGCACTCTTCGGCGAACACGCCCATCGCCTTGCCGGCGCCGTTCGGCAGTTTTTCGTAGGCGTCTTCGAGGCCGTCGAGCGCCATGTGGTCGTACAGCGAGCTCAGACCGTACTTCACGCCCTTGCGCATGAAGGTCAGGTGCGGCGCGTTGGTCATGCTTTCCATGCCTCCGGCGACGATCACGTCGGCCGTCTCGCTGGCCAGCATGTCGTGGCCGAACATCATCGCGCGCATGCCCGAGCCGCACATCTTCGACAGCGTGACCGCGCCGACCGATTGCGGCAGCCCGGCGCCGAGCGCCGCCTGACGGGCCGGCGCCTGGCCCTGGCCGGCCATCAGGCAGTTGCCGAGCAGCACTTCGTTGACCGCGTCGCCGGGAACGCCGGCGCGTTCGATCGCCGCCTTGATCGCGATTGAACCAAGTTGATGCGCCGACAGCGCGCTGAAGTCACCCAGCAAGCCGCCGATCGGCGTGCGGGCGGCGGAAACGATGACGATGGGGTCGTTGGCGTTGCTCATGGAATGCTCCTTGCAAGATCAGGGTCGCGCAGGTGCGCAAAGCGCTTGTGCGCATCGTACGGAAAAACATCATGCACGTATCCGGCAAGGATGCGCTCCTTGTGGCCTTGCCAGAAGTCGGCGTCGAGCAGGTCGGCGTGATGCCTCATGAAGACCGAGCGGACGCGCGGATTGCCGAGCAGGAACGGCCCGAAGGTTTCGGGAAACACGTCCTTCGGGCCGACCCGGTACCAGATCTCGCCCGACATCTCCTCTTCCTCGTTGTGAGGCTCCGGCACCCGGCGGAAGTTGCAGTCGCTCAGGTACTCGATCTCGTCGTAGTCGTAGAACACGACCTTGCCGTGGCGCGTGACGCCGAAGTTCTTCCACAGCATGTCGCCCGGGAAGATGTTCGCGCGCACCAGGTCCTTGATCGCGTTGCCGTACTCGACCACCGCGCTCTCGATCTGTCCGAGCGAGGCCTCCTGCAGGTAGATGTTCAGCGGGATCATGCGCCGCTCGATGTACAGGTGATTGATCACCAGCGTGTCGCCGTCTTCCTCGATCAGGCTCGCGCAGAACTCCTTGAGCTCGGCGACCAGCTCGTCGTCGAAGCGCGCACGCGGGAACGCGACGTTGCTGTACTCCAGGGTGTCGGCCATGCGGCCGACCCGGTCGTGCTGCTTCACCAGCAGGTACTTGCTCTTGATCAGCTCGCGTGTCGTTTCCTTCTGCGCCGGGTAGTAGTCCTTGATGACCTTGAACACGTACGGAAAGCTCGGCAGGTCGAACACCAGCATCACCATGCCCTTGATGCCAGGGGCGATGCGGAAGTTGTCGCTCGAATGGCGCAGGTGGTAGAGGAAGTCGCGATAGAACGCGTTCTTGCCCTGCTTCGCCAGGCCGAGCGCGTTGTACAGCTCGGAGCGCGGCTTGCGCGGCATCAGCGAGCGCAGAAATTGCACGTAGGCCGACGGGATCTCCATCGTCACCATGAAGTAGGCGCGCGCAAAGCTGAACAGCAGCAGCAGGTCGTCCTCGCCGAACAGCACGGCGTCGATCACCAGCTTGCCGTTCTCGCCGTGCAGGATCGGCAGCGCGAACGGCGTCTCCGAGAAGCCGTTGATGACCTTGCCGACCAGGTAGGCGCCCTTGTTCCGGTAGAACAGCGAGCTCAGCACCTGGACCTGGAAGTTCGCCCGCATCCGGAAGTCGCCGAGGTGCTCGTCGACGGCCGCGAGCACGCAGTCGACGTCGCGGTCCAGGTCGTCGAACTCGCGCTGCAGCTGGAAGTTGGTGACGATGCGCTGGAACGTCTCGCGCATCGTCGCCTTGGTCGGGTAGTAGGCGCGGTAGGTCGGCTGCGAGGCGGGTTCGTCGTTCTCGATGTACTCGGTCGCGACGGCCGGCCGGACGAAGATGAAGTCGTTGTTGAAGTAGCGCCTGTGCAGGATCTTCGTCGTCACCGAATTGAAGAAGGTCTCGGCGAGCTCGGGCTGGTGATGGTCGATCAGCAGGCCGATGTAGTGCAGCTTGACCTGCTGCCACACGTCCTTCGGCAGCTCGGCGGCCTCGAATTCGGTCTGCAGGCGCTCGGCGGCTTCGTCGACCCGCTTGTCGTAGAACTCGATGCGCTCGCGCTGCGCACGCTGCTGGCCGTGCCAATCGGCCTCCTCGAAACGGCGCTTCGCGTCGGCGCTCGCCTCGCGGAACAGCCGGTAGTGGCGGTTGAAGCCGTCGAGCATCGCGCGGGCGATGTCGAACGCGCGCAGATCGGTCAGCGCGGTCGGGAACGCGGTCGCCATCGTTCGTGTTCGTGCGAGGGGTTCGGCTACTGGGCAGCGTAACGCGACTGCACGGCGGCGATCGCGCGGTCGAAGGTCTCGGCCATCTCGGCGGCCGACGCAACGGTCATCTTCAGGTCGTGCAGCAGCCCGTTGCCGAGGCCGTAGAACCAGCCGTGCACCACGAGTTCCTGGCCGCGCGCCCAGGCGTCCTGCACGACGGTGGTCTGGCAAGCGTTCAGCGCCTGCTCGACCACGTTCAGTTCACACAGCGCATCGACGCGCCGCGCCTCGGGCACGGTCTCGAGCCAGGCACGGTGGCGATTGCGAACATCCTGCACATGGCGGGTCCAGTTGTCGGCCAAACCGATACGCAGGTCCTCGAGTGCCGCACGCACCCCGCCGCAACCGGAATGGCCGACGATGATGATGTGCTTGACCTTCAGCAGGTCGGTCGCGAATTGCATCACCGACAGGCAGTTCAGGTCGGAGTGCACCACGACGTTCGCGACGTTGCGGTGCACGAACAGCTCGCCGGGCAGCAGGTCGACCAGTTCGTTGGCCGGCACGCGGCTGTCGGCGCAGCCGATCCAGAGATATTGCGGCGCCTGCTGCGCCAGCAGCCCGGTGAAGAAGCCGGGGCTGCGGGCTTCGGTCTTGGCGGCCCAGAGCCGGTTGCTGTCGAGCAGTTCCTGGAGTTGGGTGGTCATGTTTGCTGCGCCGCGTCAATCTGGCGGAGTGTACGCACCAACGCGGGCACCGGTACCTGCACCGGCACCGGCAGCACGCCGGCCCTCACATCGTCTCCGCAAACAACTCCCGGCCGATCAGCATGCGCCGCACTTCGCTCGTGCCGGCGCCGATCTCGTACAGCTTTGCGTCGCGCCACAGCCGGCCGAGCGGGTACTCGTTGATGTAGCCGTTGCCGCCGAAGACCTGGATACCCTCGCCGGCCATCCAGGTGGCCTTCTCGGCGCACCACAGGATCACGCTCGCGCAGTCCTTGCGGACCTGACGCACATGCTCGCTGCCGAGCAAGTCGAGGTTCTTGCCGATCGTGTAGCAGAACGCCCGCCCAGCCTGCAGCACGGTGTACATGTCGGCGAGCTTGCCCTGGATCAGCTGGAACTCGCCGATCGACTGGCCGAACTGCTTGCGGTCATGCACGTAGGGCACGACGTTGTCCATCACCGCCTGCATGATGCCGATCGGGCCCGCCGCGAGCACCGCGCGCTCGTAGTCGAGCCCGCTCATCAGCACCTTCGCGCCGCCGTTCAGCGCGCCGAGCACGTTCGCGGCCGGCACCTCGACGTTGTTGAAGACGAGCTCACCGGTGTGGCTGCCGCGCATGCCGAGCTTGTCGAGCTTCTGCGCGATCGAGAAGCCGGGCATGCCCTTCTCGATCAGGAACGCGGTGACGCCGCGCGCACCGAGTTCAGGCTCGGTCTTCGCGTAGACAACCAGCGTGTCGGCATCCGGCCCGTTCGTGATCCACATCTTGCTGCCGTTGAGCACGTAGACCCCGCCGCGCTCCTCGGCCTTGAGCTTCATGCCGATCACGTCGGAGCCGGCGCCGGCTTCGCTCATCGCGAGTGCGCCGACGTGCTCGCCGCTGATCAGCCTGGGCAGGTACTTCTTCTTCTGCGCATCGTTTCCGTTGCGCTTGATCTGGTTCACGCACAGGTTGCTGTGCGCGCCGTACGAGAGCCCGACCGACGCGCTCGCGCGGCTGATCTCCTCCATCGCGATCATGTGCGCGAGGTAGCCCATTCCGGCGCCGCCGTACTCCTCGGACACCGTCACGCCGAGCACGCCGAGTTCGCCCATCTTGCGCCACAGGTCCATCGGGAAGCGGTCGCTCCGGTCGATCTCGGCGGCGCGCGGCGCGATCTCGGCCTGGGCGAAGTCGCGCACGGCATCGCGCAGCGCGTCGATGTCGTCGCCGAGTTGGAAGTTCAGGCCGGGCAGGTTGTTCATCTCATGTCTCCAGGAAATCAGTGTTTCAGCGCCTCGCGGCCCCGCACCGTCATCACGGTGGCGCTCATCGTCGCGACCAGCTTCTCGGCGCTGCCGTCGGCCTCGAACTGGAGCGCGCGACCGTCGACGACGCTGATCGTGCGCCCCGGCTTGACGACCACGCCCTCGAAGCGAAAGCGCGGGCCGCGGGCCGGCGCCAGCAGGTTGATCTTGAACTCGATGGTGAGCACGGCGGCGTCGGCGGGCATCAGTGAAAACGCCGCATAGCCGCAGGCCGAATCGAGCGCAGCAGCCAGCATGCCGGCGTGGATGAAGCCGTGCTGCTGGGTCAGGCTGTCGCGGTGCGCCATTGCGATCGTGACGCGGCCCGGGGTCACCGACTCCAGCGTTGCTCCGAGGGTTTGCATGGCGTTCTGGCGCGAGAACGAATCGCGGGTGCGTTGTTCGTAGGTGGCATCGTCTGCTTGCATGTCTGGCTCCCACCAGTTGACGTTTACGTTAACGTCAACTTGCCAATGATATCTCGTGGTTTCTGGTTGGTTGTTGCCTCTTGGCGAG
>Ga0207706_10007079_pt1 | contig 10371 bp, 8 predicted proteins | sample KBSC53metaG_FD_184318 | JGI IMG/M metagenome (GOLD analysis project Ga0207706, IMG submission 184318) | Corn rhizosphere microbial communities from Kellogg Biological Station, Michigan, USA - KBS C5-3 metaG (SPAdes) (version 2) | ecosystem: Host-associated > Plants > Roots > Rhizosphere > Soil ... | reverse complement strand
GACATTCAGGCTCACTACTACCTGTCAGACGACTTCTTCGGGGTGTTCCAGGACCCGACCCGCAAGTACAGCTGCGCGTACTTCACCGGGCCCAATGTCACGTTGTCTGAAGCGCAGGTCGCCGATGTCGACCTGAACCTCGACAAACTCGACCTCAAACCGGGCATGACGCTGCTGGAAATCGGCTGCGGCTGGGGCCTGACATTGCAGCGGGCGATAGAGAAGTACGACGTCAACGTCATCGGCCTGACGCTGTCGAAGAACCAGAAGGCGTATTGCGATCAGCTATTGACCAAGGTCGACACCGACCGCACGTTCGACGTCCGACTGGAGGGCTGGGAGCAGTTCCACAACCCTGTCGACCGGATCGTGTCGATCGAAGCGTTCGAGCACTTCGGTTTCGAGCGTTATGACGATTACTTCAAGAACTGCTTCGACATCCTGCCCGACGACGGCCGGATGACCATCCAGAGCAGCGTCGGCTACCACCCGTACGACCTGAACGCCCGCGGCAAGAAGCTGACCTTCGAACTGGCGCGGTTCATCAAATTCATGATCACCGAGATCTTCCCCGGCGGGCGGATCCCGACCACCCAGATGATGGTGGAGCACGGCGAGAAGGCCGGCTTCGTGGTGCCGGAGACCATGTCCCTGCGCAACCACTACATCAAGACGCTCGGCATCTGGGCCGACCGGCTGGAGGCGAACAAGGACGCGGCCATCGCCGCGACTGATGAGGAGAACTACCACCGCTACATGCGGTACCTGAAGGGCTGCCAGTACTACTTCATCGACGAAAGCATCGACGTCAGCCTTGTCACGTACCTGAAGCCAGGCGCGGCCGCGTAGTTCGGATAACGACAAGAAGTCGGACGCCGATAAGAAGGATGCCGATTCGGCCTAGGCCGCGGCCTGACCGAATACGCAATCCCCCGTCACATCAGGCAGTGGCGGGGGATTTCCTTTTGGGAAGCTGCTTCCGCAATGTTCGCTGTGTGTGTCGGATTCGCGCGGTCCCGTTCGTCGGAGGGGTAGAGAGTGGACCACAAGGGTTCTGCTCACTGCCGGAAGGTGACCACGATGTACTACTTCGCCCTGTTGCTCGGCCCGGAGTCCACCTCAGCGCCCGACCCCGACGAAGCGGCCGCTGAGATGGCGGCGTACCAGGCCTTCCACGCCAAGGCGGCGACGGCGATCAGGGCCGGAGACGCGCTAACGCCGTCGACGACCGGCGCGCGGATCACCGGTGGACCCGACGCGCCGACGGTCACCGACGGCCCGTTCGCGGAAAGCGCCGAAGTGGCGGGCGGCTACTACGTGTTCGAAGCCGAAAACCTCGATGAGGCACTGGCATTGGCGCGTGACATCCCCGCCGCCAAGCGCGGCGCTGTCGAGATCTGGCCAATCGTCGAGTACTTCCCGCCGAGCAAGCCTGTGGGCAACGCATGGCTGGCCCTGCTCCTCGAGCCCGCGGACAAGGCCGTAGCCCCCGGTACACCGGAGTGGGAGGCCGGCATCGCTGCGCATCAGAAGTTCGGCGCGGCCGCGGGCGACCGCACCAACGGCGGCGCGCCATTGCATCCGCCGTCGACGGCAACGACGGTTCGGGTGCGCGACGGCGAGGTGCTACTCACCGACGGGCCCTACGTCGAGGGCGCCGAGGTGGCGAACGGCTACTACATCATCGACGTCGGCGATCGCGACGAGGCCGTCAAGGTCGCGTCGATGATTCCGTCGACGACGGTGGAACTCCGGCAACTCATGGGCGTCTCCGGGCTGTAGCCGCGTCGATGACCAACCTGGACGGCGTGTTTCGGCGCGAATGGGGCCCGGCCGTCGCGGCGCTTGCCCGCTGGTCCGGTGACTTCACCGTCGCCGAAGACGCCGTCCAGGAGGCCTTCACCGAGGCGTTACGAGCGTGGCCGCGCGACGGCGTGCCCCACAACGCGGGCGGCTGGATCGTGGCGGTTGCCCGGAACCGGGCACTGGATCGACTGCGACGCGAATCCGTCCGCCCCGGAAAGGAACTCGCAGCCGTGGTCGACGATATCCGAGCCCGCACCGATCGGGTGGACGTGCATCCCGTTCGCGACGACGAACTGCGGATGATGTTCACCTGCGCGCACCCCGCGCTCGACCCGACCTCACAGCTGGCCCTGACACTGCGGCTGATCTCCGGCCTCACCGTCGCCGAGATCGCGCGCGCACTGTTGCAGACCGAGGCGGCTGTCGGCCAGCGGATCACTCGGGCCAAGAACAAGATCCGGCACGCGAACATCCCGCTACGGGTCCCTCCTGCCGAACTGCTACCGGAGCGCACACCGCACGTGCTCGCCTGTATCTATTCGGTGTTCACCGAGGGCTACTGGTCGACCGCGGGACCGTCCGCGATCCGCGACGAGTTGTGCGACGAGGGTGTGCGCCTGGCCGGTGAACTGTGCTCGTTGATGCCCGACGAGCGCGATGCGCACGCGCTGGCTGCCCTCGTTCTGCTGCACGATTCGCGACGGGAGACTCGCGTGGACGCCGACGGAGCGCTGGTCCCTCTCGACGAGCAGGATCGCACCCGCTGGGACCGCGGCCGAATCACGCGCGGGCTGAACCGGCTTCAGCTGGCCGCAGGGGCGCGAGGTCCCTATCTGCCACAGGCTGTGATCGCGGCATTACACGCGACGGCGCCGAGCTGGCAACAGACCGATTGGGCGGCGATCTGCCTGGCCTACGACCGGCTGATCGAGGACACCAACTCGCCCGTGGCGAGGGCCAACCGGGCGCTGGCGATCGGTTTCCGCGATGGGTTCACCGCCGGCTTGGCGGCGCTCGACGAGGTGGCCGACGATCCCAGACTGACCCGGTCGAACACCGTGGCCTCGATCCGCGCAGATCTGCTGCGGCGGGCGGGCAGGCGTGACGAGGCTCTCCGGTGGTACCGCATCGCGCTGGACCACAACGGCTCGGGTCCGGCGAGAGAGTTCCTGCATCGGCGCCTCGCGGAGTGCGCCGGACAAGGTTGAGGCGCACAGTTCGTCCCTGTGACATCGGGCCGGTGAATAGGGAAACACCTGATTCGCCGAAGCTGGATGATCGCTACCGTTCTGCTGTATGGACGCCGCCGGGGAGTCGGCGTATCACCTGGCCGAGTGGTACCTGCCCGAGCTGACGGAGCAATCGGTCGACGATGTGGTCGCGCGCCTGGACGCCGCGGCGGCGGTGCTCACTGATGAAGGCACGCCGGTGCGGCTCCTTCTCACCCTCTCGGTGCCGGGAGACGAGGTTCTCTACGGCGTGTTCAGTGCCGACTCGTTGGACCTCGTCTCCAGGACCTGTGACCAGGCCGGCCTGCCACACCAGCGGCTTTCCGGCGATGTTGGGACGCGAATAAGACAAAGCCCGGTCGTAGACCCGTGCAGCGCCGAGGCCACAACACCCGAGCCCACCGCCCTCTGAAGTTGCCAGCAACTCTGTAGCCTTTCCGACTTGTGTCGGAGAAACTCTCGTCTACCTGGCCAGTGAGGCACGCCAAATATTGCTCACCGGGCACCTGGTCGGTAAATTCGGGATTTGCTGAGACGATTGGGGAATCGTGAGTTCCGGCGTGGTGAGCCGTCCGCAGGAGTTCAGGGCCGTGGCCGAGTTCCTGCAGTCTGCAGCCGCGCGCCTCGGGACTGGTCATCGAGGGTGAAGCCGGCATCGGGAAGACCACGCTCTGGCTGGCGGCGGTGGCGCAGGCTCGCGAGCGGGGTTTCGCCGTCGTATCGGCGCGGGTTGGCCAGGCCGAGCCGGTGCTGGCGTATGCCGCCGTCGCCGATCTTCTCGGCAACGTGGATCCCGCATTGTTCGCGGAGCTTCCCGACGTCCAGCAAGTGGCCGTCGACCGGGTGCTCTTGCGGTCCAGCAGCGAAGGGCCTCAGACCGATCACCGTGTGGTCGCGGCGGCCCTGGCGTCATCGGTCGAACGGCTCGCGGTGCGCACTCCCGTGTTGATCGCGATCGACGACGTGCAATGGCTCGACCCGTCCAGCCAGGCCGTCATCTCGTTCGCGGCCCGCCGGTTCGACGGCCGCGTCGGCATCCTCGTCACCGAACGGTGCGATGCCGACAGTGGGACCTCGGCCTTGTGGCTGCACCTCGGCAGGCCGGATGGCCTCGACCGCCTTACCGTCAGCGCGCTGAGTCTCGGCGGGCTTCACGCGCTGATCTCGGCGCGACTCGGCCGAACATTCGCGCGTCCGACCATGGTGCGGATTGCCGAGATCTCCGGAGGAAACCCCTTCTATGCGCTCGAACTGGCGCGTGCCATCGACATGGGATCCGCCAACGCCCACTCGAGACTGCCCGGAACACTTGCCGAGCTGATGCGCATGCGCATCAGCCGGCTCGATCCCGGCGTCAAGGACCTCCTCCTGGTTGCGGCATCCGTCGCGACGCCGACCGTGGAACTGCTCGCGCAAGTCGCCGGCACCACGTCCGAGCGAGCTGCAGAGCTGCTTTCGGAGGCACAAGCCAAGGGCATCCTCGCGATTGACGGCAACACGGTGCGGTTCTCTCATCCGGCTGCTGGCGCGCAGCGTCTACACAGATGCCAGTCCCGCCGAGCGCCGGGCTACGCACCGGCTCCTGGCCGAATCCGTGATCCTGCCCGAGCTGAAGGCCAGGCACATGGCTCTGGCGGCGTCGAGCGCAGACCCCGAAACGCTCAAAGCGCTCGACACCGCCGACGACGTCGCGCGCGCTCGCGGCGCCCCCGCGGCCGCGGCCGAATTGGTCGAACTGGCCATCGGGCTCGGCGGGGACAAGCCGTCGCGCCGAATCCGCGCGGCCGAGCACCATTTTCAAGGCCGGCGACGCCGCCCGCGCCCGCACACTGCTCGAGTCGACCATCGATCAACTGCAGCCCGGGCTGCTGCGCGGTATCGCGCTCAACCTGATGGCGGGAATCCGCATCTACGACGACACCTTCGTCGACGCCGCCGCGCTCCTCGAGCGCGCACTCGTCGACGCGGAGCACAACCCTCCCCTTCTCGTGCAAACCCTGATGTCGTTGGCGTTCGCGCAGGGGATGGCCGGCCAGTTCGAAGCGTCGTTACGCAATGCCCGCGACGCCGTGACACACGCCGAGGCGATGCGCTATCCGCCGCTGGTCAGTCGTGCACTCGCGATGTTGGTCAACACGACGTTCCTGTACGGACACGGCATCGACGAGGCTAGCTTGCAGCGCGCGCTGGCGCTGGAGGATCCCGACGTCGACGTGCCAATTCCGTTCTGCGCCAGCGCTGTCAACGCCTTGGTACTGGCCTGGACCGGACAGCTCGACGAGGCACGTAGCGGGATGGACGCCGTTCGCTCGCGTTGTATCGAGCGCGGTGCCGAGAACGACATGATGGCAGTCACCGGGTACTGCACCCTGATCGAGATCTGGCGGGGCAATTTCGCCGAGGCCGCGGTGCTGGCCGAAGACACCATGGAACGCGCCGAGCAGGTCGGTGGGTCCCGCACGATCGCGCTGACGGTGCGCGCCGCGGTGCACACCTATGCCGGGCGCGAACCACAAGCCCGCGCCGACGCCGCCGCCGCTCTTGCCATCGCGCACGAGTGCGAGTCACCGCGATTGGCCGAATGGCCGACGATGAGCCTTGGCTTACTTGAGGTTTCGCTCGGCAGGTACGCCGAGGCGCTCACCGCACTGCAGCCGATGCTGGATGTTTTCGACGACCTTCCCGGCGCCGAGATCATGACTGCCACGTTCATTCCCGACGCGGTCGAGGCCATGGTCGCACTCGGCCGCCACACTGAAGCGGAGCCTCTCATCGAAGTACTCGAGCACCATGGTCGCCGTCTCGACCGCTCGTGGATGCTCGCCGTCGGTGCGCGGTGTCGCAGCATGTGGCTGGCCGCTCGAGGCGACGTCGTGGCGGCCATGCGGATTGCGGAGCACGCGATGGTCGTGCACGCTCGGCTTCCGATGCCCTTCGAACGTGCCCGCACCCAGCTCTTGCTGGGCCAGCTGCAACGCCGCCAACGTCAAAAGGACGCCTCCAGCAACACATTTCGGGAGGCCCTGCGGGCGTTCGACGCGATGGGCGCGGCGCTATGGGTCGACCGGACTCGGGCCGAACTCGCCAGGGCAAAGGTCGCGCGGCGCCGGGACGTCGTCGGACTCACGCCGTCCGAGCAGCGGGTGGCCGAGCTGGCGGCATCCGGCATGACCAACCGCGATGTGGCCGCCGCGTTGTTCATCAGCCCAAAAACGGTCGAGGCCAACCTGGCCCGGATCTACCGCAAACTCGGTATCAAGTCGCGCGCCGAGCTGGGCCGCGTCATCGGCGACCTGTAAACCGCGGCGCGGCCATGGTGCACATAGGGAAACACCCGATTCCAGGACGATGGGCAGCCGCTAACGTTCGGCATCATGGACGTCGCTGGCGACCTGGCCTACTACCTCGCCGAGTGGTATTTGCCTGAGATGACGACGACGTCGGTCGACGAAATGGTCGCCAAGCTCGACGCCGCCGCCGCGAGCGTCAGCAGTGCGGGCACGCCGGTCCGGTTGGTCGTCACGCTTTCCGTCCCGACTGATGAAGTGCTCTATGGGGTGTTCGGCGCGCCCTCATCCGACATCGTGTCGACGACCTGCCTTCAGGCAGGCGTGCCTTACCAGCGGCTTTCCGGTGATGTGGGCGCACGGATTCAGCAACCGCCCGTCGTGACGTTGCCGATGGCAACCCAATGCGAATGACCTTTGACCGCCCGAACAAGATGATCTAGCTGCCCACGGTCATGGCGTAACGCTGCACGTCAACCCTGCACCCGACGTATCCTCGGTTTGCTATTTGAGTTTTGTGGGGGTTGTGAATGCCAGCGGTGGTGAGCCGCCCGCTGGAGTTTCGTGCAGTAACGGAGTTCCTGCGGTCGGCGTCACAGCAGCCGTCCGGACTGGTCATCGAGGGCGAGCCCGGCATCGGCAAGACCACGCTGTGGCTGTCCGCCCTCGAGGAGGCGCGCGGCCGCGGCTATCAGGTGTTCTCCGCGCGGGTCGGGCAGGCGGAGTCGGTGCTCGCCTATGCAGCGGTCGCGGACCTCCTCCGCGACATTGACGACTCCGTCCTCGCCGAGCTGTCTGACGTGCAGCGCGTCGCGGTCGACCGGGTACTGCTGAGAGCCAGCAGCGAGGATCACACGACCGATCAGCACGTCGTGGCGGCGGCCTTCGCGGCGGTATTCGACCGCCTCGTCACGGACTCGCCGGTACTGATCGCGATCGACGACCTGCAGTGGCTGGATCGGTCGAGCAAGGACGTTTTGGCGTTCGCCGCCCGGCGGTTCAAGGGCGGCATCGGGTTGCTCGTCACCGAGCGGTCGGATGCTGAGGGCGGCAGTTCGGTGACGTGGCTTCACCTGTCGAGACCCGACCGCATCGAGCGGGTGCGTATCGGCCCGCTGAGCATCGGCGGCCTGCACATGTTGATTTCCTCGCGCCTGGGGCGGTCCCTGCCGCGGCCGACGATGGTGCGAATCGCCGAAACCTCCGGCGGGAACCCGTTTTTCGCACTCGAATTGGCGCGGGCGATCGATATCGAGTCCTCGCAGGTGAAGTCCAAGCTCCCGAGCTCGCTGTCGGAACTGATGAGACTGCGCATCGGACAGCTGGACCGCGACGCACGAAAACTCCTGCTGGCCGCCGCCTCGGTTGCCGACCCGACGGTGGAGTTACTCGCTCAGGTCACCGGCGCTCCCGTCGAGTCGCTTGGCGACGCAGAAGCCAAGGGCATCATCGGGATCGAAGGCAATCAGGTGCGATTCGCCCACCCGCTGCTGGCCCAGAGCGTCTATACCGACGCGACCGCGGCCGAGCGCCGTGCCATGCATCGGTCGTTGGCGCAGACCGTAAGGGTGCCTGAACTGAGGGCGAGGCATATGGCGCTCGCGGCCTCCAGCGCGGACCCTGAGACGCTGAACGCTCTTGACATCGCGGCAGAAGCCGCGGCGGCCAGGGGGGCACCCGCCGCGGCGGCGGAGTTGGCCGAACTCGCGATCCACCTCGGCGGTGACCACCCCGAACGCCTTATCCATGCGGCGCAGCACCATTTCAACGCCGGCGACCCGCAACGAGCCCGCGCGTTGCTCGAAGAGACAGTGCACAGGCTGCCATCCGGTCCGCTGCGAGGAAGCGCGCTCAACTTGTTGGCCGGGGTACATCTCTACGACGACAACTGGACTGAAGCCGTCGCTGTTCTCGAGCGCGCGCTGGACGACGCCGAGGACAGTCCGGCCTTGCTGGTGCAGACCCTGATCGTGCTGGCATTCGGCCAACGCATGATCTCGAAGTTCGACGACTCGTTGGCCAGCGCGCAGAAGGCGGTGACCAACGCCGAACAACTCGGCGATCAGGCTGTCATCAGCAGAGCGCTCGCGATGTCAGTCCAGCTGAACTTCATGTACGGGAACGGGGTTGACGAACTCAGTCTGCGACGCGCAGTCGATTTGGAGGATCCCGACATCGACGGGCACACCGCGTTCAGCGCCAGCATGGTCGAGGGTTTGGTACTGGCGTGGACCGGCCGGCTGGACGAGGCCGGCGCCAGAATGCAGGCGCTGCACCGCAGGTGCACCGAGCGCGGCGCCGAGAACGATTTCACCGCCGTGGCGAGCTGCGCTGCGTTGGTCGAGATCTGGCGAGGAAATTTTGCCGAGGCCGCACGACGGGCGGACGAAGCCAACGAACGTGCCGAGCAAGGCGGCGGTTCCTTGGCGATCGCCCTTTCGATGCGGTCCATGGTGGCCGCTTACCTTGGGCGAGAAGATGATTCGCGGTCCGACGCCCGGGCCGTCCTGGATACCGCGGACAGAACGGCGTCGCCGCGTCTCGCGGAGTGGCCGGTCATGACGTTGGGATTTCTCGAGGTCTCGATCGGCAACCACGCCGAGGCGCTCGCAGTAATGCAGCCGATGCAGCGCACGTTCGAGTCGATCCCCGGCACGGAGATCATGACTGCGACGTTCATCCCGGACGCCGTCGAGGCCATGATCGCGCTGGGCCGCGGCGGCGAGGCCGAGCCGTTGATCGCGGCCCTGGAACGCAACGGCCGCCGCCTCGATCGACCATGGATGCTGGCCACCGGAGCCCGCTGCCGAAGCATGCTGTTGGCCGCCAAGGGCGATGTGGAGGCGGCGGCCCGCAAGGCGCAGGAGGCGATGGCCGAACACGAGCGGCTGCCGATGCCGTTCGAACGGGCCCGCACCCAACTGTTGGTGGGCCAGCTGCAACGTCGTCAACGCCAGAAAGAGCGTTCCCGCGCCACTCTGCGCGAGGCGCTGCAGTCCTTCGAAGCGATGGGCGCACAGTTGTGGGCTGGCCGCGTCCGATCCGAACTCGCCCGCGCCGAGGTCGTCCCCACCCGCGATCTCGCGCTCACCCCGTCCGAACGGCGAGTGGCCGAACTGGCGGCGTCGGGCATGACGAACAAGGACGTCGCGGCCGCGTTGTTCATCAGCCCGAAAACGGTGGAAGCAAACCTCGGGCGGATCTATCGCAAGCTCGGGATCAATTCACGCGCCGAACTCGGCCGCATCATCGGCGACGGCTGACTCCCGGGCACCGCCCTCGAATTGACTGATCGGTCCGTAGAGGACATCGTCGCTGGGCTCGCGGCCGCCGCTACGACCCTCAATGACGGTGGCGCACCGGTGCATCTGCTCCTGACACTCGCGGTTCCCACCGACGAAGTTCTTTATGGTGTCTTCGAAGCCCAGTCGCCGGAGATTGTCTCCCAGCTATGCGCCCCAAGCCCGCCTCCCGGCCGAACGCGTATTGCTGGAATCGGTCGGTCAGTTACGCCTCTTTCTGAATGACAGGGCCGCTTGGTCTTATTCACCAGACGCGGCGCGGGACAGACGGTCACCTCGCGGGACAGGCGCGTGTGATGTTGACGACGACGGCCTTGCGCTGGAATACCCCAAGACCATAAAGGCGCTGCCGGTGTCGCGATGTCTTGCCGATAGCGGACATCCGCCACAGAGTGGCTAGCCGGCCCGGCACCAGTAGTGGTCGGCAAGCGTCTCGGCTGGCTCAGTCAGCAGAGCCAATGGGCACAGTTGACCGAGCAGATGTTCGTCGAACGTCGGTTGGATCTCTGTCACGGCACTTCGCAGGATCGCTAGCAGACCGCGGTACCCGTCAAGCACCGCCTTCATGGTCTCTCGGGGCAGCTGCTGGTGGAGTTTGACGTGAAGCAAGACAAGTCCGGTCGTATGGTGATCGGTGATCTCCGGGACGATAATCACCGGCCTCCCGTCGCTGCGCCCAACGGCAACGAGCGCTTGGCGCTGTTCGGCGACAAGGAGTTTCGTACCCAGCAATCGGTGGTCCCATTC
>Ga0207706_10007077_pt1 | contig 10374 bp, 8 predicted proteins | sample KBSC53metaG_FD_184318 | JGI IMG/M metagenome (GOLD analysis project Ga0207706, IMG submission 184318) | Corn rhizosphere microbial communities from Kellogg Biological Station, Michigan, USA - KBS C5-3 metaG (SPAdes) (version 2) | ecosystem: Host-associated > Plants > Roots > Rhizosphere > Soil ... | reverse complement strand
GGATTGTGGAAGTGGCTTTCCTTTTGCGCGATCGCTGACAACGACCGGCTCAATGCTGCGAGCGAAGCATCGTTGAATCCGGTCCCCACCTTGCCCGAATAGGCGAGTCTGCCGTCCGGCTCGTAGACGCCGAGCAGCAGCGCGCCGAATCCCTGGCGCGACCCTTCGGGATCGGTAAAGCCACCGATCACCATTTCCTGCCGCCGCATGCACTTGATCTTCTGCCACGCCGGTCCCCGGCCGCCGCGATAGGGCAGGTCGGCGCGTTTGGAAATCATCCCTTCGAGGCCGAGCTCGCCGACGTTCTGCAGGAAGGCCGGTCCCGGAACCGCGAAATGCTCGCTGTATTGGATCGCCGCAGGCGCATTCGACAGGAGCTCCCGCAACAGGCGCTTGCGCTCGCTCAGCGCGACGCCGCGCAGGTCGAAGCCATTCAGGTGGAGCAAATCGAACGCGAGGTACTTCAGGCCGCGGGAATCCGTCGCAGAAAGCGCTCTTTGCAACGCCTGAAAGCTGCTGCGTCCGCGGGCGTCCAGCGCGACGACCTCGCCGTCGAGCCAGGCATCGTCGACCGGCAGCAGTGCGAGCGCGCGAGCCAGTGCATCGAAGTCGCGGGTCCAATCGTTGGCAGTGCGCGACACCATCCGTGCCTGCTGGCGTGCAATCCGGCACAACATGCGGTAACCGTCGTACTTGATCTCGTGCACCCATGCCGGCCCCGTCGGCGGTGATTTGACCGCGGTCGCCAACTGCGCTTCGATCAGGTCCGGCAGCGGCGCCTTGCGCGCGCCCTTGACCGTGGCGAGCCCGGCGACGATGTTCGCGGCCGGTTTGCGTATCGCCCCGCCCTTGACGTTGGCGGCGACCGACTTGTTCGAGTGCCAGACCCGGTCCGCGTCGGCGGCGATCTGTTCCAGGCTGCGCCCGCTGACGACGCTTTCCGGGCGATCCTCGGCGATAAGCCCTTCTGCGCCGAGGCGCGCGAATTCGTCAGCCTCCTTGAACAGCAGCCAGCTGTTCTCGCCGCCATACTTGCCGCCGCGGCTGCGCACCAGATTCCACCCACCCTTGAGCTTTTCGCCGTCGAGGTCGAACTTCAGCCGTCCCTTCGCGTACCCTTCGTCGGGGTCCGCCTTCGGCGCCCAGGTTCCGCGATCCCACACCATGACGGTTCCGGCTCCGTACTGCTTGGCGGGAATCACGCCCTCGAAGTCCCCGTATTCCAGCGGGTGATCCTCGACGTGCATCGCCAAGCGCTTGTCGTTGGGATCCAGGCTCGGCCCCTTGGGTACAGCCCAACTCAACAGCACGCCGTTGAGCTCCAGCCGGAAATCGTAGTGGAGCCTGCTCGCCGCATGCTTCTGAATGACGAATGCAAGCTTGCGCGATCGACGCTGGCCAACCTTGCCGGCGGGCTCGGGCGTCACCCGGAAATCACGTTTTTGACGATAGCGCTCGAGGGCCATGGGCAGGGGAACGGTCACGTCGCAATGGCTTATCCGCAACGGCCCAGGGGCGCCGCGCAGGAAAAGCATGCGGTTTAGTTGATGATCGTCCGATATTTTGGCACGATGAACGGTTCCGATACCGTATCCCCATCACGGAGGCCCCATGGCCGCTCGCGCATTGGCTTCGGTCACTGTCTCTTTTGGCATGGTTTCGATCCCGGTCAAGCTCTATACGGCGACCCAGGCGCAGGCGGGCGTTTCGTTCAATCTGCTGCATGCTGCCTGCGGATCCCGGCTGAAACAGCAATACCTGTGCGCCCGCGAAGGCGTCGTCGTCGAGCGGGCGGATATGGTCAAAGGTTACGAATTCTCCAAGGACCAGTACGTGACCTTCACCCCGGAAGAGTTGAAGGAATTGGAAGAGAAAGGCACGCAGACGATCGAGATCAGCGAGTTCGTGCCCGCGGAGAGCATCGACCCGATCTATTACGACAAGGCCTACTTCCTCGGACCCGACAAGGGCGGCGCCAAACCCTATGCGCTGCTGGCCGAAAGCATGCGCCAGACGCGCCAGACCGCCGTCGGGCGCTACGCCGCGCGCGGCAAGCAGTACATCGTTCAGTTGCGCGCCGTACCGGGCGGCCTGGTGATGCAGCAGCTTCTGTATGCACCGGAAGTGCGCGCTCTCGCCGATATCGGTATCGAGGACGCTCCGGTGCGCGATACCGAGCTCGCATTGGCCAAGCAGCTGATCGCGCAGATCTCATCGAAGCAGTTCGATCCCAGCGCGTACGAAGACGACGTGAAGAAGCGGATCGAGGCCGCGGTTCAGAAAAAGGTCGAGGGCGAGGAAATCGCGATTTCGCCCAGCGCGCCGGAGACGGGCGCCCAGGTGATCGACCTGATGGAGGCGCTGCGGGCCAGTCTCGAAAAGACCGCCGGCAAGCGCGCGCCGCCGAAATCCGTTGCTGCCGCGCCGCCGTCCGAAATCAAGAGCGCGCAGCGGAAGCCGCCGAAGAAAATCGCCACCGAGCCGGAGACGCGCCGCAAGGCCGCCAAGCGCTAGGCGACGATTGATGCCCGAGACGTCGTGACCGAAGGCTATTCGCTCCGCGAAGTCGGCAAGCTGCTCGGACTTTCCCGCTCCATCCTCGGTCGGCTCATCGACGCGGGCTTCGTATCGCCGACTCGCGGCCGGCGCCGCGAATATCGCTTCTCGTTTCGCGATCTGGTGCTGCTGCGCGCGGCCCAGGGCCTGACCGAGGCCAAGATTCCGTCGTCGCGCATCCTTCGTTCGCTGCGCCGGTTGCGCTCGCAATTGCCGCAGCAGGTTCCCCTGGACGGTTTGCGGATCGAGGCCGTTGGCGACGCCGTGGTGGTGAGCGAAGGCCAGAAACAGTGGCGTCCGGACGACGGTCAGTATGTGATGCAGTTCCAGGTCGCATCGCCCGACGGGAACCTAGCCATTTTCGGCCCCGACGAAGCACCATCGTCCGGGAGCGAAGCGTCCTGGTTCGAACAGGGACTCGCCCTCGAGCGCATCAGCGGCGCGGAAGCGTGCGAAGCGTATCGCCGCGCGCTCGCCGCCGATCCCGCGCATTGCAGCGCCTGCGTCAATCTGGGCAGATTGCTGCACGAGCTCGGCCGGCTGCAGGAAGCTGAAACCGTGTACGCCGAGGGCCTCGTCGCCTGCGGTGCGGACGGCACGCTGTTGTTCAATCTCGCGGTGCTGCTGGAAGACATGCAGCGGATCGACGATGCCGCCGCTGCCTACCGCGCTGCGCTCGCTGCGGAACCCAAGCTCGCGGACGCGCATTTCAATCTGGCCCGCCTGTGCGAGGCGCGCGGATTGCGCCAGGACGCGGTGCGGCACCTGGCTGCTTTTCGCAAACTCACTGGCGGCCGGTAACGGGCCAGCTTCCGCGGCGCGGACACTCGCGATAGGACGGCAAGATCGACCCGACGATGCCAGCGGACCCCGACACGCCGCAAGCCAGGATCCTGTTCATCGGCAACAGCTATACGTCGCGCAACCAGCTGCCGCGCCTGCTGTCGGATCTCGCAGCAGAACTCGAACATCCGACGCGCGTCGAATTCGATTTGATCTTCGCCGGCGGGGCGAGTCTCAAGCGCCACTGGAATGCAGGCATCGCCCAGCAGCGCCTTGCGAACCAGTCGTGGAACTATGTCGTACTTCAGGAACAGTCGACGCTGCCGGTGAAGAATCCGGGGCGCTACCACGAAAACGTCCGCCTGTTCGCTCCCGAGATAGCCCGACAGGGCGCGAAGACGGCGCTGTATCTGACGTGGTCGAGGCAGAAGGCGCCCGAGACCCAGGACCGCATCACACGCGCCGTCGAGGAGATCGCCGCCGAGATCGGGGCCGTGGTCGTCCCGGTCGGCCCTGCCTGGCACGCGGCCATGGCAAGACACATCGACATTGCGCTCTATACCGAAGACGGCAGTCATCCTACCGCGGCCGGCTCCTATTTGGCGGCGTGCATATTCCTGGTCCGTTTGTTCGGGCGAGCACCGCGAGGGTTTTCCGTTTCCGATCCAATGCGGCTCGATCGCGATGTCGCCGCGGCGCTGCACGCGTTGGCATCGGAGTATGCTGTCTGACAGTGCGAGCAGGCATGAATGCGGAACTACGCGGCTTGTGCCGATGACGAAGAACAAATCGCCCCGACGGGACAAGTCCCTGAACTGTACAAAATGCGCACCGTGACGCGATCCCGTGCGGCCGATCGGATCGTCGCGCGCAGTTCCAAAGGAACGGCCGATGCACGAATTTGAGAAGATCGAGATCCTGCTGGCCGAAGACAGCGACGCCGACGCCGAGATGACGATCCGGGCGTTGCGTCGGAACAACCTCGCCAACCATCTGGTGTGGGTCAAGGACGGCGCGGAAGCGCTCGATTTCATTTTTCGGCGCGGCGCATATGCGCAGCGGCCAGAAGGGGCGCCGAAGCTCGTGCTGCTCGATCTCAAGATGCCCAAAGTCGACGGCATCGAGGTATTGCGCCAGATCAAGTCGAACGAGGCGACCCGGACGATCCCGGTGGTGATGCTGACATCGAGCGCCGAGGAGCGCGACATCGTCGCCAGCTATTCGCTTGGCGTAAACAGCTACATCGTCAAGCCGGTCGATTTTGCGAGCTTTGTCGACGAGGTCACCAAGGCGGGATGCTACTGGGTGCTGGTCAACCGCCTGCCTGGCGCGACGGCGGGGACGAGACGGTAAGGACCCGTCCATGACTATCGTGCTCAAGATGGTGATGGTCGAGGACGTGCCGTCGGACGCCGAGATGACGCTGCGCGAGCTCCAGCGCAGCGGCATGGAATTCGTCGTCCGGCGGGTCGAAACAGAAGCTGACCTGAGGCGCGAATGCGTCGACTTCGAGCCCGACATCGTCGTATCCGATTTCGCCCTGCCTCAGTTCGACGGCCTCTCGGCGCTTCGGGTCGTCCGTGAGTTGCGTCCGGATCTTCCTTTCATTTTCCTGTCGGGCACGATCGGGGAAGAGACCGCGATCGAGAGTCTGCGCAGCGGCGCCAACGATTACGTTCTAAAAACCAACCTGCCGCGCCTGCCGACGGCGGTGCGCCGCGCATTGGATGACGCCAACCAGCGCACCAAGCGACTCGTGACCGAGGAGGCTCTGCGTTTGCGCGACCGCGCGGTCGAGGCGAGCGTAAACCCGGTGGTGATCGTAAATGCGATCGACCCGAACATGCCGCTGGTGTACGTCAATCGCGCCTTCGAGCAGGTCACCGGCTACAGCCGCGCCGAAGTCATCGGCGGCAACTGCCGTTTTCTGCAAGGTGACGATCGCGACCAGCCGGAGCTGGACAAGGTCCGTCGCGCGATCGCCGAGCAGCGCGATGGACACGCGGTCCTGCGCAACTACCGCAAGGACGGGAGTCTTTTCTGGAACAAGCTTTATGTCACGCCCGTCCGGGATCCGCTGTCGAACAGGGTCACTCACTTCGTCGGCGTCCAATACGACATCACCGAGATCAAAGGCTACCAGGAGGAGCTTGAGCATCAGGCAAATCACGACGCGCTCACGGGACTCGCCAATCGCAACCTGCTCAAAGACCGCCTGAAGCAGGCGCTTGCCCTCGCACACCGGTACAAGCGGCCGTTCAACCTGACCTTCATCGATCTCGACAATTTCAAGCTGATCAACGACAGCCTGGGTCACGATATTGGCGACCGGCTGCTGAAGCTCGCCGCGGAGCGCCTCGCCACTTGTGTCCAGGAAGGCGATACCGTGGCGCGGCTCGGTGGCGACGAGTTCGTCCTGCTGGTTGCCGAGCAGCAGCCTGAGGAGGGCGTCTATCGCGCCATCCAGCGCGTCATGGCCGCCATGTCGCAGCCGTTCGTGATCGACGAGCGCGAGTTCAAGATCACCTGTTCGGCCGGCATCGCGAGCTTTCCGCGCGATGGCAAAGACGCGGATACGCTGCTCCGTAACGCCGACACGGCGATGTATCGGGCCAAGGATCTCGGCCGCAACAACTTCCAGCTCTATTCGTCAGACATGAATTCGGACCTGCGCGAGCGCCTTACGCTGGAGACCGATCTGTGGAAGGCCGTCGTGCGCAACGAGCTGGTTCTTCACTACCAGCCCAAAGTCGAACTCAAGTCAGGGCGCATCATCGGCATGGAAGCCTTGCTCCGTTGGAACCATCCGACCAAGGGGATGATCCTGCCGGAGAAGTTTATTCCGGTCGCCGAGGCAAGCAGCTTGATCACGGAAATCAGCAGCTGGGTGATTCACGAGGCCTGTGCGAACAACAAGGCGTGGCAGGACGCCAATTTGCGCGCGCTGCCGATTGCGGTGAACATCTCGGCTCGGCAGCTGCATGACAGGGATCTGGTCGAAACGGTGCGCACGGCGCTTCAGACTACGCACCTGCGGCCGGAGTATCTCGAGATCGAGCTTACCGAGAGTGCGGTCATGATGCATCCGGAAGACGCGATCAATACGATGGCGAGGCTTCGGGACATGAATGTCCGGATCGCGCTCGACGACTTCGGCACCGGCTATTCGAGCCTCAGCTATCTGAAGCGGCTGCCGGTCACCGGGCTGAAAATCGACCAATCATTTGTCCGCGATCTGGCCTTCGATCCGGACGATGCGGCGATCGTACGCGCCATCGTCGCGGTCGCTCACGAGTTGATGCTCGAGGTCACCGCCGAAGGCGTGGAAACCGCCGAGCAGGCGGAATTCCTCAAGACGCACAGTTGCAACGAAGCGCAGGGATACTATTTCTCCCGGCCGGTGCCTGCCGACGAGATGCAAGCGCTTCTCGAACGCGGTACCTTGCCGGTCACCTGAGAAGCAGGCAAGAACACGCGGCATGGCGCAAGAGCTGACGGACCAGCGCCCGATATTCCTGTCGACGCTTCCCGCGGGGCGCTACAACCGTCAAATCGCCCTGATGGTCGTGGCCGTCTCGGCGGTGCTCTTCGGCGCGCTGGCGCCGTTCGCCAAGGTCCCACTGGCGCCGATGTGGGCGTTCATACCGGTCTACGGCTCCGCCCTCGCGGTCATCGATTTGATCACGGCCGTCCTACTGTTCGGCCAGTTCAGCTTTCTGAGATCGCGCGCGCTGCTGGTACTGGCCAGCGGTTACCTTTTCACGACGTTCATCATCGTCGCGCATGCGCTGACTTTTCCCGGTCTTTTCTCGCCGGGAGGCATGCTCGGAGCTGGCCCGCAGACCACGGCCTGGCTGTACATGATCTGGCATGGGGTTTTTCCGCTGTGCGTGTTCGCCTATGCGATGCTCGATCGAGGCGAGCGCCAGCCGATCGCGGCGCAGCGGGTCCGTCGTGCGGTAGCCGCTGCGGTTGTCGTTCCTTTGATCGCGGTGGCCGCGATCGTGTACCTAGCGACAACGGGTCAGCCATTGCTGCCCGCCATCATGCAGGAAAACCACTACACGGCGGCGATGATCGGCGTCGTCTCGAGCATTTGGCTGTTGAGCGTTGTCGCGCTGGCCGCGCTGTGGAGGCAGCGTTCTCGCACGGTGCTCGATCTGTGGCTGATGGTCGTCGTGTGCGCGTGGATCTTCGACGTCGGGCTCTCTGCAGTCCTTAATGCCGGCCGATTCGACCTTGGTTTTTACGCGGGACGAATCTACGGCCTGATGGCATCGAGCCTGGTGCTTCTGATGCTGTTGCTGGAAAACGGCGCGCTCTACGGACGGCTCGTCGAAGCGCACGACAAGCATGCCAAGCGGTTGGGCATTCTCCACGAGATCGACCGTGCGGTCGCGGGCGCGGAGTCTCCCGAGGTCGTCGCGGCGGCGGCGATACGGCCATTGCGTGAAATTCTCGGCGTCGCGCGCGCGGTGGTGAATTTGATCGATCTCGCAGCGGGGGAGGCCGAATGGCTGGCGGCGGCGGGGCGTCGTCGCATTCATGTCGGATCGGGTGTCCGCTTTTCGATGCAGATGATGGGCGACGTCGATGCGCTGAAGCGTGGCGAGCCGCAGATAGTCGATACTCGCGCGTTGCCGCCTGGTCCCGAAGTCGACGCCTTGCTTGCGTCGGGCGTCGATCTGTATATGGTGATGCCGATGATCGCGGGCGGCGAGTTGATCGGCGCCCTAAGCTTCGGCGGAGAGCCGGGGCCATTCCCTGCCGAGCAGATGAGCATCGCTCGTGAGGTGGCCACACAGCTCGCGATCGCCGTCGCCCAGGCCCGACTCTATGATCGAGTCAGGCGCCATGCCGAAGAGCTCGAGTTGCGAGTGGCGGAGCGCACGGCGGAGTTGGAGACCGCCAACAAGGAGCTCGACGCCTTTTCGTACTCGGTGTCGCACGACCTCCGGGCACCGTTGCGCGCAGTCGACGGCTACGCGCGGATGCTGGAAGAGGACTACGCCGGCAGGCTGGACCCGGAGGGCAAGCGCCTGCTCGGCGTCGTGCGGACGAGCAGCCAGCAGATGGGACGACTGATCGACGATCTGCTGGCTTTCTCGCGGCTTGGCCGCGAGCATCTCCGCACCAAGCCGCTGCAGCTGAACGAGCTCGTCGGGGAGATCGTCGACGAGGCGCGCCGCGACAACGACGGCCGCAAAATTGAATTCATTATCGGAGACCTCGGGACCGCAGACGCGGATCCTGCGCTAATGAAGCAGGCACTCGCGAATCTGATCGGCAACGCGGTCAAATTCACGCGCGGCAAGGATCCGGCCGTGGTCGAGATCGGGACCGGTGGCGGAGCAAACGCAAGCGATGCAGGCACGTACTACGTGAAAGACAACGGCGCCGGCTTCGACATGAAGTACTCCGACAAGCTATTCGGCGTGTTCCAGCGCTTGCACAGCCACGCCGAGTATCCTGGCACCGGCGTCGGGTTGGCGATTGTCCAGCGCATCATCCATCGTCACGGCGGGCGGATCTGGGCCGATTCTACGCCCGGGCTGGGATCGGCGTTCTACTTCACGCTGCACGATGATCGGGTCGAAGATCGCGATGCGATTGGTGACGAACCTCGGTCGGCCACGGAACAAAAGCGCCCAGTCGCCTGACGAAATCAAGCGAGCGAGTGGAGGGGCGGTCCTCAACAGCGAGGGGTATTCCAGATGTTGACCGACAACGATGCGATGGCGACTATCGCAGTGCGAAACATGGCTGCCGCCAGGAATTTCTATGAGGGGAAGCTGCATTTCAAGCGGTCGGGCGGCAACGACCAGGGCGTGGCAACCTACAGCAGCGGCAATTCGACCGTCCTGATCTATGAATCACAATATGCCGGGACCAACAAGGCTACCAGCGCCACGTGGAGCGTCGGCAATGAGCTGGAGGCGGTCGTGCGCAGCCTCAAGGATGCCGGTGTCGAATTCGAGCACTACGATCTGCCCGGAGCCCGGCGCGACGGCGACATACACGTCTTCGGGAATTTCAAAGCAGCGTGGTTCAAGGACCCCGACGGCAACATTCTCCACGTCAACAGCGGCTGACGCCCGCACGGCGCAGGGCGTGCGTGGATGACGAAGCGAGGGTTCCTGACGGCCGTGGTCTAGCGAGGCAGACGCGCCGGCCAGGCGGGGAAGCGTGCCTCCCCGCTGCCTGTCCGCGACCAGCGCACCGATCAGCGGCAATACGTGCGAAGTCTCCGAGGACTTGTCAAAAAAACGATCGGCGCCAAGGCGGAAACTCAGTTGCTGGTTCTCCGCATTCGCATGATTGGTGAGCACCGCTTTCATCGTCGTCGGCAACAGATGCCGTTCCTGCAGCGCTCTAAGCACGTCGAAGCCCGTACCGGCTTTCAGTCGGATGTCGAGCAGGATCAGATCCGGCTCCAGCACCGACAGGTCCGTTATGGCCGTCTGCGCGTCGGCGCTGTGACCGCTTGCGAGCCAGCGACAGCCACATTCCGGACGGGACTACCGGACCATCGCCATCCCGGCAAGTCGGTACCTTATCGCACGGTTTCCGCGAATCACCCTCGGGCCGAAAGACGACGGTCCGCAAACGATATTTGCGCCACTGCCGGCGGCCCTAGGACGTCGGTCGACGTCACCGCGCCGCGGACGCGTGTCCGCTTCAACCACCCGCAAGTTCGGGAATACCTGGCGCGCGTGCAGATCCGCAATCTTCGCCTCGGCGCTGCGGTAGTCGACCCGTCGCTCGAGCGCCATCAGCGGGATGTCGGCGCCAATGTACTGAACAAGGCTGGCGAGGTCGAAGTCTCCGTCATCCTTTAGTTCTGTCGCGGAAAAAGCCCGAGCCGATGTCGGGGCCCGGCGGCGGCAGGATCACCCGCGCTCTGTTACATTCTGTCGCCATGAGCGCGCGGCCCCAACAGAGGCGTCATTCGGCACGCGATCTGGAGACGATCCTGGGCGTCACCAGCGCTCTGGCAGCGCCGTTCGACCTGATGACGATGCTGGCCGAGGTGGT
>Ga0207706_10007074_pt1 | contig 10376 bp, 8 predicted proteins | sample KBSC53metaG_FD_184318 | JGI IMG/M metagenome (GOLD analysis project Ga0207706, IMG submission 184318) | Corn rhizosphere microbial communities from Kellogg Biological Station, Michigan, USA - KBS C5-3 metaG (SPAdes) (version 2) | ecosystem: Host-associated > Plants > Roots > Rhizosphere > Soil ... | reverse complement strand
TAGAACGCGTAGAGCGCCTCCGTATCGGCGTCGCGCATTTTCAGCTCGACGTCCTTGTACTTGACACCGGTCTTGATCGTGTGGTCGCCGTGCCAGCTGAAGTCAAGGAACGTCAGGTCATCCTGAACGGAATAGCCGCTCTGGGTCGTGAAGAAGTAGGCGAGTGGATCGACGCCGTCGACCTGCAGGATCGGATCGAAGCCGAAGTCGCGCGTCCCCACGGCTACGAATAGCCTGCCAGGGAGGCTGCTCGTCTTCGACGGCGTGTCCTTCGTGTCTTCGTACGTGGCCGTCGCTTCGTTGAAGTAGCGCTCGCCGGCGTGCTGCCAGCGCAGCGCGTAACGATCGTCGTCGTTGACGTAGGTAAAGGCCGCGGACTCCGCGACCACGCCGGCCGCGCCGGACTGCTGGGTCTGGTTACGGATCTTGGCCGACAACTCGATGCGATCGGAATCGGAGAACTCCCAGTCGAGCTTGCCGAAGTACAGGTCCTCGTCGAACGGATTCGCGACCGGGCCGTAGCTTTCCCGCAGCTCCGGAGTCAGGCCGCCCACCCAGTCGAGCTCGTTGCCAGCTTGGTCAAAAAGCTGCGGCGCGCGCACGGTATTGGGCGTCGTGAATTCCTTGCCCTCGTAAGTGACGAAGAAGTGCATCTTGTCCTGGATGATCGGCCCGCCCAGCGAAAATCCGTACTCCTTGCTGTCACCTCCCTCCTTGCCCGTGCCGGCGGCCTTCTCAGCCGGTGTCTCTGCCCGGAAATCCGCCTCCGTATAGGTATAGAAGGCCCCGGCCTCGAACTCATTGGTGCCGGACTTGGTCACCGCCGTGATCGCGGCGCCCGAAACCTGGTCGTACTCGGCCTTGTAGTTCGAAGTGATGACTTTGTATTCGGCGATGGCTAGCTGCGGAAACGGGTTGCCCGGATCACCGACCGTGTTCTGATTCGTACCACACCTTGGACACGTATCGGCTCCACCTTGCCCCGTCACTCCGCTCGGGCGCACGTAGTTTTTCTGCCCGACGCCGTCGATGTAGACGTTGGTCGTTCCGGTGTTCAGCGTCCCGCTGCGGATCTGCGTATTGCCCTTGGCGTCGACCGAAAACTGCATCCCCGGCACGGTGTCCGCAAATTCGAGGAAATTGCGCGTGATCTGCGGGGTGCTTTCGATCTGATGCAGCGAGATGCCGCCGCCGACCTCCGACGTCTTGACCTCGTTCAGCCGCGTGGCCTGGACCACGATCTCTTCGGGCGCGCCCGTCGCTGGCGCCGCGGCTTCGAAATCCAGGGTCCCGGTCGAGGCGACGCCCAGCGTGACGTTCCGCTGGGTCCCGGGACCGGCATCGACCTGGTAAGTGCCCGGTGGGAGACCCACCAGCACGTAGGTACCGTCGCTTCCCGCCCGGACGCGTCGCGACAGACCGGTGTCGGTATTCGTGGCCGTGATCTCGCTACTGGCAGGCGCCTTGCCACGCAGCGTTGCGCTTGCCGACTGCGCCGCGACCTCTTGCGGCAGGGCGGTCACCATCAGCATCGCGCCCGCGAGAATCACGAGGCGCCAACCGCTCCAGGCCACAATCCTCATCGTCGTCAGAGTGTTCATGAGATCTCCCCTGATCGTTGATTCCCACATTGCCGGTTGTCTGTCGGGGCCGCCTTTACTTGAAATCATCATCTGGAGCGCTCCTCTTCCGCCTCGACCGCACTCAGGGCGGCGCCGATCAAGCCGCCTCGCGCCCCAAGACGCGCGCGTCGCACGCGCGTGCGTCGCGCGTAACGGCCCCAGGCAAATCGCGGCAGCGCGGCGCGAAAGCTGTTCCAGTAACGGCCGGGAGCGGCTCCCAGACCGCCGCCAAGAACGACCAGTGAGGGGTCGAGCGCATTGACCAGGATGGCTACATGCGCCGCGAGTTCGGTCGCTGCGGCGTCGACCACTCCGCGCGCGATGCCGGGTTGCTCGCGTGCCGCGCGACAAACCTCCGCCGCGTCCTCGGCGTGATAGCCCAACGCTTTCGCACGGCGGACCAATGCCGGGCCTGACGCGCGGGATTCGAGCGGAGCGAAAACCGTTTTGCCGTCACGAGCCCCGGCGGCGCAGGTCGGGCCGCTTGCGAACGCGATGGCGTGTCCATGCGCTCCGAGATAAGGCCGACCGTCGATGAACAGGGTCGAGCTGATACCCGTGCCTACGCCGACATACAGAAACGTCGGATTGCCGCGTGCTGCCCCGAGGCGCGCTTCCGCCAGTGCCGCAGCCCGCACATCGGAGGCGATGATCACATCGCCGTACGCAGCAAACGCCTTGCGGACTCGAGTCGATCGCCAAGGCAGGACTGCGCGGCTCTCGATCTCCCCTCCCGAGCCGACGAGCTCGGGCACACCAATGCCCACCTTGTGGACCGACAACCCGAGCTTGCTGCCGGCGTCCACGACCTCTCGCGCGACGGCCGCTGCGCGCGCCAGCGCGTGACGTCCGCCACTAGACGCATCCGTGCGGATCGCGCGAACGTGCCGTATCGACCCGGATCGTGGAACAAAGAGGCCGGCCCGGATGCTCGTGCCGCCGACATCGATGCCGAGCACACACCGCTGGCGATCGCGGGTCCGCGTTGCACGACGCGGCGCGCCGCTCATGGCAGATATCTCGGCGCGACGCCGAGCAAGGCGTTAGCGGACCCGGAGAACGACAGGACCTCGTACTGCCCGGTTTGGGGAATGAAGACCGCATCGCGCGGGCCGAGCTCGAATGTTGCAGCCTGGGACTTCCAGTGCGTGCGGACCATCAGCTCGCCGGCGAGACCGACGAGCATCGCGTCGCCGCCGTGCGCGGTTCTCTCGCCGGCGGCGCCCGCCGGCACCTGCAGTTCGGCGACCGTCAGATGTTCCGTGCTGACGATCAATCCGACGGCGATTTCGCCTTCCAGCCGCAGCGTGCGCTCGCGAGTCCCGATTCGATGCAGGGTCGAGAGCGTGGCAGCGCCGACGCAATTGCCCAGGAGCTCGTTGCGCTGGTAGACCGGCGCTTCCAGATAGTCCTGTTTCATCGCATAGGCACCGCTCGTGCCCTGGGACGGGGGCGGCGCGAAGAATTCGAGGACACGCAGCGGCTCGCTGCCTTGCGCTCGCACGTGGTGCCAGGTGTCCCTGCGAAAGAACAAGGATTCACCGGCCAGGCACTCGACGACCTCACCCGTCTGCGGATTGCAGGCGAGCATCGCACCCTGCAACACGTAGAGGACTTCGTCCGCGGCAAACACGGTTCGGAACGTCGGGGAGTGCTTGAACCAGCATCCGGGCGCCAGGCCGAACTCGAGCACATGGATCCTGTCGGTCGAGGCGTGCAACCAGTCGGCCACCAGGCCGGACTGCTTGTCGCCCCAGATGTGATGCTTGATTTCGTTGCGACGGACGAGCGTCGGCGCGTCGTAGGTCGGGCGCGGCGAGGGCGCATATCCCGATGAAGCATTGTCGTTCAATGCCCCTCCGTCTACTTCCAAGTAATGGACTAACGACGACGGCGACGGCCCAAAATATAGGCCAGCCCCCGCGCCCTTGCAACCAGTAGCAACCATCGAGAACCAGTTGAATCCAGGATCGGCCGTGCGACGCTCGCGCGGGCGTGGTGCTACCGGCACAGCAGTCTGCCGGCCATTCATGCGCGTTACTGGCCTGTGGCGTTGCCTCGCCGCGGGACGCCCGGTAACCTGCTCGGGCGGGCGCAAGCTCGATGCTGCGCCGCGAGGCAACCAAAGGCAACCAACGCGGTCGATCGACCATGACCCGAACGAAGCCCCGCCCTCGCAGGCGCTCGCCTCTCGCGACGCTCAACGCAACGTCCCTCTACGAAACCTGCGCTGCCGCGCTCAATCGTGAGATCGAAACCGGGGTCCTGCGGCCTGGGCAACGCCTACCCTCGGAACGCTCCCTCGGCGACGCGCTGGGATTCACGCGCCTCACCGTGCGGCGGGCCTTGCAGGTGCTCGCCGAGCGCGGCCTCCTCGAGCCGGATGAGCGCCGCGGCTGGCAGGTGCGCAGCGGCCAGGTCAGCGACAGCCTGTCGACGCTCATGGGATTTACGCAGATGGCGCGGATGCGGGGCCTGGTCGCCAGCTCGCGCATCCTGTCGCTCGAATACCGCGACGCGACCTTCGACGAGTCCGAAGCACTGCGTGTGGCGCCGGGCGCACCGATGCTCGCTCTTTCGCGATTGCGCCTTCTCGATGACCGGCCCACAGCGATCGAACGCCTGCGAATGCCGACGGGCCGCCTGCGCTGGCCGGATGGTTTCGACTTCACCGGCTCGATCTACGCCGCCCTCGAGTCGCAAGGCATCGTTCCCACGATTGCGGATGCCTACGTCGATGTGGTGGATGCGACCGAGGCCGACGCGACTTTGCTCGGCGTTGCGACGGGCCGCGGGCTGTTGCGCATGAACTGCGTGACCACCGATGCCGATGGCGTGGCCATCAGCCTCGAAACGTCCATGTACCATCCGGATCGCTACCGATTCCGCGCGATTCTGCACAAGCGCACCAGGCGATGAGTCTGACCGCGAGAGCCCAGCGTTGCTCCGCGCTGCGAAGTTTGACGGCGGCGCTGGTCATCGCGGCACTCTCGGTCGGTTGCGGCTCGAACGGCTCGGACAAGCAGGGGCGCGAAGCGGCCGCAGGCGGTCGCCACGTCCTGGAGGTCTGGACGCCGGAAAGCGGATCCCGCTTGCAGCTGGTGCAGCAGCGCGCCGACCAGTTTTCCGCCGCGCATCCGGACGTGAAGATCAACTTCACCATCCGCGACTTCGGCTCTTATCCCGCACAGCTCAAACTGGCGCTCGCGTCGGACAACCCGCCGGATGTCGCCATCGGCAACCTCGGATGGTCTCTCGACGGCCCATTGATCAGAGCCGGCCTGCTGCGCGCGCTCGACCCATGGGCAGCTCCCTACGGCTGGGACAAACGTTACCCGGAGGTCGCGCAGCGACAGATGCGCTTCAGCACCGACGGCAAGCAGTTTGGCCGCGGCCCGATTTTCGGCATCCCATACGCCGCCGACGTCATCGGCTGGTTCTACAACGTCGGCAAGCTCAAGACTCTCAACATTGGGGTCCCCGCCACTCTGGACGAGCTCGAGGCGGCCCTGGCGACGGCTCGCAAGGCTGGCGAGGTGCCAATCATGCTGGGAAACAAGTCGCAATGGCCCAGCCTGCACCTTTTCTATCTGGTCAGTGACAATCTCGCGTCGGACCGAGAGATCAACGGCATCGTTTTTGGCGACCGATCGGTGCAGTGGACGGCCCCGAGCTTCGTCGCAAGCGGCCGGAAGCTGGCGCAATGGAACGCTTTGGGGTACATCGCGCCCGGAGCCAACAGCATGTCACCCGATGACGCGCTCGCAAGATTCGTCCGCGGCGCTGGCGTATTCCTGCCCACCGGCTCCTGGAATGCCGCGGAGCTGTCGGCGTCCATGGGTGACAAGGTCGCGTTCTTTCTGACACCCCCGGTTCGCAAGGGCGACCCGAGTCGCGCGACAGGTAGCGTCGGCTATGGCTGGCACATCACGACAGCCAGTCAGCAGGCAGACCTTGCCGCCGAGTTCATCGACTTCATGACGCAGGAAGCGTTTGCAATCCAGCTGGTGGCAGGCGGCGACCTTTCGCCTCTCGATATGGGCGATCGCGCGCCCCGGATGCCTTCGCGACTGGCCGGCGAAATCTTCGCGGCCTGGCAAAGCGTGCTGGCGAACGGGACACTGCTGCCGTATCTCGAATTTTCAGCGCCGAACGGAGCCGAAGTCCTCTATCCGACCATGCAGTCGATCCTGGCGGGCCACGAGACCCCCGAGCGGGGACTCGCCCTCATCGAGCAATCGCGCCAGAAATTCCTGGACTCGCTGTGATGAACGGGCGTGGCCGCACAGCGTTGCCCTATCTTTACCTGCTGCCCGCGTTTCTTTTCTTCACGCCTTTCGTGCTCGTGCCGTTTGTTCACACGCTGGGCCTCTCGTTCTACGACTGGGATGGACTCACGCGGGCGACATTCACCGGATTCGCAAACTATCGCGAAGCCTTCGAGAGCGCGCTGGTGCGCTCAGCCTTCGGCCATGCGCTCGTTCTCATATTCTTTTTTGGCGTGCTCCCCGTCCTGCTGGCCCTGCCGCTTGCCGTGAGCAGTACGCGGGCGCGCGTCCCGGGCGGCAACGCGCTTCGAACCGTGATCTTTCTGCCGCAAGCGATCTCCACGGTCGTGGTCGGAGTGAGTTGGGGTTGGATCCTGGCCCTGGACGGCCCACTCAATGCCGGATTGCACGCCCTGGGCCTCGATTGGGCGGCGGTCGACTGGCTCGGGAGTTTCACCTGGGCTCTGCCAAGTCTCGGTCTCGTCGGCACATGGACACTGATCGGCTTGTGCGTCACTCTGTTTTTCGCGGGCCTCCAGCAGATTCCGGGCTCGCTCTATGACGCGGCGGCAGTCGATGGCGCAGGTCGTTGGCGGGAATTCCTGGCCGTCACCTTGCCGGGCCTCAAGGGACCAATCACCGTCGCGCTGACCGTCACCGTCATTTCCGCGCTGCGGGCATTCGATCTCGTGTTCGTGACGACGCGCGGCGGCCCAGGCACGCAAACCGTCGTGCCGGGGATTCTGATCTATCGACGGGCTTTTGAAGATGGCCGGCTGGGGTCCGGAGCGGCGATTGCCGTGGTGCTGAGCATCGTGGTGTTCGCCGTGACCTTCCTCATCAATCGAATTGCGGATCGGAGAGCGCCGTGACCGCAGTGCCGCGAACGGGGACTTGGAGTGCCGCGATCCTCATCCTGTTCGCAGCGGTCACGGTATTGCCGATCCTCGGTGTCGTGCTTCTCAGCCTGCAGCCGCCGGAGACGCAGCTCTCCGGATTCGAGTGGCCGGACCGCCTGCATTTCGAAAACTACGCGCGCGCCTTCGAAGTCGCGCACTTCGCCAGCTATCTGCAATCGAGCCTCATCGTCAGTATCGCGGTGGTCGTGGGAACCGTCGTCGTGTCCACCTTGAGCGGCTATGCCTTCGGCACCATGCGCTTTCCCGGTGAAAACGTCCTCTTCTACCTGCTCCTGACCGGCCTCGTCATTCCTTTCGAGGCGGTTATCGTGCCGCTGTATGTGGAGCTCCGGGCCGGGCACCTCACGAACTCCTATTGGTCGGTCATCCTGCCGCTGATCGGCACGAATTCCGCGTTCGGCACGTTCTGGATGCGCGCGTATTTTCGCGGCGTGCCGCGCCAGCTGCTGGAAGCGGCGGCGATGGACGGCGCGGGTTCGCTGCGCATTCTCTGGAAGGTCCTGTTGCCCGGGGCTCGTCCGGCTTTGCTGACGCTGGTGGTTCTCGTGTTCATGTGGTCCTGGAATGAATTTCTGCTGCCGCTCGTCATGCTGTCGCGCGAGGACCTGCGCACGGCTCCACTCGGTCTCGCATTTTTCGCGGGCCGCTTCACGACCGACCGCGTCGGCATGGCCGCCGCAGCCGTGATGGTCGCGCTGCCGGTCGTGGTCTTGTTCATCGCCACGCATCGGCGCTTCGTACACGGCATGTGGGTGGGAGCTTTGAAGCAATGACGGCGCGGGGCCTGCCACCGCCTCTTCGGCTGACGGATGCGCAGGTAGCATCGTTCCAGCACGACGGGTTCCTTCGCGTCGACGCGCTCACCGACGACGCCGAGGTCGAGGTCCTGCTCGGGCTATACGACGAGTTGTTTGAACGGGCTGGCGGCTTCGACGCCGGCGATCGCATCGAATTGAACGCAGACGTGGCTCGTGAGCCGCTGCCGCAGATCGTCAACCCCGAACGCTACGCGCCACGCCTGATTCAGGGACTGGCGTATCGCAATGCGCGCGAGATCGCCCGACAGTTGCTGGGATCCGATTGCGCGCCGACCGGCAATCACGCCATCCTGAAGCCGGCTCGAATCGGCGGCGCCACGCCCTGGCACCAGGACGAAGCGTACTGGGACCCCCGCTACGCTCACCGTGCCGTGAGCATCTGGCTTGCGCTGCAGCCCGCGACGCTCGAGAACGGCTGCATGCGGTTCATCGCCGGGAGTCATCGTCGCCCCGTGTTGCCGCACCAGCTGATTTCCGCCGATTCGCATGGGCTGCGCTTGAGCGAGACGACGCCCGATGCTCCAGAAACCATTTGCGAACTGCCGGCGGCCGGGGCCACCATCCACGATGGACGAACGCTCCACGCTGCCGGGCCCAATCTGTCCGAGCGGCCGCGCCGGGCGCTCGTGTTTGGGTTCGGCCTTGCGCCTGTCCCGCTAGACACGCCCAATCATTATCCGTGGCAACGACCGGAATGGTCACGGCCGCTCAATCGAGGGCACTGACACCATGCTTCGACTCGGCGTACTTGGACTCGGCAGCGTCTTTGTGGGGCCTTATCGCAAGTTGATCAGCCAGCTCGAGCAAAGCGGGCAGGCGCGACTGACCGCCGCATTCGACATCGACCGCGACAAGACGGCGGCGATCGCCGCCATGCATCCATCGATCGCGACGCCCGCTACTGCAGCAGAGCTCATCGCGCGTGACGATGTCGATGCGGTTCTTGTGCTGACGAGCATGAACGAACATGCGGAACTGGCGCAGGCCGCTCTCCAGGCGGGCAAACACGTCCTGGTCGAAAAGCCGATGGCGACCAGCATCGCCGCGGCGCGCGAGCTGCTGCGGAGCAGCAAGAGCGCGAAGGGCCTTCTGGTCTGCGCTCCGCACATCGTGCTGTCGCCGACGTACCGGGCCATGCATGCCGACGTTCATTCGGGAAAAATCGGCAAGGTCGTGCTGGCTCGCGCACGCTATGGATGGGCCGGCCCCTGGTGGGGGCAATGGTATTACCGGCCGGGTGGCGGAGCGCTTTTCGATCTCGGCATCTATAACCTGATGAGTCTCTGCGGCTTCATGGGACCCGTGCGGCGCGTGTGCGCGATGGTCGGCACGGCGATCCCGAAACGAATGTCCGAAGGCGTCGAGGTGGCCGTCCAGTCGGACGACAACGCGCAGGTGCTGCTCGATTTCGGTGACAGCCGGTTTGCCTGCATCACCACCGGCTTCACGATGCAGAAGTATCGCAGCCCCGCGATCGAGCTCTACGGCACGGACGGCGTCCTGCAACTGCTCGGCGATGATTGGGCGCCGCAAGGTTTCGAGCGATGGACCAAGGAACGCGAGGTATGGGAAATCAACGAGGAAAGCGAGCCTCTGTGGCCCTGGACCGCCGGCTTGCGGCATCTCGTCGAGTGCGTGGCCGCCGGAACGCGGCCTGTCCATCAGCCTGAACACGCCTTGCACGGTCTGGAGGTCATGCTGGCGGCTCAAACCTCGGCTCGAGAAGGGCGATATGTGTCGATCGAAACCGGATTTCCGGCGCTGGACTACCGGCACATGCCGGGGGACGCGGCGGACAGTCACCGGCGCAAGCACGATCCGAGAACCGCGTAGGGATCGCCGATGGCATCAATCTCGATCGAAGGCGCCAGCCGCACATTCGCAGACGGCACCCGGGCTCTGGATGGCGTGAACCTTGTCGTCGGAAATGGCGAATTCCTCGTGCTGGTGGGGCCTTCCGGTTGTGGCAAGTCGACCCTGCTGCGCTCAGTAGCGGGCCTGGAACCGCTCGACAGCGGCCGTGTGCTCATTGGTGAGGCCGACGTCACTGGCAAGCCCGCGGGCGAGCGCGATATTGCGATGGTGTTCCAGAACTACGCGCTCTACCCGCAGATGACCGTGCGCGACAACATTGAATTCGGCCTCAAGTCACGCCGCATGAGCGAGCGCGAGCGGCGCGAGCGCGTTGCCGATGTCGCCGGGTTGCTCGGGCTCGGATCGCTGCTGGCGCGCCGCCCCGCAGAATTGTCTGGTGGCCAGCTGCAGCGCGTCGCCATGGGGCGCGCCATCGCGCGACGGCCGCAGGCGTTCCTGATGGACGAGCCACTCTCCAATCTGGACGCGCAGTTGCGCACGTCCATGCGCGCCGAATTGTCCAGGATGCGCGAGCGGCTCGGAGTCACGACTCTCTACGTCACGCACGATCAGATCGAGGCCATGACGCTGGGCGAGCGCGTGGCCGTAATGCGTGAGGGCACGATCCAGCAATGCGACACGCCACGCAGACTCTTTGATCAGCCCCGTAACGTATTCGTGGCGACGTTCATGGGTTCGCCGCCGATGAACCTGTTGAAGGCGGAGAGGACGGCGGGAGGAATTCGCTTTGGCAGGTACGAGCTGCCGCTCGAAGCCGGTGTCATCCCGCCCGCGGTCCCATCGACATGGCTCATGGGTCTGCGGCCTGGCGATCTGGCACTCGATCGCAACGCGCCCAGCCACTGGCCGCGAATCGAGGCGGTGCCGCATGCC
>Ga0207706_10007072_pt1 | contig 10376 bp, 8 predicted proteins | sample KBSC53metaG_FD_184318 | JGI IMG/M metagenome (GOLD analysis project Ga0207706, IMG submission 184318) | Corn rhizosphere microbial communities from Kellogg Biological Station, Michigan, USA - KBS C5-3 metaG (SPAdes) (version 2) | ecosystem: Host-associated > Plants > Roots > Rhizosphere > Soil ... | reverse complement strand
GCAAGTCATGCGGCAAAATATTACACAGATATATTTACTGGCTGCTATTCTTTCTGCCACTGGAGAAAAAAATCCCAATCTTGCATGGAACCTGAATATGCAAAGCCTGCTGAATGTATTGGATATTGCCAAAGAGGAACATCTGCATAAAGTATATTGGCCCAGCAGCATTGCAGTATTTGGCCCCACTTCGCCGAAAATTAATTGTCCGCAGCAAACAATCATTGAACCGACAACTGTATATGGTATTAGTAAATACGCAGGAGAATTCTGGTGTAACTATTATCATCAGCGATTTGGCGTAGATGTCCGCAGTCTTCGTTATCCCGGTTTGATATCTTATAAATCAGCTCCCGGCGGCGGCACGACCGATTATGCCATTGAAATTTTTCATGAAGCGGTGGAAGAAAAAAAATATACCTGTTTTCTGAATGAAAATACATACCTGCCTATGATGTATATGCCCGATGCGATCCGGGCAACGATAGAATTAATGGAAGCCGGTGCAGATAAAATTAATATACGGACGTCTTACAACCTTTCTGCAATGAGTTTTTCGCCAAAAGATATTGCGTCCGAAATTAAAAAGCATCTTCCTGAGTTCAGCATGATGTATAAACCCGACTATCGCCAGGCAATTGCGAATAGCTGGCCACAAAGCATTGACGACGCTGTAGCGCGTAAAGACTGGGGCTGGAAAGAGGAATTTAACCTGGAACGGATGACAGCCGACATGCTTCTCAACCTGAACAACTGATCTCTTTTTTTGTTATAGTATTTTCGCTTGCCTGCCGATGAAAATATTTATTTATCACAATCTGAAATAAGGATGAAATACATATTGATCGCAGTTTCTTTTCTGTATGGCGGGCTGATCGTTGCACAACAAACCAAACTGAAACAAACCATTTACCGCGCCGTGTTATACCGACAGGATAGCAACGAGGTCGTATTTAATATGGACTTTAAAATAGAGAAAGGCAAGCCTGTGTTGTATGTGATCAATGACACGGAGCGCATAAGGGTGACAGATATAAGTCGGAAAAAAGATTCTCTTTTCTTTAACATGCCTGTTTTTGAATCTTCATTTCATACGAAAGTAGCCAGGGATGGCAGTCTTACCGGGGTTTGGATAAAAGGTGTAAGGGGAGACGGAGGTCCGCAACGTTGGCCATTTAAAGCAACACCGGGACAATCATTTCGATTTGCGGTTCCAAAGTCTGTTGTTAAAAAATCAATCAGCGGAAAGTGGGCTGTTACGTTTACCAATGCCGATGGTTCAAAAGAAAATGCATTGGCTGTTTTTAAACAGAAGAAGAATAAGTTGACAGGATCTTTTCTTACTACTACCGGCGACTACCGTTATCTCGACGGAATTGTGACCAACGATTCCCTAAAACTTTCCACGTTCGACGGTTCTCATGCATATACATTTGTTGCTGCAATCGATGATAATAATACAATCAGCGGAGGTACATATTATTTCGGCCCTGCCGGCAAACAGGCATGGACGGCAATAAAAGATGATAATGCCGCTTTACCGCAACAGGAACTTCCTGTTTCATTACGTAAAGGAGAAACGGGATTGAACTTTGCTTTTAAAGACTTGAATGATCAACCGGTTTCGTTGAAAGACGATCGGTTTAAAGACAAGGTGGTGATTGTAGAACTGATGGGTTCATGGTGTCCTAACTGTATGGATGAAACGAAATTTCTAAGCAATTTTTATCGCGATAATAAATCCAGGGGAGTGGAGGTCGTTGCTTTGGCGTACGAATACAGTACGGACCTGCAACGTTCAAAAGCCAGCTTGCAAAAATTCAGGAACAAGTTTAATGTGGAGTACCCGATGTTGATTACCGGGGTAGCAGTAGGTGACACATTAAGAACAGAAAAAACATTGCCGCAATTAACGCCGATCCGATCATTTCCCACAACTATTTATATTGACAAGAAAGGAAACGTCAGAAAAATCGATACCGTGTTTTACGGACCGGGTACAGGAACTTATTATGATGACTTTTTGAAAGAGTTCAATAAAACGATCGATGAATTATTAGCAGAAAAATAGAACGATTTAATTTATCTATATAAATCACCACGCAGGTATTTCAACCCTGAATCAACAATTATAGTTACGATTTTTTTACCTGCGCCAATTATCCTTGCGCGTTGAATAGCTGCCCAAACATTTGCCCCGGAAGTTGTTCCTCCCCATATTCCTTCTGTTTTTGCGAGTGCTCTTGCCGTTTTATAAGCATCTTCATCGGAAACTGAAAATATCTCGTCCGCTAAGTCTAACCGGCATATAGATGGTACAAAACCTGCGCCTATTCCTTCCAGTTTATGCGTTCCTGAGGTATCACCACCTGAAAGCGTACGAACATTTTTGGGTTCAATAGCAATACAGCGGATAGATGGAATTTTTTCTTTCAGCACTTCTGCGTTTCCCGAAAAACAGCCGCCTGTACCAACGCCCATTACAAATTCATCAATATCGCTGCCAAGAACATTGACTATTTCTTTTGCCATGGTATGATAGGCGTTCCTGTTGTCCGGATTATTAAACTGATCGGTCCAGAAAATACCGGGGGCCTTGCTTAATTCTCTTGCTCTTGCAACTAATGTGTCAATCAATTTAGCCGTAATTAATCCATTATCACTTGGAATTATCTCGAGCTCAGCTCCGAAAGTTCTCATGGTTTGCAGTTTTTCTTCTGCAAATGCATCCGAAGAAACAAAATATGCTTTGTAGCCTTTGTTTGCACACACCATTGCCAGCGAACTTCCGGTACTTCCGCCTGTATATTCAACTACTTTGCCTCCGGGTTTCAACTGACCTCTTCGTTCCGCTCCTTCAATCATCGAAAGCGCCATACGGTCTTTCATACTTCCTGTCGGATTACCTCCTTCGTACTTTACATATATTTCGGCACAGCCGGGCTCCGATAATTTTTCCAATTTTATCAGTGGTGTATTTCCAATTGCGTTCATGAATTAATAAATGAAAATTGTATTATAGAAAATAGAACCTGTTAAACAGTACTGAATTTACCCATTCATAACCCGATCTAACGTTTTCGCTACACGTTCTTTTTGTGCAATGTCTTTCGCGATTTTTTTTGCGTCCTTTGCAATCTCGCGGAACTGACCGGTTGGTGCGATCCAGAATCCACAAAAATATAATCCATCATTGCCAAAATATTTTTGTTTACCGGTACTGACTTTTAAATCATCAAAGCGGCTTTTATCAACCTGAATGATTTCAGCATAGTCCCGGTAATAGCCTGTTGCAGCAATGATCGCATCAAACTCTTCTTTTTTGCCGTTGGTAAAATGAACTGTTCTGCCGTTTATATGATCGATGCCTTCATGAATTTTGATATGTCCCTGCCTGATATGTTTTATCGTTCCAATGTCCAATAACGGAATGCTTCCATCTTTTTGAATTTGTTCAAAAGTCCCATAGGGCATTTTCTTTAATCCAAGTTTGGTAATATCGCCAAACAATAATCGCATTAGCGGGGCATTGATCGTGTCAGCCATACGGGGAGGAAGCAGCGACATCAGCTGACTGAGGCTGAGTATGGGAATACCTAACAAGTCGCGCGGTACCATATTTACCGGTGATCGAACCGCCATGGAAGGAAGCGCCCCCTGTTCATATAGATCAATTGCAATCTCACATGCTGAATTCCCAAAACCAACTACCAATACTTTTTGTGTTTTAAAATCCCGACCTGTTATATACCCGTAACTGTGAATTATTTTTCCGGGAAAAGTTTCTTTCCCTTTCAGCTTGCCGGCAGCGATTGCCGCGGCGACGGCGTGCTCGATTTCGGACTGCGAGCGCACGCCGACGGTTTTTAAAAATTTGCGGATGCTCATGTTGAAAACTTCTTCGTTCATGCCGGTTCTCCTCGGTGCTGATCAGAAATACGCCACAAAATAAAGCGAGACAGGTTTCAGCCGCGGCGGTTGGCCTGGTAGAACGCGATGAGCCCCGTGGTCGACGCATCGTAAGCGCCCGGCGGCGGCTTCGCATCTACGTGCGGCAGGATGCGCGTCGCCAGGCGCTTGCCGAGCTCGACGCCCGGCTGGTCGAACGCATTGACGCCCCACACCGTATTCTGGACGAATACCTTGTGCTCGTAGAGCGCCAACAGCATGCCCAGCGCGCGCGGTGTCAGTTTTTGCACGAGGATCGAATTGCTCGGTCGGTTGCCGGGAAATCCCTCCTGCGGCGCGCCGTTCATCAGCGCGGCGGTTTGCGCGAAAAAATTGGCCAGCAAAATGGCATGCGATGCGGCCGCGCCATGCTGCGGTTCGCACGCCGCGATGAAATCGGCCGGCACCAGCCGCGTGCCCTGATGCAGCAGCTGGAAAAACGAATGCTGCGCGTTCGTTCCGGTCGCGCCCCATATGATCATGCCGGTGTCGCAATCGACCTTTTCGCCGCCGCGGGTTACGCGCTTGCCGCTCGATTCCATATCGAGTTGCTGCAGGTGCGCGGGCAGCAGCGCGAGCGATTCGTCGTACGGCAGGATGGCGTGCGAAGCGGCGCCGAAAAAATTGTTGTACCAGATGCCGAGCAACGCCAGCACGACAGGCATGCTGCGCTCAAACGGCGAATCGCGGAAATGCGCGTCCATGTCGCGCGCGCCGCGCAAGAGCTTCTCGAAATTGTCCATGCCGACCGCCAGCGCCACGGGCAAGCCCATCGCCGACCATAGTGAATAGCGCCCGCCGACCCAGTCCCAGCAGGGAAACACGAGGTGCGGCGCGACACCGAATTCGCCGGCAAGCCGCGTGTTCGCGGTAACCGCAACGAGCTGATTGCCCGCCGCGCCCTGTGCCGGCAACTGCAGCCACTCGCGCACCATTTTCGCGTTGGTCAGAGTTTCGATCGTGGTAAACGTTTTCGACTCGACGATTGCGAGCGTGCTGGCGGGATCGAGGCCGGCCAGCGTGCGCTGCACGGCGGCGGCATCGACATTGGAAACGTAATGCACGCGCGGGCCGTCGCCGGCATAGGGCGCCAACGCCTGCGTCGCCAGCGCCGGGCCCAGGTGCGAGCCGCCGATCCCGATGTTGATTACGTCGGTGAATTTGCGGCCGCCGCGGCCGGCGATCGAGCCGTCGCGCACGCCGTCGGCGAATTCGCGCATGCGAGCGAGCGTGGCCTGGATCTGCGGCATGACATCCACGCCGTCGACCATCACTGGCACCGTGTCGCGCAACGCCGTGTGCAGCACCGCGCGATTCTCGCTTACGTTGATTTTTTCGCCGTTGAACAGGCGCTGGATTTCGTCGCCGAGGCCGCGCTCGCGCGCGAGCGCGACGAGCAACTGCATCGTTTCGGCGCTGACCAGGTTTTTGGAATAATCGAGCAGCATGTCGCCCGCCCGCAGCGAGAAATTCTCGAAGCGCTGCGGGTCGGCCGCGAACAGCTCAGTCAGGTGCGTACCCGCGAAATTGTCGCGATGCGATTTAAGCGCGAGCCACGCGCGGGATGAGGTGAGGGAAGCCATAGCGCTATCGGCGCGCACGCCGGTCGAAGCGATAATTTTACTGGCTTTCGGCGGGCCTGCCTAACTTCGCGGCCATGAGGTCAAAGTAAGCTTTTGTTTGCCCCGCTGCTTGTAATTGTTACCACACCGGGGGACAAAAAAAGCACGCTTTGTTCCGCGTGCTTTTTTCGCTGGAGGCGAATTCGATGGCAGGCGTTTTACCGCCTCATGCTCTCGCCTTACGCCTCTCGGCTTTTATTGCATGCGCTCGTACACGGCGGCGATGCCCTGGCCGCCGCCGATGCACATCGTGACCAGCGCGTATTTGCCGCCGATGCGCTGGAGCTCGTACAGCGCCTTGATGGTGATGAGGGCACCGGTCGCGCCGATCGGATGGCCGAGGCCGACGGCGCCGCCGTTGGGATTGGTTTTCTTGGCATCGAACTTCAAATCGCAAGCGACCGCCATCGCCTGCACGGCGAACGCTTCGTTGGCCTCGATCACGTCCATGTCGCTCACTTTGAGTCCCGCCTTGTCGAGCGCGATTTTGCTCGCCGGCACCGGGCCTATGCCCATGATCTTGGGGTCGACCCCGGCAAATCCGTACGACACCAGGCGCGCCATCGGCTTCAGGCCCTGTTTTTCAGCGGCGGATTTTTCCATCATCACCACGGCGGCCGCGCCGTCGTTGATGCCGGACGCGTTGCCAGCGGTCACCGAGCCGTCTTTCTTGAACACCGCGCGCAGTTTCGCCATGCCTTCCACCGACGCGTCGGCGCGCGGGTGCTCGTCCTTGTCGAACACGGTGGTGCCTTTGCGAGTCTTCAATTCGACCGGCATGATCTGGTCCTTGAAATAGCCTTTTTCCATCGCGTTGATCGCGCGGCGATGGCTTTCGACCGCGAACTCGTCCTGCTGCTCGCGCGAGATTTTCCATTGCGCGGCGATGTTCTCGGCGGTGATGCCCATGTGCACGGTGTCGAATGGATCGGTGAGGGCGCCGACCATCATGTCGACCACGTTGCCGTCGCTCATGCGCTGGCCCCAGCGCAGGGTCGGCATCAGGTAGCCGCCGCGGCTCATCGATTCGACGCCGGCGCCAACCGCGATATCGGCGTCGCCCAGCTTGATCATCTGCGCCGCGCTGATAATGGCCTGCAGGCCGCTGCCGCACAGGCGGTTGACGGTCAGTGCCGTCGTTTCCTGCGGCAGTCCCGCTTTGATGCAGGCGACGCGCGACACGTACATGTCTTTTGCTTCGGTGTGGATCACGTTGCCTAGCACCATCGTGCCGACGGACTTGGGATCGACCTTGGCGCGCTTGACCGCCTCGCGGATGATCTGCCCGGCGAGCTCCGTCGGGGCGAGATCCTTCAGGGCGCCGCCATAGTCTCCGATAGCCGTGCGGGCGCCGCTCAATACGACAACTTCACGTTCGCTGCTCATGGTGATCTCCTTCAAACCGTTGATTGCACCGCAGGCGGAGTGCCGGTGCGGGCCAATAGGGGACGTGGGGCAATGATTTTACGCCCGCCCCCCGCGGGTGTCGAGAATCAGCGCGTTCAGCCGATAATGCGCGTCAGTGGCGGGTGGCCCGCGCGGCGGCCGGCTTCGCCGCGAAGAGCGCCGCGACGGCGGCGCCGTCGAAGCGGTAGCGCTGATTGCAGAATTCGCAGTTGACTTCGACCTCGCCGCGCTCGGCTACGATGCTGTCGACTTCGGCCCGGCCCAGCATGTGCAGCATCGAGGTCACGCGTTCGCGCGAGCACGTGCAGCGGAATTCGACCGGCCGCGGCTTGAACAGGCGGATATCTTCCGCGGAATAGAGGCGTCGCAGCAAGGCGGGCGCGTCGAGCGCGACCAGTTCCTCCGGCGTGAGGGACGCGGCCAGCAAAGTTGCCCGCTGCCAAGTATCGTCGTCGGCGGATGCCGCTGCGGGCAATTTCTGCAGCAGCAGGCCCGCCGCGCGCTCATCGCGGGCGGCGAGCCATAAGCGCGTCTCGATCTGCTCCGAGCGTGCCATGTAGGACTCGAGCGCCGCGGCGACGCTCGCGCCCTCGAGCGCAACAACGCCCTGATACCCGGGGCGGCCCTGGCCGGGGTCGAGCGTGATCGCGAATTTGCCGTCGCCGACGAGTGTGCGCAAATCGCCGTTCGCCGGCAGCCGCGACCACTTGGCGGTGGCCCGCATGTGATGGCCGCTCGTGCACTCGACGACCAGCAATTGCACCGGCCCGCTGCCCTGGATCTGCATGATCAGCGTGCCGCCGAACTTGAGCGTCGCGGTAAGCAGCGCGGCGGCGGCCATCATCTCGCCTAACAGCGCGCGCACGGGCAGCGGGTAATCGTGCCGGCTCAATACTGCGCGCCACGTGGCATCGAGGTGGACGATTTCGCCTCGCACCGGCGCGTGTTCGAACAGAAAGCGTCGTATGGTGTCGTTCATGGCTGATTATATGACCGCGGCGGAAGGCGAAAAATCTCGCGCATGCGCGCCGCACGCCGGACGAACTACGCTTAGGTCGTCATTCAACGTGGATGTTGGCGGCCTTCACGACCTGTTGCCAGCGCGGAATTTCCTGCTTCAGTTGCGCCGCGAATTCGGCCGGCGAATTGGTGACGGGCTCGAGTCCGGCGGCGGCGTAGCGTTCGCTCGTCGCGGGCGAGCGCAGCACTTTCACGATTTCGGCGTTGATCTTCGCGATGATGGGCGCGGGTGTCCCCCCCGGAACCATCATCCCGTACCACACCACAAATTCGTAACCCGCCACCCCGGCTTCGGCAACTGTCGGCACGTCCGGCGCGACTTTCGAGCGAGCCGCTCCGGTGACTGCGAGTGCCTTGATTTTTCCGCTGCGGGCGTGCGGCATGACGGTCGCGAGACCGGCCAGCAGAAACTGCAGTTCGCCCGACAGCAGCGCGGCTACGCCGGGCCCAGTGCCCTTGTACGGCACGTGGAGCATCGTGAAGCCCGCGGTGAGCATCAAGAGTTCGGTGCCCAGATGCGAGGCCGACCCGCTGCCGCCCGAGCCGTAAGTGATGGCGCCGGGACGGCTCTTCGCATACGTGATGAATTCTTTCATCGACGCTACCGGCATGCCTGCATGGACCGCTGCCACAAACGGTTGCTGCGCTACTAGCGAAACCGGTGCAAGGTCCTTTTGCGGATCGTACGGAAGATGGCGATTGATCGCGGGCGCAAAAGAGAGATGGCCGTTGCTGCCGAGCAACAGGGTATAGCCGTCGGGCGCCGAAGCCTTGGCGGCGACCGTCACGCCCGCCGTGCCGCCGGCGCCGCCGCGGTTATCGACCACGACGGTCTGCCCCCATGCATCGCTGAGTCCCTGGCCGACGACGCGCGCGACGATGTCGGTGCCCCCGCCCGGTGCAGACGGCACGATCATGCGGATCGGTTTACTCGGGTAGTCGCCGGCCGCGGTGCGCGATGGCTGTGGTGCGTGCGCGAATGCCAGACCCGTGGCCGCGAGCGTCATAACGGCCGCAAATGCGCGATTGCCGTAGCAGGTCATGTGATCGTTCCCGCCGGCTAGACCAGCTTGGACTTGCGCTTTTTCTTGCTCTTCTTGTTTGCGGCGTCTTCCTTCAGCACGGCGGTGAACTGGCGCACCGCGTTGGACAGAGTCGGCCAGCCGGCGTAATGCCCGACCTGCAGGATCACTTCGCAGATTTCCTGCTTGGTGATCCCGATGTGCTGGGCGCTGCGATAGTGCGAGTAGTTGCCGGTCGCGCGCGCGAGCGCGATGTTGGCGGCGAGCGTCACGAGCTGGCGGTCGCGCAGGCTCAGTCCCGGCCGCGCCCAGATGTCGCCGAACAGGTGGCCGACCGAAATCTCGTACATATCGGGACACAGCGCCTTCTGCTCGAGCATCAGGTGCTCGCGCCCCATTTTCTTGAGCAGCTTCATGCCGCGCTTGTAGCGTTCCTGGTAGTCGCTCATCGTTGCTCCTCTTGAGTCATGGCTCTGGTTTACGTATTTTTACGGGTACGGCAATTCCGGTCAGGATTTTTTTGCTTTGGGCCCGGCGCGCTGATAGAGACGGTAACGCTCGAGCTTGTCGCCCGGCCGCGCGCCTTCCCAGACTTTTTGCCACGGGCCGAGCGGTACATGCTCTTCGCTGGCCACGCCTTGCACGAGCATGAAATCGCAATCCGCGCGCATGCGCCCCGGCACATCGATGCGCCAGGTAACGATGTTCGCGAAATAGTGCAGCATCGCGCGCTGCGGCTCGCCCAGGTTCAGGCTCGCCATGCACTGGTACTTCGGCGGCAGCGTCTTTTGCATGTCGGCAATCATCGCGCGGTAGCTCTTGCCGGCGTCAATCCAGCCGACGAACAGAATGGCGAGCAGGCCCCAGATCATCGTCATCGTCGCCGCCCACGCGACCACGGGCCGCTCGCGTGTTTTCTTGAGCCGCGCCAGCAGCACGAGCCAGCCCGCGGTATACAGTGCGCCGAGCACGAACGGCAGCCATTTGAATCCCGTCTCGTAGCCCGGCTGTAAATCGAGCAGATGGTCGTGCAAATTTGGCGGCACGCTCAATTCGAGCGCGCCCCAATAAAACCAGGCGGTGACGAGGAATACGCCGCCGCCCATCAGGCTGAACCAGTAAATCAGGTTGGCGGCACCGCGCCGCAACGTGTCGGTCGCCGGCGTCGCCAGCAGCGCGAGCGGCAACACCAGCGGCAACGCGTAGAGTTCGCGTGCGTCTGCCGATGCGCTCAACACGGTGAAGATGACGGCGAACGCGATCAGCGGCAGTGCACAGGCCGGCGCCGCCAGCCCTTTGAACGGGGTGCGCCACAACGCCCACGCGGCGAGCGGCAGCGCTGGCAGCGCATACCAGG
>Ga0207706_10007070_pt1 | contig 10377 bp, 8 predicted proteins | sample KBSC53metaG_FD_184318 | JGI IMG/M metagenome (GOLD analysis project Ga0207706, IMG submission 184318) | Corn rhizosphere microbial communities from Kellogg Biological Station, Michigan, USA - KBS C5-3 metaG (SPAdes) (version 2) | ecosystem: Host-associated > Plants > Roots > Rhizosphere > Soil ... | reverse complement strand
CTCCTTCTGCCACACGGGCACGATGCGACTCGTTCGTAATCTGACCGCGGGCGAGATCGTCGGCCAGGTGATGCTCGCGCGGGATGCGCTGGGCGAATGGCCGAGCCAGCCTGAGGGGCGCCTGCTCACCAACATCGTCATGATGGGGATGGGTGAGCCGCTCTACAATTTCGACAATGTGCGCGACGCGCTCAAGCTGGTGATGGACGGCGACGGCCTCGCCCTCTCTAAGCGCCGCATCACACTCTCTACCTCGGGAGTGATCCCGATGATGGAGCGTGCGGGCGAGGAGATCGGCGTCAACCTCGCCGTGTCTCTGCACGCGGTGAACAAGGAAGTCCGCGACGAACTGGTGCCGCTCAACAAGAAATATGGGCTGGAGGACCTGCTCGCCGCCTGTGCGGCGTATCCGGGAGCCAACAATGCGCGTCGTATCACCTTCGAATATGTGATGCTGAAGGGCGTGAACGACAGCGACGAAGATGCGCGTGAGCTGGTCCGCCTGTTGCGCAAGTACAAGCTGCCCGCCAAGGTGAACCTGATCCCGTTCAACCCCTGGCCCGGTGCGCCCTACGAATGCTCCGATCCCGATCGGGTTCGGGCATTTTCCAACATCGTGTTCGAGGCGGGCATCTCCGCTCCTGTGCGCACGCCGCGTGGCCGCGACATCGACGCCGCCTGCGGGCAGCTGAAAACCGCGGCGGAAAAGAAGAGCCGCGCGCAAAGGGACAGGGAAGCTGCCGAAAAAGCACTGGCGGGCGCGTAACGACCCGCTAGAATAGCGTGCGATGCGGTTATTCGATCGGGCTTTCCAAAAACTTATCAAGCAAGGCGAGCTGATTGTCACCGATGCCGGTGGCAAGGAATATCGCTATGGCAAGCCTTATCCTGGGCGGGCGCCGGTCCATGTCCGCTTCACCGACAAGTCGACCCCGCGCAAGATCGTGATGTCGCCTTCGCTCGGCGCGGGCGAGGCCTATATGGACGGGCGCATGCTGCTCGAGCAGGGGGACATTCACGACCTGCTCGATCTCGTCACCTGGAACAATCGCTTCGAGAATCGGCCCGATCAGAAGAATCTGGAATCGCGCACACGCATTCCCGGGGACCCGCTCGGCTGGCTGCGGACCTACAACCAGGAACGGCGCTCGAAAAAGAATGTCGCGCACCATTATGACCTCTCCGCGCGGCTGTACGATCTGTTCCTTGACGCGGACCGCCAATATAGCTGCGCTTACTTCACCGAACGCGACAACAGCCTGGAACAGGCACAGCTCGATAAGAAGGCGCATATCGCCGCCAAGCTCCACCTCAAGCCGGGGCTTCGAGTGTTGGATATCGGGTGCGGCTGGGGTGGGATGGCGCTCTATCTGCACGAAAAATTCGACGTCGAGGTGCTCGGCATCACTTTGTCCGAAGAGCAGCTCAAGATTGCGCGCGAGCGGGCGGAAAAGGCCGGTGTGGCCGATAAGGTCAAATTCGAACTAATTGATTACCGTAAGGTGCAGGGCAAGTTCGACCGCATCGTTTCGGTCGGCATGTATGAGCATGTCGGGCCGGCGCACTTCCGCACCTATGCCGCAAAATGCCGCTCGCTGCTGGAGCAGGACGGCGTGATGCTGTTGCACACGATTGGCCGGATCGGCCCGCCAAGACCGACGGACACTTGGACGACGAAATATATCTTTCCGGGCGGCTACATCCCGAGCCTGTCGGAAATCGCGACCGCGGCGGAAGCGGTACGGTTCGTCATATCGGACGTCGAAACGCTGCGGCTGCATTACGGCTATACGCTCGAGCACTGGCTGCGCCGCACCCAGGCGCACAAGGCCGAGATCGTCGAAATGTATGACGAGCGCTTTTTCCGTATGTGGGAATTCTATCTGGCGGGGTCGCTGACTGGCTTCACCAACGGCCAGATGGTCAATTACCAGGTGCAATATGTGCGCGACCGCACCGCGCTTCCGATCACGCGCGACTATATGTTTGAGGCCGAAGCCAAGCTGAGGGGTTGAACGCTTCGGCCGGCCCTTCAGTTGAAGGCTATTGATTCGCCTCGGCATCCGCCGTGTCGTCGGCATCGGGCGTTTCGTCTGCGGCGGCGGGTGCTTCAGCAGGGGCAGCGGCCCGCGACGCGGGTGCTGCACTTCTCGCCGGAGCCGCATCATGCGTGATGGGCGCGGGCCCTTGGCTCGCAGCGTCCGCCGCGGCGAGATCGGCGGTCGTTTTCTGCGCGGTCGCGTTACGCTGCGCCGCATCGGCGTCGAGCGTTACATCGGCGACGCCGTGCCGATTACAGGCGGCAAGCCCGAGCAGAAGAAAGAAAGCGAAGCTGCGCATCAGCTTTTGGGCGTCGTACCAGCGGGTGGTATATCGTCGCCCGGGAGCGGCGCGGCGCTTGGCGGGGCGGCTGCCGGGACAGGCGCCGTGGATTGCGGCGCAGCCGGGGCAGGTGCGGGCGTATCATCGCCAGGCAGTGGAGCACTGCTCGGGGACGGCGCGGCCGACGGCTGCGGCGATGCGGGTTCGTCGCCTGGCAGGGGCGCGGCACTCGACGGCATGGTAGCAGCATTGCCCGCGGGCGAGGGTACGCCGTTGGCCGCGGGAGCGCCGCCAGGCAATTCGGTTCCGCCCGCGCCGCTGTCGTCATCGTCACGGATCGCGGCGGTACGCAGCTGGAGGTAGGCGGACCGCGCCGCGGCATAGGGATCCAGGCTGGTTTCGAGGAAAGCGTCGCCGCCGCTCTCGATCAGGTCGGATCGGGTGCTGATGATGTAGGTGGCCAGATAGCCGCGCTTGTACCAGACGTTTATATCCGCCTGGTTGATCGCGACCTTCACCGGATCGGCATAAGCCGCGACGCCCGAGCCGATTCCGTCCCGCAATGTCGATGGACCGAGCAGGGGCAGGACCAGATAGGGGCCGCCATTGACGCCCCAGACACCCAGGGTCTGGCCAAAATCTTCCGGGGCGGATCGGATGCCCATCTTGCTTGCGGGATCCCACAGACCGGCGATACCGATCGTGCTGTTGACGAGGAAGCGCGCGAAATTCCGGCCCGCGCGATTGGGTTTGCCTTGAAGGACGTTGTTCACGAACGACCAGGGCTCTCCCAGGTTCGCGAAGAGGTTTGAGACACCCTGACGGACGGGGCGCGGCGCCACCGCGCGATACACTTGCGTAGCGGGCTTGATCACCACCTTGTCGGCGGCGCGGTTCACACCCCACACGCCACGATTGAATTTCTCGAGCGGGTCACGCTCGGCCAATTGATATTGGCCCGGGGTGGCACATGCGCTCAGAAGGGCCGTACCGATGAACGGCACGAGCGATCGGGCTACGAAGCGGCGCGATGTCATGGCTCGGCGCCTGCCATAGGGCGCCGCGCACCGCAACAACGGATCAGGGTTCCGCTTGACGGCGCGGCGAACCGGCGAAAGGGTTAGACCGCGCATGACCACGCCACTCGCCATTTTCCGCGCACTCGCCGATCCGACGCGGTTGCGCATCATGGCGCTGCTGCGGCGGATGGAATTGTCGGTGGGAGAGCTCGCGCAGGTGCTCGGCCAGAGCCAGCCGCGCGTGTCGCGCCACGTGCGTATCCTCGCCGATGCGGGTCTATGTGACCGTCGACGCGAAGGGAGCTGGGTGTTCCTCGGATTGGGTCCGGCTGCGACCGCACCCCTGCTCGCGACGATCGACGGGGCGCGCGACGATGCCGCCGAGCGCTGGGAGGTGGCGGATGCGGCGCGGCTCGATGCGGTGCAGGCCGACAGGGCCGCCGCCGCACAGTCCTATTTCGACGCTCATGCTGCCGAATGGGACGCGATCCGATCGCTCCATGTCGCGGAAGACGAGGTGGAAACGGCCATCCAGCAGGCGTTGGACAGCGACCCTATCGGCAGGCTGGTCGATATCGGCACCGGTACCGGCCGCATGATCGAGCTGCTGGGGGCCGGCACGACCGGAGCCATCGGCATCGATCGCAGCCCGGAGATGCTGCGCTTCGCACGCGCCCGCATGGGTCGCGCGGGAATCGAGCGGGTCGAGCTGCGTCAGGGCGACATGTATGCCCTGCCGTTGGACGACGGCACCGCCGACACGGTCGTGTTGCACCAGGTATTGCACTACGCCCAGGCGCCCGCTGCGGCGATCGCGGAAGCTGCGCGGCTGATGGCGGCCGAGGGGCGGCTGCTGATTGTCGATTTCGCCGCACACGATCGCGAAGAGCTGCGCGAGCGCGAGGGCCATGCTCGACTCGGCTTCGATGATGACCAGATGGCGCATTGGTTTGCCGCCGCAGGGCTCGAGCCGGCGCGCACGATCGAGCTCGCAGGCGGAGAACTGACCGTCAAACTCTGGCTCGCGCGGCGTAGCGCGGACGCACGGCGGCTGAGGGTGGTGGGGTGATGATTCGATTGCTGTGGGCGGCGCTGTTTGCGTTGATTGTCGCCCCCCTCGCAGCGGCTCCGACGCATATCACGCCCTCGCTGGTCGCCGAAAGCGCGACTCCCGCCGCGGGATCGCAGGTGACGCTCGCCTTTGCGATGAAACCCGCGCCCGAATGGCATGGCTATTGGGCCAATCCCGGCGATGCCGGGTTGCCTACGCGAGTCGCGTGGACCGCGCCCAAGGGGCTGGAGTTCGGCCCGATTCAATATCCGGTGCCCCAGCCGCTGCTGATCGCGGGGCTGATGAACTATGTTTATGAGCGCGACTATGCGCAGCTGGTCACGCTGAAGGTGCCGCCGGGGCTCGCACCCGGAACCAAGCTGCCGATCCAGGCGAAGCTCGACTGGCTAGCCTGCAACCCGCGCACCTGCGTGCCCGAGACGGCTACACTTTCGATGAAGCTGACCATCGGCGATGGCGCGACTCTACACGAGACGCGCGCGCAATTCGACCAATGGCGTGCCGCACTGCCCAAACCATTGGGGGCCGCGGCGCACTATCAGGTGGTGAATGGCCGCTTCCGCCTGGAAGTGCCGCTGCCCGCCGCTGCGCATGCCGAGCAACCCTATTTCTTTCCACTGACTGACGGCGCGATCGACTATGCCGCGCCACAAACCGTGGCACGCGACGGCGACCGGCTGGTGATCGAGACAGCTGCCAAGCCTGCGGTTCCGGCCAAGATCGAGGGCGTGGTGAAGATCGGCGCGGATACGGGCCTGTCTTTCGCTGCGACGACCGGCACGGTCGCTCCGGCTTCCAAAAACGGATCGGCGGTGGGCAGCGGCGCCTGGAGTGGCTTCTGGGTGGCGCTTGGCGGCGCGATCGCTGGCGGGCTGCTGCTCAATATCATGCCCTGCGTCTTCCCGATCCTCAGCCTTAAAGCGCTGAGCCTCGCCCGCGCGGGGGGATCGGAAGGCGAAGCCCGACGCGAGGCACTCGCCTACACCGCTGGGGTGGTGCTGGTCTGCGCGGGCCTGGGTGCGCTCCTTCTGGGCTTGCGCGCCGCGGGCGGACTCGCCGGCTGGGCGTTCCAGCTGCAGGATCCGCGTGTCATCGCCGCCTTGTTGCTGCTCGTGCTGGCGATTGGGTTGAACCTAGCGGGCCTGTTTGAGCTGCCCGTGCTGGCGGGCGGGGATAAGCTCGCGCGGGCGGGAGGCGCCACGGGCGCTTTCTGGACCGGCGCGCTGGCGGCGTTCATCGCGACACCCTGTACCGGACCCTTCATGGGGGCAGCACTCGGCGCGGCTTTGCTGCTCCCCGCCGCGGGTGCGATGGCGGTATTCGTGGGGTTGGGGTTAGGCTTGGCCTTGCCGTTCCTGCTGCTCGGGTTCGTGCCCGCGCTTCGGCGGTGGTTGCCGCGGCCAGGCGCGTGGATGGATCTGTTCCGCCGCATCCTCGCCGTGCCGATGCTGGTCACCGCATTGGGCCTTGCCTGGATTCTGGGCCGGCAGGCGGGCGTGGATGGAATGACGTTGGGTCTCGCGGCGGGCCTTCTGCTGGGCCTGGCACTGTGGTGGTCGGGTCGGCGGCAAGCCGCGTTCCAGCGCGCCGCCTGGTGGCCAGTCATAGCGGCGCTGATCGCCTGCGCGGTGATGATCGCGTCGATGCCGAGGGATGCAGTAGCCGCGACCGCAAGCGCCGGAAGGGTGTCGTTCAGCGAAGCGAAGCTTGCCGATCTCAGGAAGGAAGGGCGACCGGTCTTCCTCTATTTCACAGCGGATTGGTGCCTGACCTGCAAGGTCAATGAGAAAGCCGCGATCGAGCGCAGCGAGGTCGCCAAGGCTTTTGCGGATAAACACGTCGTGGTGATGGTCGGCGACTGGACGCGGGGTGATCCCGCAATCAGCCGATTCCTTGCCGCGCACGGCCGATCGGGCGTGCCCTTCTATCTCTTCTATCCCGCTGGAAACGGTGAACCCCGCGAGCTACCCCAGATCCTGACGGCGGGGCTGCTCGCGGGGTTGGCCTGACCGGAAAGGGGACGGTCAGGCTGCCGTTCGCGTGAATGGACGGGTCCGCGGGCTGCTCGTCGGCCTGCCTCGAGGGAGCTGACGCGGCAGGCCGTGCAGCAAGGGGAACCGTCCGGCGAACGGATCCGTCACATCACAGGCGCGTGCCGCCACTCACCTCGATCGAGCGGCCATCGACCCAGCGCGAATCGTTGGAGGCGAGGAACAGCACCGCATCGGCGATGTCGTCGGGTTGTCCGATCCGCTTGAGCGCCTGCGCACCCTTGACCCATTCGCGCCCTTCTTCAGTGCCGAGGAAGGATTCGGCCATGTCGGTCTCGATCGCACCCGGCGCGATGGCGTTCACGCGAATGCCGCGCGGCCCGAGCTCGGCGGCAAGATTACGGGTGATCACCTCGATCGCGCCCTTAGTCGCCGAATAAGCCGAGGTTCCTTCGAACGCCACGCGCGCGACCACCGAGGAGAGGAAGATCACGCTCGATCCTTCCGTAAGCAGGGGTAAGAGCTGCTGCACCAGGAAATAAGGCGAGCGAACATTGACCGCGAACAAGCGATCGAATTCCTCGACGCTCTGCTCGTCGATCGGGCTGAACGTGCCGACACCGGCATTGTTGACGAGAATGTCGAGCCGATCGACGCCGAGACCGCGGATCGCTTCGGCGAGCTTATGCGCGCCGTCGGGCGCAGACAGGTCGCCGCCTACCAGGTCCGCCTGTCCGCCCTTGTTGCGGATTTCGGCGGCAAGGCTTTCGGCCGCGTCGCGGCTGGCGGAATAATGGACGATCACGCGCGCGCCCGCTTCGGCAAGCCGTGCCGCTGCGGCACGGCCGAGACCGCGCGAGGCGCCGGTTACGAGGGCAATCTTGTTGGAAAGGTCGGTCATCGAAAGTCTCCCTGAATAAGGTCCAGGCAAGATGGTGCGACTTCGTTACGTACCAATCACAAGATTCTATACCGGTCGGTAGCAAAAGTTTAGCGGTGTCTCACGCAGCAGCTCTCCACCGCTGAAGCAGCCTCCGCCGCGCCGACCGCAGGTCAGTTGGGTTTGCGTACCCAGGCCCTCACGCCGCCGATCCAGGTCTCCAGCACCTTGGTGTCGCGCAGCGATTTTGGATCGGCCTGGAAGGGATCGCGATCGAGCAAGATGAAATCGGCATAATGGCCGGGTTCCAGGCTGCCGATCCGATCCTCCGCCTTGGCGGCAAAGGCCGCCCCGGTGGTGAAAGCGGCGAATGCCTGCGTCAGGCTGATCTTCTGCTCGGGCAGAAAACCCCCGGGCGGATCGCCCGTAGCATCCTCGCGCGTGATGGCGTCAGCCATGCCGGGGAAGGGGTTCGGATCCTCCACCGGATAATCGGAGCCGAAGGCGAGCGGCACATGTTCGTCCAGCATCGTCTTCCAGGCATAGGCGCCCTGCAGCCGGGCAGGCCCGAGCCGCTTGGGGGCCATCAGATGGTCCGACGTGGCATGGGTCGGCTGCATCGAGGCGATGGTGCCGTTCCGCGCAAACCGGGGAAGGTCGGCGGGATCGACGATCTGCGCATGCTCGATCCGCCAGCGCCGATCGCCGGTATAGGTTGCAGATAATTCCTCGATCGCGTCGAGCACCTGCGCGTTGGCGGCATCGCCGATCGCATGGACTGCGACCTGGAAGCCGTCCATCGCCGCCCGGCTCATCAGATTCTTGAGCTTGGCATCATCCATGAACTGCAGCCCCCGGGTCGAGGGCATATCGGCATAAGGCTGCTTGAGCCAGGCACCGCGCGAGCCCAGCGCACCATCAGCGTAAAGCTTGACCCCCACCATGCGGAGCCTGCCGTCGTACAGCCACTGCGTCGGCTGCGATCCCGCGGTCGTGAGCGTGGCATCGATGCCGCTGCCGTAGCTTACGATGCGCATGCGCATTCGCCCGCTATCGCCGAGCCGCCGCATCGATTCCCAATCCTCGACCGTGGTGCCCATGTCGCAGGTCGCAGTGACGCCATCGGCGATCAGAAGCTCCTGCGCCTTGGCAATCGCGGCATCCCGCTCGCGCGGCAGCGGCGGTGGAGCGGCTTTCTCCACCAGCGCGCGCGCGGCATCGACGAATAGACCAGTCGGATTGCCTTTGGCATCACGTTCGATCCGACCGCCTGCGGGATCGGCGCTCCTGGCAGTTACGCCAGCGGCCTTCATCGCTGCGCTGTTGGCCAACACCGCGTGACCATCGACCCGTTCGAGCAAGGCCGGCCGGTCGCCCGTAAAGGGGTCCAGGTCGGCTGCGGTCGGGAAGCGGCCGAGTTTCCACTTCTCCTGATTCCAGCCGCCGCCGCGGATCCAGGCGGGGCTTTCATGCTCGGCGGCATAACGCTGCAGCTTGTGCTGCGCCTCTTCGAGCGAGCCGGTGTCGGTCAGATCCAGGCTGAGCGCCTGAAAGCCGAGACCCGAGACATGGCCATGCGCGTCGATCAGCCCGGGCAGGAGGGTGCGGTGCTGCCCGTCAAGGCGGAAGGCAGGCCGCTGCGGGCGCAGGTCGCCTTCGTGCAGCAGCTTGGCGACGCGCCCGTCCTTGCCGATCAGCAGCCCGCTGAAATGCTCGAGCTTCCCCGCGCCATCGATCGTATAGCCGTTGACATTGTCGACCAGCCCCTCCGGCGAGACGGGGATTTCTGGCGGGGGCGGCGGCTGCTTGCGGGCAACAGCGGGGGTGGCCAAGAGGCCAATGCCAAGGAGGGCTGCGGAAAGGCTTCTTCCCCATTTGGATGAGGGGAGAAGGGCTGCGCTCACCGGCCGAGCCTGCGGATGATCGAGGACGTGTCCTGGCGGCCGCCCCCCATGGCCTGGACCTCGGCATAGAATTGATCGACCAGCGCGGTCAGCGGCAGCGTGGCACCGTTGCGGCGCGCCTCGTCCAGCGTAAGGCCGAGATCCTTGCGCATCCAATCGACCGCAAAGCCGAAATCGAACTGATCCTGTGCCATCGTCGCCCAGCGATTTTGCATCTGCCAGCTACCCGCGGCGCCCGCCGAAATCGCTTCGAATACCTTCTCCGTGTCGAGCCCCGACGCCTGGGCGAAGCGGAGCGATTCGGCGACGCCCTGGATCACGCCTGCAATCGCGATCTGGTTGCACATCTTGGTTGTCTGGCCCGCGCCGGCCTCACCGACATGGACGATCCGTGCGGCATAAGCTTTCATCAATGGCTCGGCACGGTCGAACGCCGCATGCGTGCCACCGCACATGATCGAAAGCTTACCATTTTCGGCACCCGCCTGACCCCCGGATACGGGTGCGTCGACAACCAGCAGGCCGCGTTCCTGACCGGCGGCCGCAAGGCGGCGCGCGATATCCGCCGAAACCGTGGTGTGATCGACAAACAGGGCGCCGGCGCGCATCGCGTCGAAAGCCCCATCGCGGCCAAGCGTCACCTCCTCCAGATCATGATCCGCGCCGACACAGGTGAAGACCGCATCAGCGCCCTCCGCAGCCGCGGCTGGAGTTGATGCTACGCTGCCGTGATAGCGCTCGGCCCAGGCTGCCGCCTTTTCACTCGTGCGATTGTAGACGGTAACCTCGTGTCCCGCCGCGGCGAGATGCCCCGCCATCGGCGCGCCCATCACGCCCAGTCCGATGAAGCTGACCTTTGCCATGTGTCTCCTGACGATTTGTGGCGGTGTGAACCCTGTCTCGTTCGCCTGAGCACGAACGGGGGCGGTAATGTCGTGCCCTTAAAGACACGCTTGGCACGATGCCAGCGCCCTGGGGTTCAAAAAAGGCGTGGATAAGCCTAGGGCGAATGCACCATGGCAACGCTTCAAAAGTCCGCCGCAGCCGATACGCTGCCCCTGTCCATCGACGATGTCCGCGCCGCGCACGGCCGGATCGCCGCGTCGATCGTGCGGACCCCGACGCTGATTAGCCGGACGCTTGGTCAGCTGACCGGCGCAACCGTCTATCTGAAATTCGAAAATCTGCA